>OGCO01000266.1_pt1 | contig 89249 bp, 118 predicted proteins | sample 1570171 | NCBI WGS metagenome assembly OGCO01 (sample SAMEA4370583, study PRJEB24528) | human gut metagenome
AATTAAATTTTCGAAAGTTTTTCGCATTAAGCTTTAACTTGATTGTATTTTATAACGAATTAGTATGTTTTGCAAGGAAAATCGTGAGACAAATTTCGAGCTTTTTCGTAATTAATTTTTGCTTTGTAATATCTATCGTTTTATGATAATAAGCCAGATAAGTAAATATATATCACTTATCTGGCTAAAAATAAATAGATTATACATGTTAGATATTGCCTCATTCAATGTGTCCCTTTTCTCATCATTCTTTTTATTTTACATTATATGTTTTGTCTGCATTCTTTTCTAAAAGTTGTACATTTAGTGAAACTACAGGTTCTATTGCCTTACCACTACCATCAACATTACTTCCTGAATAAATCATATCTGCAGCACCTAAATATCCATTATATATACTTCTAATATGAAAACCACAGTCACTGGAATACAATGTAACACAACGTGAAGCTACCCAATATTTTTAATATTATTATTGGTTTGTTTCTTGTTTTTGTTGCTGTTTGCTTTGTTGTACTTTTTTGTTTTTCTTTCTTGTCCATTGTTTTCCTCCTTCTTTTTTTATAATCATTTGTGATTATTTTTTGTTTTGTATTATAATTTTTATAATTATTTTGAGGGTTTTGTTTTTTAGCACGAAAAATAGAGCAGATTAAAATGCACCATTAGGTACATTTTTCTGCTCTATTTGTTTATTCATTATGTTATTATATATAAAATCGTGGCAGTTAAATACTACTCTCTCTCTCTCTCTCTCTCTCTCTCTCTCTCTACAGCCATAAGGGTTACGGCATCTGCTGTTTTTGTTTGTGCATTTTTTCTTTTCATTTGTATTTCTCCCCTCTTTTTAATAATTGCAAATTATAATTTATATACTCTTATTATAATAATTCTATTATTCATAGTCAACAGATTTTTCGACATTTTTACAGCTTGCTAAAGTAATTTTTTCCACTAATTTTTTATAATACTAATTAACTAAAAATTAATCATATAGATAATATCATTAAATAGAATAATATTATTTTTTATTGCAATACTAAACTCGAAAGGAGTTTATGATTTTTATCATAAAAGTAAGATTATGTTAATTTTAAAAATAATAGCTTTATCTACTGGCTCTATTGTAGTTTTATTTATTTTAACTAAAATAATGGGACAAAGAGAAATGTCTCAACTTAGTATTTTTGACTATATTATTAGTATAACTATTGGTTCTATTGCTGCCGAAATGGCAACTTCCTTGGAGGATAATTTTGTAGAGCCTTTGGTCGCTATGATTGTTTATGCTGTTGTTACATTAATTATTGGAGTTCTTAACACTAGATTTGTTAAACTACGTCCTATATTTTCTGGAAGAACTCTTATTTTATATGATAATGGAACTTTATTTAAAGAAAATTTTAAAAAGTCTAAAATTGATTTAAATGAATTTTTAGTTCAATGCAGAACAAGTGGATATTTTAATTTAAGTGATATAAAAACAGCATTGCTTGAAGAAAATGGGAAAATAAGTTTTCTTCCAATGTCCGAAAAAAGGCCAGCTAATCCTAGTGATTTTAATATTCATCCAGCTGATGAAAATATTATTACTAATATTATTTTAGATGGCAAAATAATGGAAAAAAATTTATCTGAACTTGGGCGTGATAAATTGTGGCTTATGGAAGCTTTACAAAAACAGGGAATTACTAAGATTGACAATATCTTCCTAGCAACATTTAACAGTAGTGACCAATCTTTATCTGCATATTTAACAAATAAAAATATTTAACTAGAATTTTAAATAGATTTAAACTGTAATAGCTGGAGTACACAAAAATACGGTTTACTCAAGAAAAAGTGCACTTTTTATAATATCCTTGCAATGGCTCCAAAAAAGCAATTAACTGCATCAAACACGTCTTTTTATTTTATGTTAACTATTGACTTTGCTTCCATATTGTGGTAGAATAAATATTGTGATTACACATGAAGGAGGAATTAAAATGGAATTAAATCAAACACTTATTTTTGGACACAAAAATCCAGATACAGACTCAATAATGTCATCTATGGTTATGGCAAATTTAGAAAATCAATTAGGAAACACTTCTAAGGCCGTTCGTCTTGGAAATATAAATAAAGAAACAGAATATGCAATTAATTATTTAGGTATTGAAGCACCTGAATTAATTTCAGATGTAACTGACGGTCAAAATGTTATATTAGTAGACCATAATGAATCAACACAAAGTGCTGGTAACATTTCTAATGCTATTATAAAAAAAGTTGTTGACCATCATACAATGAACTTTGTTGCTCCATACCAATTATATTATAGAACAGAGCCAGTTGGATGTACTTCTACTGTTTTATATAAAATGTATAAAGAATATGATGTTCCTATTACAAAAACAATCGCTACAATGATGCTTAGCGCTATAATTTCAGATACTTTATTATTCAAATCACCAACATGTACAGCTGAAGATAAAGCAATTGCTGAAAAATTAGGAAAAATAGCTGAAGTTGATGTTAATGTTTATGGAACAAATTTATTAAAAGCTGGTACTGATTTAAGTGATTATACACCAGAGCAAGTAATTAATATTGATAGTAAATTATTTGAAAAAGGTGGAAAGAAATTCAAAATTGCTCAAATAAACACAGCCGATATAGATAGCGTTTTCAAAAATAAAGTATATTTCGAAGCAGCTATAAATAACGAAATAAAAAAAGATAACTTAGACTTGTATGTTTTTGCTGCTACTGATATATTAAATTCAAATTCAAAAATTATTTCATTAGGAAATGATTCTGGAATAGTTGAAAAAGCTTATGGTGTAACATTAGACGACCATACAGCAATGCTTGAAAATGTTGTTTCAAGAAAAAAACAAATGTTACCAAGAATATTAGAAAATTTAGATTAAAATATTTAATCCCACGACAAACTCAATTGTCGTGGGATATATTTATTATAATTATCTTTCAATTTGATCTTCATTATTTTTATTTTCAATATCATAAAGTTTCTTTAAATAAGCTATTCTTTCTTGATGTATTCGTTCTTTTAATCTTTCATTTGATGGTATATTATATTTTTTCATTACAGTTTCGCCATTGACTTTTGTTAATACTTGTTTACCTAAATTAGCAAATCGTACTTTGTCTATTCTTGTTCCTCTGCAATTTCGGTCTGACTCTACTATAATTTCTAAACCTTTTAGTCCTAGTTGTGTTTTATCTATACGTTCAAAAAATTCTACTTGTTTGTTTGGTGTCATTTGATTAAAAATTCCTGCTTTCATATGCTCTTTTGCAGATACCATTCCGCATTTTATCCATGATGTTGGCATTTTTAATCTTTTACATAATTTTTTAATCTCTGCTACACCATTTTTATCATGATTTATATGATGTGGATATTCACTTTTTGGTGTTACCCCCTTTCCTAAATCATGAACTAATGCTGAAAACCTTATTTTTTCATCTTTTGTTAGCTCTGTTGCTTTTTTTAATGCTAACATTGAATGATTATATGCATCGCCTTCTGGATGATATTTTTCTGGTTGAAGTGCGTCTATTAATTTATATATTTCAATAAAATGTACATCTAATACATCTGCCCTTCTTAAATTATTAAAAAAGTTCTCTGGATAATCTGTATTAAGAGCTTTTCTTAGCTCTTCAAATACTCTTTCAGCAGATAATAAATTTAGCTCTGGTTTTAATTCATTCATTAATTTTAATGTTTCTGGCTCTATTTCAAAATTGAATTTACTTGAAAATCTTGCTGCCCTGTACACTCGTAATGGGTCTTCTTTAAAACTACTTGTTGTTGCTTTTATAATATGATTTTGCAAATCTTTTCTTCCACCATATGGGTCAATTATTTCTCCAGTTATTACATCTTGAGCCATTGAGTTTATCGTAATATCTCTTCTACTTAAGTCTTCTTCTATTGTTATATTTGAATTACAGGTTACTTCAAAATTTTTATGACCTGTTCCTGTTTTCTTTTCCGTTCTTGCTAATGCAAACTCTTTTCCATCTAAGTCAAATACTTCAAATACTTTTCCTCTTTTAAAAGACTCTGGAAATAATTTTTCGAATTTCTCTGATGATATACCTGTTACACAATAATCTTCATCATGAGGAGGTTTGTTCATTAATTTATCTCTTACTGCACCTCCTACTAAATATAATCTGCCACCATTTTTTTCAATTATATTTGCTATATCTATTATATTTCTCATATTTATAAAACCTTTCTAAATTATAATAATACCTACAATTTCTATTTAATTTTATATTTCTTTTATTAATTTCTAATTAATTTCTTCAGAGTCTAATATTATTGTTACTGGACCATCATTTAATAGCTCTACCTTCATGTCTGCGCCAAATACTCCAGATTGTATATTTCTTTCTAGCTCTTTGCTACACATCTTTTTAAAATATTCATATAATTCATTTGCTTTTTGAGGTTCACATGCCTCTGTAAAGCTTGGTCTATTACCACTTTTGCAATTTGCATATAAAGTAAATTGAGATATTATTAATATATCACCGTTTATGTCTTTTACTGATTTGTTCATTTTTTTATTTTCATCTTCGAATATTCGTAAATTACATATTTTTTTTACAAATTTATCTGTAATTTTTTCGTCATCATTTTTTCCTATTCCTAAAAATATTAATAAACCTTTTTCTATCTTTCCCACAGATTTTTCATCTACTTTTACTTGTGCATTTTTTACTCTTTGTAAAACAATTTTCATTTGTTACCTCCTTTTATTTTATATTACATACATAATACATTTTATAAAAAATGAGAAATCAAAAATCATTGAATTTACTAATGTATTTTCAATGATTTTTACCATGCAATATTATTCAAAATAATATTAATTTTGTAACCTTTTTTATTAATTCATCACCTATATATTAATTGTTTGGTGGACTTTGTGAAGTGATTTTGTCATCTTTTATTTTAAAAATTGAATATGTAGTATCTTTTTCTGGAGTAATTCCATAATATGAATTTACAATATTTTTTGTAATAATTGCTGTTGAAGCTATTATTAATATTGCCACTCCTATAAATCCTATAACACTTGCAACTGATAAAAAACAAAATCTTGTGAATTTTGCTAATGTAAGTACAACTGTTTTTGCAAATTTTAATAATGCTGTTGCTGTTTTATGCTCTTTTAATTTTTGATATTCTTGTTTTATTTCAATTAGTGCTAATTCCTTTTTTTCTATAATAACAGGTAATAATAAATTTTTATCATGTCTAATTACTGGTAATAAATTTTCTTTTTTATTTTCAATAATATTTTTGTTAGGTAATATTTCTAAACAATTTTTTTGTGTAATATTACTTTCCATATTGGCAAACTCACCCCCGTTACTATTTTTTTCTTCTTTATAAATATTATCTTTAGTTTCTTTTTGGTTATCCTCCTCTTTATCTTTTGTGTACATTTTATTATTTGTTGAATCACTATTTTCTATATATTCATAATTTATTTTTTTGCCACAATTACCGCAAAAATTACTTTTATATGATATTTTATTTCCACAATTACTGCAAAAATGCTTTTCTCGTACTAATTTACTACCACATTTTTTACAAAATTTGGCATTTAGATTTAATGATTCGTAGTTGCATTTTGTACACTTCATATGTTCTCCTTAATCTAAATACTTATAAAATTATTATAACTCATTTTTTGTCAAAAATAAATAGGTTTACGTGTATTTTTTATGTTTTCTAAATTTTAGTCAATATATCACAAAAAGATGACAATTTGTTGTCATCTTCTGTGATACATTTATGATTATTAGTTTTGTATTTTTTGTCTTACCATTTCTGTATTTGGAGTTATCACTTCAAATTTATAGCCATTTGCTAATCCATAGTCTATTATTCCTGGTAATGCTTCTAATGTTTTGTTATTTCCACTGAAATCGTGCATTAATACAATATTGTCTCTTCCTGGTTTTAGACCTTTTGTTACATTAGCATATACTGCTTCTTTTGTTTTTACATCTCCTGAGTCACCAGACATTACGTTCCAATCATAATATTTAAAACCTTCACTCAATACTTTTTCTGTAATTTTTGTCATGATTCCTGGGCAATATTTTCTGCTTACTGTATTCGAACTTCCTCCTGGGAATCTTAAAATCATTGTTTTTATTCCTGTTGTTTTATATATTTTTTCTTGTAATGTTTTTATATTATTATAGCAAACATCTACTGATGCATATATTTTTGAGTAATCATGTGAATATCCGTGAATTCCTATTGCATGACCTTCTTCTGCTTCTCTTTTTACTAAATGTTCTGTTGCTTCGTTATAGTTTATTACAAAAAATGTTGCATGAACACCTTTTTCTTTTAAAACATCTAATATTTTTGGAGTTATTGTTGTGCTTGGTCCATCATCAAATGTTAAATATATTATTCCTGTTGTTGCTTTTTCGCTTACAATTACTTTTCTTTCTTCTGTTGCCGTATTTCCATTTGAATCTGTTACTGTATATTTTACAATATATGTTCCATCTTTTGATGTGTCAACATCTCCAGAAATTTTAATGTCTTTTGATACATCTCCATCTTTATTATCTGTTGCTGTTGCTCCTTGCTCTGTGTATTTATTTCCAGTTATTATACTAACAACTGATGCGCCTTTTAATTTTATTACTGGAGCTGTTGTATCTATAATTTTAACGTATCTAACTGTTTCTGCTTTATTTCCTGATGAATCTGTAACTGTGTAGTGCTCTTCAAAATTATTACTGTCTTTTTCTACTTTGTTTACAGTTACTTTTTCAGTAACATCTCCATCTTTATTATCAATTGCCGTAAATCCTGGCTCTTCAAATTTTTTTCCATATTGTAAATTATATTCTGTGTCACCTTTTAATTGAATTTCTGGTGCTTTTGTATCTATAACTTTTACAGTTCTTGTATAGTTTTTATATTTATTAAAATAAGGAACTTTATATGTTATTGTATAATCACCAATTTGTGTTAAATTTACATTGTTTTCAACTATTACTTTATCACTTATGTTTTTAAACTGTGTATATACTTTAATTCCTTTATCTTCATATGTTTCACCATATTCTACAGTTTCAACTTTTTCTCCTTGATATTTTATAATAGGAACTTTACAAAAATATAATACAGCAATTGCTAGTAATATAATTACTAATAATACTATTAAGAAAATATGACCTTTTTTCACTTTTTTTTCGTTAACGTGTTTTATCAATCTATTTTCACTGTTAAACATTCCTTCATTATCATTTGATTCGTACATTTTTCCCCTCCTAAACACAGACTATTTTACAACTTTTTTTTACAATATACAACATTTTTTTAATTTTTTTATGATATATTTTTTATAGATTTTAATTACTAAATTGAAGTTACTTTTTCTAATTAGAATTTACTTCTTAGTTGACCATATATTTTTTATTTATTATCATAATTCACAGTAAAATATGGTAATTTCAAATAAAAAAATCATTGAAAATACATTAGTACATTCAATGATTTTTTTGATTCTCTAGTTTAATATTATTCCTCTTCAAAAAAAGCTTCAAACTCTTCTGCTGAAATTATTTCTTGTCTCATTAAGGTCGTTGCAACTTGCTCTAGTTTGTCCATGTGCTCTGATAATATTTTTTGTGCTTGGTAGTATGCATTGTCTATTAGTTGTTTTATTTCGGCTCCTATTGAATCTTCGAATCTGTCTCCTAGTAACTCCATTTGATATGGATCTTTTTCTGTATTTATTGATATTGGACCTACTATGTCGCTCATTCCGTATATTGTTACCATGTCTGTTGCTATTTTTGTTGCTACTTCTATATCATTACTTGCTCCTGTTGATATGTCGTCTAGTGCTAATTTTTCTGCTGCCCTTCCTCCTAGTAATGATATTAGTTTTTCTTGCATTTCCTGTTTTGATACATAGAATTTATCTTCATTTGTTTTATACATTGTGTATCCACCTGCAACGCCTCTTGGTATTATTGACACTTCTTTTATTTCTTTTTGTGTTTCTAAATATCTACTAACTATTGCATGTCCTGCTTCATGGAATGCTGTTAATTTTTTATCTTTTTCTGATATCACTCTGCTGTGTTTTTCAATTCCTACAGTAACCTTTTTTACTGCATCTTCAATATCTTTGTTTGTTATTGCTTTATGTCTTTTTATAGTTGCTATTATTGCTGCTTCATTTAATATGTTTGCTAGCTCTGCTCCTGTAAATCCTGCTGTGTCTTCTGCAATACTTCTTAAATTTACTGATTCGTCTATTTTTTTGTCTTTAGCATGTATATTTAAAATTGCTTCACGTCCATTTAAGTCTGGTAATCCAATTGTTATTTGTCTATCAAATCTTCCTGGTCTTAATAATGCTTTATCTAACATTTCTGGTCTGTTTGTCGCTGCTAATACTATTATTGCTTCTTCTGTGTCAAATCCATCCATTTCAACCAATAATTGGTTTAATGTTTGGTTATTTTCACTTTCAGACCCACTTGATGTTGTTCTTCTTGAACCTATCGCATCTATTTCATCTATGAATACTATGCAAGGAGCTATTTTTCTTGCTTTTTCGAATAATTTTCTTACTCTTGATGCTCCAAGTCCTGCGAACATTTCTATAAATTCTGATCCACTCATTGAAATAAATGGTACATCTGCTTCTCCAGCTATTGCTTTTGCTATTAATGTTTTACCTGTACCTGGATTTCCACATAATAGAACACCTCTTGGTATTTTTGCTCCCATTTCTTGGAATTTTCTTGGTTTTTTTAAGAAGTCAACAATTTCAATCATTTCTTGTTTTTCTTCATCTAGTCCTGCAATATCTTTGAATGTTGTTTTTGTTTTTTGAGTTGTAGCATCATATACTTTTCCTTTATCTCCTAAACCTTGCATTTGCATTATCATTACTAATAAAACTATAAGCATTATTGTTGGAAGAAATGATAGTAATTTTTCTCCTACTACTGCTAATAAATTTTCTTCTTTTTGATTTAAATTTATTGTTTTACCTTCTTTTACTTGATCTTGAACAAATTCTATAAAAGCTTCACTTTCCGGAACTTTTACTTCTTTTTCTTCATCTTGATCTTTTAGTTTTACTTTTACTGTAGTACTTTTTTCTTTCATTTCAATTTTTTCTACAGAATCTTCTTTTATTTTAGTAATTAAATCTGTATATGCTAATGTTTTTTCTTCTTTTTCTTTACTGTAGTTCATATATTGAAATATTCCAAAAACTATTCCAGCTATAGCTAAAATAACTATAATTGCAGTAAATAGATATTTCTTTTTATTGCCTTTTTTATTTTCCTTTGGATCCATTATTAAACTCCCTTCGTATATTTGTTAATCATCTTGTATATTATTATTTTCATTATTATCACTTGTTATTAGTAGAATTGATGTCATTATATATATTATTGCGATTGACGTATACATTATTGAAAAATACTTCATATAAAATCCAGTAAGTGAATTTATTATATAATATATACCTCCTAAAAGAACTGAAAGTGTTATTGCATGAATTGCAATATTAAATATATTTGTGAATGTAAATTGTTTATTTATAATTTTTGATATTATATATCCCATAGTTGCAATTACTAGTACATCTGTAATTGTTGATATCGTCATTAAAATAAATATCCAAATTAATACTATTACTGACATAATTATATAAAACTTTATACTTAAATTAGATAAAATATTTATTATATCTTCTTTATTAATATCTGCATAAAAATAATCATTATACTTAATTTTTAAAATATTATTATCTAATTTTACTGTACAATATTCTTTTCCAATAACAATTTGTGCTTTATTTTCAAGCTCTTCAAGATTTTCTTTGCTTGTATCTATTATTACATATTTATTAAATAAAGTTTTGTTTTCATCGTTGTTTATACTTAAAATTCCACTTGAATAATTTAAACTTGTAATTTCTTCATTAATTAAGTTTTTAAATTCTTTTATTCCATTATTAATGTTAATTATTGTACAAACTGTAAGTATTATTGAATAAAAAGCTACTAATTTGAAAAAATACTTTATATTTTCAGACATTTTTTTATTTGCAATTTGTTTATAATAATCAAATTTATTTATACTTTTTATAAAATCTACAATAAAAATTTGTTTTTTGTTCTTTCCCACTGGCTCTCCCTCTAAATTTCATTGTAATAGGCTATTTTTATATTAAATAGCCTATTACAAAATTTTATTAATGTTCATCTACTTCATTTGTAGGATCATGTGTTACAGTATTGTCTGGTTTAGTTGTATTTTCATTATTAGTTGTATTATTATCATTTGTTTTGTCATTATTTTTCTTTTCTATTTTATTTACAGTTATTGTTATTTTAGTATCTTTTGCAACAACTTCTCCTGCAGATAAGCTTTGACTTAAAACTGCACCATCTGCTTTAGTTGAATCTGATTTATATTTTACAGTTACTTTTAATGACTTAAGCTCTCCCCTGGCTTCTGTTTCCGTTTTTCCAATAACATTTGGTACTACAATATCTGTTGAAACATGAATATCTACTCCATCTACTGGTGTAGTTGTATTTCCTCCTGAAGTTGGACCTGTATGTATTGTACATGTTTCTGATGGAACTGATGATGAATATCCTGTTGTTTTCCAAGATGGATTTCTTTCTTTTTCTGGAACATATCCAACATATTGAGTACTTGGACAATATTCTGTTGCTAATTTTCCTGATTCTGTACAAACTTTTAATGAATGACCTTCACAATCCTTTGGAACTGCACTTTCTGCAAATACTTCTGAATATGTATCTGAGCAAGATTCTGTAGCTTTACATCCTGATTTTCTACATATTGTTACATGTACTATTCCACTTGGCTCTGTAAATGTTGCACTTGCTTTACCTTCGTGAACTTTTTTCATTACAGCATTCCATACTTTTGCAGCATAGTTTCCACTACCGTTTACTACAGCATTATCATCATATCCATACCATGTTGCAGCTGTATAATATGGAGTCATACCACAAAGCCATCTATCTTTATTATCGTTTGTTGTACCTGTCTTTGCTCCTACATCTATTCCAGATATTTTACAACTTGTTGCTGTACCATGCTCTCCTTCAACTGGTTGTTTTAATAAACTTTTCATTACATATGCATTTTGCTCTGACATTACTCTTTCTGTTGTTTGTTTAGATTCTACTACTAATTCTCCTGATGAATCTTCTACTTTTGTGTAGAATACTGGCGAATTATATACACCATTGTTTGCTATCATTGAATATGCTGCAGCCATTTGTAGTGTTGTAACACCATGTGTTAAACCTCCAAGTGCTAATGATAAACTTGAATCATTTTTTTGTTTATTTTCACTTGATTTTACTAATGATGTAATTCCAACTTTTCTTGCAAAATCAATTGCATTATCAGGTCCAATTTCAGACATAATTTTACATGATACGACATTTGAAGAAACTTCTATCGCATTTCTTACAGTACATGGTCCTGCATATGTACTTGTTGATTTTGGCTCATAGTTCTTTCCAAATGTTGTTGCTGAGTTATAATAAACTGTTCCAGCATTTATAACACCTTTTTCAACACCACATCCATATGATATTATAGGTTTAAATGATGAACCTGGTTGTCTTGTACTGCTTGTTGCTCTATTTATACCTGTTGCATCAACATCAGTACCTAAACCTCCCATACAAGCAACAACTTGACCTGTTGTATGGTCCATTATTACCATTGCTGATTGTGAATGATTTTTTGCACTTGATGAATTTAACACAAATTCGTCACTTTTATAAACTGATTCTATTTTATCTTGAACGTCTTTTGATTGTGTTGTATAAATTTTATATCCTCCACCATATACACGGTTTTTTGCATATTCTACTGAATAATTTTTTTCATTTACTAAATCATTTACAACTTCATCTATTGCAGCTTGTATAAAGTATGATTTTACACTGCTTCCTGGTAAAGTACCTTTTGAAAATTGTAATCCTTTTTCTACATTATCATATGCTGTTTTATATTGTTCATCTGTTATATATCCAAGGTCTTTCATTTTCGTAAGAACTGTTTTCGTTCTATCTTTTATTTTTTTATTAACTTGTTCTTGTTTTGTTGCATCGCTCTCATTTTTAAATGGGTTGTATGTATTTGGTGCATTATTTATTCCTGCTAAAAAAGCACATTCTTCAACTGATAATTCACTTGCAGATTTATTAAAATAATATGTTGATGCCATTTCTACACCACAAATATCTCCACCATCTGCACCTAATGGAATTATGTTTAAATAAAGCTCTAAAATTTGGTCTTTTGAAATCATTTTTTCTACTTGATATGCTCTAGACATTTCTTTTATTTTTCTTTCGACACCAGCTTTACCTGAATTTTCTCTTTCATCAGTAATATTTTTTATTAACTGCTGTGTTATTGTACTTCCACCAAATGATGAATCTCCTTTTAAAACATATGTTGTTGTTGCAGCCAAAGTTCTTTTTAAATCTACACCATTATGGCTATAAAATCTTTCGTCTTCAATTGCAACAAATGCTTTTGGCAAATATTGACACATATCTCCAATGCTAATAATTTTCCTGTTTTCATTTCCAGATAGCTCTGCTATTACAGTGCCATCTTTGTCATAAATAACAGTATTTGCATTTGATAGTAATAAATCATCTTTTGATAAAGCAAATTTATCACTAAAGAATATTCCACAGAATATTCCTACCGCAACCAATACTAATAAAACAATTAATAGTGCAAATATTATAATAACTTTTTTTAGTCTTGGATGTTTCTTTTTTCCTTTTGCGTTCTTGTTAGTAGTGCTTTTTCTTGTAACATTACTTCCAGTACGTTTAACGGAATTATTGTTTGATTTTTTTTCCATATTTATTATACTCCTTTTCTGGCTTTTATTTTTTAGCCAAACTTTAACTTATATAATTGTCAAAAATACCTAGTTATTAATGATTAGTTATTTTTTAATCACATTAAAATTATATTATAAAATAAGAAAAAATGAAAGAGTTTTTCGATATATTTTACTACTTTGACAATAATAATAGTGCTTTTTTTATTAAAATTTCTAAATTATCATCTTTATTGTCTAATTTTGGTATTATTTTTTCTACTTCTTTTTTAGTATAGCCTAAAACTTGTAGTGCCGAAATTAGCTCTTCTAAGTTGTTATTTTGACTAATTACAGATTTTAACTCATCACTTGAAGTATCTTCAACATCAATTGTTTTCAGTTTATCTTTAAGCTCTAAAATAATTCTCTGTGCGCTTTTTGATCCTATTCCTGGCAATTTTTTTAATGTTCCAACATTATCCGAAATTACTGCAGCAGCAAATGCTGATGGCTCTATATTTGATAAAATTACAATAGCCGATTTTGCTCCTATTCCACTTACAGAAACAAGCAATTCAAACATTCTGAGCTCTTCATTAGATGCAAAGCCATATATACTTATGTCATCTTCTCGTACTTTTACATAAGTATATACCTTAATTATACTTCCAAGTTCACCTATTTTTTTCATTGAATTTTCTGACATAAAAATTTTGTAGCCAATTCCATTTACATCCACAACAATGTAATCTAATGTTCTAAACTCAAACACACCTTTTAAATATGCAAACATATTTTTCCTCCCTTGTATAAAATTTTATGATACATTAAATATTATAGTAAATTTATTATATTTTACCATATGAATTTTTTATTTCAAGTAAAATTTTTTATTTTTAATTTGATGTATAATAATGCAAAAGAGGCCTCATAAATAGGCCTCCTTTTCATAAGGGTTTTATTTTTTTACTTTAGAATTTTAAAGTGTATCGTCAGATTTTTGAAATCATAAAAAATGAATCCTTCTTTTCCTTCATTGGTAACAATCCTTAAACAGTTGCCGTTTTTTTCAACTATTGCAAAAGTTTGATTATTCCTTAAAGTGTAATATGCTTTTGAAGAATTTTCGCTTGCATAAATATTCCAACTTGTAGATTTGAATCGCAAAATATCGCCAACTGTAACATCAGCATCTATTTTACATTCGCTTAAAGTACCAGTTTTAGAAAAATACCAGTACTGAGCCAAATCTATATAGGAAATTTTGCCACTATATGATATTTCATACCAATTTGACGTTACATTTCTAATAATCACAAAAGTCCCATTGTGTGTTACTTTGTCAATTATTTCTCCTCCAATATCCTTCCGACAATTCCATGATTTACCAGAGAACTGTACAACGTCTCCAATTTGATATTTGTTTTTAGTATTTGCTGTCGTTGTGGAAGTGGTCGTTGTGGAAGTGGTTGTTTTTACTGCTGTTGTCATTTTTGTTGTTGTAGTTTGAGTTGTTGTAGTTTGAGTTGTCATCACATCAGTTTCCGTTGTTGAAGTATTTTTTATTTTTTGAAAATACTTCATCCGGTTCATCTGGACATACATCCCTCTTTCTCCCTCAAACTCAATCTCAACCCAATAATCGGTTTGCCAAACTGTCACGACTTTAAAGCAGTCTCCTTCCTGCAAAATTTTAACGATATTACCATTAAAATCTGTTTCGGGAGTGGAACGTACATTCCAGTTTGGACCAACAAACATGAATATATCTCCAACAGCTATGTTACTATCATCAGCAAATTCAACAGATGTTGTTTCAGACAATGTCATAGTAGTTTCTCGAGTTGTAGTTTCTTCCTCGGGTGATGCTGGAATTGTTTCTTGGGGTAATGTTGTCGTTCCACTTAATTCTGGTGGCCATACTACATTTTTTACACCAGCCCCAGTTTGTGCTATATACAACAAGATGTAAAACACATCCAAAGAATCTAACTCCCCCGATTTATCTACATCAGCTCGCATCATATCCAATTTTTCAACTGGATTGCCAACCCCCTCATTTGCCAAGTAGATCATTAACGACAAGACATCACTTGTTGTGATGTACCCATCCTCATTTACATCTCCAACAATAACATCGTTGTTACTATCTGCTAAAGCAGAAAATGGCTGAACCACTAGCAATAACGACACCACCAAACTTATTAATGCAATCACAAATCTTTTCATTTGCTTTCCTCCTTGTTGAAACCCTTATGAATGCACATACTCAAAATATTATTGAGTTACTTTATTAGCATATCATAATTTTACATAATATTCAATGGTTTTTGAACCATTTTCTATAAAAAAAAGAGCTCATACATGAGCTCTCTCTTCATAAAAAGTTTCTATTAGTTTGTTTTACTCCATTACACAATATTTGTCTGCAATGCAGAAAATGTTGCCAACGGTTCCTTCAGATGTGATTATAGTGAGTATATTTTCATTTTTTTCCATAACCACAAAAAGTTCGTTTTTCTTCAACGTACCAACTGCAGACTGAGACTTATCTCTAATATACCAGGTGTTACCTGTAAATTTCAATATATCTCCTTCCTCAATTTCTTCTACATTCGAAAGTTGCTTTTCCTGGTACTTATGCTCAACCTTATTCAAGTGAGCAATCTCGTCTAATTCATACAGCCGTTTCTGGTATATTACAATATATTTGTTGCTTTCATTTACAGCTACTATTGTGATATGTTCACCAGCCTCCACAATAATTTCACCATTTGAGTTTGTCAACTTGACAGTTTCTGTTGGTGTTACAATATCTCCTAACTGCAACTTTTCAGTTGTAGTAACAGATGTTGTTGTGAATTCTGTGGATGTTGTCGTTGAATTATCCGTTGTTTTTACAGTTGTCGTGGATTCAGCAGTTGTTTCGGTTGTAGTTGTTGCGGTTGTAGTTTTCGTTTTTGTAGTAACAAATGTTGTTGTCTCAGACTTCGTCATAGTTATTGTAGATTCTGTTGTAAGTTTTGTCGTTTTCCCTGTAGTTGTTGTTTCTTCTGTATTGGTTGTCGTTGTTTCGGTTATCGTACTTGTTTGTGAAATTGGATTTACGTAGAAAAAGGTCTCTGAATCTGGTGTAATTTGCAGATACAAATCGTAGCCAAAGTATTCAACCTCATACCAATTTTCTGGCATAATTTTGATTACTTTGCAGGTTTCACTCGCAGTCATTTTGGTTACAACATTTGCTTCCAGTGACGGAGCTGATCTGAGATTCCAGGTTTCAACTCCTTTCACAGGATTGAACACCAGAATGTCATCAGTGTATATTTTTTCTGGTGCTGGTGGCCAAGTTGCATATTGACCTGCTCCAGATTTGGCGATATACACCATTAAATAGAACACATCTGTTGAGTCAACCTTTTCATTTCGGTCAACATCGAAGATTTTTTCATCAAATTCGATGCCTAACCGTGTATGAGCTTCCTCTTTAGAGTAGCCAACTCCAACTAGGGCGATGTAGTACATGATATACCATACATCTGTGGAATTCAGATTCCCATCAGAATCTGCATCACCAAGCAATATAGTATGTGTATTGGTCGCCATTGCTGTTGTTGCTACTGCCTTTGTCATTGTCGACATCAGCAAAGTGCTAAATGTGAGAATGACAGTCAAAACAACAGTCAAAATTTTTTTCATTCGTATTCCTTCCTCCAATGCTCTTTGAAACTTTCTATGAAATGACATCACCACGTCATTCTTTGACGACGTCGAATGTAATTATATCATAACTTTACATAATTTTCAATATTAATTCTAATTTTTGTGGTTGTTCTCATTTTTTATTAAAAAAATTCTTCACGAACTTGCCCATTTTTTAGTTGCTATTGTAACTTTTTGGGGTGATAACACATATTATGTATTATATAATCAAACAAAGGAGGATTATGTATGAATGATTATAGTAGTAGAAAATGTTGTCATAAAAATTCTATGTCTATGATGAATAATAATATGAATATTGATATGATGGATGATTTTTGTGATGAAGATACTAGCATAGTAACAACAGCTCAGTCTGATTGTGCAAATTTATGTACAATGCCTCAAAATAACTGTGACTGTGGTTTTGATATGGATACAGAGTCTGTATTTCCAGATAATCCTATGCTTGCACAAAGTTATGTTCCTATTCAAAAAATGAATAAAGTTTTTACACCTGATGTTGGTTTAAAAATGGGAACTATTTTTCCAGAGCTTGTAAGCCCTTATATGCCTTGTCAAAGCATAAGAGAAATTGAATATATTAGAAATAATAATAGTCTTGGGGAGGGATGTAATAAATGAATGACCAATATATAAGCTATGAAGATTATCAAAGAGCTTGTGAATTAAATGACTTTGATAGGAATTGTACTTGTGGTAATAATGCTACAAGAGAAGAAATGCTAAGTACTTTAAAATCTTTAAAATTTAGTATTATCGAATTAGGTTTATATTTAGATACTCACCCTGATGATGAAAAGGCTATTTGCTTACACAAAGAATATTGTAATAAGTATAGAAAATTAGCTGATCAGTATCAAAAAATATATGGGCCATTGACTATAATGTTCCCATGTAATAAATGGAGATGGCTTGAAGAGCCTTGGCCATGGGAAAGGGGGAACTTTTAATGTGGACTTATAACAAAGTTTTAGAATATCCTATAAATATAAAAAATAGAAATCCACAACTTGCAAAATTTATAATTAGTCAATATGGAGGTCCTGATGGAGAGCTTAGTGCTTCTCTTAGATATTTGAGTCAGAGATTTGGTATGCCTGATCAAACTGCTAAGGCTATTTTGAACGATATAGGTACTGAAGAGCTAGCTCATTTAGAAATGGTTGGAACTATTATTCATCAATTAACAGATGGATGCTGTCCTGAAGAGCTTAAACAAGCTGGACTTGGATCATATTATACAGACCACGGCTGGGGTGTATATCCTCAATCAGCAGCAGGAATGCCTTTTTCTGCCTCTGTGCTTGCTGTAAAAGGTGACCCTATTGCAGACTTACAAGAAGATTTAGCTGCTGATTAGAAAGGTTATAAGTGCAACTACTTTACTTATTTTTTAGTTAAACGCTACAAAAATCACTATTCGTGTGATTTTTGAACGATTTTTCGTTAAGTGTTGCACCTTTTTCCTTTTTTATCACAACAAGGTATCAAAGTGCAACAATTTTTATTACAAAAATTAAAGGATAAAATCCTCAAATTTTAAAAATTATGTTAATTTTATTATTTTTCCCTATTTCAATTTTTTCAATTAATTTTTTTAGAATAGTGTTATCAAAATTTTTACAATTTTCAAACTCGATAATCAATTTTTCAACATCATTTCGTAGGTCATAAGTCTGTTTTGAATTTTCATACCTGTTTACCTTTTCTTTTAATTTGGTAACACGTTCATTATAAGTATTATATTTTTCTTTAAAGTCTTTTTCTGTGATTATTCCTTCAACTTTTTTTGAATATAATACTCTAAAATTTGCTTCAAGTCTTGAAATTTCATTTTTTGTCTTTTTTATTTCAGATAATTCAGTGTTTTGTCTATCTTTCAAATCTTTAACATCTTTAGCATACTGATGTAATTGTAAATGTCTTAATCTTTGAGATAACTTTTTCAGAACTATTTCATTAAGATCCTTTTCTTTAATTTTATTGATAACATTACATACTTCTTTGTTTCTATTGTGTTGTTCACAAACAAAATATGCTTTATCATCTTTCTTTCCTTTTATATTTCCATTTTTATCAATAATCATTGGGTGGTAGCTCTTGTAGCTCATTCTTCTACCACAATTCATACAAAAAGGTAGCTCTTTTAATAAATAGTAATAGGTTTTTCTTGCATTTTTTACTCTGCTTTTTTTCATCTGTTGAACTCTATCATAGTCTTCTTGTGAAATAATTGCTGGGTGTGTATCTTTTAGCACTTCATAATTACAATTTCTCGTTTTTTCCATCTTTTTTAATCGAAGATTAGATACATATTTATTTAATACCATATTACCTGCATATATTGGAGATTGTAAGATTCTATTTACCATTGAAGAAGTCCATACTTTTCCTTGCTTTTTGCTTCTAAAATATTGTGAAGCAGTAGCAATACCTTTCTTATTAAGCTCTTTTGCTATTTCAAAAGGCATAATTCCGTTTAAATAATAGTTGTATATAAACTTAATTACATCTTCTACTTCTTCATCTATAACAAGTCTATATCCATCATTTTTGTCTTTTTTATATCCATAAGCTACACTACCCTCTATGAATTTCCCTTGTTCTTTGAAATTTCTTTTAACTGCCTTTATTTTCTTTGAAACATCTTCAACATAACATTGATTTACAATACCTCTTAATGCAACTACATCATCGATTTCATATCTTTCTCCTGTATCAATATATTCTGTTACTGAAATAAACCTAATATCATTATCTGGAAATAAAACATCTGTATAATATGATGTTAAATTCTTATCTCTAGTTAATCTGCTTGTATCTTTAACAATTACCATATTTATATTGTTTCTGACAATATCTCTAATCATTTTATCAAGTGCTGGTCTTGACTCTAGTATTCCCGAATAACCATTATCAACATATTCTTTTACAATAGTATAATTATGCTCTTTTGCATATTTCGTTGTAATTTCTCTTTGAAAATCTATACTATTGTTTGTTTCACTATCTTCCTTTGAAAGTCTTAAATATATTCCTGCACTATAATTTTTCATTATACATACTCCATAATGTCATATTTATAATTTATATAGATATTGTCTTCATTGTCAATTTCAACACTTTCGATTACATCTGATAATTGTTCTTTGGTCCATTTCTTTACATCTGAAATATTTTTTGCTATTCTTTTAAATTCTGAATTTGAAATTTGAGATTTATTACTTATTTTATATTTTAAGTCATTATTTTTTTCTATCAATTTTTCTCTAGTTGCAGTTTCATTGTCATACATAGTTTTGAAATCATATTCTTGGATAATTCCACTTTTATAATCTTGATACAATGATGATATAATTCTGTTTGTTTTATCTAATTGTTTCTCACTTGTTTTTAATTCTTTTTCATATTGGTTGGTATCTCTCTTTTTATATCCATTTTTCATAATTTCGGACAAATCAGCACAATTTACTATATTATTTATTTTCTTATTTAAGTTACTAACAACAATTTGTGTTACAGACTGTAATTCAATACCTTTATATTTTCTTGAACAATATCCTTTCTTGTGTAAACTACTAGAACAATATAATCTCATAAAGGAAATAGTCGAGCCATCTTTTCTGTATTTAACTTTTAATTGCATTGGCTCTCCACACTCTTTACAATATACAATACCATTTAATATCCACTTATGAGTATGTGATTTAGCTCTTTGATTTAATGCTATTATTTTTTGCGCAGTATCAAACACTTCTTGTTCAATAATTGCTTTGTGTGTATTATGAGCAATTTTCCATTCAGATCTTGGTATTTGCTTTACTTTTTTGGATTTATAACTTAAATTCATTACCTTTCCATATTCAGTATGACCTAAATAAACTTTATTTTTTAATATTTTGGATATAGTAGAATACGTCCAACCATACTTACCATTTTTGTTTTTTTCAAAACCATTATAGCTTGGAGCATATATTTCATCATCTTGTAATTTACTTGCTATTTCGCCCATTGTCTTTCCTTTATTATACATCTGAAAGATTTTTTTAACTATTTTGGCTTCTTCTTCATTTATAACAAGTCTGTTTCTGTCCTTTTCATCTTTTACATATCCATAGGGTGCTTTTGCAGCAACATATAATCCTTTTTCTTTTCTAGCCCATACTCCAGATTTAACTTTTCTTGAAATATCTTTACTATACCAATCGTTTATCAGTGTTTTAAATTGAATCATATCATTGTTAGAATTTTTTAAATATGTATCTACATTATCTAATATTGCAATATACCTGATTTCTCTTTCTAGGAAAAATATTTCTATATAATAATTTGCTTCAAAGTTATTTCTGCTTAATCTTGATAAATCTTTTGTTATAACACAATTAACTTTTTTTCTTTCTATATCTTCCAACATTCTTTGAAAATTAGGTCTATCTGTATTAAGTCCTGTATATCCATCATCTATATAAAAATCATACAATTCAAATTCCTTACCAAGTTTCTTGATTTTTTCTTCTATTATACTTTTCTGACTAATAATACTATCACTAACTTCTTTGTCGCCATCTTCTACTGATAGTCTTAAATAAGCCGCAACTTTATATCCGTTTTTCACAATAAATACGCCTCCTATTCGCATTATTGTCTATATTAGAAAAACGCTATTTATTATAGATATTATATATCCTCTAAATAGCGTTTGTCCACCTATCTTTAGTATCTTTTAGTCATTTGATTGTATTTCTTGTAATCCATATCTGGCAATTAATTTTATAAGACTATCTTTTGTTAATTTTGTATTTGTAACTCTTGTAATTACATTATATTCTTTATTGTCTATTGTATAAACTTCTTTTTCTTCAATATTGTTTTCACTCATATAAAACCTCCACATTAAAGAATATGACGATTTTTTCTAAAAATTCGTCTCATTTCCTTTTGTTGTTTTTGCTTTTCAATTTCAGCTAAACATTTTACTTCTTCTTCAATATCATTTATAGTATCTTCTTTTGTCTTTAATTCGCCAGCACCTATGACAACTAATATTCCAAGTAATCCAATAAAAAGCACTATTGCTATTATAATTTTAAATTCTAACATTGGCTGTTCCTCTCTGCCTCAATAAGTTTTATTGAAAAGTCTATAATTAAATCTTTAGGGTATTTGTGCTCTAAAATTTCCATTATGCTAACCATTATATGTAAAGGCATTTTTTTATTTTCAATAGTATTTATAAATTCAAATAATGCTAAAATTGTAAAAGCTGTTACTTCTTCGTATGTATATTTTGGTTCTTGCTCCTGCATAATTTAAACCTCCACTTTAATAAATTTAGGTACATCATTCGATCTTCCTAGCTCTTTTCTAAACTCAAATCCTTTTCTTCTTTCGTTATATGTATAAGCGCTCTTGTTCCAATTTCTATAAGCCATATTGTTTAATTTCTTTGGCGTTGATAATTCAATTCCAGCTTGTTTGTGCATATTCTTTATAACTAAATCATCTACACTATTCTTAAATTGTTGCTCTTTTCTAACTCTTGTATTTCTTTCTTCTGTATTTTTGATATGTTTTCTGTAATTTTCAGCTTTTCTTTGCTCTTTTTCATTTGAATATTTATCATCTTTTTGTAATACCTGTGTAACTGCACTTTTAGAAATATTAAGAGCTTTTGCTATATCTACTGGTCTTAAGTGCTCTATAAAATACATTTCTAATATATTTTTCCTATTACTTTTCATTAGTAACTCTCCTTTTACTTAACTTTTTGCAATCACTTTAACGCAATAGCAAATCTAATGAAAATTTGCGTTTCATCTCACTTTTCCCTTTTTGCAATTTTTTCATAAAGGCTATTGTTCGTTTTTCAATACTTCTTTGATTTTTTTTCTTTTGCATAAATTTTTTAAATTTCTTATACATTGTTATTCCTCCTTTCAATTGTTATAGTCCTAACTGAACTTTACTTTTCGGACAAATAAAGTTATTTTTTTCTATTCTTTGTTAGTGTTTTATATATTTCAATTATGATTTCTTGTTTTAAATCTTCATTTATTACATTATTTATTCTGCTATATTTAGTTATTAGATTATTGAATTTATATATAATTTCCATAACCTCATCATCAGACATATTAAAATTTTTAAAAATCATTTTCTCTTATTCTCCTTCAATTTAAGATACTCCTTTTTTATTTTTTCTAATGCTCTTTTTCTTATTTTTCTCACAGTATCTCCCTTCATATTCATTATTTCTCCAATCCTTTTGTCAGTTGATTTTTCTTCCATATAATACGAAAAAAGCACTAACTTTTCTTTATAAGTTAATGCTTTTGAACTCTTTAACAACAATGGATCACTAAATATTTTTTCTATTTCATAGGCGCAAATCTCCCTATCACACTTTGTTTCATAATAATTTTCAATATTTTCTTCAGACACAAAAATATTTTCATCTAACATATCTATGTCATCTTCTAAATATGTACAATGATTAGATTTTAAATAATCAATTCTTACTCTCCTTGCTATTGTTATTAGTGCTGCCTTTTCTTTATTATTTAATATATACAATATACTCCCTCTTTTAAGAACTTATGATTTATATCAAAGTTCAAAAGAAGTTATATTTATAAAATTATTTTTCCTCCCTCCTTATATTAAAGTATTAAAAGTATTTTACAATTTTTACATTCGTTTTTTTCAATTACTTTTGTAACTCCTTTTAAAACTTTAATATAAAGTCCTCAAATTTACTTTAATACAATATTTTATATAATTGTCAAAATCGTAAAAAATCGTAAAAAAATGTAAAAAGTCGTATAATAATTATTGTTAATCTGTTGAAATTATGTAAATTTTATGATATATTGTAAGCGGTAAATATATTAAGTTAATTGTATCAATGTAGGAGGTTTTTATGACTAAAATTATGATAGCTGATGATAATATTGAAGCAACAAAGCACTTATCATATATATTATCTAAAGAAGTAGATTTTGAGATAATTAATGTATCTCATAATGGTTTAGATACTATTAAGTATTACAAGGAATTGCAACCGGATGTATTACTTTTAGATTTAAATATGCCATCTTTAAGTGGACTTGAAGTTTTAGATATAATTCCTGAATATGATAAATCTCGAAACATAATTATTATTTCCGGCTCTGCATATTTTCGCTCAAAGTTATGCAATATTGATAAAATAAAAACTATCTATCAAAAGCCATATGATATTAACTGCATAAAAAATACTATTAGAGAAATAAAAAACATAAATATAACTGATACAATTAAATCAAAATTAGACAAAATCTTTTGTGAATTACAATTCGATCCATTTTCCAAAGGAACAAAATTATTAAAGTCAGCTATTTTAATATCTTATCAATATCCCTATTTGAAATTAGACAATATAATGGAAAAAGTAAAGATACAAAATAATGAAAAAACGCAAAAACTGTACACTCTATAATAGATAAACAATTAGATTCTTTATATAGTTCAAAAAGAAACCTAGACATTTTTTGTAAAAGATTTCCATACTTTTATGGATTTAAACCAACAACTAGTCGCTTTATAAAATATATTTTAAGTTGCTTGTAAACAAGACACAAGTTGTATGAATTTGTGTATTGTTTATTTTTTATTTGAATTTTCATGTTTTTTAACAATTTCTTCTATAGTCTTTATCTCTTTATTTAATCTTTTTAATTTGCTTTTAACCCTAATTACTGACGCTCGAATTGCGTTTTTGTTACAGCCATAAAATTTACCAATACTTGACAATGTGCTCTTTTTTTTATTTTGAGTATTTAATTGATAATATAATATAAACCTTCTTTTTTGTATTTCAGTAACATTATCTAATGATTCAACTATTGTTAATATTATTTTTTTCTGATTATTACTTAATTTTGATGTTTTTGCTAATTTTAATAACTTATTTACTAGTAAACTTTTTTCCTCGAAATCCATTGCTTTTTCCTCTACTTTTTTTTCCACAATTAATTACTAACTTCATCTTATTCATATATTTTTCGGCTTCTTATATCTTTTGTTAATATTCTTGCATCTTTTAGTAATATTCTTTTATTAATCATTGCTAAATTTATTAATTGAATAATATTTCTAATATTATTTTTATCTTTTTCACTTTTGACTATCTCATACAATACATAATCTGGAATTTTAAAACCATATTGGTTTTGTATTTCAATTCCCCTTTTATAGATTCTTTGCTCTATTTTTAATAATCGTTCTATATATTTATCCATTTTCTAACTCCTTAATAAATGTTATTTTGATGTGTAGTACGCAACACCAATGTTAAAAAAATATTATATATTATTTTTGAAAATGAGGTGTAATAATGAAAACAAAGAATTTTAACGGCTATCAAAATATTGTGGGAAAAAATATTCAAAAATATAGAGAGCTTAAAGGACTATCTCAACGCGAACTTGCAAATAAAGTTGCCCTATTAGGCGTTACACTTTATAACTCTGATATTTCAAGAATAGAAAACAATACCCTATTTATTAGAGATTATGAAGAATATGCAATATGTAAAGTTTTAGGTATTACTATTTCCCAATTACATGAAGATAGCGATAAATTTTTCAATTAGAAACAAATTTCTATTACTATGTAGTAGTAATTTGTTTTTTATTTATTAACTAGATGTTTTGTACGCAACACATTGTGTAAAAAAATTTGTCGAATGTAACTTTTCATATTTTTCTATCATTTTACCATATTTTTTTACATTGTTCAGCAAGAAGTTTTAATTATGGCATTTCCCTAATATATGTTTATTTTAATTTTGGCATAATTCTTATATCATTTTATTGGAAGGAGGCTTGCTTATATTATGAAAAATACAAAATCTATAAAAAGTATAGGAAACAATATTCAACTAGCTAGACTAAAAAAAGGATTAACACAAGAGGAGCTTTCTGAAAAATGCAATGTTTCTTCTCAATATATTAGTGCTATTGAAAGTGGCAGAACTTCTGGCAGTCTTTCACTTATGATTGAAATTTGTAACATTTTAGGTGTATCACCTAATTATATTTTTGGTAATACTATTAATAATTCTAATGTTTCTACAAATATACTTTCAGACGAAGTTTCTTATGCTTATTTAAAATTAAATAGCGAAAATAAGAAATTTGTTGAGAATACTATTAATCATTTGTATTCTATGCAAAATAAGAGATAGAAAAAGTTTAAGATGTGTTATTGCTAAACATCTTGTTTTTAGTTTATAATTCAAAAATTATCTATCATTAATAAATGAAATACAATTTTGAAGACGCACCTTACTGGAAGGTACGTCTTCAATCTGTTACTTCTTGTAAACAATTGCACTTTTCAGTGCAGTCTTGGCTTCAGCAATTGCAGTGTCCACTTTTGTGGAAGCTTCGACTAATGCATTTGCATAGCCGATTTCAGCAGCTCTTTTTTCAAAAGCCTCACGACGAGCATTTTCCTCATCTCTCTGCTTTTTCAGTTCAAGCTCATGAGCTTCAGACTGAATTCTTGCATAACTCGGCATTTGAGATTTGAGCTCTGCTGAGGTTCTTGCGATGCTTTCCTGATAGCCTTTCTGTAAATAATATGGTAACATATTTTTTCCTTTCTACCTCTAATTAGAGGATTTGTCTAAGTTGCGGATGACGGATGATGTAGAAAGATTTCCAAATGAGAGAAAACTCTGCTACAATTATAGTATATCACATTTTATGTAAATTTGCAATGTTGCTATGGTTACTGACCAATTTGCTATGGTTACTGACCAATTTGCAATAAAACCTGATGATGAATTGCACCATTACCTTTCTTTACATATTTTATATCTTCTCCGCCACCTAGAACTAATGCAGGTGTAAAGAAAAATATTTCATTATAGTCAAGTTTTCCTAATTCCTTTACAGTTTGTTTATATAAATCTGCTCTTAACACATTCTTTATAACATCTTCATCTAAAATATAACTTTCAAAAAATTCTTGATAAGAATATCCACAAACTTCGATTTTTCTATAATGTATATTTAATAAAGACACATCATTTTTATTATCTTCCAATTTCCTGTAATAGAATATATCTCCAAAAGCAGTTACTATTATTGGTATTTTATTAAAATCTTTTTGACCTAACCAAGTATATAAGCTATTCATATATTCTCTAGGAGCTACTACTTTTATTAAACCATCACCATATTCTCCAAATCCATATTCTTCCCATAATTCTATTATTTCCTTTGGTAGCATTTGTTTACCAAATTTTAGGATTTCTTCGTCTGTTTTTTGTAAATTTCCCCCTTGCTTAAATTTTTCAATAAATTGGCTAATACAATTATCCATTAACTAGTCCTCCTATTACTTTTTAAATATTTATCTGATTTAATCAAAAATTATTTTAACTCTTCCAATAGTTTTTTCTGGTGCAAAGTACATTTTTACAATATCACCAATTTTTAAATTATGAGCTTCTTGCTCAGCTTTTGTTATACTTGTATCTGCAATTGTAATTGTATTATACTCATTATTTTGTATTACTTTGTCATACCATAATAAACGTATATCTATTTTATTTCCCTTATCATTAATCTTGCCTACTATAGCATCTTGAATCCAAGCATTCTTTTCAACAAATTTTACTTCTGTTAGCATTAAAAGATTTTTTTGTTCTTCTGTTAATTTTGAAACCATTTCGTCACGTTCTTTAGAATCTTTTTTGGCTACTACAAAAACTACTCCTATAATAGCGCCTATAACTACTACCATAATTAAATATCCCATATTAAATACACCTCCTTTCAAATAAACAATATTCCAAATTTTTTGGACTTGTATTTTTAGAATACATATTTACAATTTCAAAATATTCTACATTCTCAATAAAAGCTACATCGTAATGAGAAACCCCATAAGTCATAAGTTTACAATTATCTCCATCATAAGATAATCCATAAATATGGCAATCATTTAACCCTTTAATATTTACATCTCTTTTATAGTTCATAACTAAAAAGTCACTTCTATATGCAAAACTTTTCAATCTTTTAGCTGGTATCTTGATGAAAAATCTAATAATAAATATTGCACCAACAATAAATAAAACTGTACCACCAATTAAAATCCCCATTACTAATGTTTCATTGTTATTTCCTACATTAGAATCTGAAATTAAAAAAGCTACACTTAAAAAAATGAAAAGAAACCATACAAATGAGCTTAAAAGCCCCGCTATCAACATTCTGCCTTTTTTATAATTTTTGATGTACCTTTTATATAAAGCATCTTTATCTTCTTTTGATAATTTTTCAGGCTCTTTCTTCAGCTCTAATGCTTTTCTATGTATTATTTTTTTTGCTTTACCATAATTAATGTTTTGTACATTTTCAGGTATACCATTTCCAATTAAAGTATAATTCTCTCCATCAATTGGAATTATATACCTTTGTAAATCTTTTGTATAAAAAACAATTATTCTATCTCTATCAAATATACCTTTTGGCACAACTGATTGCATTATATATGGTATTCCTTCTCCATCATTAAATCCATCTTCACAATAAAGAATTTCTGTACTTTGTGGAAATTCGCTTCTTTTAATTATTGAAGCACCAACATAAAAATAGCCGTCACCTAAATCTAAATTATATTTTCCAATTATTTGTTTTACTATTTCATTTTCATTATTCATATAGTTTGTCTCCTCTGGTTATATAAAAAATTCTTATAAAATAATTTTAAAACATCCAGATGTTTTAGCTGGAGCGACACGAACTTTCACAAAATCGCCAACTTTCAAACCATTACTTTCCACATCTTTTTTAGAAAGAGAAGTATCTCCATATTGTAATTGGTCATATGTTGCATTTCGTATAACTTTATTATGCCATAAAACTCTTATTGAATATTTGTATCCTTTATCTTTCATTTCACCAATCATACCTTCTTGAATCCACTCATCATTTTTTCCTTCAACGAATTTTACATCTGTTAAAGCCAATTTATTTTTTTGCTCCTCATTTAAATTACCAACCATCTCTTTTAATTTGTTATTTTCTTTCTTTAAAAAGAAAACTATTAATCCTATAAATGCACCTACAACCATAACTCCTATTATAAATTCCATAATTATTACCTCCTAATTTTTAATAAAATACTATATCAGCTAAAATGCAATATCTTTAAAGCCTATTTCATCTACCTCTTCATTTACAATTTTAACCCCTATACCATTATCTTCTGTGTCATTTCCATATTTTTTATTAAATGTCAGATATATGCATCTTCCTCCTGCTACATCTTCCATAATAAATGCTTCGGGAATGATTATTCCCTCAAGTTCTATTTGATTTAATAATTCATCAATTGTGTTTATTTCAGGCCACCATTTATCAAATTCTTCCTTATCTTCTGGTCCGTATGAACCTTTTTCTTCTTCATTATAATATTTTATAATTTTTTCTGCAATTTCTTTTTGAAGATCATTCCATTTTTCTTTAAATTTTTCATATGTTTCATATTGTAAATCAACAATTTCTTCATCATCAACATTAACTGTTAAATCTACATTCACATCTTTTCCAAAGAAATCTATTGACATTTCTCCCTCATATCCAAATCCTTCATTATACTCTAACTTTTCAAAATCGGTGTTATTCATTTATATATCCCCACTATTTCTTTTAAAATTATTCAATAATAAGTTTCACATATTCTCCATCTATTTTATTGTAAACGTGTTTTCCAATAATTGTTAATAAATTTTCAATTTCTTCAATATTATCACTTACAAACTCTACATATGAGTTAGCAGGATTCTCTTCATTTTCTTTTTCATAATTATCTCCACAATAACATCCAAATTTGTCTAATATATCCTCCAATGGATATTGAGATACATATTTATCTGATGGTTGATTTTCATTAAGCTCTGGTTCTGGTTCAAATACTATTGATGTTACATATACAGTTTCTTCTCTATCTTCATACATGTTTTTAAATATTATGTTTTCTTCATCTTCTATATCCTTATAATATTTTTTTTCATTGTAGTATGCTATCAAATAATCATCTTCAATCTCACGGTCTGATTGCTTCCAATCTGTTAATTTTTCCAATTCCTTTAGTAATTCTTTATCTGTAACCTGTTCTAGAGAAAGTCCATTGTCATCTTCCTCAGCTTCTATAACTGTTTTATATATGTTATCTTTTACTTCTATATAATTTTCTCCTTTATATATATCTGGAGTATATACTCTTATATTTTTCATTTAACTAACTCCTCTCTATTATATATGATTTGCACTACCGGTAATTTTATTTATTAATTCTTCTATATCATCAGTACTTAATATGACAATGAAGTGCTTACCATCATATTTTTCTCTTTTTTCAAAATCAATTTTTTTCAAAAATTCTTCATATTCAATCTCAATCAATTTACCTTCACTGTTTTCTACTGTTGCATAAAACTTATTTATTTTACTTGTATCATATCTATTAGCCACAAAATAGAACTCACCTTCTGGTTCTATTGGCAATATGGTATCACAATCTGTCGCTATTGAAATATACCCATTGATGACTGTCTCTTCATCTTTTTTTGTTTGATATAACTTAAATACTGCATAAAATAAGTCTCTTTGCTGAATCTCATTCATAAACGTTTCATAATTTTTCATTACAGTTGTAATGTTTTCCATGTTACCCTCTAAAGGTAAATCTATTCCCCATTCTTTCAATTTTTCTAGCGTTATACTTAAAGGATTCACTACTCCATTAATTGAAATGTTTCCATCTGAAGCATCACCTTCTAATATATTTTTCTTCATTTTATCCAACATTAAAAGTGTATCATTTATACCTAGTTCTATAAACCAATTTAATTGGCTTATATCTACTAATTCAAATTCTCCAACACTTCCTCTATAAAATTCTTTTGTACCTGATTCATTGCAAATTATATTTACTAACTTATACAAACTTACAATTTCACTATATGTTGTTGGAAATGATGTCCACATACGAATATTATCATCTTCAAACCATAATTGTATTCCGCTACCATAATTATTTTTGTCAAATAATATAAAAACATTTGCTGTATCAAAGCTTTGTGATTTCTTTTCATCATACTCTTTACTTGTATTTATAAATTGAAGTTGCATTCTATAAAAATTATCTTGAACTCCTATTCTAGGATTTGTTTCACCTTCAAAGACATTTGTACACGCGTTTTTCCATAATTCTTCAATTCTATATATATCAATTTTGTTTTCAGGTTGTCTTATTTTAATTTCTATTCCCATATTTTAAATTCCTCTCTATTTATTTTAAATTACTTGTTCACATTCTTCCCATAATAATTTACAATAAGCATTATTAAAATCAATATTTTCATAATCTTCTATAAATTTTGGATTAATAATTATAGCTTCTTCTTTATCTTTATATGGATGTAATTTTACTTTTTTATTAAATAGCATACCTTGAGAACTATAAAAAATCATTTGATTTGCTATTCTTACTGCTTTATTTTCTTCTGATTCTGGGACATTCTCTATGCTTATATCTGGTCGTCCAAATTTGCGAAGTCCCCTTGTGTGTAGCCATATATTACCATCTTTCATTTTTGAGATTAAATTTTTAACATGAGAATATACATCAAGCTCTTTTGAAAAAATTTTTTCTGTAAATTCTTCTGCTGAATATAATGAAAAAGTTTGCATATCAAGTACCGCAATTGCTCCTGTATCTAGAAATGCTTGTACAACTCCTATTGTATTTCGCAAATACTTTAAATTATCATCTTGCTTAATTTCTCCATTTATAATTGCCCAAATATTTTCTTTTTGTATCTTTTCATATAATTCTGGTTGTTCGTCTTTTAGTAATTTTCCTAAAGTTCCTCCTATTAAATTATCCATATATTCGCCATGTTGTTCTCGTGTAAACATATTCATATTTAAACCTTCTGGAACTTCGTCTAGTTTGTGTCGTTCTCTTGAAATCTCTAATTCTTCTTTTGCTCCGAATATTACATAGAACATTAGTGGGTGATAATTAATATCTTCATAATATGGTCTTTCGTAGTTCATAACGACCTCCTTCATTTTATAAATTAAATAATACCTTTAAAAATTTTATATAGTATTGTCTATTTCAAAAAATACTATAGGACAATCATCAGCATAAACTACTTCTCTAACATCTACTATTTCTCCTATTTTTTCTTTTAGCTTAGCTCCTAGTTCTTCAAATAACTCATACTTTTCAAGAAAATCATCTTGAGAAATCGAAAAGAAATTAATTACAAAAGTATTTTCATTACATTCATAAAAATTCTCGCTATTATCAAAACCACCCTCATCATTTAATTTTGAATCGTTTTCATCTGCAAATTGTTTTAAAAAATCATTGCATATATTTTCAATTTTATTTTTTATATTATCTTCCATTTTGAATCCTCCTAAAACAATCTTTCATATTCGTCATCATCTGACCAAGGTGATAAACCTTCTCCTGGTCCAACATCCATTACTTTATTATCTAGCATAATTATATCAATACCATGTTCTGGTTCCCATTCGCAATTTCCTTCAATTACATAACCAATTCCGTCTCCTTCTGGTGGAAAAATATAAATCGTAGGATTTTCTACATATTTTAATATATCTCTCCCAGATATGTCACAAGGTACTTTTTCATTAATTTCTGCAAAAAATTCCTCGTTCCATTCTTCCAACATAAATTTATGATATGCTGAAATACGTTCACATATTTTATCTATTACTTCATCTTTTAATGATTCAAAGTTTTCAGCACATTTATTGGCATAGTTCATGTCAACTGTATTTTCAATCCATACTTCTATTTTTTTATTGAATAATTTACTTTCAATAAATCCAACATTGAACATATCATCTCTTTTTTCAATATTACTAATCATTCTATATCTATCTCCTTTTTTATAAGTATTCCCTTATAAATTTTTCTAATAATTCTTGTCCGTCATCGTGTCCTATTATTGAATATGAATCTACATATTCATCATCTATCGCTTTGATTACAAAAAATGGTTTTGTTGTTATTCCTAATTTTAAAAGTTCATAGATTTTTTTAGGCTCTTTTTTGAATTTATGCTGTTCAATAAATTTATTCATTATCTCTTTATGTTCATATTTTTCATTTATCTTATTAAAATTTTTTATGAAATCTTCTTCATCTTTTAGTCTTATAAAACTGCATTTTAAAGTAGCAACTATGTTCATAAATTCATCTATGTTTCGAGCAACTATCCCACATTCTCCTTCTGTACCAATATAACCAATTAGTTCATCATTTAAAACTGTCCATAATGCTCCTGTTCCTTCTCTAGCAAAAGGTTTTAAATCGTAATTTGTTTCTCCTGGTCCCATCAAATCTTCAAGCCAGTTTTCATCATTTTCTAAATCCTTTACCCATTCTGGTCCATATAATTCTATATCACATTCAAAGAATGCATCATTTAATTCCTTATTATCATATATTTCATCTAAATATTTACTTACTTCTTTAGGCAAGTTTGTATCTTCATATTTCATAATCATCTTCTCCTTATTCATCAAATTGCTTATCCCAATTTTTAATAAATTCATATAATGATGAAGCCTTACAATAACTGTCTTCTAAACCAGTAGTACAGCAGTCTATTGCAAAATATTCATTAGTCAAGAAATTGTAACAAAAATGATTTCCTCCTAAATCTCCTCCAAAAGCAAAACAATTAGGAAAGTGCTTCGAAATTTCATAATCATTATTATAATCTGTAAGTTCTTCTAATTTTATCAATTGAATATATGAATTTTTGCCTACATCTCCTTCACCACCATTATGTTTATTCATAAATTCTAAATAATCATCTGGTAGTGGTTTTCCAATTATTTCTTTTATATCATACTTAGTGCTTTCGTTAAATTCGAAATCTTTAAATAGTTCTTCCATATCCTCTTAATCCTTTCTTTTCTCCATAAATATTTCTTTATCCCTTTTATCTATCTCAAACTCATTAGAAGATATCCTTATAAGTTCTGTTCCTACTGGATTGTCAATATAAATCCAAATATCTGGATCTAATTGATATACTTCCTGTACACTAACCAAGGCAATATTCTTATAATCGTTATAATATTCATCATCTTCATTTCCTGCCAAAAATGACCATCCACTATCACTTTCATTTACAGACGCATCTCTACGCATATATCCAACTTTCCAGCCTTCTTCTAATGCTTTTTTAGAAAGATACGCAGTTTGATTTAAGAGTTTCATTCTATTTTTAGTAGGTTCCATATATTTTTCAGATTATTGAAATTCTGTAATTTTTTCATCATTTATTTCAACATCTGTATTGATTTCATCAATATTTGCATCCCAAACGCTCTTATCATCTGCTTCACTTTTTAATACTACAGCTAGATTAAATAATTCATTTTCTGCAACTTCTATTGAAGTTTGTACTTCTTTAATAACTTTGTTACCTTTATCTCCATAAATATATAATACTATTTGACCATCAGTATAAATTGATGACTTTACCGCTCCTAGATTTCGTTCATCATTGTAAAATACCATAAAACTAGGCAAGTGTTCATTAACATACCAATCGAATTCAGTTCCATTTTTTCCGTTCATATAATAAATTGTGCCATTTTCTTCTAATTTATTTATCAACTTATCTGCTCTGTTACTTCTTTCAATATCAAAGTTTTCTAAATTAAATCCTAATAATTTATATAAATCATCTACCCAATAATTTATTTCTTCTAGTTCAAATTTGTTTAATTTTTCTTTTGTTGTATTTGATTTATCAGCTTTATTAGATAAACAACAATCATTTTCTAATATATAATCCTTGAATGATTCTTCAATGTTTTCATTTTTATTTATATCATCGACATCAATATCATAAGATATATAACTATAACTACATAAATCTTCTATATCTTCATTTTCAATAATTAATTTAATATCTTCTACTAATTTTGACATTATAATATCCCTCTATCCTTCTGACATAAAAGTATCATATGCACAACCTCCGATATCTTCAATTAAATTATCATTTTCATCATATACCTTATATTGCATTTGTACATCTCCTAATGATGTTTCTCCATCTAATCCTAATAGAATCGTATAGAGCACTTCGTTCATAACTGAATCTACTAATTTTTTTACTTCATCATCTGAAACACCTTTTGAACTTATATTTTTTATTTGATTTCCTACTGAAGTTTCCTTTTCTTTATCAAAATATATTTTTAACATTTCTTGTTTCTCTCTGTGGCAGTTATTAACAAATTCTTCACCAGTCATTTACTATTCCTCCTACATTTTAGATGTTTTTTATAATACTTATTCTTATTGGAGTTTTTTTCCAAAAATCCTCTATATTTAATCCAGAATCCATGTCTTTTTTTCTTAATTCAATGAATTTTAGTACGTCTTCGTATTTTTTGAATAATCCATTTTTATTTAATACTACATTCTCGCTTTTTAGTTGATGTTCATAATTTTTATAGTCTTTATATAAATATGAATAGTTTATTGTTCCTATACAATCATATCCCAGTACTTCCTCTATTTCTACATTTTCATCAGTGTTTGGATATTCATTTGGTGATTCTATCAGCAATATTTTAGTATCTATATTCAACTTATCGCAGTACTCTTTATATTTTTTAATGTATTCTAGATTTGATACTATTTCTAGCATATCATATTTAGTAAACCACTTATCATCAGCTTCTTCTGTTAGGGATTGTGCTTTTGAATCGTTTTCTATTTCTTGAAGTGGCCATGCATTATAAATAGAGTTTTCAATTTGTTTCATTTCCGCTATTATAAATCCATTTTTGTATAGTATTTCTTCTATAATCATATGATACCTCTTCGTATTTTATTTGCTATCTAAATCAACATTTGACTTTAGGAACTCAAAATATTTTTTGTCATCTTCTTCAAATATTTCTTTTCCTTCAAGCATGTATGCTCTTAATAAATTTTCAGTCGCAAGTTCTTTTTTTTCTAATTCAAATGCACTTTGTCCTAATCTAAGTAATATAAAAGGATTATTGATTCCTTCTCCAGACAGATTATTCCTTGCATCTTCAAAATTATCAAAAGCTTCTTCATATTTTCCTTGTAAGAAGTAAATATCTCCAATCGATGTCAAAAACCATACTGTTTCACTAATTCTTTTCTTAGGCTCAGGGATTAAATCTAATGCTCTTTTCCAAATTTCTAATGCTTTATCATATTCATTATTATCAAAATATTTATTACCTTCTTCTGCAAGTTCATCTAATTCTGATTGTAATTGTTCTGAAACTTTTATATTCTTCATTACTTATTCCTCCTTTTCTGCTTGCACTTCATTTTCTATATCTTCCTCAACTTGTTTTCTGATTTCTTCATAAGAATCGAGTAAATTGTTTAAAAACTCGATAGTAGTTAGATTATTGTGCTCATATAAACTGCAATTTACTCCTTCTGAATTTAACTCATTATATAATTTTAATAAAGATTTAATCCCATTATCATCTATATAATCACATGTTAGAATGTATTGGTTATCTTCAATTTTCTGTTTTACTTCTGATATAGGCAAATCTTGATACTTTTTTATAACCATAATACACTTTGCAGGAATATTTGTTTCATTGATTTTTATTCCTATTATAGAGTTTTCATTTTCCATATAACTATCCTCCTATACTATAATTCCCCATAAAACCATAATTCTGTTTCATATTTAAAATCACCATCATTTAATGTTTCTTTAAATCCTATTTCTTTTAGATTGGTTTGAATATTTAATCTTTGTTTTAATGATTTCTTTGAATCTAATTTTTTCCATGTTTGATACGAATCTTCTCTTTTCCAAAAATTGTTATAATATTCTTCATCGTAAAATAATATAATTCTGGAATTACTTATTTCTTTAGTCACTATCATTCCTACTATTCTACAGAATTTTTTATTATCTTTATATTTAATAAGTCTTTCTGTTATTTCAAGCCATTTAATTATGAATTTTCTCTTAATATTATTGGGAGATATATCTAAAAAATTATTACTAGGTACCACAAATTCTTCATACATATTATCTTTCTTTACTGGTTCAAATAAATCTATTTTTTTTGATAACAAATTAAGTTTTCTATAAACCCCTCTTTGTTTTTTCATTTTGGCCATTCCTCCTTAAATAATCTTTCAAATTTTAAAATTGTTTTATTTCCATAATCAACTGTTTATCATAATCACCAGGATTATAACCAAATGCTTCTTCAGCTAAACTTACCAATTCCTTCGAGATAGCAATTTCGTTATCAATCAAATTTGTAAGTAAGTTCTCCAGAGCAATTCTCATCTCTCCATATTTAGCTAATTCTTCTGCATCAAGAATAAATTCATTAACAATTTTATTGTCACTAAATTTGCTCTTTAGTTTAATTATAAAATTCTCATATAGTTCTTTTTTCATTTATCTTTCCCCTCTCTGTTTATTATTTCCTTATATTCTTAATCTGTTAATACCTTTCCCCACAGACCATAATGTAATTCTTCAAATCCAGCTTTATACATAGTTTCATCATCTGGAGCTGAAATATAATATAATATAGGTTTATCTTCTCCATTTACCCTATATGTTCCTAATCTACATTGAACTCCTTTATAATTTATTTCCATAATTACATATTCCCTTCATTATAATTTATCTGCTTCAATCCCATATTCTTATTTGTCCTTGAAAATTTGTGTTACACATTTCATACCAAACACTATTATATAATCTTCTTTTATATTAATAACTTTATTCACTGATCTCCTCCTACAAATATTAATGTTGTCTTATTTAACATTCACCACTCCAAAAATACTTTCATACTCATTCTGTAATCTTCCAATATCTCCATTTTTAGTGCTATGGCTCATTATAATTTGTATATTCTTGTTTATTTTCAATATTTACTTCTGCTTTTTTTAATAATTCTAGTTCTTTGTTATTAAATAGTTCTATCTTTTAATCCTCTTTCTATTGTTTTACTGCAACTAATACTTCATTGCTTTGTACTGTCATTTTTGCATTATTATATTCAAATTTTTGCCCTTCTGAATATACATGATAATTTTCATTTTTTAGTTTGGTTCTTAATAATTGTAAAAACATTCCTATATTCTGTTTTTCTATTCCATACTTTTGTGGATATTTAACATTTACCTCATAAAATGTATATCTTATATAATTTGGATCATTTATCATTTTATCAATTAATGTTGTTTCTATAATATTAACAATTTGCCTATGTGTCAATTTTCATCACTCTTTCCTGACTTTGACTTTATTATAACACATAATAAAAATTTTGAAACAACCTCACACAATAAATTTTATTTATAAAACAATAAAAGCCAAAAAGTTCGCTTGTATCAACCTCTTTGGCTCTTAATTTTTTATTTTCTAATTTCTAAAATCCTGTGCGTGGCAACTTTTTAATTTCTAATTTTTTTGAATATGAAATTGTTGGCCATTCTGCTTTATCTTCTAATTTGTGCTCTTTATAATTTCCAGTTAAACTTGTATGATTTACCCATTTATCTTCTGCTTTTACAGTTGGTAAAACTTTAGTAAATATAAATGGCTTTTCTATTGCTTCAAAACCTGGCATTACTGTTCCAAATTCTGTTTTGTAATCTGTAATAAACTCATCTTCATCTAACTCTATTTTTGTAAAATCAATATAATTATTCTTTAGTGTATTATATTTTCCATATTCAATATAATCTTCTGATTTATTAGTTTTATATTTCACACTATATTCTAAATCTTCGTTATAAGTACCTGTAAATAATTTTGTTATTCTTACATATTCATAAGGTAAATTATCTATCCATGTGAAGTTGTTTACGGCTACATTTGATATATTTCTTAATGAATTGAAACTATATTTAATTTCATCATTAGGTTGTGCTTGTGCTATACCGTTTTTCTCAATATCTAATCCTACTTCAACGCTCTTATTCTCTATTGTCACTGGAATTGTTTTATTGTGCTCTCTAATTCTAATTTCGTATTTTTCAGTATTTAATAGATAATAATCTGAACCTGTATATTTCTCTTTTACATAGTAATTACCATATTCTAATAATTTACTTGTAGCTTTTCCATCTCTTGCAGTTGTAACTGTATCAACTAATTTGTTATCTTCTGTGTATATTTCAAATACGGCATTTTCTAATGGTGTACCTTTTACTTCTTTTGTTAATTTGTTGTTATCAGCACTTACTTTTGTAATTTCAATTCTGCCTTTAATTTTTTCATTTTCAAAAACTACATTTGTAATTTGACTTTCTGATAAAGTAATTGTTTTTGTATCTTCACTCAATGCATATCCAGTTTGTGTTTTAGTTTCTTTTATTGTTAATTTTTCATAATCTCTAATTACATATTCTTTAGTTAATGCTTCTCCATTTTCATCCGTTTTTAATGTTTCTAGAATATTTCCATCTTGATCTAAAACTTGAAATTCTACATCTTTTAATTTTACTTCTTTGTTATCTGAATCTACTTTTATTACTCTAACTTGACCTTTTTTTAGCTCATTTTCTATTGTTGTTTTAGTTTCATTATTCCATTCAATTCTTATATTTGTATCATCTGCCAAATTGTACCATTTACCTGTATTTTTCTCTATTACCTTATAATTTCCAGTACGAAGATTTTTAATATGTATTTCTCCATTTACATCTGTTGTATATGTTCCAATAACCTTATTAAATTCTTCACTAAATAGGTCAAATTCAACATTTCCAAGTGCTATCTTATGATTATCTTTATCTACTTTGTAAATTGTTAAATCTCCCTCTTTATGTTTGTTTGTAATTGTTTTATCTGTTATTTGATTATAAAATGCTGGAATATTTATTTTTCCTTGCTCTAATACATAATCCTCATTATTTTTTACTTCCTCAACTACATAATTGGCTTGATATAAATCATTAAATGTAACAACTCCATCTTCTCCTGTTGTTGCTGTTCCAATTTCAGTTCCATCTTCTTTAGAAATTTTAAAGGTAGTATCTGAAATCGGCTCATTTGTGTCTGCATCAACTTTTTTTATTTTGATTTTAGCATTATTCCCTTTTAAAATTAAATCTGCTACACTACTTGTTAATGCTAATGGATCTCCTGTAATTGTATAATCCTGTAATGTTGGGTTATAACTTGTAGCATAAAATAAAGCATAAGATTTAGATGTTACACTTGCTCTTATTTTTCCGTTAATATCCCCAGTTTCAACACAGTTCTTTGGTAATCTTACTTGAAATGTTTCCCCTGTATTAAATGTATTTCTTTCATTTCCGTTTGTATCTGTTACTATTGTTCCTTCTGGAAATCCTGTAATCGCTACATCATAGCTTGATATTTCAATATTTGCATTTACTGTGTAATTTTGAACATAATAATCTCCAGCCACAAATAAATTTCCTGATTTGTCAGCATTGGCTACTGGTGTTCTATATGTTGCAGTTCCATTGTTTCCTATATCAACTAATTTATTAATTAAGTCTATAATTTCTTGTCCAATCTCATCAGTTGCATAAAACTCGTTAATATCTGACTCACCTATAACGCAATATACTGCCATTTTTGTTGCTTGATAAGCATATCGCCAATCCCTCATTCCTAACTCTTCCGTTGATTTATATGGATAACCATTTGTAACAACTCTCCATACTTTATTGTATGTATCCCTATCTGATAGAATTTCGGTTATTGTAACACCATATTCCCTTTCATCATCGACTCCAACTCTATCACTATTCATACAAAATGCTGGATAGAAATTCCCATTATCGTAATATCCTACAGTATAAGTTTTTACGTAGCCACCACTTTCTACTCCATGATTCTTCAAATGATATGGCACTTCTCCTAGATTTACTAAATCAAGTGTTGTACCTATATTGTTATTATTTACTGCTAAACTTTTTGCCATTGGAAATATTGGTAATATGTTTGATAACAATGTTAATAATAATAGCATTGTTGCTACTATCTTTTTCTTGAATTTTTTAATCATATTAATATGAACCTCCTTATTTTTTTGTAACAAAAAAAGAAATCAGCAGGGGAAAAACTGATTTCTTCTTTCATTTAAAATTTATCACACTAAAATAATACTACCTTAAAAACCCTATGTCAATGAATGGATTTTGAATTAATTTTGAAATTTTATTTAACTTTTATATATGACCTTGATTGAAATAAACTTTTGGTTCCATCACTTGAAATATGGTATTCTTTTACTGCATAATAACAAATTGTAAAGCCATTAGAATTATAAACTGCATTTTCTACATTTGTTTTATTAGCCGTAAAACTTCTTAAACCACTTTGGGCAATCGAACTATCCTGAACTACTTTTACATTTGTATAACCAAATTCACATATTGCATTATCTATTAAAGATTTTAATTTGCTCATTTCAGCAGTATCTTTAATAAATCCTTTATAAGAGCCATTTATACTTTCTTCATAATAATCATATTTTGATAAATCTATTTTCTTTGTTTCTACTTTTGAATCTTCTACTGGTACTGTTTTTGGTGGCTCTAGCTCTTGAGCTGGAACAGTGGTCGCAGCCGTTTCTACTTTTGTTTCCACTGTTCCTCTTGTTTCTTTTGTGGCTTTACTTGTAGTTTTTTCTTTTGTTGCTTTTATACTTTTATCTTCTGTATCTCTTATAATTTCATCTTTAGTTTCTTGTTCATTTTCTTCTGTAACTTCATTTTCTTTATCTTCTGTTTGTGCTTCAGCATATGTTGAAGCCGCATTTATATTATTTTGACCTATTATGCTTTCTTGACTGATTGATGTACTTTCTAACTTACTTTCGTTAATATTTGTATTACATTTTTTATAATAAAAAATAGTAATACAAATAATTACAACTCCTAGTATAATACTAGATATTAATAAGATTTTCTTCTTCATAAGATCCTCCCTTCTACCTAGATTATACCGTGTTATTTCAAATACGTCCACCTTTTTTCTTTTTTTCAGCTAACCATATGGCTTTGCTGTCTTTTTTATAAAACTTCTTCTTGCTCTTCTATGATTTCTTCTTTTTTAGCTTTTGATTTTACTGATTTAAAATTTTTTTTTTGAGATTCTTCTTGCAAATCTTCTCTGTCCTTTACTTTTTCATAATAAGATTCTAACACAACTTTTGTAATTTGCTCTCTTAACTCTTTATTCGTTGGATAGCAAACATCTTTATATTTCTTTTCTTGTGTTTCTTTATCAATATAAGCTCGTTGTGGTAATTGAACATAGATATTATCATCTTTACTTCTTTTGACTGTTACTCCCTCAATATTAAATATATCTTCAATACAAATTGTACTAATGGCTTTAGTAATATTATTAGGGTCATTAGTCAAATTTAAATTCTTAACACTAATATTCATATTGTTTTGTCCTCCTTCCTCTCAATATTAAATCTATATAAATAAATTACATAGCTTCTTCACTATCTTCTGCAACATTTTCTATTGCATTTATACAACCTACTGCTAAACAAGTTAAATAATCTTTTATTTCTTCCTTGTCCTCATCTAATTCTTCTAATAGTTTCTTTATTTCTTGTTGCTCTTGTGGCTCTATAATTTTCAAAAATTCCATTACTTGCTTTACTGTAAAATAATAATCATTAGAATCTTCAGTTATTTTTAATACTTCCAATTTATCAATTTTGTTCTTGAAAATATATTTTTCTAACCATTCATTAAATTTCATATTTTGCCTCCACAATCTAAACTTCTATACCTACAACACATTGTCTTAAATTCTTTTGATTTTCAACACATGTAATAAGTGTAATTCTATTATCCTCTGTTTGATTTAAAACACTTAAATCTGTTTCTTCAATTTGTTTTACTTCTTTTACTGCATATTGTTTTGTTTCACACTTGGTAATATAAGTTATAATATCGCCTTCACATAAGTTTTTTATCTCTCCAAAAAATGCTGCGTTACTTCCTCTATTATGAGAGCATAAACATACATTTCCATCTAAAAAACCTGTATTTTCAAAATGTCCTACATATTTACCAATCGTCTTTAAATCTGTACCTTCTGCTATTGGTGCTTTATCTAATCCTATCTTTTCTATTGAAATATATCCAATAACATTTTTATCGTTTTCATCTAATGCTAATACTTCTACTGTCTGCTTTTCTATTGTTTTTTCTTCTGTAACAATATTGTTGCTATCGTTATTTTTATATTTTTGACTTCCATGTATAATTAGAATTGAACCAACTGACACTAATATAAAAAACATTGCGACAATTAAACCATAAATAATACTCTTTTTCATAACCCCTCCCAAAAAAATAAAAAATAAGCAACAGCTCGTATTTCTACTTGCCATCGCCTATTCATAATAGCTCATGCTAGAATATTATCATCTATTTTTTTATACGTCAATGAATGTTTTTTGAACATCTTTTGAAATTTTACATTTTAATTTCATAATAATTATTCCATAAAACTATATCTTTTTTCTTATTTCTTTGAACTATGCTTATTGTTCTACCTTTAAACTTTTTAAATGTTAATGGATTTATTTTTATAGCATAAACATTTTCACTACTTCTATAACAATTTGAAATATCTATTGAAACCTTTTTATCACTTAATTTTTCGGTTTTAATTAATTTAAATCCATTATTATTTTTAGCATAAAAATATATATTTTTGCCTTTTAATAAATACATTAGTATTGCTGTTAAGCCTATTCCTGAAACAATAATAAATTTATTAATTTGCTTATCTTCTTTTTCTTCTTGTTTAGGTTCTTCTGTTGGCTCTTCAACTTCTTTTTCATAATTTATTTTATAATTATATATTGTATCAATTTTTTCAGCTTTTCCTGAATATGTAACTGTTACTTTATATGTATCTGGATTTGCTAAAGTTTTGACTGTTTGATATATTTTTTTCCCTTTATATGTTATTGGAACATTTTCATTATCTATTTCTTGCACATTTTCAGGCTCCCACTCAACATTTATTAGATAATATTTTGTGTTATTTATATTAATTTCTTTTTCTATATTATTCAAATCATTATCTGTAAAATTTTCAAAACTAAAAACTTGCTCATTAATTTTTTCATAATATCCATTTTTAATAGTTTTAACATCAATATTGGAAATACTCAATGTTCCTTTATATTCTCCATCATTAAAATCTTTTGTTTCTCCAAATTGATTTCTAATGTAATCTTCATTTGATTTATTAAGTGTTTTTGTTTCTGTTATTTCTTTATCAATATAATTTTGATCTGATACCTTTTTGTCAATGCTTTTTATCTTTAAATCATCTTTTTCAGTTTTATAAATTTCTTCTAAAAACTTGCTTTCTTCACTTTGAGAAATTACATATTCTGTCTTAGTTTTGTTTTCATTAGCAAAACTTGTATGTGTTACTCCATTTGCTATTGTAAATACAATTGAAGGTATTATTATCATATTAACTAATATTTTCCCCTTCATAATTAATATTCCTCCTCATCTTCTTTGTTTTCTTCTTCGATACTTTTTAACAAATAATCTGGTACTTTTATACTTGTTTGTTTTAAAGCCTCTATTAAAGTACAATCTTTAGATAAATATAAATCTCTTTCTATTCCCATTCCCCAAGGTCCTTTTATTGCTTCTAATTCTGATAACATTACATATCCAAATTCAGCCAATTCATCATCTCCAAGATGACAATAGCCAAACATCTCATAATCGCCATCTTCTTGTTTTTCTGCTTCTGTAATAAACCATGTTCCAACTCCCATAGGATTAAAGAATTTAGCAATTACTTTTGCTTGTCCTAAAAGTTCATCTTGACTTCCTAACGGATATTTTTCAAATGCCTCTTCTAATTCTTTTGTCATTAAATTCATAATTAATATTCCTCCTCTTCGTCCGCTGACTCGTCATATTCTAATTCATCTTGTCTAACTACAATAAATTTCATAATATTATCATCTATTCTGTAATTTCTTTCTAATTCATATATCTTTTCTGGCTCTGCAAAAAAATTAAATAATGCGTAATGACCTGTATTATTCTTTTGAATTTCATAAGCTAACTTCTTTTCTCCTAAATCTTCAACTGTTACTTCTCTATTTGAAAACTCTTCAATTATTTTCTTATATCTTTCTATTAGATCTTTAGTTTCCTTTTCCTCTAATTTTGGATTAATAATAACTATACTTTCATACTTTCTCATATTTTTTACTTCCTTTCTTTAGAGCATAAAAAAGCCAGCTACAAAAAGCTGACTTTTGCTCACAATTTTTTACAGTAAGATTTTATATTGACTTTTTTTATATGTCAATGAATAAATTTTGAATAAATTTTGAATTTATTCATTGCAATAACCTGTAATTTTTCTATAATTTTTCTTTCATTTTGATATTTTTTGCAATGATACTTAATATAACAAATATAAGTGAAATTAAGAAATATATTTTTGCAACATCATCTAATTCTTTTCCGTTTTCTCTTATATATGTTTCTATGCTTTCATTTCTGAACATTCCTTCTGATATATACAATGTTGATTTTCTTCCATTACTATAATAAATATTAAGTTGTCCTGAATGAAATCCCATTCCAAGCTCTATTCTGTTAATATCTTCCACATTATCAATTTCTTGTTTTAATATTCTTGTTACATCTGCCTCATTACTAGAAGTAACTTTTAATCTAATACTTTCTTTGAAAATAAGTGATATTCCTATAAATACATTTATTATTGCAATTCCTATCATCGCAATAATAATGTATTTTTTTATATTATTTTTTTCATATATAAACCTTCTCGATAACTTATTATTTTTACTATAAATTATATCATACTACCAATCTATGTCAAATTTCTTCTTCATCTTCTTCGACATTACTATTTTTTAATTTTTCAAGCTCTTTCTTCAAGCAATTATTCTCCTCTATCAAGAAAGCATTATTCATAAATTTTAAATTATCATTAGTATAATTTCTGTTTATAGCACTTAATTGTTTCATACTAACAAAATTATCTTCTGTAACAATTATATGATCTAAAAGCTCTATATTAAAAACTTCCATTAGTTTACCTGTAATATCTGTTAAATGCCTATCTTCTCGGCTTGGCTCTAGACTATTTGAGGGATGATTATGTACAAAAATAACCTTTTCAAATGCGTTCACTATTGCATTTCTTATTAATTGTTTACTATCAATATATATTCCAGCACTTGTTCCAATTCCCATCAAACTAATTTTTCGTATATGATTTCCTCTATCTAATCCTATAAATAGAAAATGCTCTTGAATTGCATCTTTTATTTCTTGTACTTCTTCTAAATTATAAATATCTTCTGGTTGTCTTATTTTTCTTAAATCTGTTGTATTTGGTTTCTTTTGTATATCTAATTGTAAACTCATTTGTATATCCTCCTATAAATTTGTATTTATAATATTTATTAATTGCTCCCTTAATTCACTATTTACTAATACTGTTGTTCCAACTGTTAAAAGTATGCAAATAACAATATAGAAAATTACTTTTAATATTTTTTCTATTATTTCAACAACTATTGAGATTTTGCTATTTTTCTTTGTAATAACTGTATTCTCATCTCCTAATTGTTTTCTATTTTTTTGCTCCATTGCTATATCAAAAAGAGATTTTTTCATTTCTTACCTCTTTTCTTGAAAAAATTAAACCTTCTCTTTTTTTCTGTTATATCTGTATTTATCAAATAAGGTTTCAATATATTTTCAAAGAAATATTTATTCTTTACTTCAAATGGATCTGTTATACTTTCTGAAAATGTAGCTCTTTCTTTCCAGTATTCTCCTAATCCCTTTCTAAAGTTTTCTTTTTCACTTTCTTTTACAAAATTAAAAAATAAATATGTATTTATATCCATACCTATGACTTCAAATGTATCTATTAAATTTGGTAGTTCCCATTGTTTATTTCCTGAAACAAGTACTTTTAAATCTCTCGTTAAAAATGACATTCTTTCCTCATCTGTCATTTCATTAAAAGCACCATAATCATAAATATAGAAATTATAGTTATTAGATAATATATCTGACATATTTTTAGGCTTAATAAATAAGTCAATTCTTTTATAACTAATTTTATTCATTGCTTCAGATCGAATAGCCTCTTTATTTGCTGCAATATTTATAATAGATTCGTGATTATTATTTTCTATATAACAAGCCCTTATATTCGTTAATTCACTTAAATATTTGGTTAAGTTTATTGCTAAGGTAGTAGCTCCTATGTGTCTTTCAACTCCTGCAACTCCTATACTTACTGTCTGTTTTACTTTTATAAAATTTTCTTTTATGACTTTTGTTGTTTGATTTACTGCTATCAAATTATTGTCTAATTTATACTTTATAGAGTTTCCAAAACTCATCCCTTCATCACTTAATACTTTTTCAAGTTCTTCTTTAAAACTCACATCATCTGCTCCTGTTATAATGTTGTAGATTCCTAAATTAAATATCTTACCTAATAGCACATTTCCGTGTTTATAACCTTCTGCTATTATAATTACTCTTAATTTATACAATTTTCTAATAAGCACAATTTTAGAGATTATCTCATCATCATCTGTTAAATGAACAAATGCACTTAAATCAAGAATTAAGTAATCTACTGAATTTAGATTTCGTAGCTCTGTCTGCATAAATTTTGATAAATTATATTCATTTATAAATCTTGTAACTAAAGTTATATTCTTTTTAGTACAATATTCTTCAATGGTTGGTTTTATTTCTTTTGAAATATATATGTATTTTTTAAATTTTCTTGGCTCTTCCATATTGATACCTCATTTAATCCTTAATAATTATTGTTTCTCCACTTTTAGTTGTAACAACTGTTTCATTTTTATCGTTTAATTCTTCATATAGATAGTAATCTTCATCTGGCTCTTCTAATAAGCCTTTTAGATTGTCTTTCATCTTTTCTTCTTGTGTTAATTCTTCTGAATTTGTATTATTAGCAGTGTTTGTAATTTCTATTCTGATATTTTGTGTACTTACATTATTCTTGTTATTTTTTTTAGCTCTTGTATTTAAAACTATTGCAACAATGATTACAAAAACTAATACAAAACTAAACACAATTACTTGCTTTTTTAAGTTTTCTTTATTATTCATCTTACTTTTTCTCCTCTTCTCCGAAATATGTATGGATATGGATTTACAGCATTACTGCTTGTATTATCATTTAGTCTAACTTCAAAATGTAAGTGTGGACCTGTTGAATTTCCTGTACTTCCCATTATGCCTAAAACCTGCCCAACCTTTACTTCACTTCCCTCTGCAACTGCTATCGAACCATTTACCATGTGTCCATATAAGGTATAAAATCTTTTTCCTTCATCTGATAAATGTTGAATTACGACATAATTTCCATATCCAGTAGATCCAGCTTTAGCAACCACAACTGTACCACTTGCAACAGCACATATTTTTGGACTTGCCTTTGAAATACATACAATATCCATTCCAGTATGTGCTCTACTTTGAGTAACTCCGATTTACAGTAACTGTTCTATTTTTACTAAATCTAGATGTAACAACATCTTTACTTTTATTCCAAGTCTCAAAAGGCATAGGAAATATTGCATTTTCATATTTTACTAGGTTTCCTTCATCAAATACTTCATTTACTGAAATTGTTACACTTGTTCCTGATGAACTAGCATCTCCATCTCCACCTTTCTTTTGATTTGAATTTTTAGGTGCTGGAGTAAAAATACTCATTATTGCAACTACTGGCACAATAACTATTAGAAATATACCAATTACAACACCTATAATTATCATTTTTGTTTTAAAAGATAGCAGAGAAAAACCTAACTTGCCTATCTCTGCTACTTGATTCTTATTATCTGTCATTTTTTACTTTCCCCCACCTATCAAGTATGGTTTTTCCCATTCTTCTCCTTTAACATTTATTAAACTATGCCCTGGACCAACAAACATAAGTCCACGACCTCTATCTTTCTGTGAAAGTATTGTCTTTTCTTCATTATTTAAGCTATATATCCTTACTATTTCCTCTAAATCTTGTCCATCTGTTCCAAAAAAGAATTTATAAGTAGAGTTATCTAATATTGCTTGTCCATATTGCTTAATTTCATCTCCTAAAAAGTCTAAAATATTTTGAGAAATTGTTATAAGTCCACATTGATATTTACGGCAACGCTTACTAAAATTTCTCATAAACTCAATAGCTTGTGGTACTTTTTTATCAATTAAGAGGTAAGCTTCATCACATACTACATAGCCTTTTTCTTCTCTATTTCTAAAAGCCATATCTTCACAGTATCTTAACATATTTAAGTATTGACAACTTTTAATATTGCTTGATGCACCTTGCAAAGAATAAATATCCAAACATAGAAAGTCGCTTGTAGTATCTTCTATTGTTGTATATCCATTAAAAATTTCTGCATTATGACCTATTGCAAGACTTCTAACTATTGACTTAATGATTTCAATTTCATCTTTATGTTTTGTATTTGGATCTTCTACTTTTTTTTCTAACAAATAATATAAATCTTCCATTATTGGAAATCTCTCTTTTGAGATATTATTTATATCTGTATTATAGTCAATGTTAAAACTTCTATATAGTTCTTCTAATATTTCCATTAGCAAACTCATTTGAAAACTTGTTATTTCTGGAAAATATAATGTAAAAAATGCAGTTAAGAAATCCATATGTAATGCTAACGCAGATTTTGTACTACTATAATCTTCGTCTTCATCTTCAATATTTGTAGGCAATTTATTTACTTGCAAAGGATTTATTCTCCCAATATTTTTTCCTGTTCCTCCAGAGCAGTCAATCCAGTTTCCACCTATTGCTTTACACATAGTTTTGTATTCAGATTCAGGATCTAGGATATAAAGTTTAGTTCCATTAAGCCACTCATTAAGCATTATTTTCTTGGCTAGATATGACTTACCACTACCACTTGCTCCACTTATTGTTATATTTGAATTTGGTCTATCTGATGACTTTATAAAAGTATCTAATATAATTGCTCTACCATCTTCATCAGTTCCAATATAATACCCTTTTTCATCTATTAAACCACTTCCGACTAAAAGGAAGTCCATTAAACAAAGCACTTAAAGACATCTGTTTATTTGATTTTTTAGTTATTTTTTCATAAGCTACATCATAAGGGCTTGCTTGTTTTAAAGCTTCCTCTTGTTCAAATGCTGGTAATCTCGCCTTTAATCCCATACCTGCAATTTTGTTTTTTACTATTCTCATATTTTCAGTAAATACATTTTCTGTATTTCCATTTGTTTTTGCTAAAAATGATAAATTAATATATGGGATATTATCTATCGTGATTTCTCTTATCATTGTTTCAGCACTCATTATTTTAAATTCTGCCTGTGTTTTCAAAAATTCATTTTGTGTTGTGTTATATGTATTTTTATCTGTTGTAATTCCTTTAGAAACACCCTCAACAAATGCTTGTACGTCTTCTATTGGTGTTATAACAAGACTTACTATTGTATTTGGAATATCTTTTAAATTTAAAAGCCAACCTACATTTACTCTTGATGGATAGCCTGATATGTATTGAATTTTAGATAAGAATTCTCCCATTTGTACTCTACTGGATTTTATTTCAATTCCTTGTGGTGCTATCAAATTTAAAAGCTCTTGATTTATTGCCATTGTTTCTATATCTTTTGTCTTCATGCTCTAATACACTCCTTAATAAAAAATGTTCCCCTTTTTGTGTGATAAAGTTATATTAGATTATTTATTTTAGATTACTGTTAGTGATGATTCCAAATAATCTTGATTTTCAATATAGGCTACATCTGGGTTAGTATAACTATTTACTAATTGAATAATTAGTCTTTCTTCCAGTATTTCAGTCTTATAACCACTATTAGTAAATTTCATTTTCAAATCATTTAATCTTTTTACTAGTTCTTGTTCTACATATTCTGTATTTTCGCCCCAAACAATTAAGTATATCTCACTTTCTAATGCTTTTCCTCTTACTGATAAATTTCCAAAGCTTCTACTACGCTTTCCTTGTAAAGTAAACTTTAAGCTGTTTTTTTCTTTATCCATTAGCTCTGCTTGATAGTCTTGATTTCTTTGTAAATTTACTGGTCTATTTGTGAAATATAATTTAAAAGGTTTTAACTCACTTGCAAAATTTCTTGTTAAAATTTGTGCATGACTTTTTTGCTCTTCTTTACTCATTAATTTACAATTCTTCGGATAAATTTTTAAATAAGCTAAAACTTTTCCATCTATTGTGTAAAGGAAGTTTCCTTGAACATCTTTTATATTTAAAAATCTATTTGCTGTTATTGTAGGTTTACTTTTAAATGCTTTTATTAACTTATCAACTCTACTCATATTACTTCTTCTCCTCTATATCAAATTCAAAATATTTTTGCCTTTTAAAAAACTGATACATATTTTTAATCATATCTGCTATGCAACTGTTATTTTTATCTTTCATTACTGCTATAAATGTAAATCCAGTAACAACTCCCAAAAAAATTATGCAAATTAAATAATTTTTAGTTATCGCATATATAAATAAATCTATAAAAATACTTATTGTTCCAGCTATTGCTGTTGTAATTAGCTCTTTTATTCCAATTCCATTTATAAGCTCTGTTCTGATTTTTACATTGGCTGGAATATTTACTTGATATCTTTCGTCATCCATCTTTTTTCTCCTTTGTTTTAACTTACCCACTCATATTGTTGGTATTTTTCTGTTAGCCAGTTTCCCATTAAATCTTTAAAGTCTTTATCGTCTTTAATTGTTCCTTTAACATCTGCTGGCATTAAAAAGCCTTTTGATTCGCCTTTTAATTTGTCATTCTCCCAAGACATATAATAAATATCATCTGCCATTGCTCCTTTTGTTAAACCTTGACAATCATCATATAACTTATATACAGAGCACCATATTTTATACTGATCCCAAAATCCACCAATATTTATTATCTTCTCTCCAGTATTAACATAATAGTTTCCATCAACTCTTATAACGCTTCTTCCTTGGCAATCTTTCTTTTCTTCATTTAAAGCTCCGTCTGTTAGACTTACTTGTATCTCTGAAAAATCTCCTATGGCATCATTACTTTGAACATAAGGAAAGTAAGTTAAAACCATATTTTTGACTGAACTTATTGATATTACTAGAATTAAAGCAATCATTCCATGCTTTATCCTTGCTTGATATTTTCTATGTTCGCCTTCATCTCCTGTAATAATCTTGAAAATTGCAGTACATATCATTGCTACGCATAAAAATCCAGCTAAAACTCCCATAAAATTTGTTATATAATAAATTGTATTCATCTTGTGTTACCTCTACTTTCCTTTACTAACTCCACTTCTAAACATTGTTACGACTCTTGTAAAAGTATTTACCTTTGAGCTTGTACTTCCAGTTCCTGCACTTATCATAAACTCTTGCAACATTTGTGGTGTCTTAAGTGCAATACTTGAAGCTGTGAAAGCTAATACGAAATGACCCCCATTTAATAGTAATATTGCAAATTGAACTAACAGAAGTTGTACTATTACTGTAAAAGCATTATTTATAAATTTTTGAATATATCCCTTAAATGCTCCTTGATTAGCATTTAAAAGTCCAATACTAGCAAATGGTATTCCTAATCTTAAAATTAACATTTCAAATCCTCTTGTTAAGAATTGGAAATATAATAATACTAATTGAATTGCTATTATTAAATATAAAAATGCACCAAATACATTAAGTCCTAAATTCTTATATACTGGCACAACTGGGTCAGTACTACCTGTCATTCCCATTAGCAATTGAGTATATATCTCGTAAAAAATATTAACAAATTGAGTATATATAAATCCAAAACATATCATTACTATCATCGCTTTTATAAATCCGTATCAATACATTTAAGGGGTTCTCGTCTGGATCTCCGATTACTCCATGTCATATATGTTTCTATCATCTTTTTTACAAAAAACATTATGAGTAATGCTATTGCTACTACATATATTGCATTATATAGTCCTGATATACTAAATGTAGTTGATATATCTCTAAATCCTATTTCTATTGCAAATGCTAAATAGAACATCGTTGTATAAACTCCAGATAACCAATTTAAAACAGCTTGAGCTAGCCAACCTAAAATATAAACAATTACTGTTGCAATTAAAGCTCCCACTTCTTACACTCCTTCTACTTCATAAAAATCTTTTCTTGTCCAATTTCTATTTCCTCTTCTGTTTTCTCAATAACCTCCTTTTGCTCTGCAATAATTTGATCTTCTATGTAGTTATCTAAATTTTTTGTATATATTTCTCTCGCTTTTCTTATTTCTTCTGTTAATTTTTGAATTGATTTATTATCATCTTTTAATTTTTCCAATTCATTTGAAGTCATTAACAATTTTTCAATTTTATCAATATCATAGGCTTTATAAAATTTCTTTCTTAATAACTCATACTCTCTTGCAAGTTCCCTATTGCTAGGATTCACAACTGCCTCAATATTCTTTTGATACAACTCCTTAACCATTTTGTTTTCTTGCCATTTATCCCATAAATAAGTAATGGCAATTCCTGGCACTCCTGTTACAATACCAATCAATACGTACCTTTTTATAAAGCCTATCAACTTTTTACTACGAACTATATCTGTTCCGACTTTATTTGAAAAATCTAATTGTAATTTTTCTTCTTCATCTTTTATTTTCTTTCGTCTTACCTCATTTTCTTTTGTTTTTTTCTCGATGTCTTTCTGTTCTTCAAAATATTTTTTATCCTTATCTTTTTTAATTTTTTCATTTTCTTCTTGTATTTCTCCTATTCTTGTTTTTATTTTTTTCTCTGTGATTTCTTTCTTTTCCATATATTTGTACCTCCATCATTTGTTAAAAGTATCTTGCAATAAGATTTACAATTGTTACGGCTAATAATCCAACAACTATACAAACTAATACTTTAATAATTGCTTTTTTGTATCTTTGTTGATCTTGCTCGTCTCCAGTCATAATTTTAAATACATAAAATAATATGAAACAAACTCCGCACTACTGGAAGAATCCATTGCATAGTTCCAGTTACATCTCTAACCATATTCAATAGACCTTGACCTAACTTGCTACTTTGAATTTCGCCTCCTCCTTGTACTTCTGTTACTACTTCTGCGGCATTAACTTTATTAGCAGTTAAAATCATTCCAGTTGTTAGTGAACCTATTGTCTTTGTTAGTTTGTATTCTTTAAAATTAAGTAATCTTTTCATTTTCTTTTTCCTCCGTTTATATTTTTATAATTTTCCTTCAATATTAACTTCTTTCATTCTTTTTTCTTTTTCTTCTTGTATTTTTTCATTTGCTAGAGCATTTTTAAATTTTTTAGTTTTTTCTGCTATATCCCATAATTTCAATTTTTCAATTCTTCTAATTGTTCTGTGATTTTCTCTATATTCTCTAACTTTTGTGTTCCAACTTTTATCTCCAAGCCCTAATATAGAATTAAAATACCACTTACTTAAATCTGGAGAATTTGTCATAGCAGGAGATAATCCACTACACATTACTAGAAGATACGGTCTTTCAATTCTTAGAATCTCATCTGTTGTAAGTAACGCTCTTTGCGTTAAATTCATAGACTTAGATTTATTTACTGCTCCACCACTTGAAGAATTACTTTCACTCCAGCTTGATGTTGTATAAGTTCCAATCTTCTTTGATATTTTTTCTGCGGTTACTTCATTACTCGTTTTTAAATAATTCCATACATAGCAGTTATCTAAAATATTTTGAGCAGTATTGTCGCCATATTTTTCATTAAGTTGTGAAAATGATTGAACAAACAAATTAAACCTTATTCCTCTACCACCACCAACTGTTAAAAAGCTACCGAAAATTTGGTATAGCACTAAAATTGCCAAACTCATCAAGTATAAAATTTGTACGAATCTTGAGCCTTCCACCTTTACTGTCTGCAAGCTCTACAAGTTTTGTATACACTTGATTTACAAATAAACTACATAATCCGTAAAAAGTAGTTTTTTCATCTGGTAAAATCATATATAAAACGGATCTTTCATCATTAAACTTATTTAAGTCAATTTCAGATTCGCTTATCATATTTGCAACATAATCGTCCATAAAAATACTTAATGTTGCTAGTGCCGATGTAAAAAAACTTGCTCTTGTTTTAGATGGTGCTATTCTTGCCGCAGCAAAACTTGAAACTGCTGGATTGGAATCTTCCAAAGTATCTAAATATGTATCAATTAACATTGTTTTATCACTTTGCTCTGCACACATTTTTGAAATAAAATGATAAGTATTTGGCAAATTTTGATATTCCTTATGCTTTTCATTGCCAAGTACTACTGACATAATTCCAGCCTTTATAACTGACTTTTCGCCATTTACCCATATTGCTTCTCTGTTTCCTACTTCACCAACTAAACTTTCAACAATATCGGAGCAATAATTAACGGCTTTTGGAATGTCTTTATTAGAAAAAGCTTCAATTACAGGCTGTAAAAAATTATATTTTGAGCTTTTAAGTGGTGTTTTAAAATCAAGAGTGTAAACTTTATATCCCAGTCTTTCTAATGTTTTTGAAGTATATTCAAATAGTTCGCCTTTTGGATCTGATAAAATCATATTTTCACCTGCAAGACCTGTGTTAATAATTGTTTGTAAAACCAGACTTCTTGTTTTTCCAGACCTAGTTGCACCAACTGTCAAGCTATGTAAATCATCATCAATATAGTAAATATCTTCTACTTTTCTAAATGATAAATATGGTATTCTAATTATCTTACCTAGCCTTTTACATTTGAATTTTGAAATAATTTTATCTTTCTTTCCTATAACTAATCCACCAGTTTTAAATATAGGCTCTAGTTTAGTTTTATTTGGATTTTCAGCATCAATCTTAATACATTCCTTATCTTCATTTGCGAGCTTTATTAAATCGGCAAATTCTTTCTTGCTTAAATCAACTCTATTCACTCCAAACTTTTTAGAGAATTCTTTTTTGGGTAACCACCACGCAGAGCCCTGTTGTGTTTGTTTTTCTCCTATTGGTAAAGGTATTTCAATATTGTTAGTTACTTTATATGTTTTTGACTTATAATCTTTTAAATCAAATACTTTAAATATTGTAAGTAATGCTAACAACATAAAAGCAACTATTGTTAAAACAAACATTTCAAAATGCTCTTTACTACTTGATACGCTTTGAATTATTGTGTTTGGTCTAATATTTATTATTTCTTCTGGAACTCTTGTAAATATTAGATGTAATATTGTTGAAATTATTGCAGATAGTACAACTGCTATGAAAAAAACCAGTATAATACCTAAAATTTTTGTCTTTAGTTTCCTTCCTTTCATTTATCCTTTGTCCTTTCAAGACATCAAAAAAGAAGAGCCGTCTTTTAGCTCTTCCGTTTGATATATATTTTCATATTAAAATAATACTACCTTAAATTTAGATAGTCAATGAATGAATTTTGAAGAAATTTTGAAATTTATTTTTTTATCTTTAACTTTATTGAGTATTTACATACCAATAATATTTTCCACATTTTACCCCATATATTTTCTATGTGAAAATTTAACATTAGATTGCTTGACTATCGCATAACCGCATGGTTGTATCAATTTTTATATGACCGTAATAATTTTTGTACTTGTTCAATTGGCATCCCTTTATCAATTGCAAGCGAAGCGAAACTACGTCTGAATCGATGGGGATGGCTCTTTTCAATATTTAAAGCCCTTCCTAAATTTCGTATAAACAACTCAATAGTTGCAGATGTTAATCTTTGGTTCGGTTTATTTCTTGAAACAAATAAGGCATCATTATCATCATTTCTTGTTTTTAAATATTCCTCAATATGAAGTTTTGTTCTAACATCATAATAAACTTCTCTTTGCTTATTCCCTTTGCCCAAAACAATACATGAACGTTCTGCAAAATTCATATCTTTAATATTAAGATTAATAAGTTCACCTACTCTTATACCAGTTGAATATAGAAGTTCTATTATTGCAAGCTCTCTAATATTTTTGCAGGCCTCTCTCATCTTTTCAATTTCTTCATCTGTAAATGCCTCTTTTACTTGTGTTAGAGTTTTTATTTTATGTATTCTTCTTATTGGACTTTTATTTATATAATCTTCATCTTCTAACCATTTGTAGAAACTAGAAAATACCCTTCTAATATTATCGATACTGGTTAAAGAACAACCACGTTGTTCTCTGTAATTTGTTAGATAATGTCTTATTTCATCTGTTGTAGCTTCTTTTATAGGCTTATCTATATCTTTTATAAATTTTTCTAACACTTCCCTATAATATTTTAATGTTTTTGGAGAACATCCTTCTACATCTTTTGATGATATAAACATTTTTAACAGATTAGCATTTGAGCTTCTATCTGCAATTAATTTTTCTTTATCCAATATTAAATTTATTTCAACATCTTCTAATTGCTCTTGTAATGTTACTTTTAACTTTTTTAATTGATATGGCGACAAATATGTTACCATACTTTTTATTATCTTGTGTATTACTTCATTTTTGATTATTTTGAACACCTCCTTAGAGTGCAAAAAAGAAAGCATTTGATTTTTCAAATACTTTCTTTTAATATTTAATTATTTAATTTTCAAACAGATTTTCCTTAAGAATATTGTAATTTGACTAACTATTTTTTATTTTATTACCTATAAAACATCCAATTATTGATAATATAAGATATATAAATATAAATATCAGAACTGAGTCATTATAAAATATAAACATTGTTGGAATAAATAATAAAACTAACAATATTGACACCATTATTTTTAAGCCATACTTTTTACAAAATAGCACTGATATTATCAATGAGTACAACGGATAAACAATCCATAAATCACTCAAAAAAGTATAATTTGTACTTTCGGGTACTATTTTGTTAATAATTGGTATTATATTATATATAACTAAGGTTAATAATATAAATTTAATAATATCTTTTTTCATATAATCCTCACTTTCAAATTACTATATATCTACCTATTTGCAAAATTGTAATTTATATGTTTTGAAAATTTATTTTATTGAAAAATAAGCGGTTCAATATTCCAAGCAAACCAAAAAGGATAATATAAGAAAAACATACCAAAAAAGCTTAAAAGTATATACCATATTACATCACTCTTACCTTTTACAGGCTTTTTTAAATGCTCTCCAAAACATAATGAAACTATTTGCCAAATAATATATCCGATTAATGCACCTATTGTATTAGCAATTAAATCATTGACATCAGTTGTACGGTTCGTAATTAATTGAGATATTTCTATCATTAATGAAAAACCTGCCCCTAAAAATAATGTTTTATAAAATTTACGATAGTTCTTCCAAATAAAAGGAACTAAAAATCCAAAAGGAACAAGCATTAAAATATTTAAGTAAAAAGTTTTCTCTATGATGTTAAAAGGGATGAGATTAATATTAGCTTGAATAATTGATGTATTATCTCCACCTTTTGGTGCATAAAATATATTTGTTAAACCTCCTGCACCAGTTAAATCATATACTTTCCAAAGATATAAAACGAAAATTAGCATTGCTAAAATTGATAAATGATACCCTTTCCTTTTTCTTGCTGTAAAGTAAATAGTACACGGTAAAACAGCACATAAAATGCTATATATCACTTCTATAATAATCATCTCCTTTATTTTAACTTACTTTTTCAAATAATCTGATTCATCTATTGTTTTTAAAACATAATTAACATCATCATATCGTGAATAATTAGATTGTGAACCTAAACTACATATCAAAAATTCTTTTCCATGCTTTTTATATAATACTACTAAATTAAAATCATCAGATAAAGAACCTGTTTTTACACCAATTACATTTTTGTTATAATATTCTGATGTAGGATCAAGGAATGTATTTGTATTTTTCCAAGTCTGCATGCTACCATCTGGTAAAGTTGCTGTATATGAAGTTTGAGAAACTATATCCTTAAACCATTCATTCTTTAATAAATCCATTACAACTTCTTTTAAGTCTAATACAGTTGTATGGGCTTCTGTATCAAATCCACTTGGATCATATAAAATAGTATCCTTATAATCATTTTGTTTTAAATATTCATTCAAGTTTTTCATAAAGACTTCTATTCGCTCTTTGCTAGTAGTAGCTTTAGGAGATATAATACCTCCACAATAATCAGCTAATACATAGGCTGCATCATTCCCTGATGGTACTAACATTGCAGCAAATAAATTTTTAACATAATATTTCTTTTCTTTAATGTTTGCAACAGATGAACCTTGTTTTGTTAATGAAATTGCTTCATTTTTTGCCAAAACTACATCATCTAAATCAACGAGTGTTGTTGCATAGTCAATAACAAATAATTTAGCTAAACTTGCAGGAGTTTGTTGTTCATTTGCTCTTTTAGAAACAAAATCGTTATTATTTGAAAGATCAACCGCTATCAATGATTTTGCATTATATGAATCTGGTATAGTATATCTGTTTATAAAACTATTTATTTTATTTTTTGTATCTCTAAAATTTTCTGGTTCAAGCGCCCAAGGTATAAAAATTCTTCCAAGTATTATTATTGCAAAAAAAACTATTACTATATACTTTGCTTTTTTCTTTTTATTACAACCTCTCATTTATAAACTCTCCTTTAGCATATTATACATATATATAAATACAAAAACAATTAATTTTTTATTAAATTTATTTCATTTACTAATATAATTTCTTATACAAATTACTATTTAGCAGAATAAATTTTGCCTCTTTAATCTATAAAAATTATATCAAACTTATAATCATTTATCAAGTACATTTTTCCACTAACCTTCTAAAGCTCATTATACCAATCTATACCGAAACTTTTACTATTTTTTATCATCTCTTTTATTTCTCGTTTTGACAAATCTCCAAACGTTCTTGTAGCTCGTTTAAATCGTTGAAATCTTGAAATATTTTCTTCTGATAACAACTTATATGTTTCTTGTATTAAATGTCTTATATTTGATTCTCGTAGCTGATTTTCATATAGTTGTTGCCTTGTTTCAAATTCTGCTTGTTTTTCTTCAAATTCTTTATTTTTAAAATTCCAGTATTCTCTTTTTTCTTTCCATTCTGCAGCTTTTCTTTTATATTCTTCTGTTTTTGTTTCTTTAATTGATTTTAGTATTTGATTCCCTATCTTTTTAATCATTTCACTTCTTGCTTGATTTTTTATTTTCTCATATTCCTTGTAGGTATCGACTTTTTGTAACATTTTGTCAATTTTTACACAAGTATCTACATATCTATTAAACTCATTTTTACAATCTTTATTAGAATTTACTAATAAAATTGTTATTTCATTTAAAATTCGTTTGCTCTCTGGCTCTTGATATTTGTAAATAAATCCTCTTTTAAATGATTTTGAAACTTCTTCTAGTTTTGCCATTTTATTTATTATTTGCTCTATATTTTCTTGTTTTATATTGCTTGATATTATAGGTGTATTAAATATGCTAGGCATTATTTCTTTTAGTTCACCTTCAATATTTTCAAATTCTTCTTTTCTATTTTGAATAAACTGTTTTAACTCATTTTCACTTTTCATAACTTTTAAATTGCTAAACTTGCTTAAAAATGTTACTGCCTCTAAATATGTATCATCTTTATATAAAACTGCTTTTTCTCCTACATTTTTAAATTCAAATTTTTCATCATTTAACTTTTTTATTTGTGTGTAATTTTCTGGATCTGAATTATTTGCTATATAAATAATATCATCTCTTTTCATATCTTCTAATGCTTTATTTACAAAGTTTTGTGTATTTTCAGTATCTACTGCATTTAATAGCAAATCTTCATTTTGATACATTTCTTTTAATTTTTCCTTATATATATCAATTTCATTTTTTGACAATTTTCCCATAAGAGTTTTAGATAAATCTTTTATCTCATAGATTGCCTTTAATTCTTCTTTAAATACGCCTTTAGCAACTGCTGATTTTATTTGTTTGAAATTTATAAATGGCTTTCTTTTTACTGACATATCTTGATTTTTATTCCATACTACCAAATGGCAATGTGGTCTTTCTTTTTTTGCGTGAAAAGCAGCAACCCACTCTAAATCATTAAGTGGGATTTTAAAAGCCCTCGCAATTTCTGGCATTTTCTCATCTAACAACTCTTTCCACGCCTGTTTGTTATAATATCCATGTTCCATAGCATCTTCATGTTTCAAAGTTATTACTGTTTTAAAAATATCAATATTCTTTTTTGAAATTTCTTGAACGTATTTTTTTATTGTATCTAGCTCTAATAATTCAATTTCATCATTATCATCTATGTTCCCAAAAAGTCCATGTATTTCAAATCCTGTATCAACTCCACTTCTAGTAGCAATGTAATCAGTATGTAATTTATCAATATGAGCTTGCAAATTTTGTGGTCTTCCATTTCCATTATATTTAGCATAAATTTCATTTTTATTAAGCCATTTAAAAATTACTCCACCTTTGTATCTATCAATCTCCATTTATCTAGCTCCTACTCCATATTATCGAAATCTAAATCATCTGGTATCATCTGTGTTATATCTACATCTAAAAACTTATTTTTAACTGCCCCATAAGCTAGTTTATTGGCCAAATCTATTTTTTCTCTTAGAAATTCTTTGCTATCATCAGATTCACAAATCTTTGCTAATAAGTAGGCTTGCAAAAATAAAGACGCATATGATGACTTGCTTGATTTTGCAAGTAACATAAGCATCCTTTCAAACCTTTTACCTAATTGTTTTTCAATAGCTTTTGCTATTGTTTCAGTTATTGTATCAACATCTTCTTTTAGCATTTTTACCTTAAAAAATTCATTTAAAGCCATATTTACAATTTCGCTTTCACTTGTATTACCTTTTGCTTTATATCTTACAACTTTTTCTTTTAAACTTTTGGGAATTACAGCATATATTTTTTCACTTTTTACTTGTTTTATTTTTCTTGATTCTTTATCCATAATAATAAAAATTCCTTTCCATTTTTCTCTATATATTAAAATCGCTAAAGGCAGGAAAGTAATGCAGAGTGCATTACAAATACACATAGAAAAACAAGTTTTCTAGCTCTCTGCCTTTGGCTAAAAAGTTCGGAAGAAATGCAGTACCGACCGTCTTGGTATTTTTTAGTATTTCATATAAGTTTCTTCTAAACTGTATACAATTCGTCTTTTTAGGTCTTCTATGTCCTCCACTACGCCAAAATATCTATCAATTTCTTCTCTAGTAAATGGCACTCTAATTAAATCTTCTTCTTTTTTCTTTATAGGTTTAATTAGCTCTAACATTTCATTTTTTAATAAAAAATTTGTATAATCTTCTTTTTTGTATCTTTCAGACTCTTTTTTTATTTTTTGTGCCATATTATCATTTATTTTAATATTATCTTTTATAATTTCTGCAACAAATCTTTGCTCCTCAACTGGCAAGAAACTTAATTTTTCTCCAACTGTTAATGATATTTTTCCTTTATCTGCAAATTCTTGTAAAGCCGGTATTAAATATGTAAGTCTTAAATATCTTTGTATAGTACCAACACTTGAATTTTCTTCTTTAATTAGTTTAGCTCTTGCAATTCCTACATTATCCATTTTTATTTCTTCAAACATTGATGTTTTTATATTTTTCTTTCTATATGTGTCATATTTTATTTTATATGCTTTTGCTCTCTCCATTGTAGAAATTTTATCTCTAGTACATAAGTTAGTATCTATTAAATAAATTTTAGCTTCGTCATCCGATAAGTTTTCTTTTATAATGCACGGATATTTAGTTATACCTAATTCTCTTGCACATCTTCTACGATTATGTCCCGCTAGAATTTGATATTTTTCATTATTTATTTGTCTTACAATCAGTGGTTGCATTATGCCGAAAATTTTTAATACTTTCAAGCATTTCTTTTTTCTTTTCTTCATCATATAGTTTAAAAGGTTGATTGGGATAATCTTCTAATTTTGAATCATCAATAAGTGTTGCTTTTATATTTTCTTGAACACTATATTCAGCACTTTCTTGTATATCTTCGTTTTCTTCATCTTCAACAATATAATCAACTTCATCAACTACATGATTCTCTTTTGCTGGTGGCTTTGGATCTTCTATAAATTCAAATCCTAATGCTTCTTTTATCTCATCTTCAGTTATAAATCTAGTATCTGCTAATTTTAAAATTTCAGCTTTTGTCATCTTTTCATCTAATCTTTTTTTTGCTTTTATAAGCTCCTGTTTTTTATAATGATTCATCATCACTTCATTTGTTTCGTCTATCTCCATCATTGAAAATACTCTCCTTTAAAATTATATTTTCCCCTGTTAATGTAATAAATTTTATAACTCAATTCTATGTTTACATCTTTTGAAATTGCATTTCTTTTCTGCAATATCTTTTGGTGCTAAATAACATTTATGTAATTTACAATATAGGGCAGCTTTACTTTTTTGAACTAATCTGCCAAACATATACAATTCCTTTGTTTTATTCAGTCGTTTTCTCCTATTTTTTCTTGCCATATCTAAATCTCCTTCGTAATTCCATTCGTATATCCTCTTTAAAAGTTCCTAATTTTTTGAAAAAATCAGAGTGCTAAAAAACTTGTTTTTCTATGTGTCTTCGTGATGCAAACTGCATCACTTTCCTGCCTTTAGCATTTTTAATAATTAGAGCTATTTTATAAATTGAGCCCTTTGATGCCGAAAAAAATACGGAGCTAAATCTTTAATCAATTTGTCCCTATCAGTATAAAAAGTTCTATCAACTTCATAATTGTTATATATAAATTCAGATTGCTTTTGACCTTTGATATATAATTCTTTTAGTATATTTCGTTTTCTAGTTTCAATTTTATCTCTTGTATCTCCACTTAAATAATTGTTAATTACTCTATTTATAAAATCTATAAAAAGTTTTGTTTGATATTTACTTTTTAACAAACTTTCTAGATATAGTTCATCTTCTGAAAACAAACCTGTCATAATACTTTCTAATTCCTTATTATGAAATTCATCAGTTTCATCTTTTAAAGTTTCTTTTTCCGTATCAGTTAAAACAATATGCTCTGATAATTTTTTATAATTCTTTAGTATTTCTTCTGTTTTGCTTAAAGCATCTTCATATTGTATTTCTTTTAATTCTTTTTTTGCCTGGTCCATTTTGTCCTCAAATACTTTTCCAATTTCTTCTGTTACTTTTCTAACTAAATAATCTTTATATGTTTCTTTTGCTTGATTTTGCATAATCTCTTACTCCTTTATATTTTAGTATTTTTAGGTGATTTATTATTTCCATAAGAATTTAATGTATGTAGCATCTTCAAAAATTAATTTTTTAAATATTTCAATTAAAACATCTACAACTATTGAATTTCCCGCTTGTTTGTAAAGTTGTGTATCAGACATTCCAATACCTCTAGCTTTTTCAAAATCTTCATCTTCAAATCCGCATTAGCCTCCAACATTCTTTTGGTGTTAGCTTTCTAATTCTAAAATAATATTCTCTATCTTCACTTATCAAAACTGCCGCACTAGAATATATATTTCCACATTTTGTAGTTTGAGTAGGTGCAACATTATCAATATTCCTTTTATTATATGGATTAAACATTGCAATTTTAGGATTAAAGTGTCCAGCTGTTACTGTCGGCATTATTCCTTTTGTATCATAAACTCTGTCTTGCACACTTGTTTTACCTTCTTCATTATTTAAACAAATCATTTTATTAACTTGCTCTAAAGTGGCCATATTGTTATTACTTGCTAAAATAGTTTGTGATACTTGTTTTCCAACTCTACCACGTTTTTTTATGTTATTTGGATATGATACATTTATTGAATCTCCATCTACAGCTTTAGTAACTCCAGCTTTTGTTCCTTCTTGTACGAAAATATGTGGTTGTATATTTCCACCACTGACACTTGTTAAAGTTGGAGCTAATCCATTTTCATCATAAATACTTCCAGCTTGATGTGTCTTATTTTCACTATCAAAAATTCCAATAATTCGTTTTACTTTATCATCTTTTATATATTGTTCATTTCTTGCTCCCATTTTAAAATAACCTGCAACCAAACAACTACTGACATCTGGATTTTCTTTTTTAGTTATTATTTTATTTGAATGTCTAATTAATCTTCCTATTGCTTTTTCGGAAAGATAATATTTTTCATCTACATTATCCTCTAGCAAGTCTTTTAGTCTTATCTTTAGAAATTGCTTATCTGGAAAATTAAAAGAGCATTTGTCAATATCTTTTCTAATTGATACTACAAATACTCTTTCTCTATTTTGTGGCACACCGTAATCTTTTGCATTTAGAACTCGCCAGTAATTGTTATAACCTGCGTCCTCTATATCATTTAAAATTTTAACAAACTTTTCTCTAAATCTTTTACTTGTTAAGTTCTTAACATTTTCAATAATACTAACCTTTGGCATAACACCTTTTAATATTCTATATCCTTCAAAATATAAACCACTTCTTGTTTTGCCTTCTTCAATTCCTTTTAAATTTCCAGCAATAGAAATGTCTTGACATGGAAATCCCCATGTCATAAAATCTACTTCTTTTAAATTCTCTGTTTTTATATTTTTAACATCACCTAAATTTTTATTTTCATCTACATTATGAATAGCACAATAACTTTTAACTGCAAATTTATCAATCTCTGAAAATCCCACTAATTCATAATGTATATTTAAAACTTTTAAAGCCTTTTCAAAAGCTCCAATTCCTGTAAATAAGCTCAATAATCTTATCATTTGTTTTTTCTCCGTTTCTTTTGTATATTTGAGCTATTATGAATTATTTATTAAATTTCATTTCCCCAGCAATCCTAACCATCTGCGTTTTTTCTTGCAAATAATTCAATTCTGGGTAAATCTCCTACCAGTTCTACAATTCTGTCCCTGACTATTTCTGGCTTTCTACTATGTTCTTCAATATGTGTATCTACTATTTGAGAAACTTTGTTAGAAACCTTTTTAATTGTTCCTTTTATAGCAATTAAACATATTTCAGCGTTTGCTCTTGTCCAATGTCCTAATCCAAAGAACCATGTATCACTTACTTTGTTTCGTTTAATCCAAGTAAATCCACAGGTTTTATACTTAAATCCCCATTCATGTAAAGTTCTTAATCCTTCTAGCAAACATGGGAAAGTAACCCATAAGAAAAGAACACAATTTTTATCAGATATTTTCTGAATTGTATCCTTCATTTCAATTATTTCTTCAATTTTCATCGTATTATAATGATTTTCTGCTATTCCATTTCCATTCTTCCATGCATCATAATGCCAGGGCGGATCAGCATATATCACACTATATTTTTTCTCTGTATTGTATATATCAACTTTCATCTTTTACCTCTTTCTTTTGTAAATTTATAAATTACAATTCCTCTTCTTCATCCTGCTCTTCATTTTCAGTTGGCTCCTCATTTGAAATAGATATTTCTTTTTTTCCAAAAATATTTTTTATATAATCTATTGCTTCTTCATCACTTTTTAATTTTCCAAAATTATATTCTTCATTATTATAAGCACTAACATTACGCGAATTTGTTCCAAATAATACTTCTCCATTTAATACTATTTTGTGTGTAGCCGAAAAAAACTCATATCCTGGTTCGTATGTATATCCTTCAATAAATAGTAAATTATTTCCATCTGTTATATATCTTTCTGTATTCCCACTACCATACCATGCACTTGTTTCTACATTTTCAAATATTTCTTTAAAATCAATGTCTGTTATTTTCATTATTTTTTACCTCCAAATCTTCAATTTCTCTTTGCTGCTTTTCAGTCAATGTTCTTAAAAATAGTAATTCATTTCTATTTGATATAAATTCTTTCAATAAGTCTAAAATATCCTCATACTTTTTTATAAAGACCTCTCCTACAAATACACTTATAATTACAAAGAAATTACTATTAAATAAAAGAGTGTTTTTAGCTTCTTCTCCAAAGGTTTCATCAATAAAATCAAAATTTCTACATTCAATTTTATTTTTAACCTTTTCTGGAAGATTCTTTTGTTTTTCATCTTTTAATATGTCATTTAATACCTTTAATTTTTCTTGTACTAGTTCCCATTCATCTCTAAATCTTTCATTAGGTATATTACTAACAAAACTATCCGAAATACAACTTAATTGATTTGTTAAATTTTCCTTAACTTCTAATAAAAATTCTACTCTTGTCATAATTTTTTCCTACCTTTCTTCCTCATCTTCGCATTCTTCCGAATTAAAAGATTCACTTCTTAAATTTTGATTTTTTTGTATAAAAAAAGAAGAGCCTTTGCTCTTTAATAATTGCCTCTTTAAACTTTTATAAAAATAGTTAGTAAAACTAATTATTTCGTTATCTGTATTTTTATATTCTTGCTCTCGTAATTTACATTCATCATATAGACTAAATAATTTATCTCTATTCATCTTATATAATAGATGTGATACATTTTCTTTTACTGCTAATGCTAATGCATAGCATACTGTTTTAAATTTTTCTTGAATATCATCTCTCATTGATTCAGCAATTTCTTGTGGGTAAATCAATTCAAATTTATTTAAAACATCAATTATTTTTTCTTCGTACCCCACAAATTCATCTGGAATTTGCTTTTCTTTTTTTATAATATAATTATATAAACTAACTAACATATTATTATTTATATTATTATCTTTGCTCTTTTTGCGTATAGGGTATTGATTATTTTGCGTATAGGGGTATATGCAATTTTGCATATAGGGGGTATCTTTAATATAAATTCTTCTTTCTATAATTTCTTTTTTATCATTTCTTATTATTTGAACATCTATACTGTTAAGCTCTGCTAAATGAGAAATCCACCTAGATATTGTACTTTGACTAACATTATATAAATCAGCAAAATACTTATTCTTAGCATAACAATATCCCTCTTTATTACTTAATGCAGTTATTTCTCCATACATTAATCTTTCACCAAATTTTAATTCTTTATTGTACCTTATATATGCAGGAATAATTGCAAAATAATTTGCTCTAATATCATCTTCCATTTGGGCACGCCTCCATTTTTATGTTTACTTGAAATGCACACATATTTGTAAAAATTTTGCATTCAGTTTTATTTTTTTATGAAAAAAATGCCTAAAATTACATCAAAAAAATTAATAGTTCAAATTTTTTAAACCTATTAAAAAAAATGTCATTTTTTATCTAATTTTCTTTTTTTAAATAAAAAAATAAGCATTATTAATTTCTTAATAATACTTAAATAAATAGCATTTTCCGTAATTTAGACTTTTAATTTTTTGGTTGCACTATGCTTCCTTTATGTGAGCAAAAAGCAAGAGCAACATATGAAAAATTAATTGATTTATGTGCAGATGACCCTGATGTAATCGACCCTCTTCGATTCTTAAGAGAAAGAGAAATTGTTCACTTTCAAAGATTTGGCGAAGCTTTGAGAGGTGTTCAAGATAAATTGGCTGAGAAAAAATGGTATATGAATAAAGACTGTTAAAGATAAAAATGGAAGATAATGTTCTTCCATTTTTCTTTGTATTTTTATTTTTAATATTTACTATAAAATTTTCTAAACATTATTTGTATTGTATGACAAATATAAACTAATTATTTTTTATAATTGACAACATCGTGGTACAGAAGAATTAGTACCATACTGTTATCAATGGCTAAATATTTTAATTACAATTTTAGTTATAACATTAAAATTTATTTGAATATATTATTTCTATTTCATCAGTATCTGGAATAGGTTTATCCAAATTTCTTCCATAAAGTGCATAAAAATTTAATAATTAAAGTTTCAACCATTCTCATTTCTTCCTCTAATTGGTATTTTATTACTTTATACTAGCTCTATGTATAATAATAACCTTATTAAAAATAGAATAAGTATTGAATTTTATGTAAAATTATAGTAAAATATATACTTATATAAACTCTTGGGTTTATTTTACATATATCAAAATAATCGGATTGTAATCCGGGAAAGGAAAGGTAAGAAGTTATGAACAAAAAACGGATAATTCCTTATGTAGTGCTACTTATGGTATTGACTGCTCTTATGAGTATGTTTGCTGGATGCGCTACATCGGAAAAAATCCCCATTCCAACAGTTAAGGAGAATGTCTTTATTTACGATGAAGATAACATTGTCGATGATGAGGTAGAAGAATCTCTCAACAAAATGTTAGTTGAACTCGAAGAAAAGACAGAAGTAGAGTTTTCCGTTGTGTCTGTAGAAAGCTTGCTTGACAGGAGTATTGAAAATTATTCAAATAATCTCTTTAATACTTTGGGTATTGGCAAAAAAGGAAAGGACAATGGAGTATTACTTTTATTCTCTCGGTCTGATGAAAAAGTTAGACTTGAAATTGGCAGAGGGCTTGAAGAATTCCTAACGGACTCAAAGTGTGGCCGAATTCTTGATGATTATTTTGTTCCTTATCGAGAAGACGATGACTATACTAAAGCAACAGAAATGACGGTAAAAGCTGTTTTGACTGTTATTGCTGAAGAATACGAAATCGATATTCAAGGTCTAGAAACAGATAATATATCTATTGAAGATGAATCCAATAGTAAAATACCAGATTTTGTATGGGTAATAATAATTATTGCTGTTATAGTTATTTTATCGATAATCATTGCATTCATTTCTGGTGGTGATGGTTCATCTGGAGGATACTTTGGCGGATCATCAGGAGGATTTTCTGGCGGTGGCTTCGGTGGAGGTTTTTCTGGAGGTGGTGGTGCCTCACGATAACAAATTGTAAATAAAAACACTATATAAAACATCAGGAGGTATTTTACAATGAAAACAAAAACAAAAGTATTAATCGTTATCGGTATAGTATTGTTGTTGGTAGGCTTCTGGTTTTTTGGAACCAGAAACAGCTTGGTATCTTTGAAAGAGGATGTAGAAATGCAGCAATCTCAAATTGAGACAACACTTCAAAGACGGAATGATCTTATTCCCAATTTAGTAGCAACTGTTAAGGGATATGCCAACCATGAGGAGGCAGTATTCACAGAAATTGCTGATGCAAGATCGAAGCTCGCAGGTAGTATCAAAAGTGGAGATATGGAAAGTATCAGTGAAGCAAACACAGCTTTAGATTCTGCCCTTAGCAAATTGCTTGCAATTTCTGAAAATTATCCTGACCTGAAAGCAAGTGAACAATTTATTGCATTGCAGGACGAACTGGCTGGAACGGAAAACAGAATTGCTGTAGCAAGACAGTATTATAACGAAAAATTGAATACCTATAATACAAAGGTTCAAAAGTTTCCTTCAAGCATAGTCGCTGGAATGAGCGGATATTATCCCATGGAATACTTTGAGGCTGATGAAGGTGCAAAAGAAGTACCCACAGTCAATTTCGATTAACTTAGACCCTTTCAAAAAATTATAGTTGGCTGAATTGTCAACTGTGATAAAAAGCAATAGCACCTATTTAGATACATTCTAATAGGTGCTATACTTTTTATTCATCTCATTAATGATCATTCTTATTATCTTCAATAACTAATTATTTCATTTTATTCATGCAATTATTGTTTTTATTACTATAAATTTATCTAATCATTATTTGTATTGTATGGCAAATATAAATTAATTATTTTTTATAAAAATGAAAATCACAGCAATCTCCACCATACCCTAATGTTTTTGTTCTCGAAAATCCTATCTTTTTTAGCCCTCCATATGTTACATTATCAACATCACAAAATAAGTGACATAGTTTTTCACAATCATTTTCTACACATGCAGTATGCCAAAGACATTTTTTTATAGTTACATCAAAATAATCCTTACCATGTTTTTGTACACTTTCTTGTAAATCAGTTGTGCGCATAATTTTAAGAAATACCTTGCTGTATATTGAATAAAATCCTGGTACTTTTTCCATCTTAGCAGTAGATGCATGTTTTTTCGTTGCAATTTTATCAATCATATATTTTCGCATATATTGATATACTTCGTCTTCTGAAACTTCCTCTTTTGATAAAATTTTATACATTGCTATACGAGGAAGAATGGTTTGAATAAGCGTTTTCATTTGATTTTTTGATTTATTCTGTGTATTTTTTATAAGTTCATTAAGCATTACTTCTTGCTTATTAAACAAATCGTTTCCCCTTTTTTCACCAAATTCTTCATTTAAAAATGCTTTTATATTTTTTTGTTGCTTTATCTTCATAATTATAATCCCCCATAAATTACCATTTAATTTTTACTTATTTTTTAAATCCCAATGAGAACCTTTTTTGCAAATATAAAAATCACAACAATCTTTTCCCTCTGCTAAAGTTTTCGTTCTGTATAATACGCCTCCAAACATATCAACAGATAATGTATCTAAAACACACATATATTTTACTAACTCGGGATGATTTTCTTTTTTAGCCAAAGCACATATACCACATTGCTTATAAATTATAGTATATTCTTCCTCATCTCTTCCTTTAATAAATTCAGCCTTCCAATTAAATTCACTATCACTTGCTTTATTTCCTTTTTTTATAGATTCTTCCTTTTTCATTTGTGCCTTTTGAGTAAATGGATTTTTTGATGAGAATGCTTTTTCTATCATAGGAGATTTTATTGATGCTTTTACCATTTCGCCAAACTCTTCATCTTTTATTTTTTCTTCACAATTTTCATAAAATGCTAGCCAAAGAGCACCACTACTTAGGCAAGTTCTCAATGAATTTTTTGTTATACTGCCAATATCTGGTGATTCTTTTATAATTTGCTTATAGCGATTCTTCGCATTACTTTTCACCAATTTTATATCCCAATTAGGATGTTTTGTATGCAAAAAGTCTACTATAGTCCCACTCATAGCATACCATATTATTTTTTCACAAATAGTATATTTCATAAAATCTTAACTTCCTTTCAAAATATTATACTATTTTCACTTATTCTTCTAAATATTATAAAGTAAACTTTTTTTCAACATTTATTATAGAAAAAAAATAAATCATATGCAATATTCTTTTCTAGATTATTCAAAATTCTTTTATATTTTTCATTTTAAATATTACGTTGATTATTAATCAATAAAAATACAAAAAACGCTTGCTAATTTACATAAAACATGTTATAATAATAACTGTTCGAATTTTTTCTTTTAAATTGAGAATATTTTCTCGATTTGTTTGTTACATTATAAGTGACAGACTATCAAGAGCATCTCATTGAATGAAAAATAGTAAAAACACATTACAACCAATACACAGGAGGACTTTACTATGAAAGCATTTGAAGCACGAAAGGGTTCTATCAAACCGCAGTATGATTCTGCCATTCATGATATTCAGCGGGCTGTCGGTTGGGGTTGGAAAAACACCCATGTAGATATTCATGGGTCTTTATACCCTGAGGTAGCCACAATGTTGGCGAAGGACGGTTATGATGTCAAAATCGTCACCATAAATAATGGCACAACTTCATTGTACAATGAAGTCTCATGGGAAAATGCTGCTGAAGGTAAGGAAGGCACAGTTACCTATGAGGACGAAACATTTCCGGTTGCTCCAGAAACTTCCGCCAAAGTCGATGAACTTTTGAAAAATGTTCTTGGAATCAAGCCTGAAGAAGAGGAAGATGAAGAAGATGATGATGAAGAAGAGGATTCCTCTGATTTATCTGATTTCTCTGATTCCGCACAGTAAGGCTTCAAGCAGTAAAATTTGCTTATCTAAAATATAACTTATGTGACTTTTGATAAGCAAAACAAATAGAGACAGATGTACTTTGTACTTTATCTGTCTCTTTTGTTTTGTCTCATATTCCCGCTCTTTGAACAATATCTCATGAACTAATTTCAATTATAGTTAATTACAATAAATCTTTAGTCATTATTTTTGATTTTCTACATCTGGAACCCAGCTTGCAAATCTTTTTAAAGCTTCGTCTGTTCTGACGTAAAATGGTTCGTTTTTGTTTAACTTTGAAATTTCTGTCATTTCTTCATTTGTTAATTTAAAATCAAAGATATTAATATTTTCCTTTATATGATTTTCGCTTCTTGCTCCTGGTATAACTATATATCCCATTTGAATATGCCATCTTAATATAATTTGTGCATTTGATTTATTGTATTTTTGTGCAAGTGATTCAATTATTTTTTCACCCATAATTGAATTATTTCCTCTTCCTCCTAATGGATACCATGATTGAAGTGCTATATTATGTTTTTTTAGATACTTATTTAGCTCTATTCTTGGAAAATATGGGTGTGATTCAACTTGAATAAGTTCTGGTTTTACCTCACATTTGTCTAATATTTCTTGAATTTCTTCTTCATTAAAGTTTGATATTCCTATTGATTTTAGTTTTCCTTCTTTGTACGCTTTTTCTAGTTTTTTATATCCTTCAATGTAGTTTCCTGCTGGTTGGTGCAAAATCATTAAATCTATATAATCTGTATCAAGTCTTTTTAGTGTTTTTTCTATTGCATCATCATCTTCATAAAAAGATGGCCATAATTTTGTTTCTAAAAATATTTCTGATCTGTCTATTTCTGATTTTTTTATTCCTCTTCCAACTGCTTTTTCATTAACATATGCATTTGCTGTATCTATTAACTTATATCCATTTTTTAAAGCTACTTCTACTGAATTCTCTGCTTCATCTGGTGTTAATAAATATGTTCCTAATCCTAACATTGGCATTTTTATTCCATTATTTAATTCTATATATTCCATAATAATAAAACCTCCCTATAATATAATTCATAAAAATTATTTATTTATCCATTTTTCAACTTCATTTTTTGCATCATTTACAATACTTCCTCTAATTGGTAATCCTGGTAAAACTGTTGCCCCTTTGCATATATTTTTTATATCATTTTCACTATTTCCCATTCTTGAACCTTCATGAGTACAAAATGGCTTAACTGTTTTTCCATTGAAATTTAGTTTTTCCAGTTGTGAAAACATTGGCATAGGCATAGTTCCCCACCAATTTGGATATACTATATAAATGATGTCGTAATCATTTATATCTTCTAAATATTTTTTTAATTTTGGTCGTGCATTTTGATTTTTATCTTTTAAGGCTACATCTGTACACTCTTTATACTTGTATGGATATTCATTTATTGGCTCCACTTTAAATATGTCTGCATTTGTTAGCTCTTTTATATATTCGGCAATTACTTCGGTATTTCCTTTCTCTATATTTCTAATTCCATCTGACATATAATTTTCTCCTGTGTGTGAGAAGTAAATTATTAATGATTTTTTGTTTTCTGTGTTTTTTTTCTTTCCAAATAAATTCATTTTTCTACCTCCTTGGTAATTTTATATCACTTGGAGTTAGGTATAAGTCAATAGTTTATTAACTAATTTTATAAAATATTATTTTTACTAATAAATTTCATTACAATTTCAATTTACATTTTTATTTAAATGCCCTTTTTTATTTTTATTCCTAAAATTACTACTGCAATTACAGTTGCACTAATAGCAATTATTACCAAATTATTTTCTCCTGTAGTTGCTAACTTTCTATTTGAAACTGTATTATCTTTTTTATTATCATTAATTTCTGTTCCTGTTATAGTAATTGGTACTTCAAAATCTTTAGTTTTGTTTTCTGATATTTTTACTTTAATTAATAATTTTGTAGTTTGTCAATGATTTTTTTGTTCTTGTGTTGCATTTTATGTAAAATTATGTTATAATATTTTTTATCATTCGTAGTGTCTAATATGGCACATTTCCAAATTGCCTAGAAATACATATAGGAGGTTACAACTATGGCAAATGAAAACGCAGCACTCGTTGCTGCTAAATGGTGGACAAACGCTATTGCCAATCCATCTCCAGAAAGCTTTAATAATGGAGATAGAACCAGTGATGCATCATTTATGTATATGATGCTTGGACATATGAGAGCAATGAATCATCTTGCATCACGTGCCCAGTTAAAAAATTTCTGTTCTATTCTCACCAAGAAGATTGAAAAGGAATTAAAAAAACACCCCTCTGTTGTTCTAAGTTGCGATTACGATCCGTGTAATTTACTTGCACAATGCGCTGAAAAGGCTGAAATAGATTTTTGTCTTTTCCCCTTTAAAAGATCAATGAAGATAACTGAAAAAACAGTTGAGGTTAAGGATGGCTATTGTGCACGCTGGGTATTAATTTTTCCTGAAAAGTAATTAGTATCTCACATTTAACAAAAAAGAACTTCTGATATTTTTCAGGAGTTCTTTTTCTATTTTAAAATTTATATAGCTCTGTTATTTCTTTTGTATCTGTATTATATTTAAAACAAACTGTTTTTTGTCTCTTATATGCATATCTCCATCCAATATCTTCTTGAGAATAATGCACGCCATAGTCTAAAGTTACATATATTTCGTTTCCTATTATTGCGCTTTCAGCTAAATTTATTGTGTGTTCATCATCTGAAGTAAATTCAAATTTTTCATTTATTTCTTTTTGTGTTAATATTGTTTTTCTTTCTTTTGTAGATTCATCAACATATACTAAATCATTTACGATTTTTCCATTTACAGATTTAGAATTAATATATACACCTTTTAATTTTTGATCATTTTCATTTTCTAAATTTTGAACTGATTCTTTTTGTAAATTACTTCCGTCTTTATTCATAGTAACACAATATTCATCTTGTAACATATGTGCTGTTCCATCACGATATCCTATGTAGCATTTTATTTTACCATCATCTTCTCCAAATTCAACAATTTCCATTGGTTGATCTGTTGATTCTTTAAATAAATCTTTTCTCAAAAATGTTGCTATTGTCCCATTATCTTTATTATCTTTTATTGTTCCTATTTTTAAAGTGTTACTTTCTGTATCATCACTATAATATATAACATTATCTATAACATCAATAACATTTGCTTTTTCTTTTAAATTAACTATTTCGTCAGCTTTTGTGTTTATTGCAAATATATTTTCGTTTTGACATATTACATATCCTTTTATGCTTTTTATAATTTCACCTTTTTGATATTCTTTTTTATTTTCTCCATTCATATCAGTTGAATAAATTTTATTATAAGATCCTGATTCGCTTTCTGTACCTTGCATAAATATTTTGTCATTTGAAATGCAAATATTTCCCAAAGCTTTTTCTGTTAATACTGTTGTTTGATTTCCAGAGCTGTCTAATTTTATTAATTCATTTTTAGTATTTTGATTTGTTGAATATTTTGCAAATAATCCTGTATTTTCTCTACTATTTGCAGATAATTTCCAAAAATATGTTGCATCTTTGTATTTTACAAATTCGGCAACATTTGTTGTTATTTCTTCATCTTGCTTTGCTTCATTTGATTGTTCATTATTACTTGTGTTATTAGATTTTTCCTCTTCATTTTTTTCTTATCTTTATTAGCTTATTTGTATTTTGTCGTCTTGTGCTGTTACTTTGGCTGGTTTGTTTGGTTTTATTTTTCCATCTAGTATTGCTTCTGCTATTTTGTCTTCTATTAAATTTTGTATTGCTCTTCTTAGTGGTCTTGCTCCGTAGTTGTCATCTACTCCGTTTTTGGCTATTAGGTCTTTTGCAGTTTGGTCTATTTCTATTTTGTAGTTTTGGTCTTGTAATCTTTTTTGTACTCTTTTTAGCATTATATCTATTATTTGAGTTATTTCATTTTGACCTAATTTATGGAATACTATTATTTCATCTATACGATTGATAAATTCTGGTCTAAATTGTTTTTTAAGCTCTGACATTACTTCTTTTTTGGTATCTTCGTATTCTTTATTTTCCTCTTGTTTTTTATCTGTATTTGCTGAAAATCCTAGTGACTTTTTGTCTGATAATAGGCGTGCTCCTACATTTGATGTCATTATTATTACTGTGTTTTTGAAGTTTACTGATCTTCCTTGGCTATCTGTTAAACGACCATCATCTAATATTTGTAGTAACATATTCATTACATCTGGATGTGCCTTTTCTATTTCGTCAAATAATATTACTGAATATGGTTTTCTTCTTACTTTTTCTGTTAATTGACCAGCTTCATCAAAACCTACATATCCTGGAGGCGCACCAATTAATTTTGCTACTGAATGTGATTCCATATATTCAGACATATCAATTCTTATCATTGCATCTTCGTTTCCAAATAAACTTTCTGCAAGTGCTTTTGATAGCTCTGTTTTACCAACACCAGTTTGTCCTAAGAATAAGAATGAACCTATTGGTCTGTTTGGATCTTTTAATCCTAATCTTCCTCTTCTTATTGCTTTTGCAACTGCTGATACAGCTTCGTCTTGTCCTATAACTCTTTCATGTAATGTTTGCTCTAAATTTTTCAATTTTTCGTTTTCATCTTGAGTTATTTTCTTTACAGGAATATTTGTCCAACTTGAAATAACCTCAGCTATATCATCTTCTGTTAATGTTGTAACACTTTTACTATTTTTATTTTCCCATTTTTTCTTTTCTTTTTCTAATTTTTCTTTTGTTGTATGCTCTTTATCTCTTATGCTTGCTGCTTTTTCGAAATCTTGTGTACGAATTGCTTCATCTTTTTCTTTAGATAAAGATTCTAGTTTTTCTTCTATTTCTTTTAAATTATCTGGAACTGTATATGTTTTCATTTTTACTCTTGATGCAGCTTCATCTATTAAATCTATTGCTTTATCTGGTAAAAATCTATCTGTTATATATCTTACAGACATTTTAACTGCTGCATCAATTGCTTCATCAGTAATTTTTACATTGTGATGTGCTTCATATTTATCTCTAATACCTTTTAAAATTTTTACGGTATCCTCAGATGATGGTTCAAGAACTGTAACTGGGCTAAATCTACGCTCTAATGCACTATCTTTTTCAATATATTTTCTATATTCATTTAAAGTTGTTGCTCCAACTAATTGTATTTCACCTCTTGCTAAAAGTGGTTTTAAAATATTAGCAGCATCAACTGCACCTTCTGCTGATCCAGCTCCAACTATAGTGTGAATTTCATCTATAAATAATATAACATCTCCTGCTTTTTTTACTTCATTTAAGCATTTTTTTATACGCTCTTCAAAATCACCTCTATATTTTGCACCAGCAACCATACTAGAAATATCTAGTGTAACTACTCTTTTATTTTTTAGCATTTCTGGAACATCTTCAGCTACAATTTTTTCTGCTAAGCCTTCCACAACTGCTGTTTTACCAACACCTGGCTCACCAATTAAACATGGATTATTTTTAGATCTTCTTGATAAAATTTGAATAACTCTATCTATTTCGTTCTTTCTACCAATAACTGGATCTAATTTACCATCGCTTGCTTGTTTGGTTAAATCTGTTCCATATTGATTTAGTGTTGGTGTAGAATTATAGCTTCCACTATTTTTTGAAGATCTTGTACTAGTGCTACTATCTGATTCACCTTCTCTTAAAACTTTTACAATTTCATTGTATAATTTTTGTGGATTAATTCCTAAATCCATCATAATTCTAACAGCTACACTGTCACCTTCAATCATAATTCCTATTAATAAATGCTCTGTTCCTATATATTCATTTCCCATTTTTTTAGCTTCTAAAAAAGCATTTTCTATAACTCTTTTTGTTCTTGGGGTAAATCCCATTGGCTCATCGATTTCTTCTTCTGATCTTCCTATGAGCTCTTCTATTTCGTCTAAAATTTTATCTGAAGTCATACCTTGATTTTGTAGGACTTTGCTTGCTATACCTGTGCCTTCTTCAACTAAACCATATAGCAAGTGCTCTGTTCCTATATAATCGTGACCTAAGTTTGCTGCAATTTCATTTGCTATTTGTATAGCTTTTTCAGCTCTATTTGTAAATTTATATGTCATAAAACAACCCTCCTTAAAATTTATTTTTCATTTAGTATTTGACGAATGATTTCACATCTTTTTATATCGCGCTCGAATCCGCTTAGTTCGTTTCCTACTATTTTTTGTAGATTTCCTGGTTTTGTATAAAGCTCTATTTTTTTGACCTTTTGATCATTTAATTCATTTATTATTCCTAAATCTGTACCTAATTTTACATCTGATATAAGTCCTCTGCATTCATCTGATGATAATATTCTTGCATTTGTTAATATACCAAATGATCTATATACTTTGTTTTCAAGCTCCATTGGCTTTTTAGTTAAGTATTTTCTTGCTAGTCTTTCTTGCTCTATTATTTTATCTGTAATTGTTTTTACATTTTTTGTAATTTCTTTTTCTGATAATCCTAAAGATTGACTATTAAATATTTGATATACATCGCCTTTGCTTTCAGTTCCTTCACCATAAATTCCTCTTATACTCATTCCAAAATTATTAACTGCTCTTAGTACTTTTCCTATATTTCCAGTTAATGTAAGTGCTGGAAGATGTACCATTATGGAAATTCTCATTGCTGTACCTACATTTGTTGGGCATGCTGTTAAATATCCATATTTTTCGTTATATGCATAATTAACAAGTTCACTTAGTTTATCATCTATTTCAGTCATAAGACCAACTAAATTTTCAAGCTCTAGGCCTGCACTAAATACTTGCATACGAAGATGGTCTTCTTCATTTACCATTATACATATATTTTCATCATCATTAATTATAATTGCTTTGTTTGGTTTATTGTTCATCGCAAAATCTGGGCTTATTAGGTGTTTTTCCATTAAACTTATTTTTGTGATATCATCCATATTTTCTAATCTTAAAAATTTAAGACCATAACCTAAACTTGGAGTAATTTCCTCAAGCTTATTTAATACCTCTTTAGACTCATCTTTTAAATGTTTATTTGGAAAATTATATTCAACTAAATTTCTTGCTAGTCTTACTCTAGAGCTAATCACTACATCAGAATCTTTTCCATTTTGTAAATACCAATTTGACATATCTAATATCATCCCTTTCTAATAATTAAACTATTGTAGTTTTTTTATTTCATCTCTGATTTTTGCTGCATCTTCATATCTTTCGTCTTTTATTGCTTTTTGTAAATCTTTATTTAGTTTATTTATTTTTTCTTGTTTTTCATCGACTTTCTTTTCTGTTTTTTTAGCTTTTGCTTCTTTTTTTGTAGATTGTATATCTATAGCTTTTACAATATTTTTTGGCTTTCTTCCTATATGTTTTGATGTTCCATGTAGATTTTTTAAAATAGAATCTAATTTATTTGAAAATGTGTCATAACATTCGGCACATCCGAATTTTCCGTTATTAACGAAATCATCATATGTTAAACCGCATTTTGGACATCTTTCATTTTCTATTTTTGCAAAACTTGGTAATAAATTATCATCTTCAAAAAAGTCACTTAAAAAATTAGAAAAATTGATTGGTATATTAAAATCAATATCTTCTAACCCCATTTTTTTTGCACAATCTTCACATAGTGCAAATTCTGTTTTTTCTCCATTAATTATCCTTGTATATCGTACGTTTGCTTCGTTTTTACCACAATTTGAACATAACATTATAAATCAACCTCCTTAAACTAAATTAATTAACATATTTTTAAAAATGCTTGCTCTTAATTCATCTTTATATTGATGTGGAACTATTAAAACATTGTCACTTGTTGCAACCTTTAATAGCTTAGCTTGTTCTTCTGTAATTATTTGATAAGAGAGCAAATTACTTATGAAAATGTCGACTTCTTGTGCAGAAATACTGTCTTCAATACTTGATATAATATGCATTATGTAGTTACTTTTTGTTATATTTATTTTTTTAATTGTTATATGGCCTCCTCCACCACGTTTACTTTCTACATAATAACCTTGTGATGGTTTGAATCTTGTAGATATTACGTAGTTTATTTGTGATGGTACACAATTAAAGTGCTCTGCTAAGTCGTTTCTTTGTATTTCAATGTAATCGTTATCTTCTTCGAATAATTCTTTTATAAATTCTTCTATCATATCAGACATTCTCATATTGTAATCCTCCTTTCTTGACTTTGACTTTCTTTGACCTTATGTTTTTATTATACTCTGTTTTTTTTAAATGTCAATACTTTTTTTACATTTTTTTGACTTTCTTTGACCTTTGATTTAAATTATGCTTTTATAATAGAAAAACGACAGACAAAATACATTGTCTGCCGTAAAAAGTTTGCCACAATTGTTATCACATCACTTGTAGCAATAGTAGTGGGCACCAAGGGTACAGTATATACCACTACCTTGTGCAAATCTCGCTTGATAAACTACATTTTCTGGTAACGGTCTATCTCCTGCGAGCAATTTTTCTGCTATCTCGTAAAAATACTCATCATATATGTATTCTTCAGAGTAATAGCTAACGCCCCATGGATACTGACCCTCCTGGGACAAAACTTCTGACACCGAATTTGGAAAATCTGGATCATTAACACGATTAATAATCACATTTCCAACATACGTTGCATCAGTATAGTCACCGTATGCAGCTTCGCGGGACATTGCATAAGCAATGAGAAAGACATCATTTGAATTTACTTCAGATGATTCTTCTGTTGTGGTTACAGTTGTGGTCATAGTCGTCGTTGTTGTCGTTGTTGTGGCCTCTGTTGTTATTGGAACTGTTGTTGCCAACAGTTCTGTAACCATAGTAGCCGTAGAATACGACGGTGTTGCTACAGGTACAACCACTTTTTCTTTCGTCTCTGTGGACACACTTACCCGTTCAGCTCCAAAGTATTCCTCCAATGATGGAGTTTCCTCAATTGGTTCTGCATTTGAAATCATGCCTAGTGTTGTCCCGCCAAACACAATTCCAATTGTGACCAAAAGTGAAATTGCTTCTTTTAGCAAATCTTTTTCACTTCCCTTTTGTTATTTTCCCTATTGGGAATTATTTTAATTATACACTATTTATTTGGTTATGTAAACACTAAAAGGCTTTTTTTCCTTTATTATCCATATATTTATGTTGTTTTATATTTTGTCACAAAAAGCATATAACGCTTAATATTCTTGTATTATACAATCACTATACTTATTGATATAAAAAGTCAATCTGATATAAATCAGACCGACTTTTATTTTTTCTTTGTCATTTTATTTAATTCTTCTGCTCTTTGTTTTTGTTGATTCGGTGTCATCCAAATAAAATAAGAGCAGATAAATTCACCTGAACTTGTTGTATCATCTTTTTCAAAGTGATGATTACAGCGTATTGGTCTTTTTTTGTTTTTCATATAAATCAACCTCTTTCGTAAATATTATTAAACAAAAAAGATTAATTTATACTATATTTGTAATTGCTTTGATTATTATTAGATACTTTTAATATTCTTTGAAAATAATAGATTATAGCCAATTTTAAGAAATTTTTAATTTGCTTTTACTTATCTGGGCTGTTGGGCAATATTCTTTTACTATTAATCTTACAATTTCTTCTTCTGCTTCTGTTACTTTTGGACCTAATAAAATTTTTAAATCTTTTAATACTTCTTCATCAAAATCCACATAAAATCTTTTACTTGGAATTATTGTATTTGGATTTTCTAATAGATTCATTGCTTCTGTTATAAATTTCTCGGCATTATCTCTATTGTTCCTACATATATTTTTCATTTCTTCCATATATTGCATATTCCAAGGTGCTAAAAATATTCCATATCGGCATTCTTCTTGGAAGCTCCAGTTACTTCTTTTATATCTTCCAAGTTTTGAGAAATCATATTTTAATAGTTTTTCTACATTTATATTTTTTATTTTAGGATATAATAAGTTTTCGTCATCTGTATATTCAATATCATATAATTTTATTCCCTCATCTATTAATGACATTTTATTATTTTTGTATAGCTTTTCTACATCAAAATATTGCATAGTTTCTTCGTCAAACCCGTATTCACCACGTGCATAAGTAAATTTTTTAAATGGAAATTCTGGTAGCTCAATTCTTACTCCTGTCATATCTTGTGAATACATTGTCCATAATGGTATTGATTCTCTACTGCTTTTGTTCCAGCAACTTACATAATAAAATCTTCCAAAGTTTTGCAAATCTCCGGTTTCTTTTTCTTCCATATCATCAACATTTTCTAAACTACTAAAACATATGCTTTTCGTTTTTAATATTAATAGTAAATTTTCTATACTTGTATAGTGATATAATTTTTTTATTTTGTCTTTTTCCATAATTTTTCCTTTCCTTATTTTGTAAACTATTTAATCTATTTTTATATTATATATTAAAGGAGGTAATATTTTGAGTTTTGGTTTGTGTTTATCTGGTGGCGGAATAAAAGGTGCTGCTCATATTGGTGTATTGCAATCTTTAGAAGAACATAATATTAATATAGATTATATATCTGGTACATCTTCTGGAAGTATTGTTGCAACACTTTATTCTATTGGCTATTCACCTTCAGAAATATATAATTTTTTTAAACATTATTCAAAAGATATAACCCATATTGGTTTTAAAAATATTTTCAAACTTATATCTGGATTATTACTTAAACATAAAATTGTAATTGATGGCTTAAATGATGGCAAAAAACTTGAAAAAATAATGTATAAAACATGTGCAAAAAAAGATATTTATACAATTGATCAAATAAATTTGCCATTATTAATTCCAAGTGTAAATATTGAAAATGGTGAAACTTACATATTTACATCAAAAAAAATACGAAATATATATCAAGATAATTATGTGTATGATAATTCAATTTTAGTTTCTAAAGCTGTTCGTGCTAGTTGCAGTTTTCCTGGAATATATTCACCTTGCCATTATCAAAATAAGATTTTGGTTGATGGTGGTATTCGAGAAAATATCCCTTGGAAAGAAACAAAAAAGCTTGGCGCTGACACTGTTTTAAGCATTATTTTTGAAAGAACTTTAGAGCCTGATCCTTTTTTAGATATTTTAGAAATTATTACAAAATCTATAAATTTATTATCTCATGAATTATCTTTATATGAACAGTCTGGCTCTGACTATGTTTTAAAGATTAACACTTTAAATACATCTTTACTTGATATCTCGAAAATTGATTTTTTATATAATCTTGGCTATTCTAGTATGAACAATTTTTTAGAAAAAAATAATTGGAACAAAAAACTTTGCAAATTTGAATAATATTGCAAAGTTTTTTGTCTGTTCAATTATGGTCCATCATCTGTTTCATCTTCATCTGGTGTTGTATTTGTTTCATTGTGATTTGTATTTGTATTGTTATTTGTTGTATTAGTATTATTTGTAGTATTTTCGGTTGTATTATTTTCTATATTATTTACTTTATTTTCATTTTTTACATTATTTGATGTATTATTTTTTGTGTTATTTTTTGTACTATTTACAGAAGTATTTTCTGTTGTTGTATTTTCTTCTGTAGTATTTCGTACTACATTATTTTCTGATGAACTATTTGATGTAGTATTTTTAGCTGTATTATTTTTTGTTGTGTTTTCTTTTTTCTTATTATTGCTTCCTGTACAACCTACACATTCGCTTGGTACTGTTCCAGATAAGAAATATTCTGTATATACATCTTCACATTTACTAGTTGCTGTCATTCCTGTTTTTGCACATATTTTTGCTTGTTTTATACTTCCAGGCATTGAGAATGTTGTTTTTGATAAATTTGAATGTACATTTTTCATAACAGCTGACCATAACTGCACTGCAGGGCTTTTTCCTTTATATGATACAGTTTCATTTTGATCATATCCATACCACGTTACAGCTGTATAATATGTTGTGAATCCACATAACCATTTATCATAATTATCGTTTGTTGTTCCAGTTTTTGCTGAAACATCCATTCCATCTATTTTACACAATTTAGCTGTTCCACTGCTTCCTTCTACAGGTTGTTTTAAAAGTTCTTTTAGCACATATGCTACTTCTTTTGAAAAGACTTTGGTTTTCTTTTGCTTTGATTTCATTAAATTTTTTCCTTTAGCAGTTTCAATTTTAGTATAAAAAGTTGGCTCTATATATTGTCCATCATTAGCAATTGTTGCATATGCTCCTGCCATTTCTAGTGGTGTTATACCTTTATCTAATCCTCCGAGTGCTAGTGATAATGTTTCATCTTTATCTGTTAAACTTGTTATTCCCATCTTTTTTAAATATTTCACAGAATTACTTGGGCCAATTGCTTCCATCATTTTTACAAATGGTATATTTTGTGATGATTCTACTGCTCTTCTTACAGTTATTTCTCCAATATACTCATCATTATCTGTTGGAGAATAACCACTTTCACTTCCATCATTAAATGTAGTTGGCTCATCGTTATACATTGTAGCTGCTGTAAATGTTTTTTTGTCAATTCCTGGTGCAAGTACTGCAATTGGTTTAATTGCTGACCCGGTTTGTCTTACTGCTTGTGTTGCTCTATTAAAACCACGTGCACTTTTTTTCTCACCTAAACCTCCAACACATCCTACAACATATCCTGTTGTATGGTCTATTATTACCATTGCAGATTGAGATGTTTGTCCATCATTTGATGTTAGTACATATTTGCTTTTGTTATATTCTTCTTCTAGTTTTTGTTGAATTTCTTTATCTTCTGTACTGTAAATTTTTAAGCCTGACATGTATACATAATTTGTTGCAAATTTTGTACTCATTTTTTTCTTTTCTGATATGTCTGAAATCACTTCAGATACTACTGCGTCTGCATGGTATGAATAAATTCCATTGCTTTCTGATTGAATATCTCCTTTTTGAAAATTTAATCCATTTTCCACTTCTTGAACAGCATTATTGTAATCTGAATCATTTATATGTTTTAATTCGTGCATTTTGGCTAAAACAGCTTTTGTTCTTTTCTTTATTTTTTCTGAATTATCTTTTTCATTAAATGGATTATACGAATTTGGTGAATTATTTATTCCTGCTAAAAATGCACATTCTGCTAAATCAAGATCTGATACACTTTTATTAAAATAATATTTAGCTCCCATATCTACACCATATGTATTTGGTGCTACATATATAATATTAAAATATGTTTCTAAAATTTCATCTTTACTGCAAAAGCTTTCTAGCTCTTCTGCTTTTACCCATTCTTCTATTTTTCTTGATATTGAATTATCATCATTACCTGTTAAATTTTTTACTAACTGCTGAGTTATTGTACTTCCTCCGAATGATGATTTTCCAGCATGAATTACATATGAACCAATTGCAGCTGTTGTTCTTTTTATATCTACACCTTTGTGTTTATAAAATCTTTCATCTTCAATATCTATGTATGCATTTTTTAAATTATCTGGAACCTGAGACAATTTTACATTATTTTTATTTCTTTCAACTCCCAGTTTTTCTATTATATTTCCAGAGCTATCAACTATTGTAGATGGCTCATTGTTCATCATTTGAAGTACAATATTCTTCCATGAAAAATACGCAGATATCCTATATATACAAAATACTAGATATACAAGAACAAATAACGCATTTGCTTTTTTTATAAAAGCTTTTCTTCTATCTGACATTATTTTTACTTTTGGATTTCCTTTTCTTCCCTTTTGCCTAATGTTTCTTTCAGATCTTTTTACTCTTCTTGTTTCTTCTATTTTATTTAATCTTTTTTCTCTTTCTCTTTTTTTTGCTCTACTCAAAGTTTCATACACCTTCTAAATTTTTCTTTTTTCACGCATTCATTTTATCATTAGATATATTTTTTTGCAATTGAATTTTGGCATAATTATAAAGTAGAAGATATTATGAATATAATACCTTCTACTTTATAATTTATATGTTATTTACAATCTAACATCTACAGTTAATTTTATTATATATGAAACTATTAATATTAGTATGTTGTTTTCTACTGCTGTTTTAGGAGGATTGTGTGAATACATGTTTTCGGCACTTTTATTTAGCTCTGCAACTTCGTTGTTTTTGTTTTCGTCTTTAGTAGTTGATGTTTGAACTGTATCTTGACTATTTTGTGGTTGCCATTTTGCTATTATTATATAATCTTTTATCACTTCTTGTGGAAATGTTTTTATTGGCTCATTTGTTTCTTCGTCATACCAACCTAAAAATTCATATCCTTCCTTACCTATTACTTGTGGTAATGTTGGGAATTTTTCATTTTTTAATATACTTGTATGCTCTATGTAATTTTGCTCATCTTGAAATGTTCCGCCTTCTTCTGTTTTAAAAATTACATCATATGTTATAAAGTTTTTTAAGTCTCTTGATGTTATTTCTATATTGCATTCATTTGATGTTAGAAAACTTTTTAGCTCTTCATTTTTGTATTCTTTTTCAAATGGCATATTTACATTAAGTTCATCTGATAATACTTGTCCTTTTATAATTATTTTTGCTTGTGATGAAAATGGCTCTGTATCAATAGAATATGCTTTTCCTGTAGAATCTGAATTATTGCTTTCTTTAAAATTAATATATGTTTTTTTATCTCCATTTTCTTCTATTTCGATAGATATGTTTGAAATTTCTATTGAAGATTTTTTGTAATCTATGCTTACTCCATTTATTTGAGTGTCTATATATACTTGTCCATCAATATGTATATTTACATTAGTTATTTTGTCATAATTATATTCATTTGCATATATGTGGTTAAAGTTAAAAATTGTAAAAAATAAAATTATGGCACATACCCTTTTTAATTTTTTCAATTTTTTTCTCCTTAATAATATTATTTAGGTTTTTGGTTGTACCTATAAACCTTATGTATATTATTAAGTATATTCTTGTCTTTTGAAAAATATTCCAATTTTTTTATTTTTTCGATTGTCTTTTTTCGACTTTTTTTGTATCCGTTATCGGTTGATTTACATATTATATTGTGAGGTGTTTTAATATGATTTTGAATTCTTTTTTTCTTGCGATTTCTAGTAGTGTTGATTCGCTTGGTATTGGTATTACATATGGTTTAAAAAAGACTAAAATTTCATATGTTGCAAATATTATTTTGTTTAGTATTTCAATTATTATTACAACTTTTTCTATGTGGTTTGGTAATTGTATTAGTAATTTTTTATCTAGTAATATTACTAATGTTATTGGTAGTTTAATTATTATTTTTATGGGATTTTTCATGACTTTTCAGGCTTTAAAGAAAAATAATGTTGATAATTGTAATAGCGAGAATTTAAGTTTCAATGAAAATATTAATGATGAAAAAATTTTTTGCTTTTTTATAAAATTTTTGGGAATTACAATTCAAATAATACGAAATCCTACAAATTCCGATTTTGATCATTCTAAAAAGATAGATTGTAAAGAAGCATTTTTTCTTGCAATTGCTCTTTCACTTGACAGTTTTTGTATCGGAATTGGATCTACAATTGCTGGAATTAGTAGTAGTTTATTTCCTCTACTTATAAGTACATTTCAACTTTTGTTTTTAAAGTTTGGATATATTATTGGAAGCAAATTAAATAATACAAAAATTTTTCCAGACAATACTTGGTCTGTACTATCTGGAATATTGTTAATCATTATAGGATTTGTTAAGTTCTTTTAATAACCCTATCTTCTGGGACACCTACAACAGTTGAATTTTTTTCTACTGATTTTAATACAACAGAGCCTGCACCTATTTTTACATTGTCTCCTATGTTGATTGGACCTAGCAGTTTGGCACCGGCACCTATTAATACATTGTTACCTATGGTAGGATGTCTTTTTAGTTTTTCTTTTCCGGTGCCTCCTAATGTTACTTGATGGTAAATTACGCAATCATTTCCAATTACTGCAGTTTCTCCTATTACTATTCCCATTCCGTGGTCGATCATTAGTCTTTTTCCTATTGTAGCTCCTGGATGAATTTCTATTCCAGTAAAAAATCGTGTTAGCTGTGATATTAATCTTGCTATGAAGAATAGCTTGATGTTATAGAAAAAATGAGCTATTCTGTGGGAAAATAGTGCGTGAAAGCCTGGGTATAGTAATATTACTTCGAAGATATTTCTTGCCGCGGGGTCTTTTTGTTGTATATTTTTGGCATCATAATATAAATTTTTTATTGATGTTAACATATATACTCCTTGTCGTTTAGATTTAGTTTATGTATATTCAAATTTTTTTATTTTGTGAATTTTCTTTTTTGAATTTAGTATTTGAATAGCCTGGATGGGTGAATATATATGAAATTACATTTCTTATTTTATAATATTTCTTTAATTTCCTCTTTGGTTAATCCGGTTAATTCAGATATTAAATTAATATCCATTTTCTTTTCCAACATTTTTTTCACAAGTTCGTTTTTTTCTTCAGTTCGACCTTCAGCGAGTCCTTCAGCGAGTCCTTCAGCGCGTCCTTCAGCGCGTCCTTCGGCGCGTCCTTCGGCGAGCCCCTTAGCTCGTCCCTCAGCTAATCCTGCTGCTAATCCCT
>OGCO01000267.1_pt1 | contig 89222 bp, 80 predicted proteins | sample 1570171 | NCBI WGS metagenome assembly OGCO01 (sample SAMEA4370583, study PRJEB24528) | human gut metagenome
GGATTATTATATCCCTCGTACTTCTTATCGCCGTATCGATTATTGATACGTTGGTGGAACTGCCGATGATCGCGCAGGTAATCCTGTATCTGATTCCGTATTTTATCATCGGATATGACATTTTGAGAAAAGCAGGAAAGGGAATTTTGAACCGACAGGTTTTTGATGAAAATTTCCTGATGGCGGTGGCAACAGTAGGAGCGATTCTTCTCGGCGATTTCCGGGAAGGCAGTGCCGTTATGCTTTTTTATCAGATCGGCGAGTTGTTCCAGAGTTTTGCGGTTGGAAAGAGCCGTAAAAACATCACGGCTTTGATGGATATTCGTCCCGATTATGCCAATATTATCGTGGATGGAAAATTGGAACAGGTAGATCCGGATGATGTGGAAATAGGCACAGAAATAGTTGTAAATCCCGGCGAGAAAGTGCCGATTGACGGCGTGATCACAGAGGGAAATACAACATTAAATACAAGTGCATTGACAGGAGAAAGTGTTCCAAGAAATGCAAAATGCGGAGAAGAAGTCATCAGTGGATGTATCAATCTCACTGGTACGATTACATTGAAAACGACAAAAGAATTTGGAGATTCGACGGTATCTAAGATTTTGGATTTGGTTGAAAATTCAAGCATGAAAAAGTCCCGATCCGAAAATTTTATTACAAAATTTGCCAAATACTACACGCCGGCAGTATGCTACAGTGCGCTGGCATTGGCAATTTTGCCGCCACTCATTTCCCTACTGATGGGAATTTCACCGGCATGGCAGCAATGGATCGTGCGTGCACTTACGTTCCTTGTAATCAGTTGTCCATGTGCTCTTGTGATTTCCATTCCGCTTAGCTTTTTCGGAGGAATTGGCTGTGCTTCGACAAACGGAATCCTTGTAAAGGGATCCAATTATCTGGAAGCGCTGGCAGACACAAAATATATTGTATTTGATAAAACCGGTACACTGACGAAAGGTGTTTTTGAGGTAAGCGGTATTTATCCGGAACAGGGTACAAGCAAAGAGCAGCTGATCGAATACGCTGCGTATGCGGAGAGTGGTTCCAGCCATCCGATCAGTGTGAGTCTGAAAAAGGCGTACGGCAAAGAAATGAGTCTGGAACGCGTCTATGACATCGAGGAAATTGCAGGACATGGTGTGAAAGCCGTTGTAGACGGAAAGACGGTATATGCCGGAAATCTTCGATTGATGAACAAGATGGGGATTTCTGTCAGCCGTGAATATGACGAAGGAACGATGGTATACGTAGCCGTTGATAACAACTATGCCGGCTGTATCACGATTTCAGATGTGATCAAAGAGACATCGAAAGATGCCATTTCCGGATTGAAAAAACATGGTATAAAACAGACCGTCATGCTGACCGGAGATGCAAAGAAGACGGCGGAAAAAGTAGCAAAAGAAATCGGAATGGATAAGGTGTGCAGCGAACTTCTTCCGGCGGATAAAGTAAATGAAGTCGAGAAACTTCTTGCTCAGAAAAATGCAAAAGAAAAACTGGCCTTTGTCGGAGACGGAATCAACGATGCACCGGTTCTTTCCCGTGCAGATATTGGTATCGCTATGGGAGCTCTTGGTTCCGATGCGGCGATTGAAGCAGCGGATATCGTTCTGATGGATGATGACCCTGCCAAGATTTCTCTGGCAATGAAAATTTCCTTAAAAACATTGAAAATTGTCAAAGAAAACATCGTTTTTGCCCTTGCTATAAAGGCAATCTGCCTGATCTTAGGCGCACTTGGTATCGCCGGCATGTGGCTTGCCATCTTTGCTGACGTCGGTGTTATGGTACTGGCGGTTCTCAATGCAACACGGGCTTTGAAACTGTAAAGCGATAACGAATTTAAAATTTAAAAAGTAAGTGAAAAATTTCCTTTCGTGTGATATATTGTTCTTTCATGAAAAATTAATGCATTTTTTATAATGATGTGTTACAATGGCAGATAATATTATCACAGAAAGGAATTTTTGATATATGAAAAGAAAAATGGGAAAAGGATTAACAATCCTGATAACAATGTCCATGATTGTATGTGGGATTCCGTTTCCACAGGGACAGACAAATGAGGGAAAGAGAGCAGATGTTGTGAAAGCAGAGACAAAAACGGCAGAGATCCGTACAGTCAATGCCAATCTTGGTGCCGGGAAAAAGTATCAGATTGCCGGCATACATGATGCAGAGCATATCGCAGATGAAGACGTCAAAAATCCGTATGTAGAGTGGTCTAACGGCAGAGGATCCTATGTGTATTATGGAAATTATTACCAAAGCGACCGCAGTGGAAAGAAAAAGGATCCCATCAAATGGTGTGTAGTCGATGCTTCAACGACAGAATACGGAGATTATTCGATGTTATTGCAGTCCGACGCGGTACTGGATAACGTGGTCTATATCAATGATTATGCAAAGAAACTTAATTACAGCGTCACAGAATCCGATGGATCGTCTGTTTTCGGAACTACCTATCTGAAACGTGAGAAAGGACAGGATACCGATCACCTTGCGAATGACTATCAGTACAGTGATATGCGGTACTGGCTTAATTCCATGAAAAATCCGGATGGAACCGACGCATGGGAAGGGGAAAGTACCGAAGGTGGGTTTCTGGATACCGCATTTTCAAGCGAAGAGCAGCTGGGACTTTTGGACAGCAAAAAGGATGCTCTCATACATACGCGCAGAAATTATGATACGTATCCGGGAACGGTTACCTATGATCATACCCGTTTACAGGGAGATAAAATATTTATCTTCAGTATCGAAGAGTATATGAAGGCCCTATTTGGAGAAGACTGGGGAAGCAAGACTTCTGCCGTAATGGCTGCCAATAAAACCGCGACAGCATACGGATGTGAAAAACAATGCTGGAATAAAAATCAAGTAAAAGATACCGGAAAATATTATGCGTTTTTTTGGGTACGTACAAGACGGATATGTAATTCGGACAGAATAGGGTATTATTGTATCAAGTATGGAGGCTGCTATGAGGGATTTAAAGATTATGGGGCGATGAATACTTTGAAAACAGGAGCAGGAACCGTACCGGCGTGTAACTTGAAACTTTCTTCGGTTGCATTTACTTCAGCAAGTAATCAGAAAAAAGCAGATTCTTTTATCCAGACAGAGTCTGCTGAAAATAATCAGAATTGGAATGTCACAATGAATGGAGGAAGTGGTTTTTCCGCTTCATTGAAAGCCGGACAAAAGAGTTCAGCGCTGCATGCAGGCGATACTATCTATGTGAATGTCAAATCGCTTGGAAAATACATAAATAAAGACATTGCATACAATCAGCTGTCTGCCATGCTGATGGACAAAAACGGAACGGTAGCTGCGTATGGAAAAGTGGCAGATATTGTAGATGGAACAATTCAAAAAGACGGAACTGTCCTTACTGATATTCCGGTTACTTTCCCGGGAAGTGAGGAGTTTAAAAAGGGAGGATATTTTACCCTGAAACTCTTTGCAGAAGAAGTAAATTCAACTGCAACGCAAAATCTTGTTGATTTTGCCAGTAATTCCGTTTCCATTTCTGTTAAATTTATACCGACACAGGGAATTATTGTATCGAATCCTTATGATAGTCATATCGTATATGAAGCAAATGAGCAAAACGGAGCAGAGGTCCAGTATCTTCCTGCGAATACAGTATTAAAGAATATCGTGTATCAGGCAGAAGAAGGGTATTATTTTCCGGAAGATTATATTCAAAAACTGGAAGGATTATCCAATGGGACCGTCAATGGGATTACGGTTTCCAGAGATAGCTACACCAAACTGACAATTTCCGGAAAGCCAACACAGGGAACGGTAATTTCACTTGCGCCGGCAACGCAGAAGGCCGGGCAGGAAAGACCGCAAAATGTGACTGGAGGAATTAAGAAGATCACGGGTACAACGGAGGCGATGGAGTATCGTTTTGTAACAGAAGAAGCGATACAGGGCTCCTGGCTTCCCTGTACGCAGGGAACTACTGAGGTACCGGCGGCAGGTACGTATGAGATAAGAAAAAAAGAAACCGACACTTTACAGGCAGGTGAAATTATCCAGGTTATAGCACGCGAAATGGTGGATTTTCGCATTGAACCGGAAACAGGGATTGTATATGATGGAACAGAAAAGAAAGGCTATGTGGGAACACCGGAGGTTATGAGTGGAAATTATACGTCCGGAGAGTATACGGTCAGCTATACGAACGCAGAGGGCGAGCAATTGGATTCGGCACCGATTGATGCCGGAAAGTATACGGTTACCGTTTCTGTTCCCGACGATAATAAATATTATCTGGGAAGTTCCCATGCAGAATTTTCCATTGACAAAGCGACGATAACGGTAAAAGCGGATAAAAAGAGAATGACCGTTGGTGCCAGCATTCCGAAACTGTCGTACAGTATCCTTGGCGATTTTGAAAATATGGTAAACACCGATGCGCTACAATTGCAGATTTCAAAGGAAATTGACACCCGTCAGCCGGGAACGTATTCGAATGCAATTCATATATCCGGTGCGGTTTTGAAAGATGGCTGGGAGAAAAATTACAATCCGGTCATCTATGAACAGGGAACACTTGTTGTTGTAGATAAAGAAAAAGTCGAGCTTACTCTTACCCCGGAAAAGGATATCTTTTATGATGGGCTTCCGCATAAAGGGTATGTCGGAGAACCGAAAGTATCCACCGGTGGTTATGGGGGAAACCGCTATAAAATCACATATCGTAAAGCAGATGGAAGTCTGTTATCCGGAATGCCAAGTGAAGTGGGTGAATATGAAGTGACAGCTGCGGTTCCAAGTGAGAACCCTCATTATCAGGGGGAAGTTACCATTGCTTTTTCGATTCAGAAAATGCCGGTAACACCTTCTCCGACACCGACAGCGACACCAGAGGCAACGCCGGCACATATAACGGAATCTCCAATACCGACAATAACCGCAGCACCAATACCGACCGCCGCTGCAACGATTCCGATGTGGGATAAAACTGCCACACCGGATACAACAAAGGAATCGGAAGGCACCATCGTTCCAACGGTATCTTTGATACCGGAAAAGCAGGATGCTTCATTGGCATTGACGGGAGAAGTAAAAGCTGCAAAACATAAGGTGACACTGCAATGGCAGGAGATAGACGGAGCAGAGGGATATTTGATCTATGCTGCCAAATGCAATCGAAACGAAAAGAAAACAAAATTTAAAAGAATAAAGGAAATTTCTTCCGGATCACAAGTGCGTTTTGTGCATCGTAAGTGTGCCAAAAATACATGGTACAAATATCGTATAAAAGCCTACCGTGTTGTGAACGGAAAGAAAGTGGTCTTTGCAGAAGCGATGGAATTGCATATTCTGACAAAGGGAAGTAAGAAAATTACAAATCCGTCAGGTATTTCCGTATCTCAGAAAAATATAAACTTAAAAGCAGGAGAAAAAGGAAATATAAAAGCAAAAGTGCTCCTGCCAAAGGGAAAGAAAACAAAGTGGCACATCGAAAAAATACGCTATATCGCATTAAATCCACTTATTGCGTCGGTTTCACGTTCCGGAGTGGTTCGTGCAAAACAGAAAGGAAACTGTGAGATTTATGTTGTCACACAGAATGGAATTAAGAAAAAATTAACCATTACAGTAACAGAATGAAAGGATAGATGATATGAAAAAAGTTTTGGGTTTATTAGGGTTTGCGGCACTGACGTTAGCGCTTGTGTGGAATATTGGAAATTATGGGGAACAGACAAAAGCCGGTCAGCAGGAAGCGGTCATGTCCGGAGACCATTTATATGCGAATGGGCAGGCATTGTTGTTTACCGAAGGAACGCAAAGCGGTATGACAACGGTGTATTCCGATGAAAATTCGGATGGTATTCTGGATGCACAGGATGTAAAACTTTGGGAAAATGTAGATCTTCGCCAGATCTCTGTTTATGGCGATGGCGAAGAAGCGGTATATTCGTCTGTTAAGATGACGATTTTAGGTGGAACATTTAAAAATTTATATGGATGCGGGGAAACCGGCACTGCCACAAAAATCCTTGGAAATGTGGACATAACGATGACAGCAGGAAGTGTTTCCGGTGATTTTTACGGCTTGACCGGAGAAAATCAAGTGGAGGGAAATCTGGAAATCTCGATATCCGGAGGAACTTTTTCCGGAAATTCCGGTCTGGCAGACGGCAGACAGGATGATGCAAAAACAACGGTAAACGGCGGTGTAAAGGCAGATATTCGGGGAGGAACCTGGGGTGGAAATATTACACTGATTGGTGTGGCTAATATTGGTCAGGGAGATCTGACATTAAAGAACCTTGTATTTTTGCCGGACAGTAAAATAAAGATTGTAAAAAAACTGACTTCAAAGCCAACGCAGACAGCAAATGGAAAGATTACCATTGACATGGAACAATGTGATCTGTCAAAAGCATCTCTGGATCTTAGTGAAACAGATCGCCTTTCCCTGAAAAAACAGTTTTCTTTATTTGTCGATGAAGCTACAGTAAATTCCGCGTCTTTTAGCCAGTTATCGGTATTGCGGAACTGGGCAGGACAGCTGCGTGTTCAAAATGGTGGTGGCGTTTTTATGAATTGCGGCGGGATCGCTTATGCTTACGGAAATTATACCCTGGAACGCGATGTGGAAGTGACAAAATATATTTCCATAGGAGAGACTACTTCCTTTACGATTCCGTATGGAATCCATTTTAATATCAACAATCCTTCCTTAGGAGGAACCATTGCGAAAGATGTAGTCTTTTATAATCAGGGAACGATTTCCATCTCGGATGATGCTGGTTTTGCCGGAATTACCTTTAATGGAATTATTGCAAACCACGGGTAAATATCCGGTTCGAAAAAGCTTCCTGCGAACGCGGTATATTATCCGCTGGGGATAGATGTTTCCAATGATGTGAAAATCGAGATTTCCGGAGAACGTTTTCTCTCTACACAGGATGAGACAAAAAAGACAATATACTATGCAAATCCGGGAGCAGATCTGAAATTGTCTTTTACGGAATCACAATACGAAGTAAGCGCAGTAAAATATGAAGAAAAAGAACTGGCAAATGTCGCAATAGGACGATATAATTATCAGTATAATTTCCAAATACCGGAAGAAACCAGACAAGAGACAGTCCTTCACATTGTGCTGGGAAAAAAGATTAATGAGTTGCAGCTTGTGCCGGCATCTTCATCCGTGGAAAAAAATACTACTTCACAGCAGGGAGAGTTTCTTGTTTTTGATATGAGCACGATCGAGATTGCAAACGATACGGGAGACACCGGAGAAGTAACCTATGAATTTAAAAATGCAGAACGGCTTAACCGCTGGGGATATTTTTTCGATGAAACGAACAAAAGTCAGATTATGGCAGACAAGGACTGTAATCCATTGGTCGATTATGATATGGAAATTATTGTAACAGGTAAAAATGGAAAACAGGCAGAATTTAATCTTCATGTAAGTATCGCCAACCAATATGGGCTGAAAAGCGGTTCCAAAGTTTCTTTAAAGGAAAATGAACTGGTATATGGAGATACACTGGAAAAACTGGAATTCAACCAGTCGTCGATCAGCTTTTTGAAAAACGACAATACCCAGCAGGCAGTGTCGGGTACAATCTGCTGGCGTGAGCCGGATTCGGTATTTCATGTAGTAACCCATGAAGCCGTATGGGTCTTTACTCCCGATGACAGTGATTATATGCCGACATATGGAACACTGAAATTCAAGGTAAATCCGGTACAAAAAGGAAATCCACCAGCAATACAGGCAGTATACGGACAGACGTTAGAGCAATTGAATCTGCCACAGGGATATTATTTTAAAAATACCGGGGCGACACCGGTAGGAGATGCCGGAACACGTATTTTTCCGGTATATTATCGCAGTGATAATGCCGATTACGCGGATACCAATGATCTGAACATCCAAATACAGGTGGCACCGCTTGAAATTACAAAAGAAAATATAAAAATATCCGGTTTGGAGAATCAGACATACGAGGGAAAAACGGTTGAACTACGGATCGTAGTAACGGTAAACGGAACGACATTAAATTCCGCAGATTATACGACACATTACGAAAGAAATAATGCACCGGGCAATGCGACTGTTACACTTAGCGGAATAGGAAATTATACCGGAAGTGTAACCTATGATTTCCAGATCATGCCGGAAATCCCAAAGGTTTCCCAGACACCGGTTTCTACACCAGAGAGTAATGCTTCGCATCCTTCGTCCCCTAAGACAGAGACGACCGGTTCCGGAGATTCCGGAAACAGCTCTTCACAGCAAACAGACAACGTTTCTGTAAAAAAGAGAAACAAAGGCGAACAGTTTGAAACTGCTTCCGGAGCAGTATACCGTATTACAAAAAACGGAAAAAATGCTGCGGCAGAACTCGTAAGCGCGAAAATAAATAAAACCGGGAAGCTGGTTATTCCGGCATATGTCATTCAGGATGGCGTAAAATATAAAGTGACTTCGATCGCTGCAAAAGCATTTTATAAAAATCAAAAGATAAAACAGGTTAAAATAGGAAAATACGTGAAAAAGATTGGAAAGAAAGCATTTTTCAAATGCTTGAATCTGAAGAAGATTGTTATAAAGAATAAGAAATTGAAGAACAAATACATTGGAAAACAGGCTTTTAAAGGAATTGCAAAAAAAGCCCGAATCCTTCGGAAATAAAAAGCGCAGATTGCCGGTGTTTTCCGTATCTCTTTGTTGACAGATCCCGTTATAAAATGTATGATAGAGTCAGTACAAAGAGAGGGGGATGTAGCGATGATCGTACCACGTTATTATGAAAATCTTACGGCGCTGCATGATAATACCATGCCGGCAAGAGCGTATTATATTCCGGCATCGGTCAGAATGGAGGACCTGGTAGAACACAGGGAGCATTCTGACCGTTTTCAATTATTGAACGGACAATGGAATTTTAAGTATTATGAAAGTATTTACGATGTGATCGAACCATTTTACGAGAAAGGTCACGATCTTTCCGGATTTGATTCGATTTCCGTTCCGGGTGTGTGGCAGATGGAAGGATATGATACGCATCAGTATACCAATATCCGTTATCCATTTCCATTTGATCCCCCCTATGTTCCGCAGGATATTCCATGTGGTACCTATGTCCACCGATTCAATTACCAAAAAGTGGAAAATGCACCAAAAGCCTTTCTAACCTTTGAAGGCGTTGACAGTTGTTTTTATGTCTGGCTGAATGGTGTTTATGTGGGCTACAGCCAGGTCTCGCATGCCACCAGCGAATTTGATGTCACGTCTTTGCTGCAAGAGGGAGAAAATACATTGGCAGTTCTGAACCTCAAATGGTGCGACGGATCGTATCTCGAAGATCAGGATAAGTTCCGTATGAGTGGGATATTCCGCGATGTCTATCTGTTAAAACGACCGGAAAAAGCAGTAAAGGATTATTTTATAAAAACAATAGTAAGGGCAGACGATGCGATAATGCAGATGGATCTGTCTTTTTATGCTCCCATAACCACAAAAATAAAGGTGGAAAACAGAGAAGGTCAATGTGTGGCAGATGCCGTGATATCTGAGGATGGACAAGTAGAATTAGAAGTGAAAGATCCGATTTTATGGAATACGGAAAATCCCTATTTATATACTGTTATTTTGGAAACGGCTGACGAGGTGATCGTAGACCGAATTGGCTTTCGTACGATTGAAATTAAAGACAAAGTTTTATATTTTAATGGACAGAAAATTAAGTTCCGCGGAGTAAACCGTCATGATTCCGATCCGGAAACCGGAGCGGTGATAAGTATAGAGCAAATGAAAAAAGATCTTATGCTGATGAAACAGCATAATTTTAATGCGATCCGTTCCAGTCATTATCCCAATGCCCCATATTTTTATCAGTTATGTGACCAATATGGGTTTATGGTCATTGACGAGGCAGATCTGGAAGCACATGGCCCTTTTATGATCTACCGTAAAGAAGACACCGAAGAAAACCGTTTTAAATGCTGGAATGAAAAAATTGCCGACGATCCTTCCTGGGAGGGGGCGATTACAGACCGCGTGCAGTTGATGGTTCAAAGGGAGAAAAACCGTACCAGTATTGTAATGTGGTCCATGGGAAATGAAAGCGCATATGGGTGTAATTTTGAAAAGGCCCTGTCATGGACAAAACAGTTTGATCCCAGCCGTATTACCCAATACGAAAGTGCGAGATACCGTAATTATGACCGCACATATCATTTTGAAAATCTGGATCTTTACAGCCGGATGTATCCGGCAATGGAAGAGATTGCAGAATATCTGGAAAAAGATGGAAGCAAGCCTTTTTTGCTGGTAGAATACTGCCATAGTATGGGAAATGGACCGGGTGACTTCGAAGAGTATTTTCAGATGATCCAAAAGGATGACCGGATGTGTGGTGGTTTTGTCTGGGAATGGTGTGATCATGCCATCGCGCATGGCAAAGCGGCAAATGGAAAGACCATGTATTATTATGGCGGTGATCATGACGAATCGATTCACGATGCCAACTTTTGTATCGACGGACTGGTTTATCCGGATCGCAGACTACACACTGGTATTTTGGAGTATAAAAATGTATACCGCCCGGTGCGGATTGTTTCGTACGAGGAGCAAACAATTATATGGATTTTGATGATATTAAAGATTTTCTGGAAATCCGCTACGAATTGACGCAGGATGGGACGATGGTAGAAGAGGGCATACTTACGGAGGTTTCGGCTTTACCACATCAGGACACAGAGACCGAACTTGTATTGAACATTCCGGAAACAGGGCGTGTCTACCTGAAACTGAAATATTATCTGAAGAAGAAAATGCCTCTTTTGCAACCGGGGCATGAACTGGGTTTTGAGGAGTGGAAACTCCACAATGAAGATGACAGAAACCAAACCCCAGTACAATATATGCAAGGCGGCGAAATGTCTGCTGCAAACAAAATTCGTGTGACGGAAAACCATGTTTCCTTTCGCTTTAGTTCCGATAAATTTACGTATGTTTTGGACAAACGTACCGGTTTATTTACGGAACTTGAGACCGCTGGAAAAAAACGCATGAATCATCCGATGGAGTTAAATATCTGGCGTGCGCCGACAGACAATGATATGTTTCTCAAAGAGGAATGGAAAAAGGCGCATTACGATGAAGCATATACGAGAGCCTATCAGATAGAGATTGTTCCGGATCACAACACGATTCGGATTCAGGAACATTTGGCTGTCGTCGCGGATACGGTACAAAAGATTTTAGATATGAAACTGACATGGGAAATTGACTGTTTTGGAAGAATAAAAACTTCTATTTCTGCTGAAAAAGATCCGGAATTTCCTGTGCTGCCACGTTTTGGGCTTCGTTTATTTTTAGATAAAACATGGGATGAAGTTACGTATTATGGAATGGGACCGCAGGAGAGTTATCGGGACAAGCATCAAGCTTCCAGCCACGGACTGTATCATTCTAAAGTGGCAGACTTGCATGAAGATTATATTCGTCCACAGGAGAATGGAAGCCATTATGACTGTGATTATGTAGAGCTTACAAATGGTCAATTTGGAATTGCAGCAGTTTCAAAGAATCCATTTTCGTTTAACGCTTCTGTTTATACACAGGAGGAGTTGGAACGGGTATCGCACAATTATGAATTGAAAGAATCGGATAGCACCGTATTCTGTATGGATTATGCAATGAATGGAATTGGTTCAAATAGCTGCGGACCGGATGTCATGGATAAATATCGGTTTGATGAGGAAGCATTTCAGTTTCAGTTTGAATTAATTCCGTTTGTAAGAGGGTAAAATTGTTTCTAAATAACAAATAGTGAAGGAGCGATTCTTATGGAGGAAAAGAAATACTTAAAATGGTACAACAAGATAGGATACGGATCTGGTGATATTGCGGGAAATGTAGTGTATGCATTCCTGACATCGTTTGTGATGGTATATCTGACAGATACGATTGGATTGGCATCCGGTATAGTGGGAACACTGATTGCCGTTTCCAAATTACTCGATGGATTTACAGACATCTTTTTTGGATCCATGATTGATAAGACGCATAGTAAGATGGGAAAGGCAAGACCATGGATGCTGTATGGTTACATTGGTTGTGCAATTACATTGGTAGCCTGTTTTGCAGTTCCAACAAGTCTTGGCAGGACGGCACAGTATGCGTGGTTCTTTATTGCGTATACGCTGTTGAATGGCGTGTTTTATACGGCAAATAACATTGCTTATTCTGCTCTGACATCACTTGTTACCAAGAACAGTAAAGAGCGTGTGCAGATGGGTTCTTACCGTTTCATTTTTGCTTTTTCAACCAGTCTTCTGATTCAAGCAGTTACTGTTGGATTCGTTGCAAAATGTGGTGGAGATGCAGCCGCATGGCGTATGGTTGCAATTATTTATGCAGTGATCGGATTAGTTGTGAATACTATTTCCGCATTATCTGTTAAAGAACTTCCGGAAGAGGAATTAAATGAAGGAGACACAACAGGTGAAGAGGAAAAATATGGGCTGGTTCAGGCATTCAAGCTGCTGGTAAAGAATAAATTTTATCTGATGATCTGTGGTACTTATATTTTACAGCAGTTATACAGTGCAATGATCGGTGCCGGTATTTATTATATGACCTGGGTTTTGAAAAACAAAAATCTGTTTGGACAATTTGCCTGGGCGGTAAACATTCCTCTTATCATTGCATTAATCTTTACACCAACACTGGTTGGAAAGTGGAATGGTATGTATAAGCTGAACTTGAGAGGTTACATCCTTGCCGTGATTGGCAGAGCTCTTGTAGTTGTTGCCGGATATATGGGAAGTATTCCTTTGATGATGGCATTTACAGCATTAGCAGCATTAGGACAGGGACCTTGGCAGGGAGACATGAATGCAGTGATCGCATCTTGTTCCGAGTATACCTACCTGACACAGGGAAAGCATGTGGAGGGTACGATGTATTCCTGTACTTCACTTGGCGTTAAGATTGGCGGAGGTATTGGAACGGCGGTCGTAGGATGGCTCTTAGAACTTAGTGGCTATGTGGGAACACATGCTGTTCAGCCACAGTCCGCGTTGAATATGATGCAGTTTATGTATCTTTGGCTGCCACTGATCTTTGATGTACTTATTATGTTTATCCTTTCCAGAATGAATGTGGAGGAGACAAATGTAAAGATCAAAAAAGAAAAGGAGATGGGGTTGTGGTAACACATGATTTGATAAAAAAAATAAAAAATGGAATGTATGATGAAACATTGAAAGATATTTATGTGGATGAGAAGAAAATAGCGTATGAAAGAGAGCGTTATATTAAGGCGATAGAGAGTTATACAGAACATTTTGGAGAGGGAGAAGTCTTTGTCTTTAGCGCACCGGGCAGAAGTGAAATTGGTGGGAATCATACAGATCATCAATGTGGAGAGGTGCTGGCAGCTTCCATTAACAATGATGCAATAGCTATTGTACAAAATTTGGAAGAACCGTGTGTCAGAGTTATATCTGCAGGATATGAGATGATCACGATATATCTGGATGATCTATGTAGGAGAGAGGATGAGGAAGCAACAACAACTGCATTAATTCGAGGGGTGTTGGCAAAAGCAAAAGAATATGGATATCAGATAGGTGGTTTTCAGGCTGTTGTTACCAGTGATGTGCTGATAGGAGCTGGATTGTCTTCTTCAGCAGCGTTTGAAACATTGATGGGAACAATCCTGTCAGAATTGTTTAATGATGGAAAGATTTCGCCTATTGAAATAGCCATGATTGGGCAATTTGCAGAAAATGTATATTTTGGGAAACCATGTGGATTGATGGATCAGATGGCGTGTTCCGTTGGAAGTTTGGCACATATTGATTTTCAGAATCCGGCGGCACCATTGGTGGAGCGGATTGAGCTTGACTTGGATGGATACGGATATAGTCTTTGTATTACCGATACAAAAGGCTCACATGCGGATTTGACATCGGATTATGCAGCAATTCCGGAAGAAATGAAAAGAGCAGCAGCTTGTTTGGGAAAAGAAGTGCTTGGACAGGTTACGAGAAAAGAAGTACTTACTAATCTTCCGCGCATCAGAGAACAGACAGGAGATCGGGCAGCACTTAGAGCAATTCACTATGTGTGTGAAAATGAGCGAGTGCAAAAAGAAGTGGCAGCATTGAGAGAGAATAGATTTGGAGAATTTTTAAGATTAGTTAAAGAGTCAGGTGATTCTTCTTATAAGTATTTGCAGAATGTGTATGTGTGCCATGATGTGGAACATCAGAATGTTTCTATTGCATTGGCGGTCAGTGATATGATTTTAGGCGTGCAGGGAGCAAACAGGGTGCATGGTGGTGGCTTTGCCGGAACAATACAGGCATTTGTACCAAATGATATTGTTACATTATATAAAACAGAGATGGAAAAGGTGTTTGGAGATGGTGCTTGTGATGTACTTAAAATTCGCAAATATGGTGGAATTCAAGTGATGTAAGATACTCAAAAAAGACAAGGAGGAATGGTTATGGGTAGCATTTTAGTATTAGGTGGAGCTGGATATATTGGCTCACATACTGTTTATGAGTTGATCGAGGCAGGAAAGAATGTGGTGGTTGTAGATAATCTTGAAACAGGATTTCGAGCAGCGGTTCATCCGGAAGCAAAGTTTTATGAAGGAGATATTCGTAACCGGGCTTTTATTGACTCTGTATTTGATAAAGAAAATATTGATGGAGTTATTCATTTTGCAGCTAATTCGCAAGTGGGCGAAAGTATGATAAAACCATTGAAATATTATAGTAATAATCTTTGTGGTACAGAAGTGCTGTTGGAGAGTATGGTTGCACATAGCGTAGATAAGATAGTGTTTTCTTCTACGGCGGCAACATATGGAGAACCGGAGCGAATTCCTATTATGGAATCGGATCGTACACTTCCGACAAATTGTTATGGTGAAACAAAATTGTCTATGGAAAAAATGTTTAAATGGACGGCAAATGCACATAACTTAAGATTTGTGTCCTTGCGTTATTTTAATGCTTGTGGGGCTCATCCTAATGGAAGGATTGGAGAGGCTCACAATCCGGAAACACATCTTATTCCTTTAATTTTGCAGGTGCCAAATGAAAAGAGAGAGTATATTTCTATTTATGGAACGGACTATGACACAAAGGATGGTACTTGTGTCAGGGACTATATTCATGTAAACGATCTTGCACAGGCTCATATTCTTGCAATGAAGTATCTTTGTGATGGAAATGACAGCAATATATTCAATCTTGGAAATGGAGTTGGTTTTACGGTAAAAGAGGTTGTGGAAACTGCGAGAAAAGTGACAGGACATCCAATTCCGGCGAAGGAAGAACCACGTCGAGCAGGAGACCCATCTATGTTGATCGCTTCCAGTGCAAAAGCAAGGGAAGTGTTAGGATGGAATCCACAATATGCAGATTTGGAAACAATTATCGGTACGGCATGGAAATGGCATAAAAGTCATCCAAATGGATATCAGAATGTGTAAAGGGGGGAGTGTCATGATTAATGAGTATATCAATGAACTTGTGGCGTATGGATTGAACCAGGGATTGGTTGATCCGGAAGATGAAGTATATGTGACGAATCGCCTTCTGGAATTATTTCAATTGACAGAGCATGAAGGAACAGCGAAAGAGGTTAGATCAGAAAGAGAATTGTCACAGATTTTAAATGATATGTTGGAATATGCATGTCGGCAGGGGATGCTGGAGGAAGAAACAATTACGGAAAAGGACTTGTTTGATACAAAGATTATGGGAATATTGACACCCCATCCCTCTGTGGTTCGCAGGCAGTTTTGGGATAAATACAATATATCTCCTAAAGCTGCAACCGATTTTTATTATCAGTTTAGCCAGGCAACAAATTATATTAGAAAAGATCGAATTGCAAAGGATGAGAAATGGACAGCAAATACAGAATTTGGTGCAATGGATATAACCATCAATTTATCAAAACCGGAAAAAGATCCTCGTGATATTGCAAAGGCAGGAAAAGCAAAAAAATCGGGGTATCCGAGTTGTTTGCTATGCAAAGAAAATGAAGGTTACGCCGGACATATTTCTCATCCGGCAAGACAAAATCACAGAATTATTCCGATTACATTGTGTGGAGAACAGTACAATTTACAGTATTCGCCGTATGTGTACTATAACGAACATTGCATTGTTTTCAATGATCGACATATTCCAATGAAAATTGATAAAGCGGTTTTTGCCAAATTGTTGGATTTTGTGCGGCAGTTTCCACATTATACGGCAGGATCGAATGCAGATCTCCCGATAGTAGGTGGTTCTATACTGAGCCATGATCATTTTCAAGGAGGCGGATACGAATTTGCAATGGCAAAGGCTCCATATGAGACGGAATTTTCATTAAAACAATTTCCGGACGTTCATGCAGGAATTGTAAAATGGCCTATGTCTGTGATTCGTCTACAAGGGAATAACACAGAGTCATTGGTAGGGGCTGCTGACTGCATCCTGTCTTGCTGGCGTGGATATACAGATGAAAAAGCATTTATTTTCAGCGAAACCAATGGAGTACCACATAACACGATCACACCGATTGCAAGAAAGAGAGGAGATCTGTTTGAATTAGACCTAGTGTTACGAAATAATATTACCACAGAAGAGTTTCCGTTAGGTGTGTATCATCCACATCCGGAATATCACCATATAAAAAAAGAAAATATTGGTTTGATCGAAGTGATGGGACTGGCAGTTCTCCCGGCTAGATTGCAAATGGAAATGGCGGAGCTGGAACGTAGAATTCTGCAGAATGAGGATCTGCGGGAAAGCGATTTGACAAAATCACATGCGGATTGGGCAGAAAAATGGCTGCCAAACTATGAAATCACAGAAGAGAATATTCATGCAATCGTGCAAAAGGAAATAGGAATTGTTTTTGCAAAAGTTTTGGAATGCGCAGGTGTTTATAAGAGAACACCGGAAGGTAAGGCAGCTTTTCAGCGATTTTTGGACTGCATATAAAAAAAGGACCATTTCACATTTGTGAAGTGGTCTGCTTTTTCAGTATTCAGTTTTCACAAATAGTCCTTTTAGCCAGATTATGCATGATATACATGCTCAAAGTATTCTTCATAGAAAGCTAAAAGGTTGTTCATATAGTTTTTGAATCTGCTCATTTTGTATTCCTCCTTTCCTTGTTTGCAAGTTCATTATAGGACAGGCTGGATAAGAATGCTTGCCAAATTAAAAGAAAATGTAGACAAATGTTGCAGAGGAAATCAACAATTAAGTAATAAAGGGGAGATGCATCAATGCATTTGACGTTTAAGGAAACAAAGGAAGAGGTATATGCGGCGCAAAGAGTGTCAAAACATGTATCTCCACATTTACATAATGCATTGGAGATTGTGTGCGTAACGGAAGGAACACTTGAGATGGGAGTGGGGCAGGAATTATATCATATGGAAAAGGGTGATATCGGATTTGTCTTTTCTGATATTATTCATCATTATCAAGTGTTTTCAGAAAAAACGAGCCGAGCGGATTATATCTTGGTTCCGTCTTCTTTTGCAGGAGTATTTAAAGATAAAATACAAGGAGATGCTCCTAAATATCCGGTTATTCGTGCGGGGCAGATTGAACCAGATGTTTATAATGCAATTCAGGCGATTATCCAAATGGAAGAAAACGAACCTATGATTGTTCAAGCTTATGTTCAAATTGTGCTGGCAAGATGTATAGGAAAAATGGAATTGGTGGAAAAAAGTTGCGTGGGGAGTGATGATTTGATATACAGAACAGTATCTTATGTGTCGGGAAATTTTAGGAAAAAATTTTCTCTAGAGGAGATGGCGCATGATCTTGGAGTAAGTAAGTATGTCTTGTCACGAGTATTTTCTAAAACATTTCATCGTAATTTCAATCAGTATCTTAATGATGCCAGATTGAGCTATGCATGTACAAGGCTAGTGAATTCGGGAGATACAATTCTTGATATCTGTTTGGATAGTGGCTTTGATAGCCAGAGAACATTTAATAGAGCGTTTAAGGAACGCTATAGAATTACTCCGAGCGAATATCGAAAATTAAAACGATAAGCAGGTTAAGGACAGATTTCAAAATTATGGAAAGGCAGGACGGTTATAGTCGGTAAGGATGAATTGATGGAGAGGAAATATACATATGATCAATCTGCCTGATGTGAGATGCCGGGGGCGATAACATCCATGCAAAAGAGGAATTGTGGTGATTTCAACTGGAGATTATATGGAGTATCTGCTAATAGCAGGTAATAAGTTATGTTGTTGTTTGCTATTAGCAGATATAGAAAAGGAATGATATGCGAATGAATGTGAACAAAATCATAAGATATAGTATGCAGTTGGCAATACTCAAGCAACTAAAGTTAAAGAATATGATTACGGAGGAAGAGTATGAAAAGATACTGCGTGCAATAAGAAAAGATTATCAGGTTATATCTGATATTTCACCTTGATAATATTTTAAACATAAATGCATAAAAGTGAGAAAAAATCACATTTGAATGTTGATTTTTGAGAAAATCTGTATATAATAGAAAGTAGAAAAGAAGGTGAGGTAGCAATCATGTTAATTCAATTTAATTTTAAAAATTTCAAATCATTCAGAGAAGAGGCTACTTTGGATTTGTCTGCGGCGAAGATGACTGAGTTCTCGGACAGAGTTGTGAATGTTGGTAGCGAGAAGATTTTGCCGGTTGCTGCCATTTATGGTGCAAATGCAAGCGGAAAATCCAATATATACAATGCTTTTGAATATATGTCTGATTATGTTGCAGATTCCTTTAAGTACGGAGACGAGGAGGAAAAGTTTGAGGAGTTCAGACCGACTCCTTTCTTGTTTGATTCCACATCTGCCGATGCAGAATCCAGCTTTGAGGTGTATTTCACATTGCCCGGCGATAAGTCTGAAAGAACTTATAACTACGGTTTCTGTATCGACAAGGAAGGTGTAACGGAAGAGTGGCTTAATTCCAAGGCAAAGACTGCCAGAAAGTACAGTACTGTATTTTATCGTGGAACTACAGATGAGGACCTTGATTTGTTAGGTTTTCCTAAGAGTAGCAGGGATAATATTCAGGTGGCATTGGAAAAGCAGGTGCTTATTATATCATTAGGAGCAAAGCTGAAGATTGGAAAGTGTAAGGCAATCAGGGATTGGTTCCTTGCAAATGAGTTTGCTGATTTTGGCGATCCTTTTACCAATTTCTTTATGTCTCGCAGATTGCCTAAGGGATTTGTGGAAGATAAGAATGTACAGCAGAAGGTTGTAGAATATTTAGCATCTTTTGATGAGCATATCAAGGATTTCAGAATTGAAAAGGTTCCTCAGGAGGCTGAAAGTAAGGAAGAGAGATACAAGATTAACGCACTTCACAAGATGATTGATTCTGATGAAATGGCAGAAATTCCGCTGGGACTGGAGTCAGCCGGAACCTTGAAGATGTTCGCTTTATATCCGGAATTGCAAGAAGTATTGGAGAAGGGCAGTGTGTTCTTCATTGATGAATTAAATGCTCGTTTGCATCCGTTACTTGTAAGAAACTTCTTGCTTACATTCTTGAATCCGGAAATCAACACCAATCGCGCTCAGATTGTATTTACAACCCATGATACATGGCAGTTATCGAACCGGTTGTTGCGCCGTGATGAAATCTGGTTTGTAGAAAAGGATGAAAGAGGTGTATCTACACTATACTCATTGGCTGACTTCGTAGACGAGGATGGTGCTCGTATCCGTAAGGATGAAAGCTATGAGAAGAATTATCTGATAGGAAAGTATGGTGCGATTCCTACCTTGAAGAGTATTGATATTTTTAAGGAGGATTAGAATGGCAAGAAAAGACAGAACAGGTAACAGAAAAACTCGCGAACAGAGAAAACAATTCAAAGTACCGGAATTAGGTTACTATTTGATTGTCACAGATACAGAAGCTAATTCAGATAGCACAGCAGAAGCTGGAGCAGTGTAAAAGAGAAGGTAAAAGCAAACCATCAGAAATGTGTCCTTGCACGACGGTGCATGAGCTGGTGGGAGAGATTAAGGGAAAGGTAAATTTATAGGATAATAATTGAACCAGATATTGGAGGTTGCAAATTATGTATGATTGTTCGAAAGAAATTAATAAATTTTATCGTACCTCTGTGGTTCTTTCAGAGATCGAGCAGAATGAACTGCGTAAAAAACGAAAGCTAAATGTAAAAAGGCTTAAAGAAGGTTTGCTAGAATATAACGAAGAAAATAAGAAGGATTATAAAATATCCGAGGATAGAATTCAAGGTAGTATGGCTATGCATACGATCGTTCAAAATGATGAGGGCGATTATGATATTGATGTCGGCATAGTTTTTGAATCAAGTAATTTAAATGGTTTAGGGTCGCTTGCGTCAAGAAACATGGTAGCAGGTGCATTAAAAAGAAAAACGAAGCAGTTTGCAGAAGAACCAGAAGTAAAGACCAGTTGTGTTAGATTGAAATATACATCAACAGGGTATCATGTAGATTTTGCGATATTTAAGAGAGAGAAAGATACAGTAGATGATAAGAAATATACTTATGAACATGCAGGAGCTGAGTGGTCGGCTAGAGATGTTAAGGCATTAGAAGAGTGGTTTAATGCACAAATAAAAGAAAAAGGAGATATACTTAGGAAGGTTATTCGATTGTCAAAAATGTTTTGTAAATCACGAGATACTTGGAAGAATATGCCGAGTGGATTGCTACAAACAGTTTTATGTGATGAGAATTTATGTACTGATTATTCGCGAATAGATGAAGTGTTTTATTATACTATGCAAGCAATTGTTAATAGAATTAGTGATAGTACAGAGGTTGTGGCGCCTGTTGATGATGGGAGAACTTTGGTTGTTCGTGATATTGATCGCCAAAGAATGAATAATTGGAAAAGTAGATTGGCATCCAAATTGAAAGAATTAGATGTACTATTTGAGGAAGATTGTACATATACAGAAGCAATAACTGCATGGCAAGAGTTCTTCAATCATTTGTATTGGGATGGATTACAGAAAGACGTCATCACGGAGAGTTCAAGTGTTCGTAAGACCTATACATATACAGATACAGAAGAATTTATAGAAGATTTATATCCAGTATATGAACAATATGATGTAACAATTGACTGCAAAGTGGCGGGAAATGGTTTTTCATTAATGCCAATTATTCAGTATTTAGAAACATATGCACCTAAATTTAATAAATTTATCCCACATAATTTTTCTGTGCGATGCAAGGTTGGGTACACTAATTGTCCTTCTTATGATAAGGTTTTATGGAAGGTGCTAAATGTAGGGGAAGAAGCTGAACGTAGAAATGATATACGTGGTCAAATTCAAAATCGCGGAAAAGAAATCACAGAGAATTCAAGATTTTTTGGACCACATTACATTGAATGTTATTTAATTAAGAATGGAGTATGTGTAGCAATAGGTCATGTAAGTGTACCGATAGGAACAAATTAACAGGAGGATATTATACATGAAGAAAATAAAAATGTTACTGCTTTTATTGGGCTCAGTCGGTTCATTAGTAGTTGCAATATATTATGAAGTAAAATCGATACCAGTGGGAACTATGCTTGGAAGTTTGGGTGCAGGGATAGTGATTCCATATCTGTTACAGAGTATTGTTGATTTGACTGATAATACAAATTGGAAAACTTCTCAGCGTAAGTTGAAAAGAGCTGGATTGTTGCAAAAGGATACTGTTATTAGAATATCGTTTGCTTATTTGTTTAGAATCAAGGTTGATGGTAAATATTTTTTGGTGAAGAGTCCAAGAACCAAGAAATATCAACCTGTGGGTGGAGCATACAAGTTTTATGCAGAAGAAGCGGCTTATCTTAGAGATAACATTCCTGTAGAAAATGACAATCGTATTCCGGTTAATGAAATAACGAAACAAGACTACCGATTATTGGTGAAGAATAAAGATTTAAGGAAATTTGTTAGACGGTTTAATAAAACTACTTATAGAGAAAATATAACAGATCTTAGTAGAGAATTTATTGAAGAGATATTTAGTGCCGGGATTCTTAATAAGGAAACATATGGAACATTGTCATATAAATTCTGTGGAAGGCATATGACAGATGTTGCATATGGTAGTGTTTTTGGACACTATGAATTGCTTTTTGCTGACATTATTGAGGTTCAATTATCAGACAGGCAAGAACAACTTTTTAGAGAACTTTCGAGAGTAAAATCTGATAAATATCGCTTTGCAACGGCGGATGAGATTAAAGCATTAGGCGTAAAATACAATACAAATGACATGTCGGACAATATTGGAAATCATACATTTAAAGTGCTAAATGAAAATTCAGACAAATTAACTATGATAAATGATTATAAAGAAATTATAAGTATCAATCTTTAAAAAGTAGTATATTTCATATAGGTAGTCATGAACGCTTGTGGCTACCAATTTTCTTCTTGAAATGTTGTTGGAACAGATATATAATTTTGTTGGGACCTTCAATGCGGAGATGATTCTTACTTAGAGAAAGGTGTGCTAAATGGTATCTATCGAAAGAATGATGCAGTACTTGCAAAAAGAACGAAAAGGTTCAATTTATTTTACAAAACAGGGGTGCGATTTTGTAAATCATTTTCAAGAAATGATAACACGTGAAAGGGTGGTTATACGAGACGAGAAAAAAATTATTCCACCGGGGATGGAATTGCAATTAATAAATGAATCGTCTATAAATGCTATATCTACAAAGATTGATGAAGAATATTGTATTTTTGTATATAAAGGCATTATAGAAGAACAAAAGGAATATCTTAGATGTTATGAGTGGAATTTCTTTTCAAGCGAGGAAGAGAAAGAACAATATTTGGATGATATTATTGAATATGGATTTTATTTTATAGCAGCACATGAGTATGCACATATTTTTTGTGGACACTTGGATGTACGATTAACAGAACCGAATGAACTCATTGCAGAAGAATGTGAAGCAGATATGTTTTCAATAGATTATCTTATGAAATATATTCAATTTATTCATCCTATTGAGAATATTACTGGAGAAGTAGAGAAGTTATTTTTAGCAGTATATTTTCTGTTTGAAAATATGCAGAGACAGAATTATCAAGAATTTTATAATGACAAATTAATGCAGAATTATTATGACCCAGATAGAATTCAAAAGAGAGACCATCCTTTAGATGTGCAAAGAATTTTGTATTTATATGATATGCTTAATATTGTTGTGATAACTGATGAAGCAAAGCTATTACCTATTAAGAAAAATATTATAGAAAAACTACGACATATCAAGAGAATAGGTAATGTTGAACATTCAATAAATGACATAAATTATAGTATTGTAGAAGATTCCATAAATAAGATAAGAAAATCGATTAAAGATATACAAGAAAAAATACCTAGAATTAATGCGTAGATTAAGTATAAGTTTTTGCAAAGGAAGGGAGAAGTGTCCATGAAAAAAACAACTCAAATGCTACATCTGCACCCGTGTATCCAGCTCCATGCAGGCAGGCGGACGGAAGAATCCTTCGTAGTCTTAAGTTTAGATTCCAGGTGTTTTTCAATGGGAAAGTGTTCTGGTCAAACATTTTTGTAACATTATGACCTAACTTTTTCCCATGGGGGACATTTATCCCTCATACCGCGCTTCATAAGGCGTTTTGTAATTATTGTAAGAATGCGGACGTACGTGATTGTATTGTAGATACGCAAATTCTTCGGCTGCCGTGTAGAGTTCCTCTTCTGTGCGATAATAATGCTGATGGATCAAATCAATTCTTGGTTGTGATTCAATGGCTTTTTCCAATTTCCGTTTTGCCGGATCCGCTGTTTCATGCTCATATTGGGACTTCCGTTTTCCGGAAACAGAAAATAACTGCATTTCTGTGTTCATATAAGTTTGATTGACTTTTACGCTCTAAAACATTATAATTGAGGGCATAAAAGTCAATTTTGCGTTTAAAGAAGGTGATTGGATGAATGTATCAGATAAAATAATACAGCTTGCAAAAGAAAATAATGGTGTTGTTACAACTACGGTTCTTTCTGAAAAAAGGAATATTGCGAGGAAACTTAAAAAACTTGTTGACAAAGGCAGACTTGAAAAGACGGCAAGAGGAGTATATATTCTGCCGGAAATATGGGAAGATGAATTTGTGAATTTGCAGGCAAGATTCAAAAAAGGTATTTTTTCTAATGAGACAGCCTTGTTTTTATGGGATTTAACCGATCGCACACCGAATAGACATGATATGACATTTCCGCATAATTATAATTTAACAAATGTGAAGAATGAAGGAATAAACTGCTCAAGTTTCGTGTTGAGGAAAAGGTAAGAAGTTATCTGGAGGTGCTCATATGAAAAATGCAATGCAGCTAAAAGTTGTCATTAAAAATATATCACCAGAACTTCATATTAAAAGGCAGATTCCTGATAGCGGCAATGGTGGGCTTAGATACCCATGCTACTATGGGTATGGATGCAACAAAGAAGGAGGCCTCCTATTTGAAAAAGAAAAAAGATGAAATAACCATCCGTTCCAGTGCAGCGGAATATTTAACCTATGTTGCCTCTGTCGGTGATCAGCAAGACAGCATTGAAATGCGCTATGAAGATGAGAATATATGGCTTACACAGAAGATGATGGCCACGTTGTACGATGTGGGAACAAATACAATCAATTATCATATTAAAAAGATATTTGAGGATAGTGAGCTACAGGAGGATTCAGTTATTCGAAAATTTCGAATAACTGCTGCTGATGGAAAAAACTACAACACAAATCATTATTCTTTGGAAATGATTATTGCGGTTGGTTTTAAAGTCAATTCTGAGCGCGCGGTGCAGTTCCGTAAATGGGTAAATCAGATTGCAAAGGACTACACCATCAAAGGCTGGGTCATGGATGATGAACGGCTGAAACGAGGCACGTATCTGACAGAAAAATATTTCGATGAACAGTTAGAGCGCATTCGTGAGATTCGTGCGAGCGAAAGAAAGTTCTATCAGAAGATAACCGATCTGTATGCTACAGCCATTGATTATGATAAAAATTCTGCGACGACGAGAAGGTTTTATGCGGCAGTCCAGAATAAAATGCATTACGCAGTTCATGGACATACGGCAGCTGAGTTGATTGTGGAAAGAGCTGATCACGCAAAGGAACATATGGGATTAACTACCTGGGCAGACGCACCGGAAGGAAAGATTAAGAAAAGTGATGTTACAGTTGCTAAGAATTATTTGAGTCAGGATGAAATGAAGCAGCTGAACCGTATGGTTACGGCATACCTGGATTTTGCTGAAAGCATGACATTACGGCATATCCCTCTTACGATGCAGGACTGGGAAAAAAGGCTCAATAGTTTTATTGAAATGTTTGATTACGGCATTTTACAGGATGCAGGCAAGGTGACAGCTGAAATTGCAAAGCTTCATGCTGAGACAGAATTTGAAAAATACCGTGTGATTCAGGACAGACTGTTTATGTCCGACTTTGATAAATACATGCTGGAATTAGAGGAAAATGCAAAGAAATGATAACTGGTTTCAGGTCGAGACAGTGGTTGGACTACAACGGAAAGATATTTCAGACGGATGCGGTGAAAAATTATTTAATCCCAGCATGTAATTATCGAGAGGAGTTACAGTGGTTTCCTTATGCAGAAGAGGCAGATTTGTTAAATGTTGCATTGTTTGGGTTTACTGCGAAAGCGTGGAGAGAAGCAAACCCGGAACTTGCGGCGCAGAAAGGGCTTGCGAGTGTTTCCATGAGTATGATCGCCGACAAAATAGGGATAAAGAAGCCTTCGCTTTATAAACATTTTAAATCAAAGGATGAGATCGTGGAGGCGATGTATCAGTTTCTCAGGCAGCAGGCAAAAGAAAAAACAAATATAAAACCGATGGATTACAATACATTTTTTGAGGGGAAAACAGCGCTTGCAATATTGCAGTCGGTAGTTCACAGCTATATTCAAATGAATCAGCAGGAACAAATGATGAATTTCTATAAGGTGATTTATTCGGAAAGACCGATCTTTTAGAAAATTATCTAAAATGGTTTTGTGAGGAGAATGCGGTATGAGGGAGAAAAAGAATTTGTTGAATTATTGCGGGATACTTGGGATTGCAACTGTTTCGGATGAAATTGGCAGAGCAGGATTGCACCGTATTTAGCTAAATAAAACTCCCCGCCAAGCACAAGATTCTTAGCGGGGAAATATCTTACTTTTTATTTACGAATTTAACTTTCTCGTCTCCAAAAAGATCACCCAATGCAAAGTCTAATTCCAATTTTTTATAATTCTTTTTGACTTCAAATGCAAGAGCGCCCTTCATTTTTTTGCCGGGAGCGATCGTGCCGCTCATGGAGCCAAAATCGTCTTCCGAGTAATATGTTTCGGAAAGAGAATAACCATCTGCGTAGGCGTTGTAATCCAGCATACTCATGGTAAAATCATCGTCGGATTTATTTTCGACAAGGAAATTACAAATGACAAAGATTTTGCCTTTTGCTGGTTTGTTATAGCCTTTGCCTTTGGATTCTGTTACTTTTGTCATGGTGATTTCAATGCCGTTTTTCGAGGCCGTTTCCCCTTCTTTAAATATCAGAGGGGCGTCGCTTTCAGCTTCGGAATCGGTTGAATCTTCACTTGAAGTGTCCGGGGCAGCGGTGACCGGGGGAGTGGTATTCTCTACCTTTGTTACTGAGTTATCCGCTTGTTTGCTGTCTTTTTCGTCGTTGCTTCCGCTGGCACCAATAATGGCAAATACGATGATAACAGCGACTACAATAATGATCCATTTTTTCTTTTTCATGGTTCTGTTTCTCTCCTCTCATGAGTTCTTGATGAGAAGAGTATATATGAAAAAACAGACTGCGTGGTCTGCTGTCAGCATACAATTTTAAACGATTCGATTTACGGAAATAGAATGTCGAATAAGCCGCTTAGGAGGGCGGCTGATAACAAAAACAGGAAACAATAAACCGTTATTATACAATATCTTATGAGACGGTTTTGGTGTTTTGTTCCCGGAAAATAGTTTCTCATGTGGCAATAATCCGTGCATAGAAAATACATGCAAAATAGACTGATGCCAGCGAAAAATTTAGAAATCCGGTTACTAATAGGATGCATAGGAGACAACGTTGACGCAGCACTGACCCATATAATGACAATGCAGCCCAACAAAAATCCCCAGGTTTTTACAAGTGACCGGCTTCGGATGCCGGGAAGTGCAAGAAGATAATGCTTCGCTATCTTTGCGTAATCTTTGGAAGAAGGAGATATGGTGCGATGAACGGCATTGGTAAACTCCTCGATATTGCGAAAACGTTCTTCAGGCGAAAAGCTGAGCGCCTTTTTTAATACGGTATTTATTTCATTTTGGCAGGAAAGGCCGTCTTTTGGATATTTTCCGGTCAGCATTACATGAAGAAGGACGGCCAAAGAGTAGAGGTCGCTTCGGCAGTCTGTCTGTGCAAAACCATACTGTTCCGGAGGTGCATAGCCTTGTGTTCCAAGAATTACCGTGTCGTTCGTTTTATTTGCATCATAATTTCTGGCAGCATTGAAGTCAATCAAATAACATTTTTTGTCCGCTGTGATCAGGATATTTCCCGCCTTAATATCGCGGTGGATGATAGGTGGATTCAAGGAATGAAGGATAGTTAAGGTATGGGAAATGGTATCAAATATTGTGAAAGCATCGGATTCAGACAGCGGTCTATTTTGTAAAACAGATTGAAGCGTCTGCCCATTGATGAATTCTTCAATTAAAATCAAGCAAGAATCGGATGTTAATATATGGTAAATTTTGGGAATGCAAGGGAGGGATAATTCCTTTAATGTTTCATAAACAGTTTTTTCAAAATGCGCTAAAATTTTCTTTACAAATAGAAGCCCGGTTGCTTTTTCCCGTACTAAAATAATATGTTCACAGTCATTTAATGTAGTGAGTTCTTCGTACATATTTAAGATGTATTCCGTTCGTAATTCTTCCGTCATCGTGTTCTCCAATCCGCTTTTCCGCTTGAAAAAAAGTAATGTCTTAACTATAATTATACATAAAACGACAAAAAAGCGAAAGGAAATTTTGAAAATGGATGAAAAAACGACCAATGAATTAAATCATATTTTAAAATCCTGTACCACGTTGTCGCATCTTGAAGCTGCCTTGACAGAATTGCCGGAAAAGGAACGGCTGACATTAAAATGTTATTTAGAGGAATTATTGGAAACAAAAGGGTTAAATAAAGCAGATGTGATTCGCGAGGCAAATATTGCCCGCACATATGGGTATCAGATTTTTCAGGGAGAGCGCCTTGCCAGCCGCGATAAATTGATCGCGCTTTCCGCCGCGATGCATCTGACACTGCAGGAGTGCAACCGGCTTCTTACAATAGCAAAAGCCGGCATTTTATATAGCAAAAACCGCCGCGATGCGATACTGATTTTTGGCATCGAACGTGAACTGTCACTTATTGACATCAATGAATTGCTTTATGAGATGGGGGAAGATGTGCTGGAATGAGTTAGTACAATTGCTTGCCCTCTTTCGTATACCAATTTTCTCCATTTGTTAAAATATAATCTTCTCCACCGCGGATCGCATCGCAGTAGTCATGAATGTCTTTTAGTTTTCGCCGGAATGCGACGCCGCCACCGAATAACGCGGTATTGTGAATGTCTGAACCGGCGGTCATTGGCAGGTGGTATTTTGTGGCATAGGCGATTGCTTTTTTGTCAAAATCCGGATTGTTGTGGCTGCGGCTTTTGGGGCTGGAATGTGTCGCATTGATTCCTTCTACTCCATCGACATATTCTGGGAATAAGCGGATTTCCGGGATGTATGGCTCTTCGCGGAAAGGATGTGCGTGGATGACCATTCCGCCGGCTTCGTGAATCCACTCATATTGTTCTTCAATCGTGGCATTCTCGATTTCTGGGTGGGCAATGAGCCATTCAAGGGTAATTCCATATACTAAAAATTCAGTGCCCTGATAACCGGCTTCGTAGCCAAAGAAAACGTCGAGCCCTATTTTTTCTCCCCATTTTCCGGCTTCCTCATAGCCACGGTAGTATTCGCGGATCCATTTTTCCCAAGGAAGAGACGGGTCGATGCAGTGATTTCCGTGCCAATTGTGGTTGGTCACGATAATGCCGGTATACCCCGCGTCTTTGCAGGCCTGCGCCATTTCTTTTCCGGTTGAACAGGCACAAGCGCTGGCTTCGCTTGTGTGCAGATGGGTTTCATATAAATACGGATATTCTTTTCTTAGGTTTTCAAGAACAGTCATAGGAACACTTCCCCTTAAAATATTTGAAAATAGTATAGCATGTTTGCAAAAGAGGTGCAAGGAAGGGAAGAAAATCTTGAACGGATTAGATAAGACAATACAAAATGCGTCGTTCTCATTTGGTAAAATCTATATAATGGTAATTATTCGAAATGCGAATAAGGGCGTCGGGAGTCCTGAATCGTTACATATAATAGTTTTGCCGGTATAGAAAGGGGATTTTGTTATGGATGTTTATTCTTTGATCAATTCAAAAGACATTGCGGAATATTTGCGGGAAATTCACTATGAATTCAACTCGCTGGAGACAGCGTGGCTTATTTGGAAAAATGATTATCTTACCTTTGACGAAAAAAAGGAGAAGTGGCACGAAGTGATCGAGACGATGCCCGACTGCGAGGTGTCGGAGCGTGAAGGATGGCATACAGGGTGGGAAAGTCTTCATCAGATGCTGCAAGAGTATATGAATCTGGTGGATGAGATCCGGGAAGATTTTGAGAAAGACCCGGAACCCGGGAAATATGTTTATCAGAATTCGTATTATGATGAAATAGAGCAGTATAACAGAGCGCGTGAAGTTTTTCCGGATTTTCGAAGCTGCGAGGAGGATGCGAAAGAGGACAATTGTCGTCGTAGACGGGCTATCCAATTGGGGCGATACGGAATTGCTGCAGAAAAGCGGGGATTCTTCGGACATGTATGTCTATGGCTATCTTCCTATGACGGATGGGTCCGTCTTTTATCATCCGCTAATGCGGAATAATTATATGGATATGGAATATTATCACGGAACATTTCAGGAGCATGAGAAGATTCTGAAGGGGCTGAGTGCTTATTTAAAAGGAAAAATTTCCCTGTATCAATTTTTAATCTTATATCGTAAGTCGTTATTGGATATGGTGCCAAAGGGGATTCCGTTAGATCAAATTATTTGGGGAGAGGTTGATGTGTAAAAAATTGAATACAACTCAAAAGGCTTGACAAGCGAAGAACGACTTAGTATCATGGAAGAAGAATATCATATTCCAAGCCAGATACATGCGCATCGTTTTAAAATAACTACACCATGCACTTGGCTATTTTCCGGATAGCGGCGATTAAAAAGCCTCAGCGTAGCCCGCTACGCCTGCGTTTTTTTATCGCCACTCTCCAAAAAATATTCTGCGTGCAAGGCGGAGTTATTTTAAAACGATGCGCTGGGAAAGGAAGTGGAAACCATGTGTAACTTAAGTCAGGGAATTAAAGAAGATGCGCTTGCCGAAGGCCGTGAAGCAGGAATTGCCGAAGGCCGTGAAGCAAATCTTCTTGAACAAATTTCCAAAAAACTTGCCAAGGGGAAATCGCTTTCGCAGATTGCAGATGAGTGCGAAGAGACAGAAGAACGAATTCAGGAATTGATGAAAAAACTGTAAGGATACAACTGAGAGGAGAACAAACATGCCTGTTTTTGATTTTACCCACACTCCGGATGCCGGAAAAGCGCCGGAATGTACATATACAATATTTCAGTCCAATGAGAAAAATCCGACGGTGGATAACCCGCTCATGGTCTTAGAAACATTGGAGGAAGGAAGCTGCCATCATCCGATCGGATTGATCACGAATCCGGTGAAAAAGACAGCATTTGAATATCAGGGAGAAAATGGTACCGTGAGTGCTAATATACTTCGCATGGACGCACGTTTTACCGGTCTTTTTAAGTGGCTTGGGGAAAACCATATTAAAGTGCGCCTTTCCGGAGAAAATACAGCCGAAGGGTATGCGGTTTATAAAGTACGCGAGGTCAGTTTTGGCGGCGGTACGAAACTTTCTGCAGAAGACGGATTTTTGCAATTTATGATCGGACGGCTGCTTGCCAGCGATGCGCCGGAGATCGATGAACTTGAGGAAGAAGATGAAGACGGCGATAATATGAAACTTACGAGCCTTCAGAGTATCGTCGATTTTATGAATTGTGCCGGAAGAACATTGCCGGACAATGTGCGGCTTTGGGCGAGAAGAAATCTTGCCGTGGCAAGATCAAGCGAAGTGACAGCGGAAGAAAAGAGACATGCCCAGAGAGCACTTTCCATGATGATGAACATTCAGTGGAAGAGCAATTATTTTGAATCCATTGACCCGGATGAGGCGAGACGAATCCTGGATGAGGAATTGTACGGGATGGAATCCGTGAAACAACGTATTATCGAGACGATCATTCAGATCAATCGTACACATACACTGCCGGCGTATGGTATTTTGCTTTGTGGCCCGGCAGGTACCGGAAAATCGCAGATCGCGTATGCCGTAGCACGTATTCTGCGGCTGCCGTGGACGACACTGGATATGAGTTCGATCAACGATCCGGAGCAGCTTACCGGAAGTTCACGTATTTATGCGAATGCAAAAGCAGGTATTATCATGGAAGCCTTTGCAATGGCAGAATCTTCCAATCTTGTATTTATCATCAATGAGCTGGATAAGGCAAATTCCGGAAAAGGAAATGGAAATCCGGCAGACGTGCTTTTGACCTTATTGGACAATCTTGGATTTACGGACAACTACATTGAATGCCGTATTCCGACCGTAGGAGTGTATCCGATCGCGACGGCAAATGACAAGGAAAATATCAGTGCGCCATTGATGTCACGTTTTGCAGTTATTGATATACCGGACTATACGATCGAAGAAAAGAAAACCATCTTTTCCCAGTTTGCCCTTCCGAAAGTGCTGAAACATATGAGCATGCAAAAAGAAGAATGTATCGTCGGCGAAGATGCCTTGGATGCCATTATGGAAAAATACCAAGGAACGACGGGAATCCGTCCATTGGAGCAGGCAGCAGAACATCTTGCGGCACATGCGTTGTACCAGATCGAAGCAAATTATGTGGAAAAAGTAGAATATACAGCGGCGATGGTAAAAGAACTGTTGGACATTGAATAACAAGGGAGGGAGCCGATGCGGTTACTGCATTTGTCAGATCTTCATCTCGGAAAACGAGTGAATGAATTTTCGATGGTGGAAGATCAGCGTTATATATTACGGAAAGTGCTGGAGATCATTGACGAGGAGAAGCCGGATGGAGTGATGATCGCGGGAGATATTTACGATAAATCTGTGCCAAACGAAGAGGCAGTAAAACTTCTTGGCGGATTTTTATCAAACCTTGCAAAACGGGAACTGCAGGTGTATATCATCAGTGGAAACCACGACTCTGCGGTTAAACTTGCATTTGCGTCAGATCTGATCGACCGCAGCGGAATTCATTTTTCCCCTGTGTATGAGGGGAAGGTGGAACCGTTTTCTTTGGAAGAAAATGGGAATAAAATCAATATTTATATGCTTCCGTTTGTTCGGCCAATTACTGTCAAAACGGTATTTCCGGAGGAAACTGACAATATCAAAAATTATTCTGATGCGTGCCGTGTGGCAATTGACCACATGGACGTTGACGAAACAAAATGCAATATTCTGATCGCGCACCAGTTTGTGACCGGGGCCTCCCGCTCGGATTCGGAGGAAATGATCGGGGGACTGGATAACGTCGATGTTTCGGTGTTTGATGCCTTTGATTATGTCGCACTTGGGCACATTCATGGTCCGCAGCGGGTAGGAAGAGATACGGTCCGCTATAGCGGAACTCCTCTTAAATATTCTTTTTCTGAGGCGAATCACCATAAATCCGTGACGATATTAGACATCGAAGGGAAAACGATTGCGATACGTACGGCTCCGTTGATTCCCAAACATGATATGAGGGAAATCAGTGGAACATTTGAAGAATTAACCAAAGAATCTTTTTATCAAGACCAGAAAACCGACGATTATCTTCACGTCACATTGACAGATGAGGAAGATATTCCGGATGCGATGGGAAAACTTCGAAAAATTTACCCAAATCTTATGAAATTGAATTATGATAATACGCGGACCAGGCAGGATCAACTGGTGGAAAAGGGCGCGGATGTGGAGCATAAACAGCCGATCGAATTGTTTGAAGAATTGTATGAGATGCAGAATAATCAGCCGATGAATGAAGAGCAGCGCGCGTTCGTGCAGGATATGATGAAAACCGTGTGGAAGGAGTGAGGATATGAGACCGTTATATTTGACAATGACAGCATTTGGACCGTATGCGGATACAAAAAAACTGGATATGGGAAAATTAGGAAATGACGGATTGTATCTGATCACAGGAGATACGGGAGCCGGCAAAACTACGATATTTGATGCCATCTGCTATGCTTTGTACGGAAGACCGAGCGGAGAAAACCGTGAGGAATGGATGCTTCGTTCCACGTACGCCGACAGTGACACGAAAACGGAAGTGCGTCTTGTCTTTTCGCATCGGGGACAGACCTACGAGGTGGCAAGAAATCCGGAATACGCGAGAAAAAAACAGCGTGGAGAGGGCATGACGACCGAAAAAGCCAATGCGGAACTGATTCTGCCGGATGGCGTCGTGGTATCGGGGAAAAAGGAAGTAACCACTGTGATAGAAGACCTGCTGGGCGTGGACAGGGAGCAGTTTACTCAGATCGCGATGCTCGCGCAGGGAGATTTCCTGAAACTTTTGATCGCGCCGACATCGGAGAGGCAGGAGATTTTTCGCCGTTTATTTCAGACGGAGCGTTATTTGAATCTGCAAAAGAAACTTTCGGGCGAAGCAAAGCAGTTGTACGGAAACTGCCAGGACCTTAGAAAGAGCATGGAGCAGTATATTCAGGGGATTTTATGTGAGGAAGAAAATGTATTATTTTTGGAAGTGGAAAAAGCAAAAAAGAAGGAACTTCCAATCGAAAAAGTATTGGAAATACTGAGCGAATTAGAACAGGAAGATGTCGAAAAAGCTCGGAAAATAAGAGAAAATAAGACGAAAATAGACGAAGAATTGGAAAAAGTAAATGCAAAGATCGGGCAGGCAGAGCAGATAGAAAAAATGCAAAAAGAATTGCAGGAAGCCGGAGAGCAGATTCAGACTCTGCGCGAAGAAAGAGAACTTGCAAAACAGCAGCGGGAGCAGGCGAAAAAAGAGCAGGAGGGGACAGAAGAACTTCTGCGTCAGGCGACGGAGATTCATCTGGAACTTCCAAAGTACGAAAAAGTGGAAGAACTGGAGAAGATAATTCAGAGGGCGGAGCATTCTGCCGAACAGATCAAAACCCAATTATTGGAAAAGGACAAAGGCATAAAAGACCTTGAAATAGAACTGGAAAATGATAGACAAGAGTTGCAGATGCTCGCAGATACCGGGGAGTTGCAGGAGAAATTACGACATGAAATAGAGCGGTTAAGCGAAAAAATACAGAAGATCAAACAGATCAAAGCAAAACAGAAAGATCTGACAGAACGGCAAAGCGAAGCAAGGGAAGCGCAGAAACAATACCTTGCGGCAGACGAAGCCTATAAGAAGGAAAAACAGGTATATGAACGGATGGATCAGGCCTATCGTGACGGACAGGCGGGGTTATTGGCAAGCCGGCTTGTGGAAGATATGCCATGTCCGGTCTGCGGTTCATTGAGCCATCCGAAAGTGGCAGAACTTTCCAGCGAAGTGCCACATGAGGAGGAACTCAAAAAGGCGAAAATGTCGTGCGAGCGAGCTTATGAAAATGTGAATGAGAAGGCAAAACAGGCAAACATTTATCATACCAAAGCAACAGAGGCGGCGAGCCATCTGGAGGAGGAACTTTCGCAGTTATTTGGTAAAGTGACGGACGCGGACGAGCAGATCGCGGCATTGGAAAAAGAGACAAAAGAGAAGCTTTTGAAAAGACAGAACGAATTGTCAGAAGAAGAGAAGAGGATACAGAGAAAAGTTTGGTTAGAGAAAAAAATTCCGGAAAGTGAAACTGCTTATGAGAAAGAAAAACAAAGCAGGGAAGAACTTGTGGCATCTCAGATCAAGGCGACGGAAACATTTGAAAATGCGAAGAAACAAAAGCAGGAAATAGTGGCAGATCTGCGTTTTTCCGGCTACCGGGAGGCAGCGAAGAAAGAGCAGGAAATCCGAATTTCAGTCAAGAAAAAACAGGAAAAATTTGACAGTGCCGACAAGAGATATCAGCAAAAAAGTCAGGCGGTTTCTGCGATGCAGGGAACGATCGAGGGACTTCAAAAAGCGATTGAAACGGCGGAAACCATAGATCTTCCGGAACTTTTGGAACGCCAGAAGACTTTGATGGGGGAGCGGACGATGTTTGACGAAAAAATGAAAGAAATGCATACGCGCCGGAAAACGAACGCGGGCATTCAGGAAAATATAAGTAAAAATGCAGGTGAACTTTTGGCGCAGGAGAAAAAATATGCGTGGGTCAATGCACTTTCTGCGACGGCAAACGGAACATTGACGGCGAAAGATAAAATCAGTCTTGAAACCTATGTGCAGATGACGTATTTTGACCGTATCATTTACCGCGCGAATCTACGGTTTATGAAAATGTCCGATGGACAGTATGAGTTAGAGCGCGTGCGGGAAGCGGAGAATAAACGGAGCCAGAGCGGATTGGAATTGTGTGTTATCGATCATTATAATGGCACGCGGCGAAGTGTCAAGTCGCTTTCCGGCGGGGAGTCGTTTATGGCATCGCTGTCATTGGCGCTGGGGCTCTCCGATGAGGTACAGGAGTCGGCAGGCGGAATCCAGATCGACACGATGTTTGTCGATGAGGGATTTGGCTCGCTCGATACTGAAAAAACACTTCCACTGGCATACAAGGCGCTGGTCGGAATTACCGAAGGACATAAGCTGGTCGGTATCATATCGCATGTGTCGGAATTGAAGGAAAAAATCGACAAACAGATTGTCGTAACGAAAGATACGACGGGACGCAGCGACGTTTGTATCCGGGTATGACAAAATAGTTACATCACATTTAATAGATAAGAAAGACTCATCAAAAGTACCAGAAATACGAGGCTGCTTATCGTGAAATACAAAAGATAAGCACCTTTTTTTTCAGGCATTTCTTTGGCTAAAAATTTGAATGAAATCAGGCTTGCCATGGAGGCAATCAGCGTGCCTAGTCCACCAAGATTTACTCCGATGATCAAGTCGGCATATTGACGGGTAAATCCTGACAAAAGAATTGCAGCGGGAACATTACTCATAAACTGGCTGGCAAGGATTGCAGTAAGCGTTTCATGTCCATTGATAATATTAGCAACGGTATCATGAAAAAACGGAATTCGCCCAATATTTCCGATAAAGATAAAAAGGGCGGTAAATGTGAAAAGAAGAGAATAATCAATTTTTTTAAAAGTTTTCCGACTGTAGCCAATCATGCTGATAAGGACAATATTTAAAGTGATTTTCCACGGTATCACATGAAGAACAGTAAGCAGGCAGGTCAGAAAAAGGAGAGAAAAGCCGAGAACGGAAAGCGGACTTTGAATGGATTCCTTTTTTTCAAAATTTACCTGAATAGCAGTCGATTCCCGGCGGCATATAATAAGAATCCATGCACAGAGAAGGAGAAGAGAAACGAAAGTAAAAGGCAGCATAAGCAGAAGAAAAGAGCCGATATCGCTGCCGGATTTTTCATAAAGATATAGATTTTGTGGATTGCCGAGCGGAGTCAGCATACTTCCCAGATTGGCGGCAATCGTCTGAAGCACGATGGTGGGAATTAACCATTTTTTTAATTTTGCATCAAGCATGTGGAATACAATAATTGTCAACGGCACAAATGTGATCAGTGCGACGTCGTTGGTAATGAACATACTGCAAAAGAAGCACAAGAGAACTAAGACAGATAAAATCTGTCGTATATTTTTTACGTGGCAGAGGATAGACTGTGCGATTACAGCAAACAGACCATTTTCCTGAAAACCTGCCATAACGGCCATGAGGCAGAATAAAATTGCCAATGTTCGAAAATCGATATAATCCAAATAAGCGGCATCCGGCGGTACCAGAAAGAGCGAAATGAGCGCAAGGAGAGAAAAAATACAAAGAACGGTTTCTGTTTTTACAAATTTTTTTATCTGATGCATCGGATGAGGTTCCTTTCTTAAATCATAATGTACCATTATTATAAACGAAGAATTCGTGGAAATCAAATAAATTTATATATTATTGTAACTATTCAGCCTCCCCTCCCACACATTCGCATTTCGAACACTTCGTGTTCTTTTCTCGCCTTTAGCAAGGCTAAAAATGCTCATATGGGGAGGGGGGAGCCCTATTAGGATCAATGTATGGAAATCAAAGTCTCTTACGTGCAAGCACGACGATTCATTGATTTCATACATTGATCCTGAATAGTTACGCAAAAGCAAAAAAAAGGAGACCCAAAATGAAAGTATATGACGAATTGGTTGCCCGCGGATTGATCGCGCAGGTAACAGACGAAGAAGAAATCAAGGAACTGGTAAATAATGGAAAAGCGGTTTTTTACATCGGTTTTGACCCGACGGCAGACAGCCTTCATGTAGGACATTTTATGGCACTTTGTCTGATGAAACGTCTGCAGATGGCCGGCAATAAACCGATTGCCCTGATCGGCGGAGGTACAGCGATGATCGGCGATCCTTCCGGAAGAACCGACATGCGTCAGATGATGACAAAAGAAACGATCCAGCATAATGTTGACTGCTTCAAAAAACAGATGAGCCGTTTCATCGATTTTTCAGATGGAAAAGCAATGGTAGTAAACAATGCAGACTGGCTGCTGGATCTGAATTATATGGAAGTATTGCGCGACATCGGACCTCATTTTTCTGTCAACCGTATGTTGTCGGCAGAATGCTACAAGCAGAGAATGGAAAAAGGTCTGACATTTTTGGAATTTAACTACATGATCATGCAAAGTTACGACTTCTATGCATTGTTCCGGAAATACGGCTGCAATATGCAGTTTGGCGGCGACGACCAGTGGAGCAATATGCTTGGAGGGACCGAACTCATCCGCCGTAAATTGGGAAAAGATGCGTATGCGATGACCATTAATCTTCTGTTAAACAGTGAAGGAAAGAAAATGGGTAAAACGCAGTCCGGCGCAGTATGGCTGGATCCGGAAAAGACAAGTCCGTTTGACTTTTATCAGTACTGGAGAAATGTCAGCGATGACGATGTGCTCAAATGCCTTCGTATGCTTACGTTCCTGCCACTTGAGCAGATTGACGAGATGGACAAATGGGAAGGAAGCCAGCTCAATCAGGCCAAGGAAATTCTTGCCTTTGAATTGACAAAAATGGTACATGGCGAAGAAGAGGCGGCAAAGGCACAGGAAGGTGCGAGAGCCTTGTTCTCCAGCGGAAATGCAGCACAGATGCCGGAAGTGGAATTGACCGATGCTGACTTTGAAGACGGACAGATCGGAATTCTGAACCTTCTTGTAAAAGCAGGACTTGCCCCATCCAACGGAGAGGCGCGTCGAAACGTACAGCAGGGTGGTGTGTCCATTGATGGAAATAAAGTGGAAGATGTTCGTGCGCAGATTTCCAAAGACAGCATCGGAGAGGACGGAATCGTTCTGAAACGAGGCAAAAAGAAATTTATGAAAATTGTAGTTCGCTAAATATGGAAGAGAAGGTATTTTAATATGCAGAAAAATAAACGAAACCAAGTACCAATGATATTATTTGTCCTTTTGCTTTTTGCGGTGGCGGCAGTGACCCTGTACCAGCCGCAGAAAGTGAAAGCGGCAGAAAAAGAATTTATCGTCGGATTTGATGCGGAATTTCCGCCGTATGGCTATCTTGATGAAAATGGCGAGTATGTCGGATTTGACCTTGATCTTGCCGAAGAAGTTTGTAACCGCAATGGCTGGAAATTGGTAAAACGACCGATTTCCTGGGATTCGAAAGATTCCGAACTGGCTTCCGGAGCGATTTCCTGTATCTGGAATGGTTTTACGATGAACGGACGTGAAGACCAGTACACTTGGACGACACCATATGTCGATAATTCCCAGGTCGTTATCGTGAAAAAAGGGTCCGGGATTCAGAAACTTGCGGATCTGAAGGGAAAAATACTTGTCGTACAGGCAGATTCTTCCGCCCTTGCGGCGCTGACCGGCGACGATGCGACGAAAGAAAACAAAGCAATCCGCAAATCATTGAAAGAATTGCAGCAGGTCGCAGATTATAACTCCGCCTTTATGAACCTTGAAAGCGGAATGGTAGACGCGATTGCAATGGACATTGGGGTGGCATCCTACCAGCTTTCGGCTAAGAAAGACCAGTTTGAAATGTTAGACGAGCGTTTGTCGTCGGAGGAATACGGTATCGGATTTAAAAAAGGAAATACCGAACTCCGTGATACCGTTCAAACGACATTGTTAGGCATGCTTTACGATGGTACATTTGAAAAGATTGCCAAAAAATGGGAGTTAACAGACAGCATGTGTCTGAGCATGGACGACAAGACATATGTTGATGGTGGAAAAGTGCCGGAACCGGATACAAGTAAATTGACAAAGAAAAGCGAGAATACGCAGGCGGACGATGCGGCGACAGAGAGTGCCGGAACCGTTAAAAAGCAGGGGATCGGCCAGATTGTAAAACAACTGGGACAGGGAATGCTTGCGACATTGGGAATCTTCTTCTTTACATTGTTATTCTCTATGCCGCTTGGACTTTTGGTCATGGCAGTGCGGATGTCAAAGATCAAACCGCTGCAATGGATTGCTAAGATTTATATTTCCATTATGCGCGGTACACCATTGATGCTTCAGCTTTTGGTGGTCTTTTTTGCACCGTATTATTTGTTTGGCATATCGACGTCGTATCAATATCGTTTTTACGCGGTACTGATCGGATTTTCACTGAATTATGCGGCATATTTTGCCGAGATCTACCGCTCGGGAATCCAGAGCATTCCGGCAGGACAGCGAGAAGCAGCGACCGTAATGGGGTACAGCCGCAGCCAGACATTTTTCCGCATCCTCTTCCCGCAGATGGTAAAACGAGTGATGCCGCCGGTTACCAACGAGGTAATCACATTGGTAAAGGATACATCCCTTGCCTTTGCTCTTGCCTACACGGAAATGTTTACAATGGCAAAACAGATCGCAGCATCACAGGCTTCCTTGATGCCACTGTTTGTCGCTGGTGTATTTTATTACATCTTTAACTTTGTAGTGGCGACAGTGATGGAACAGATTGAAAAGAAACTGGATTATTATCGTTAGTGAGGAGGCAGTGACATGGCGAAAGAAACGTGTATATTAGAAATGAAACAAATCAGCAAAAGTTTCGAAGGGAAAGAAGTGCTGAAAGACATCAGTTTAAAAGTAAATGAGGGCGAGGTAGTCTCGATCATTGGGCCATCGGGTTCCGGAAAATCGACATTGCTGCGCTGCGCGACATTTTTGGAGCAGATTAACGGCGGTGATATTACATACAGTGGGAAAACCGTCGTGAAAGAGGGCATTTATCCTGGAAAAAAGGAACTTTGGGAAGCCGGACAGCAATTTGGGCTTGTGTTCCAGAACTTTAACCTGTTTCCGCATTTTTCCGTAATGAAAAATATTACCGATGCACCGATCCACAATCAAAAGAGAAAGAAAGAAGAAGTGTTTGCAGAGGCACGTGAGCTTTTGAAAAAAGTGGGATTGGAAGAAAAAGAAGACGCGTATCCATGTGAATTATCCGGTGGACAAAATCAGCGAGTGGCGATTGCGAGAGCTCTTGCGATGCATCCCAAGATGCTTTTCTTCGATGAGCCGACATCGGCACTGGATCCGGAAATCACAGCGGAAATCCTCCGCGTGATGAAAGAACTGGCGGCGGAAAAAATGACAATGGTGATTGTTACGCATGAGATTCAATTTGCCAAGGCGGTTTCTGACCGGGTCATCTTTATGGATGGCGGCGTGGTGGTCGAAGAAGGAACGCCGGGGCAAGTTATTGATTGTCCGGAAAACGATCGTACACGAAGCTTTTTACAAAAATTACAAGTATAGAAAAATGTAAAAGAGGCTGCTTATGGGCGGCCTCTTTTTGAAGTATTTGACATAATAGGTAATAAATGGTAAAATATGAGAAAACTTTGCTGCGCTTATTGCGCGATAGGGAAAGAACAGGAGGAAAAAATGAATCAAAAAAACAATAGGAAGTGGATGGCAGGAGCGCTTTTGCTGACGGCGGGTCTGTGCTTTGTGCCGGGGAAAACGGTTTCGGCCAGAATGGAAGTAAATTCGTACGGAGAGTTGACGGTGTGCACAGATTCGCCGGTAGTAACGATCCGCGGAAATATTTCTTCCATCGGAAATGATGCGTTTGGAAATCAGAAAATCACACGTTTTTCGACGCAGGGAAATGCGTATTATACGACGATCAACGGAGCACTTTGCAGTAAAGACGGGACAATCCTGGTAAAATGTCCGAATCAGAAGAGCGGTTCCTTTACGGTGCCTTCGTCGGTAAAGAAAATATACGCCAATGCCTTTTATGGATGTAAAAAATTGACGTCAGTTACAATCCCGAGTTCTGTGGAGTATATCGGAAGCAATGCGTTTGCGGATTGTACAAATCTTCAGACCGTTCGAATGGAGGCAAGAGTGGATACGCTGCGCGAAGGGATCTTCGATGGATGCGTGGCATTGAACTCGATCCGCATTCCGGGAACGGTGAAACAGATTGACCGCGATGCCTTCCGGCGTTGTAAATCGCTTACGAAAATAACGATTCCGGAGACCGTCGAGAGTCTGGGATATCGCGCATTTTATGCCTGCGAACGTCTTGAAAGTGTGAGCTTGTCGTCCAAAATGGATGCCATCCCGTATCAGGCATTTTACAAATGTTTCAAATTGAAAAAAGTAGACGGGATGAGCAAAATCCGGTCGATTGACAGTTCTGCATTTTATGGATGTGAACGGTTGGAAGATATCATGCTTCCGGCGAGCTTGGAGAGGATATCCCGTTACGCATTTTCGGGCTGCCGCCGGCTGGGAAAAGTTGTCATTCCTAAAAATACAGAAAAAATCGAACATTATGCGTTTGAAGAAGCGGCCTCTTCGTTTGAGGTAAAGGCCGGAAATCCGTCTTATACCGCACGCGGGGGATTGCTTTTGGACGAGACAGAAACGAGTTTGATCCAGGCACCGGTGAAGGGGAAAGGTGTCGTTCATATTCCGGATACCGTGAAAAAGATCTGCTATGGTGCTCTGACCGGAACGGAATATCGCGCAATTTTCCTGCCGGCATCGGTGACGACAGTTGACCGCGGCTGGTTTGAAGGATGTAAATATCTGGAGACGATTGTTCTGCCGGAACAGACGGAGGCAATCGTGGGAGGAAGTTATTACCGCGAGCAATTAAAGCGTCTTAAACAAATACGGATCAGCGATAAAAATAAGAATTTCCGCTGCCAGCAGGGTGTCATTTATACGAAAGACGGAAGAGAAATGGTCTTTTTCCCATCCGGAAAACGCGGAAGTCTGAAGCTGCCAAGCACCTGTAAGTATATCCGGGGCCGCCTTGATTACAATCGTTTGAGAAAGATTACGGTTTCTGATTCAAATAAGTATTTTAAGGAAATCGACGGCGTCCTTTACAATGTAGCCGGTACGAGTGTGCGTGCGTTTCCACTTGCTAAGACAAGTTATAAGATTCCGACAAAATGCAAAAGCATCGGCTTTTTAAAGAGTCAGAAGGCGGATCTCAGATGCCGGAAAATAACTGTGTCTTCGAAAAATAAAAAATATTATGCAAAAAATGGCGTGTTATTTGACCGGAATACCGATGAACTTTTGTATTACCCACCGGCGAAAAAAGGCGCTTACACGGTGCCGAAAAACACGACAAAGATTGCGGGAGATGCCTTTAAACAGGCAAAATACCTGACCAAACTTACAATCACGAAAAATGTGCAGCGAGGTTACGGTACAAAATACCGTTTTGCCGGCTGCGACCGATTGAAAACCGTGGAAGTAAAAGCCGGAAAATTGAATTACATCCGCATGAATTTTGATGAATGCAGCAGTATTCGCAAACTGGTATTTCCTTCCAATATTATGATGACGGATCTTCGCTGGCTCCCGGCCGGAGTAACGATTTACGGATGGGAAAATACGGGCGCAAGAGACACTGCCAAAGCATATGACGGGAAATTTGTCAGCCGCGGAACCATCCCGGCTGTTGTTGCCGGACCACGAGTGCGCAAGATCGTAGAACGTTATGTGCTTTCCTGGAAACGATCCACGGACGCGAGCGGTTACCAGATTTATACCGGCGATGAAACATTGAAAAACATCAAAGGCACATCAACAACCAAATGTTATGTCAAAAATGTAGATGACTACGGCGAAATCTATATTCGTGCATATCGCCTCGTACATGGGAAAAAAGTGTATGGAAAAGCGCGGAGGTTGAACTGATGCGGTTATTGTCAAACGAATAAGCTGAGAGAAGAAAAATCACTTGCATTTGAGAGTGTACTATACTGTCAAAAAGCAAGTGATTTTCTCTTTAGTATAATATTTTTACTTGACCTGTCGTAGTAATCATGTTATACTCTAACTACGTCAGACGTACTACGATAGACGTAGCAACGACAAACGTAATAATCTGCCACTCCGGCAAATACCAAAAAAGCACGAAAGGAGGCGGGATTTTGATTAGCAGCGATGTGATTCGGGGATATAATGATACGATCATTTTATATCTGCTTCAGCAAAATCCTTCGTATGGATATGAAATTTCGAAGAAAATCCGAATGATTTCTGAGGAAAAATATATCATTAAAGAGACGACGTTGTACTCGGCATTTACAAGGATGGAAAAAAATGGGTACCTTGAATCGTTTTCCGGCAATGAGACAGGAGGTAAGCGACGCACGTATTATCGTGTCACCGAAGAAGGAAAATTGTATTATGAAGAAAAGTGTAAAGAGTGGGAAGTGACGAAAGAGGTTGTGGATAAGTTTATTATGAAAGAAAGGATGAGCCAAGAGGATGGAAGCAATTAGAGAATATCTTAGTAATATGTTTATGAATCTTCCGGAAACTCCGCAAGTGCTGCGGGCAAAAGCAGAATTGATGGAAATGATGGAAGACAAATACGAAGAACTGATCGCAGAGGGAATGTCAGAGAAAGAAGCTGTGGGAACGGTAATCTCAGAGTTTGGCAATCTGGATGAACTGGCGGAAGAACTCGGAATCGGTGACTTCATGAAAAAAGAAAAGGAACCGCAGGAGAAAAAGAGCCGTCATGCAGACCGCAGATGGGGGCTGGAAGAAGCGAAGAAATACGTTGCTTTTGCAAAAACACATGCAAGGTATATTGCCCTTGGTGTTATGTTTTGCATCTGGGGACCGTTTTTGGAGTCGGTTTTCGATGGCGCAATCAATCAGGGATATCTCGGAACGCTGGTAGGAAATCTGCTGGGAAATATGGGAATGTTTCTGCTTGTCGGTGTGGCGGTCGTACTGTTTGTGCTGGCTTCTACAAGGACCAAAGAATACGGAAAAGTCAGCCGGTACACAATTGCACTGGATGAAGAAGCCGCAGCGTATGTCCGCGAAAATCAGGAAAGGGACGAAAAACGCCGTGTGGTCAAGACTTGTATCGGAGTGTTTTTGTGTATTTTCAGTGTGGTGCCAAGCATGGGCTCGGGATTGTGCCGGAATTTGTTTGCCAAAGCGATTTTGGACAGCAGTGTATTGTTTATTGCAGGGATTGGCGTATATCTTCTGGTATCCGGAAGCAGTTTGAAAAATCGTTACCAGGAATTGGCAAAGGCGACTGCCAATTACGAGCGCGAGCAATCAACAAATACAAGTACAGCAACAAAGCCAATCTATGAAAAGAAGAAAGTACCGGCATTTGCGATTGTATTGATCGTGATATTTGGTGTGCTGGTGTTGAGCCTTGGGGCGATTATTCCGTTTGCGGTTTATCATAACAATATTAATTTGAAGGTAAGGGAGTCTGAGATTCAAACAGAGACCGTAATGCCGGGAGAAACAATGAATGATCCGATTGAAAATATTACGGTAGATGCTGACGCGATGGAGTTGACCCTGGAAGTTACGGATGAAGTAGAAGAGCCGGAATTTGTTTATTATGGTGAGGCGAGCCGTAAACCCACAATTGATGATAAAAATGGTGTTATTAATATAGAAAGCCGCCAACATGGCATTCGTTTTCATTTTCCATTTGGAAATATAACGGAAAAATGTACATTGACGGTGAAAATTCCAACATCGATGTATGAAAATACAAAAATGAATCTTACACTGGATGCGGGCGACGTGCATTTGACAGGGATTCCAAACGGAGAGATCGTGGCGGACCTGGATGCAGGTAATCTGATCGTGTCGGAATGTACACTGGATAATATAAAAATTGATGCGGATGCCGGAAATGTGGAACTTAAGAACAATCACATCAAGGCGGTGGAAGCGGAAGTGGATGCCGGTAATTTTGAAATGCATTTTGACGGACCAAAAGGTGCCTATGCCTACGACCTTTCAGCGGACCTTGGAAACGTTTCTATCAATGATGAAAAGCATGCCGGTGTAGAGAGTGAATATAAAGTGGAAAAAGAGGCGAATGCTGCCGGCTACGAAGACTATCGTCAGGTGAAAGTAGAAGCGGATCTTGGAAACATTGAAATCCATACAAAATAGAAGGAGGACATTTATTATGAAGAAAGACAATATATTTTGGGGCGTGCTGCTTCTTTTGGCAGCGGTATATATATTGGCGCACAGCCTTGGATTTACGCCGGATATCAGTTTGATGCGTATCGTAATCGGTATTATTTGCGTGATGTGTTTTATCAAATCGGCAATTCGCCTGGAATTTGGAGGAATGCTGTTTTCACTGGCGATTCTGCTTATCATGTTTGAACATGTGCTTGGTATCGAAGCATTGACACCGTGGCCGGTTTTGTGGGCAGCATTGTTTGGAAGTATCGGTCTGAATATGATCTTTGGGAGCCGTGTCAAAGAGTACCGCAGGCACAAAACACATCGGCGTGTTGAAGTTTACAGTGAAGGAATGACAGAAGCCAATGCTTCCGATGTGGATGGTGACAGCGTCGTACTGACCGGAATGTTCAATGGAACAAAGAAAAATATCAATTCCAATGCGTTTAAAAAGGCAGTCATTGACTGCAAATTCTGTGGCATGGAAGTAAATATGGACAATGCTGTCATACAGTCCGGAAGTGCAGTGATTGATCTGAGCGTATATTTTTCCGGCGTGGACATCTACATTCCGTCAAACTGGCATGTGGTGAACAATACAGACTGCAGTTTTGGCGGCGTGGAGGAGCACCATGTGAGTGGTGTGGCAGAAGACGGACCGACCTTGGTGATGGAAGGAAATGTCCGCTTCGCAGGAGTAGAGATCTACCGAATCTAAAAACAACGAAAAAAGACTTGACGAATCGTATGAATTTGTGGTACTATATTCTAGCGATGAATTAGGTCTTTTTTTTATGCCTAAATTTTTACAAACAAATAATCACGGAGGTGACGTAATGCGTACTAAAATTACATTAGAATGTACAGAGTGTAAGCAGCGTAACTACAACTTGACCAAAGACAAGAAAAACCATCCGGACAGAATGGAAACAAAGAAATATTGTAGATTTTGTAGAACACACACATTGCACAAAGAGACAAAATAATTTTGTCGTTGTAATGTTGGGGAAAGGATGTGTGCCCGATGAGCGAAGCAGAAAATACTTCGAAAGCAGGTGGCTTCTTTAAACGTGTCAAAGCAGAATTCAAGAGATGTACATGGCCAAAAAGAGATGAATTGATGCGCCAGTCCGCACTGGTGCTCGCTGTTTCTGTTGTTCTTGGCGGTGTGATCGCCGGTATCGACTGGCTGATTCGTCTTGGTCTGCAGGCAATTGGACTATAATTATTTTAGGAGGTTGCTATGGCGGAAGAAGCAAAATGGTATGTAGTTCACACTTATTCCGGATACGAGAATAAGGTAAAAGTTGACATCGAGAAGACAATCGAAAATCGTAACCTTCAGGATCAGATCCTTGAAGTTATGGTGCCGATGCAGACGGTTGTTGAGGAGAGAAATGGAGAAAAGAAACAGGTTCAGAAGAAAATGTTTCCAGCCTACGTTCTCCTGAATATGGTGATGAATGACGAGACCTGGTATGTGGTTCGAAATACCCGCGGTGTGACAGGATTTGTCGGCCCGGGATCGAAACCGGTTCCTCTTACCGCAGAAGAAATTACCAACATGGGATTTCTGGCTCAGGCAGAGGAAGTACCATACAGTATTGGTGACCATGTTCTGGTTACCAAGGGTGTATGGCAGGATACACATGGTATCGTGCAGGAAGTTCACCCGGCAAAACATATGGCAGTGATCGAAATTGACATGTTTGGCCGTGGAACACCGGTAGAAATTGATTTCTCAGAATTAGAAAAGTTATAGAAGTGAAAATCAGGAGGTTTTTATAATGGCTAAGAAAGTTGAAGGATATATTAAATTACAAATCCCAGCTGGAAAAGCAACACCAGCACCACCAGTTGGTCCGGCACTTGGACAGCATGGTGTAAACATTGTTCAGTTTACAAAGGAGTTTAACGCAAAGACAGCAGGACAGGAAGGTATGATCATTCCTGTAGTTATCACTGTTTATGCAGATAGAAGTTTCAGCTTCATCACAAAGACTCCACCGGCAGCAGTTCTTCTTAAGAAAGCTTGTAAGATTGAATCCGGTTCTGGTGTACCAAATAAGACAAAAGTTGCAACGATCTCTAAAGCAGAGATTCAGAAGATTGCAGAACTTAAGATGCCTGACTTGAATGCAGGAAGCGTGGAAACTGCTATGAGCATGATCGCCGGTACTGCAAGAAGTATGGGTATCACAGTAGAAGACTAATAAAACTTACGTGAAAATTTAGACATCGCAGGAGACTTATGTCATTTGGACGTTGTGGGAGAACAGGAACTTGTTACTAAGCTCCTACACATTCGTTAATACCACTAGGAGGTTTGAATCATGAAAAGAGGTAAAAAATATGTTGAGGCTGCAAAGCTGGTAGACAGAACAGTTCAGTATGATCCAGCTGAGGCCATTGACCTTGTAAAGAAAACAGCAGTTGCAAAATTCGATGAAACAATTGAAGCTCATATCCGTCTTGGTGTAGATGGACGTCATGCAGACCAGCAGGTACGTGGTGCAGTTGTACTGCCTCACGGAACAGGTAAGAAAGTTCGCGTTCTTGTATTTGCAAAAGGCGATAAAGTTGCAGAAGCAGAAGCAGCTGGTGCTGATTATGTTGGCGGCGAGGAACTCATTCCTAAGATCCAGAACGAAGGATGGTTTGAGTTTGACGTAGTTGTAGCTACTCCGGATATGATGGGCGTTGTTGGTCGTCTCGGACGTGTACTCGGACCAAAAGGCTTGATGCCAAACCCGAAAGCAGGAACTGTTACAATGGATGTTACAAAGGCTGTTAATGACATTAAAGCAGGTAAGATCGAATATCGTTTGGACAAAGCAAACATTATTCACTGTCCGGTTGGAAAAGCATCTTTCACTGCAGAGCAGTTGAATGACAACTTCAACACTTTGATGGACGCTATCGTAAAAGCAAAACCAGCAAGTGCAAAAGGACAGTATATGAAGAGTGTTACGATCACCAGCACAATGGGACCTGGTGTGAAAGTAAGCACAGTAAAATATGCATAAAAAAGATATTGACAGTACCGTCAAGGTATGTTAATATAAATTTTGATGACTGCCGTAGACAGTAGGTATAGATGGTCCTTCGGGATTTCAGATGTGTAAGTGCAAGAGCCGCCTACCGAGGAGTAAAGAATGTGGATTTACGTCCCCTCTTTTTGCTATGGCGAGAAGAGGGGTTTTCTATATTACGTCCGTCTCAGAGAAAAAACCATTTTCTGCTTGCACGGAACAATTTGTGTGGACGTATATGCGTTATATATATTCTTTTCGGCAGAAAATATATAAGGAGGAAATGACTCATGGCTAAAGTAGAGATCAAACAGCCAATCGTAGACGAGATCAAAGGATACGCAGCAGACGCAAAAGCAGCTGTACTTGTTGATTATCGTGGTCTGACTGTTGAGCAGGATACAAAACTTCGTAAAGCATTGAGAGAAGCTGGTGTGGTATACAAAGTATACAAAAACACAATGCTTGTTCGTGCATTCGAAGGAACTGATTTTGCACAGTTGGATAAGGATTTGGAAGGACCTACTGCAGTTGCATTTTCAGCAGAGGATGAGACCGCTCCAGCGCGTATTCTCAATGACTTTGCAAAAGAAGCAGAGGCACTTCAGTTCAAGAGCGGTGTTGTAGCCGGCACATATTATGATGAAGCTGGTATCAAGACATTGGCTAACATCCCATCAAGAGATACTCTTATCTCTAAATTGCTTGGAAGCTTGCAGTCACCTGTTACCAATATGGCCCGCGTTCTTAATCAGATCGCTGAAGCTAAAGGAAATGGTGAAGAGCCGGCTGCAGAATAATCTGTAAATAAACAAAAAATTATATTAAATGGAGGAATTTAAAATGACTACTCAGGAATTTATCGATGCTATCAAAGAGATGAGCGTTTTGGAATTAAATGATTTAGTAAAAGCTTGTGAAGAAGAATTTGGTGTATCTGCAGCAGCAGGTGTTGTTGTAGCAGCAGCAGGCGACGGTGCAGCAGCAGGCGGTGCTGAGAAAGACGAGTTCGACGTAGAACTTACAGAAGTTGGACCAAACAAAGTTAAGGTTATCAAAGTTGTTCGTGAAGTAACAGGTCTTGGACTTAAGGAAGCAAAAGAAGTTGTAGATGGAGCTCCTAAAGTAATCAAAGAAGGTGCTTCTAAAGACGAAGCTGAAGATATCAAAACTAAGGTAGAGGCTGAAGGTGCTAAAGTTACATTGAAATAATCAATCGAATAGTGCTTTGAATAGAAGAGAAGCGGATCGCAAATGCGGTCCGCTTTTTTAGCATAAAAATCCCCCTACACGCATAGTTTTTAGAAAAGCCATAAAAGGAGAACTTCGTGAGTTATTTCCGTAAGATGATATATTTACAGGAAGAAGGACAAGAACGCGGAGGATATATAAAAGCCTCCGGAAAACGTGAGTGGATCCGATTGGAAGTACATTTGAAAAATGTAAATAAATGGGAAAATAAGCCGGTGACGCTTGTGCTCAAAGGACAAGAGGGAACATATGATCAGCTGGCGGGAACTATTTCTTCTGAAGAGATTACGAGGCTGGAGTGCAAAGCCGGAGAAAAAGAGGAAGTGGTCGGAATCTGGATCGGAGAAAATGGAAAAGCACAGATGGGAGAAGGCCAGCCGCCGGTTGCGGAGTCCGCGCCATTGGTAGAGGAAAAAACGGAAGAAGAGGTTGTTGTGGTGGAACCAGTACAAAAGCAGCAAGAAAAAATTCCGGAGACAACAGAACCCGAAATCGAGACAACTGAAACAGAAGAACCGCCGGAATTTATCGAAGTAGAGATGGAAGAAGAGCATAATTGGGACTATGAGTGTAGAAAAATATTGGAATCCCATACGGCAATGTATCCGTTTTCGGATGACGAAGTAGATCAATGTGTTCAGATCGGGCCGGAGGATTTTGGAGAATTTCCGCAAAGGTATTGGACGTTGTCGGAAAATCCGTTCTTAAAGCAGGGATTTTACAATTTTGGTCATCTGCTTTTTGCAAAAGTGGGAGAGAGGGTATTTATCGGTGTGCCGGGAAGATATCACAAAAGGGATGTTTACCTTGGCAGATTGTATGGATTTTTGTATTTTAAGAGTGTGCATAAAAGCAGGTTAAAAATGGGAGATTTTGGATATTGGATGATGGAAGTGCATCCACAGCCTTTGCAGGTAATGCAGGAAGGCTGGGGAGGTACTTCTGATATTAAAGAGAGATCGAATACGTCTGAATCCAATACCCCACTTGAAGAAGATACGCAAGCATCTGCGGACCGGCCATAAGCTGGCCATACCACGGTTTTCAGTAATCACTTGGGGTAGTTAAAAAATGATCCAGTTTTTTCGGATCCACGATACCGGTCAGAGGAGAATTTATCTCATGAACCATTTCGTAGAGACGTTCCGCAAGCATTTTTTCATAAGCGGGGTCATAGGTCTTCGGATAAGGACTCTTTTTTCGGTTTAATACGGCGGCGGGGAGAAGCCCCGTTCCGGCGTCGATCAAAAGGCTCTTTGTCTGACCATTGTGGCATTTCATATCCCAAGGGACGTTGTAGACGTATTGCAAAATGCGGTGGTCGGCAAATGGCACACGGGCTTCCAGGCCGGAATACATACTGGTTCGGTCCATGCGGTTTAGGAGAGTCATCATAAACCAGCGGATATTGAGCCAGGAGATTTCACGCCGTCTTGCCTCTTTTTCCGAATCTTCCGCAAGGCGCGGAGTGCAGGCGAGTGTGTTCTCATAGGCTTCATTGGCATATTCTTCCATTTTCAATGAGGCAGAAAAGTCGTCGTGGAGCAATACTTTTCTTGCGTCGAAGTCGTATGACCAGGGAAACATGTTCTTTTGCCACAGTTCTTCCCGGTGAAACCACGGATAACCGCCAAAAATTTCATCCGCACATTCGCCGGTCAAAGCGACGCGGTGTGTCCGGGAAACCTGCTCGCAAAAGTAAAGCATAGAAGATTCCACATCGGCCATACATGGGAAATCGCGGGCGTCGACAGCTTTGAACAGATAGTCTGCCTGCGTTTCATTGTCGCATTCGAGCAGGGTGTGATGCGTTCCCAGATGTTTGGCAACAAGTTCCGCAAATGGGCGGTCCTGGCTGGATTGAAATGAATTTGCCTGAAAATTCACGTCATTTCCCTTAAAATCAAAGGAAAATGTGTCAAGTGCGGCATCTTCTTTCTTGAGATACATCTGGCAGATCGCGGTGACAAGTGAACTGTCGAGTCCGCCGGATAAAAAACTGCAGATCGGAATATCCGAAACCATTTGTCTGTGTATGCTGTCACAGAGAAGAAACCGCACGTGGCGGATCGTATCCGTATACGAATCATGATGTGGCACGGCTTCCAATTTTCGGAAAAAGTGATGCCGGCAGCCGGAGGCGGAAATATGCATATATTCTCCGGGGAGAAGTTCATGTATTCCGGCAAAGCCGCCATTTCCAAGCGTTCTTGCCGGACCGAGAGAAAAGATTTCATTCCAGCAGGCACGGTCAGCCGCCGGATGAATGCCATAAGCAAAAAGCGCTTTTGGCTCGGACCCAAAGACGACCGCTGTGTGGTCAAAACTGTAAAAAAGCGGCTTTACTCCCAGAGAGTCGCGGACAAGATAAAGTTCTTTTGTCTGATGTACATAGATCGCAAAGGCAAAAATACCATTCAATTTTTCGAAAAAAGACGTTCCCATTGCCAGAAAACCATTCAGGATCACTTCCGTGTCGCCTGTAGTGGACCAGCTCATGCCAAAGGGTTTCAGCTCTTCGCGCAGTTCGCACGTGTTATAAATTTCGCCATTGTATACGATGGAAGCACCGCGTCCCCTATACTGCGCGGACATTGGCTGTTTGCCGCCGAGGATGTCACGGATGGCGAGTCGTGTGTGTGCGAGACCGGCGTGGTGGAAAAGAAGTGTATTTTCATCGTTTGGTCCCCGGCTCCGAAGAGACTGTCTCATTGCGATAAGACGTTTTCTCCAAGGATTTTCGGGAGAAGTGCCATGGTATCCGGCACTTAGATAATTTTGATCCGATTGATAAAATCCTGCGATACCACACATGAAAAAGCCTCCTTTATTTTGGATCCGGTCCCTGGATCACAGGCTGTAACTGGCGGGTCTCCAAAGCGGCCTCGATCGTGTCCGTCAAAAGATCGATGTGTGCGATCATGGAATTTGGTTTCGATTTGTAATTATCCTGGCCAAATGGAATGAAATAAATGTTCTTTGTGTTAAGCAGAATGCCGATATTTTTCAGATTCATTCCAAGGGCATCGTTTGTGGAAAGTGCTACGACGAGAGGCCGGTTATTGCGAAGATGTGCTTTTGCAGCCATCAAAACCGGCGTGTCAGAGATGCCGTTGGCAAGTTTTGACAATGTATTGCCGGTGCACGGTGCGATGACGAGAATGTCAAAAAGGGCCCCCGGTCCGATCGGTTCCGCATCCGGAATGGTCGTGATCGGTTTCTTTCCGGTGATTTTTTCTGCCTGCTCAAGAAAGTCAGCACATTTTCCAAAACGGCTGTCAGTGGTAGAAGCATGATCGGAAAAAATCGGATACAGATTGGCACCGGTGGAAGCCAGTTTTTCCAATTCTGCAAACACTTTTTTGTAGGTGCAGTAGGAACCGGTGATCGCGATGCCGATATTTTTTTGTGATAAATCCATGGACATAAGTTACCTCCTTAAAGATCACAATATTTACAGATTTCTGCGGCAAGTTTGCTGCCGGCTGTCTTAGGAGCATATTTTCCGGGGATTCCCGGACAGTTGATCAGGATGCCGTGAAAAGTTTCCGGTAAAAGCAATGGACCGGATGCGACTTGAAATACGTAACAATCCGAAGGAATATACGTAAAAAAAGAGGACGCGATCGGGACATCCGGAGCGGTATTTATAATGATATTTGTTTGAGCAAGAAGCGATTTATTTCCTCGTATTTTATCGGGAGAAAAACACTTGAAACCATTTGCCAGAGCGGCAGAGACAGATTTTTGATTTTTCTCTGTGATCACTATTTTTTTGCTATAATTTGAAAAAATCCGCGCTATTTCCTTGCCACATCTGCCGTATCCAATAAGAAGAATTTTAGATTCTAATACAGAAAAAGGTGTCTTGGACATGACCTGAGCGAGAAGCCCTTCTGCTGTCAGACGTGTGTTCAGACGTCCAAAGGACGGGCTTTGCAGCACGTCATAACAGGGAATGTCATGCATCGCACAATAATCGGTCACCGCCGCCGGAAAATTTCCGCCGATTATAATGTGATCCGGAGTGAGTTTTTTAATAAAAGAGTCAATGGTAAAAAAAGGAAGAAGTGTTGTAAAAAGAGATTTTCCGTTTTTTGTAAAAGGAATTCCGGTGAGGACAACTCCTTCTTCTGGAAAATTCCCCCAGGAATCCAGAAATTTCGCACCATAGGACGCCAGACAGTGGCGGGCGTAGTCTGTGCGGGCATCGGATGGGAGGATGGTAATATTAACAGACATAGGCAGCATTCCTTACTGTGTTTAAAATCAATATATGATTCGTTTTTTTCGATGTGAAAATCTTGACATAAGAGGGAAAAACGATTATACTTATTTCATGTGAGGTAACTCACGCTAAACATTGTTAAGATTTCCGTGCAGCCGGGGAGATAGCGGTGCCCTGTACCTGCAATCCGCTATAGCAGGGGTGTTGTCTTGCCTAGGGTCTTTTGATAAGGAGCTGCCCTTTATAAGTGGCGTTGACATCCGGGTCTTACGCAACAGGAACTTGTGAACCGTGTCAGGTCAGGAATGAAGCAGCACTAAGCAAAACTTCTTGTGTGTCGTAAGGGCGCCTGGATTGAGTTAACTGTAGAGGTAACGTCCATTGAGATTGATTCGAAGCAGGGCGCACGGATTTTTTATATTTGACGGATTTTATCCGGGGAAAAAGGGCGACAGTGCTGATACGGAGGTATCGTATGAAAGAAAAAGTACAATTGACAGAAAACGCAATGAATTCGATTGAAAATGGTGCTGTTTTATATGAGAAGGATACGAAAGTGGAGTCCATCGCTCTTCTCGTAAAAGGAAGAGTGGAACTGGTAGCAGATGGCATCAGTATGGTATTGGGAACAGGGAACTTCCTGGGGGCGTGTGATGTTGGAAAAGAATTACATTCCTTTACATATTATGCAAAAGACGATTGTGCAGTTTTTGTTATCCCGGTTCAGGGGATGGCAGGTATTGAGCGGATATTGGCAGAAAAGCCGGATTATCGAGGACTTCTTGTTACCTCTTTGAACTATTTTCTGGCAGAGATAAAAAAACAGCTACAGCATTTAAGAGAAGAAAATGAGAGCCTTTGCGGCTTTATTAAAGAAAAATATGAATTATGTGATCAGGTCGCCACGATGTGCGGCTTTGAAGTGTCGGTGGAAAATGCACTGCAGAAAGTGGAAAACAGCATGCAGCAGTCGTTGCAGGAGCCGGAAGATCTTGGAAAATATTATCTCGAATGCGCCAAAATGCCGATTGAAGCGCAGAAAAAATTCTTCTGCGGAAGCCAGTATGTGGCGATGTATCATTACCGCGAGCAGTGTGACGTGGTGAATGAATTTTTAGCATACTGTCGTGAACAGGGCGAGGTGCTGCACCGATTGTTCCGCTGCCTGATTTTGGAGGAAGATGCGCTTTTTCAGACCGTTGGGAAACTGGCATTGTCTCTTTTGGAAAAAGGAGTCCGCGATCCACGCATCGATCAGTCGGTGGATCAGATTGTGGAAAAGATCAATGAGACGGAAACGTTTCTTACCGAAAAGGCAGGAATTCCCATTCAGCTTGACCGCGATAAGATGGAGCGGCTGTACTTTGCACTTTTGTCCGGAGAAGGACAAGCGCAGGAAGAAATTGAAAAGCTGGACGAGCCGGGGATTGAATATTTGTATGAATCCTTGGGACAGATCGTCGAATACGCGCCGGTTCATATGCGGGTTAAGAGCGAATTTACAGAGGCGGTAGAGGCGTTTATGTCACTTTCCGATAAGTTCGCAAGAACACCGGAAGCGACGGAAGTGCGTAAAAATATAAGTAAGTTATACTATGAAATATATGAAGCTGTCGTAAAGAAAAGTATGGACGATGAGGACATCCCATTGGCAGTGCGTCTGTTTTTAGACTATGGATTTGTCAGCGAGAAACTGCTGACCGATGAAGAACTGGACACGATGCTCCAACTGCGGCCGGAAGCGGATCAGGCAGAGGATGGATGCCGTGTTTATACGATGTCAAAATGGCTGCAGGCCGTTTATGATGGTGTCAAAGAAACTTCGAAAAATGAGTTTGATGAAGACTTTGCTACCTATCTGCGTCGTCAGTTAAAAGAGCAGAAGATCACACAGAAAGAGATGGACGAAGCAATTGTGGACAAGGAGCAGCGGCTGCATTTTGAATGTCAGAATATGTTCCGTTATGCGTCTCGAATCATCAATGGAAATGTCACAATGTTTGTACCGATTCTCTGTTCAGACGGTATTTTCAGCAATATGCAAAATTCCTATATGACAGAAAAACGGTTAAATGATGCCATCCGCCAGATTGAAAAGATTGATTATTCGATTTTTTACCGAGAGCGTCTGGTAAGTTATGAAAATGTAGACATCAATAAAGCAATTGTCATTGAACGTGTGACGCCGGACATTATTTTATTCCCGGTATACGGCCGTAATACGATCATGTGGCAGGATATCACGGGCAAACGCCGTACGTCCAAAGGACGTTTGTTTGTCCCGGTTTGGCTGGAAAAGGAACTGAGTCTGGCAATGGTACAACTTATGGGCAATTTCCGCTGGGAAAAATGCCGCACAGAGACCGGCAGTCATTGGAACGATTTCCGTTATCCGTCGCTTACGAGCGAGTATAGCGATTATTTGCAATTTTATAAGAAAAACAGCGAGCTTTCCCAGGAGCGGAAAAATAAGATCCGCGCGCAGCTTGTTCAGTGTAACAATAAACACAAAGAAGTATTTTTGAAAGATTATGCAGACTGGATCCTGCGTGAAGCACGCGGCGCGATGAAACTCAGCCGTGTGGCGAGGACGATATTATTTACCTATTGTCCGTTTTCCGCAGAAACGATGAAGGCATTGGAAGGACAGACTGCTTACAGTGAAGCCGCGAAGAAATACATTCGAGACAACCGTGCTGCGAGAAAGAGTCTGGACATGATGATGCACAAATGGACAAAAGCAGGACTGGCTGTACCACAAGAAATATTGGCAACAGTAGAATATTTAAAAGGATGAAATAAATGGGCAGATACGATAGCAGCGTACGATGTGCACAGATACGCGAATTAATTGAGGAAAAGCAATATTTAGAGGCAATGGAGGAAATTGAAGAACTTCGTTTTGAAGAAGTACCTACGATTACAGATCTCTATCTTTTTGCCAACCTGTTTTTAAAAGCAGAAAAAATGGATATTGCAAAAGAGTTATACTACACAGTGTATCACAGAACCTCTTCGAGACCTGCCCTATACCGTCTCTTGATGCTTACGATCCGCATGGGAGACCTGGAAGAAGCCAAAGAATTGTATCAGGCTTATGAAATTGTGTCTGGGATGACATTGGATACATATGAGTTGAAATACCGGCTTGCCAAAGCGGAAGGTGCGTCTTATGAGACATTGATTGAAATTCTGGAAGAATTGAAAAAGAATGAATATACCGAAGAATGGGGTTACCAGCTTGCCAGACTGTATGAATTGCAGGGAAGACGGGAAGACTGTATTGCAGAGTGTGAGGATCTGATGCTGTGGTTCGGTAGTGGAAAGATTGTCGAGAAAGCGAAAGAACTGCGCGAAAACTGTCTGAACCCTCTCTGGCAGAAGCCGAATTGGGAAGAAATTCCGGAACCGGAAGAGCCGGAGGATGAAGAAGAGGTAAAAGTAGCTTATGCGCCGGCGCAGGTTATGGATATTGCGTCGAATGAGGAACCACAGTCGGAACCGGAAGTTCAGCCGGCCGTGCTTGGCGACTACGGGATGACAAGGGAGCCGGCCGAAGAACTTGTTGCCGAAGAAGTAGAAGAAGTCGAAGAAGAACCAGACACGGAAACCGAGGTGGAAGAGGCGACCAAGAAACCGGTCGAGGAGCCTGAGGCGGAAGAATTGGTTGAGGAACCGGTCGAAGAAACCGTCACGGAAGAAGTGGAAGAAGAGCCGGTCGAGGAAACCGTCGCAGAAGAGGCGACCGAGAAACCGGTTGAGGAGCCTGAGGTGGAAGAAACCATTTCAGAAGAAAACGAAGACGATTCCGAAAAAAACGAAGAAGAATCTGACAAAGAGGAAGCGGAAGAGGCAGATCATCCGAAGAAAAAGGGCTTTCTTAACCGCCTGATCAACTATTTTAAAGTGGATCTCGATACGTTTGATGATGAAGATGATTTTCCGGAGGAACTGGATACCGATAAAGAGGAAACAACCGAAGAACTGGATGCGAAAGCCATCGTAGCCAAAGAGGCACAGGAGATTATGGAGACGGCAACAGCCAGAGAAGAAGCAGAAGATGATGAGATGGAAGAAAAAGACGAGCCGAAGCTGGAAACGGCAGTAAAAAAACAGACGACAACGCAGTTGGAATCGTTGGAAGACCAGCTTGAGGAAATGAAAGAAAAACGCAAGGTCATCAATCTGGAAGATACGATGAATCTGGATAAGATCCGTATAAAATCCCATCCGCTTTCCGGGCGTCCGATGGAAGTGGAAGCGTGCGAAGATGTGTCTGTAAATGGAATCACATACTGCACGTTGAAAACGGCAATCAAGAAAATGCCTCAGGAGGAGCGGACGATTCATTTTGCATTGACCGGCGCAGCTCCGGGAATCTCGCTTGCCGTAGCGAAAAAATTGTTTAAGGAATTAAAGAAAAATCAATATTTTGAAGCCAAAAATATCGGAAAGATCCAGGCGGAAAAATTGGATGAAGTAGATTTGGAAGAATGGATTGAAAAGTTCATCGGCGGATGTATGTATATTGAAAATGCACCGGCATTGTCTGAGGAGAGCGTGGAAAAAATTCGCGAAATGATAGCAAAATATGGTAAACAGATTGTGATCGTACTCGAAGGTGATTATGAAAAAATGGATGACTTTTTGGGACATCACAGAAATCTGGAGAAGCAGATCTGCTACAAGATCCGCTTATAAATGAAGGAGGAATGGAGCGAGATGAAAAAGCAGGAGTGGAAACCCGGCAATATGTTATATCCCGTGCCGGCAGTGATGGTAAGTTGTGGACGAGAGGGAGAAACTCCCAATATTATAACGGTAGCGTGGGCAGGCACGATTTGCAGCGATCCGGCGATGCTTTCCATTTCCGTTCGCCCAGAGCGGTATTCCTATGATATCATAAGGGAAACCGGCGAATTTGTGGTAAATCTTACATCGAAAGAACTGACACGTGCGACGGACTGGTGTGGCGTGAAGTCCGGCCGTGATGTGGACAAATTTAAAGAAATGAACCTGACAGCGGCACCGGCTGTGCATCTCAAAGGTGCGCCGATCATTGCGGAAAGTCCGGTAAATATTGAGTGTAAGGTAAAAGACGTGCTGGAACTTGGAAGCCACCATATGTTTATCGCCGAGGTGGCAGGAGTGCAGGTAAGCGAAAAATATATGAATGAGACCGGAAAATTTGAATTAAATAAACTGGGGCTTGTTGCGTATTCACACGGTGAATATTTTGAACTTGGGGAAAAAATTGGAAAATTTGGCTATTCTGTAAAAAAATCATAACACATATTTAAAAAAAGTAATGAAATTGACATTTTACAAAATGAAGATATGTGGTATACTAGTAATGATGTGATAATTTAGAAAAGTAAAAATGGAGAGGTCGATATGAAGCAGTATATTATAAAAGGCGGAAGACCACTACAGGGAGAAGTTCAGATCGGCGGTGCGAAAAATGCAGCACTGGGTATCATCGTTGCCGCAATTATGGCAGACGAGCCGGTTTTGATCGAAAATCTTCCGGAGGTAGATGATGTAAAAGTATTGCTCGATGCCATTGAGGGAATCGGAGCAGTTGTAGAAAGAATAGATGAGCATACAGTCCGTATCAACGGGGCTGTCATTAATGATGTCAATGTCGATGACGAATATATCCGTAAGATTCGTGGTTCCTACTATCTTGTAGGTGCACTTCTCGGAAAATATAAAAAAGCGGTCGTAGCCCTTCCGGGTGGATGCCAGATCGGAAGCCGTCCGATCGACCAGCATCTCAAAGGATTTGAGCAGCTCGGCGCAACCGTGACGATTCATAATGGAAAGATTGATGCATATGCAGAGACGTTGATCGGAAGCCATATTTATCTGGATTGTCCAAGTGTAGGTGCAACGATCAATATTATGATGGCGGCGTGTATGGCAGAAGGAAAGACAATTATCGAGAATCCGGCAAAAGAGCCGCATATCGTAGATGTTGCCAACTTCTTGAACAGCATGGGAGCCAATATCAAAGGTGCCGGTACTGACACGATTCGTATCCGCGGGGTAGAACGTCTGCATGGAAGTGAATATTCGATCATTCCGGATCAGATTGAAGCCGGAACGTATATGATCGCGGCAGCAGCGACAGGCGGAGATGTTTATATCCGCAATGTCATTCCCAAGCATTTGGAAGCTATCACAGCGAAACTTATTGAAATCGGTGCGAAAGTGGAAGAGTACGATGACTGTGTGCGCGTGCATTCCAATGGACGCATGGGATATGCGAATGTAAAAACGATGCCGTATCCGGGATTTCCGACGGATATGCAGCCACAGATGGTTACCCTTTTGGCGTTGTCCGAAGGAGTCAGCATTGTAACTGAGACAATTTTTGAGACAAGATTCAAATACATCAGCGAACTTCGCCGCATGGGTTCCAATATTAATGTGGAAGGAAATGCAGCAATCATTACCGGAGTGGAAGGATTTACCGGAGCTACCGTAAGTGCACCGGATCTTCGCGCCGGAGCAGCACTCGTGATCGCCGGTTTGGTGGCAGATGGTTTTACAACTGTAGAACAAATTCAATATATCGAACGCGGGTATGAGAATTTTGAAGATAAGATCCGCGGACTCGGAGGATTTATCGAAAAAGTCGATGATGACGACGAGAGAGCGATTCAGAAATTCAAATTAAAAGTTGGATAAAAAAGGTGGGCGTCCATTCGAAGAGTGGGCGCCTTGTCATAAAATAGTAAAGGATATGATAAGATGGATCAAAAGATTAAAGATATTTTAGATGAAGTAGGAAAAGTTATTCGAGGAAAAGACGAGCAGATTCAGATGGTTCTGACGGCGATTCTTGCCAAAGGGCATATTTTGATCGAAGATATTCCCGGGGTAGGAAAAACGACGATGGCAGTCTGCTTTTCCCGTGCGATGGAATTGACCGAGCGCCGTCTTCAGTTTACACCGGATGTTCTTCCGAGTGATGTCGTAGGTTTCAATATGCTGGATGCCGATGGGGAAATGCAGTATAAACCGGGTGCTATCCTGTGTAATATTCTGCTTGCGGATGAGATCAACCGTACTTCGACAAAGACCCAGTCTGCTCTTTTGGAGGTCATGGAAGAGGGACAGGTTACGGTTGATGGTGTCACAAGACAGCTGCCAAATCCATTTGTCGTTGTAGCGACTCAGAACCCGGTCGGTTCTGCCGGTACGCAGATGCTTCCGGAGTCTCAGCTTGACCGTTTTATGATTCGTATTTCCATGGGATATCCGTCAATGGAAGAAGAAATGCGTCTGATTAAAGAACGTCAGGAAGCTAATCCGATCGACTATGTACAGGAAATTGTAACAAAGCAGGAAGTGCTCGAAATGCAGGAGCAGGTTCGTGCTGTTTATATGGATGATAAAGTGCTCAAATATCTTTCGCAGATCGTCGATGCGACGAGACGCCATTCGATGCTCTCTCTGGGTGTCAGTCCTCGTGGAACATTGGCATTTGTAGATATGGCAAAAGGACATGCGTTCATGAACGGACGTGATTATGTTCTGCCGGAAGATGTGAAAAAAGTGGCAAAATGTGTGCTTGCCCACCGTCTTCTTCTCAATGGAAAAGCGCGTATGAGCCACGTGACCGCACAGGACATCGTTGAGGAGATCGTAGGCAAGACAGCAACTCCTAAATTGTAAGAGAGAACGTATCGGAGTTACGTTTAGGAGGTGTCCCCATGACGATAGGAACGTTAATTTATTTATTGATCGTGCTGGCAGGGTTTCTGATCTCTGTATTCTGTCTCCAGTATGGAACGGTTGCAGTCGTAGGAGCCCTGCTTGTCATACCGTTTTTTATGATATTCTTTTTGATTCTGCTCCGCGTGCATATCAGCGCCGAAGTGGAATGTAAAAATCCGGTAGCTGAAAAAGATTCCCTTGAAAAACCGGGACGTGCAACCATTACATTGTCATTGGAAAATACAAGCAAATGGCTGCCGGTTACAAAAGGCATCGCGTGGGTGCGATACCGGAATTTCTTTTCCGGGGAAAGCGGAAAGATGAAAGTGCGTTTTTCCGTAGACAATGGGAAAAGGAGAAGCCGCCGTATCGTTGTCGTGATGAAACATTGTGGAAATGTGTCGATTTGTGTCGATAAGGTAAAAATTTATGATTATCTCAATATTTTTGCGGCTAAAGTGGGAAAAAATTACGAAGTGCAGGATGTGCTTGTCATGCCGCCATTGACGGAAGTATACCTCGGAAAAACCCGCTGGTATAATGAGACAAATGAAGACAGTGACCGTTTTTCTTTGTATAAAAAGGGAGACGATCCGTCGGAAATATTTGACATCCGTGATTTTAAAGACGGTGACCGTTTCCAGCAGATTCACTGGAAACTCAGCAGTAAAACCGGACATTATATGGTAAAAGAAGGAAGCCTTCCGCTGGCAAAAGCGGTGCATATTTTCATCGACCTAAGTGCGAAAGATGCGGATGAAGCCGATCTTTTGATCCAGGGTGTGTATTCCGTGGCGATGGAATTTTTGAGTCAGGGCGTGCCACAGCATTTTATCTGGTACGATAATGTCAATGAATTGATCCAGGAGCAGCTGATCGAACAGGAAGAAGAATTGTTCTGGATGTTTGAAGATCTGTTCCAATGTCATACAACGAAGGATCCGCAGGAACTTTTGAAAGCCTATATCGAATGGGAAAGCGGAAAAGTGAAAGAATCGGGTCTGTATCTTACTGTGTCTGATCATGATGTGACGGAACTGGAAGGACTCGAAGTAAACGAATTGCAGATTATGGATTTACGAAGGGATGGAGATACCTATGAAGAATAGTAAAATCTCGAATTTCATATTGGAGATCAGCCAGGTTTTATTGGTATTTCTCGGAATGTATTCCGCAGTTATGTGCGGGGCGATGAGTATCGGTCTGACATTTTCCCGTGGTGTGCTTGCTTTGGTGATCCTGCTGGCTGCGTTCTTATTTTATGGTCTGTTTACGGTGCTTGAGACATTTCATCACGGAAAATTGTATGGAATGCTCGGTCTGACAGCATTTTTTGTGCTTACGATTTTGAAATTCCGTACGGTGCTGCAAAAGGGTGCCGTGACAATCGTCAATACGTATCTGAAGGAATTTATGAACTATACCCAGACGACGAGATCCCTTCTTTCCGGAAAAGGATTTGAGAAAGAGACCGCGGATGTCGGATATTGTACGATGCTGGTTCTCAGCCTTCTCAGTGTATACCTGATCGCAGTGATCAGTACCTGCTTTTACCGCAAGAGACGTTCTTCTGTGTATGTGGCAGTGACGATTTTATTTGTTATTATTCCATTTTCAGTGGGAAAAATTGGATATTTCTCCAATGTGATCACATACATTTTTGCAACAGTCGCAGTTGTCGGTACGAGATTTCTGAGGTTTGATACGACAGAAAAACGTATGCGCCAGAAGCTGTCTCTGATTTTGGCGGCGGTCGGAGTGATCGCGGGAGGCATCAGTTATCTAGTTGTCCCACCGGCACGCTATGACAGCAACCAGAATCGTATCATCGGAGTGCGAAATACAGCACTTTCTTTGACCACATGGGATTCGGAGGACATTCTTACGTGGCTCCGTGAATATTTCAATGGGGACCGCATGGATTATGGAAAAATCGGAAACCACAATTCAGTGAACCGGACGGGAAAGACGATTTTAAAGATCAAAGGGGATTTTAATACATCCGATGGACTTTACCTGAAAGGGTATACCGGTGAAGCGTACGATGAAAACCGCTGGCATACGATTAAGGAAGAGGAGTACACCAATGCGTTAAATGCCCTTACTCTGCTGAATCTGTCGCCGGACGGCTGGCATGTTTCACTGCGTAATCAGATTGGTGACAAACAGACGACGGGAAATGATAAAATTTGGAATACCGGCAAACTGCAGATCAAGAATCTGGCATTTGGCTACGACAATTATGTCATTCCGTATTATCCGACGGCGGCTTTTTCTCTTGCCGGAGGGCGAAGTTTGTCTGCCGTTCCGGGCATTGAATATGAGACGGAATATTATCCAATGTTATACCGCGAGCTGAAAAATGGTTTGATCGCGAACCATTATAATCTTGCCGGAAATGAATACTGGACGGAAACGCAGGAAAAACGTAACCGGATGACAGAATTTGTAAAAAAATATTTTACGGAAGTGCCGGAAGATGCCACGTCGATCACAGAAGAATATAAGGCATATCTGGCAGCACAGGGAAATCTGCTGGAGCAGTATCAGCAGGGTTCGGCTTCTCTTTATCAGATCATTGAAGAGACGCGAAATTATATCATGAATGATACCAAATACACTCTTTCGCCGGGCAAGACACCGCGGTCGAAGGAGGCAGTTACGTATTTCTTGAAAGAGAATAAAAAAGGCTACAGTGCCCATTATGCGACAGCGGCGGCCATTCTTTTGCGAAGTATCGGAATTCCGACGCGTTATGCGGAAGGCGTTTATGTCAGCAAAGAGGAACTTGCTGATGTGACAAATGATCAGACGGAAATCTCGGTCAGCGATAAGGATCTGCACGCCTGGGTTGAGGTTTATCAGGAAGATTACGGATTTGTTCCGGTAGAATTTACACCGGGACGAGGTGATGAAGATGCCGAATCTTCGCCGGTTTCCGATGAGAATTCCGAACAGAGCCAAGATCAGAAACAGAATCAAAGTGATGGAAATGGCGGGGGCGAAGGACAACTTTCTGTCGCAACACCGACGCCGGAACCGGAAGAAGATATGACGTTTGAAAATATTCAGACAGACAATTACAATCACGAAGATCAGACACAGGAGGAAACTTCTCCAAGTGAGTCAGCTGACAAGAAGGATTCCAATTCTTCTGACCAGTCAAAAACAATGCCAATATTTGTAAAAATACTTTTGATCGTGCTGATTGTTATCGTTGCACTTATCTTGGCAGCTGAAATTCAACGCCGCGTGCGTATTATGATTTTCAAGAACCAGCTTCGCCACGACAAGACATCGCGGCAGATTCTTCTGCTTTATCATCAGCTCGAAAAGGCGTTTGTGCAGAAACACATCCGCTATACCGGCCAGACAGTGGCAGAATACAGCCATGAGATTGCAGAGGCCTATGAACTGGAAGAAGAAATGGTTCATGCTTTCATCGCGGATGTATTTTGTGCGAAATTTAGCAAAGACCGGTTTGATAAGACGGAAGTGTACGAATACCGCCAGGAATACCGTGTCATCCGTCACCGTATCTACGGACAGTTGAAATGGCCAATGAAATTGTATTATATGTATGTGCTTTGTGTATAGATGACGAAGCCGTAGTTTTCTCGTTTCGGGACCGCTTGCGCTTAGAGAACCCACGTAGCGGTGCATGAGGGTACAGAACACCCTCTATGCACCGACGGGGTTCTAATCCCTCACGAGAAAACTACGGCTTCTTTTTAATGCGCTGGGGAAGTGAGGCGAGAGGGGCAGGGGAAAATGGGGTTTGGAAAGCAACGAAAAGAGGAAAAATGATGGGAAGGGGTTGCTTTTATCAGGGTGGCGCTGGCAAAAAGGCAACGAAAAAAGGGAAACTAAGAGAAATCCGATGCTTTTAGAGCTGGCAAGAAGCAAGAAAGGCAACGCAAAAAGGGGAAAGAGCCAAAATATGTTGCCTTTCCCCGCCCGGAACAGGCAGAATAAGCAACAAGCCTAAAATTAAAAGAAGCTGTGCATTACGAATGCAGCAGCTTCTTTTTTTAATCGTTTCGATGCTTCAAAATGATTTCCTCAAATCGTCGGTTTGATGCCTCCATCTCTTCTTCGGTTTCCAATAATTCAATTTCTGCGTTTTCTCGATCCAATTCTTCTAACAAATCGAAGAGATCGTCATCTGTGAAAAATGTCTCCATGATGTCATACCTCTTTCCTTGAGATTACTATCATTCTAACATAAATTTTTCAACCCGACAAGGGGGAGTTTTTTAGAAATCCTTTTCGTTATTTAACATGTTGTGAGACATGTGGAAAACTAAAAAATGTATATACTATGTAATGGTTGTAGTATTAATTAAAAATGAGAGTCCGAATGGGAAATCCGGACTCTCATTTTGCCACAATACCACACCATTAATTTTTCTTCTCCGAACGTGGCAGGCTGACGCGGAAGAATCGTTTCATGCACTGGCGCAGATTAAATGGAATGAGTGGGTAAATATAACTCTTTCCGGAAATGGTTTTGTTAAATACGATGCAGGCGATGGTCAGTAGCGTGCCGGCGATAAAGCCGTAGATATCAAACCATGCGGTGAGGCATAAAAGGATGATGCGCATGAATTTCAGTGCATAGCCAAGTTCAAAACTGACCTGCGTATAATTTGCCACAGCGACAAACGCCATATAAAGCATCACTTCGGCGTTAAACCAGCCGGAACTCACGGTGTAATCCCCAAGAATAATACCGGCTACTACACTCAGGGGTGTACTAAACATCGTCGGAGTGTTGAGCGATGCAAGCCGCAGGCCGTCAATGGCAAATTCCAGTAAAAGGAACTGGTAAAGAATCGGCACATTGACCGGTTCGCTGATCTTGATAAAATTCAGACATTCCGGGATCCAGGAAGGATTTGACAATAATAGCAGCAAAACCGGCGTCAGAAAGACGGCGGCAAGGTTGATGACAATACGTGATAGGCGTAAATAGGTCCCGGTAATGGGGGGAAAATAGTAGTCATCGGCGTCTTCGATAATATCAAAGACCGACGTCGGCAGAATCATGGCAGACGGTGAATTGTCCACAAGAACGACGATACTTCCCTCCAGGATACTGGCAGCGGTAGTGTCAGGGCGCTCGGTAAATTTGAATTTGGGGAATGGATTATACCATTTGTGTTGATACAGGCATTCTGCCAGACTTTCCTGATTCATCGTCAGGGCATCAATGTCAATGCTGTCAATGCGGTTTCGGATGTCATCCAGCATTTCCTTTTCGACCCGGTCGCCCATATAGGCAATGACAACGTCGGTGCGGGAACTTTTGCCGACCGTATGCATTTCCATAACAAGTTCCGTCGAGCGGATGCGGCGGCGGATCAAAGCCGTATTGAATACGACCGTTTCGACAAAACCATCTTTGGAGCCGCGCATAACCCGGTCTTTTTCCGGCTCGTCGACACCGCGGGCAGGATAACTTCGAAAATCAATCGACAGCAGTTTGTCGTAACCATCGATCAGAAGCACCGGAACGCCGGAAAGAACCCATTGAATCAAGGTATTTTCGTCTTCAATCAGATCAATCTCGCCGTAAGGAAGGCTGCTCTTTAAGAAATCGTGCGCAGTTTCAGGCATTTGATCCGGTGTGATTTTATAGAGAAATTCCATGATCTTTTCCATCACTTCATCTTTGCAAAAGCCATCAATAATGTAAAAACAGGCGGTTTTTCCGCCAATTGTGATGACGCGATAGATCAGGTCAAAACTTTTATCAACCTGAAGAAGAGAATCAATCTTTTTTTTATTGGTGGAAAAATCTTTGGAAAATGTACTCGCCATATAAAAACCTCCTTTTGCGGGTAGTATGTGCGGAAAAGGGACAAAATATCCGAAAAATATAAACTATTCAGGCTCCCTTTCCCACACATTCGCATTTCGAACACTTCGTGTTCTTTCCCGCCTTTGACAAGGCTAAAAATGCTCATGTGGGGAGAGAGAGCCGTATTAGGATCAAAATGTAGGAAAATCAAAGCCTCTTACGTGCAAGCACGACGATTCATTGATGTTCCTACATTGATCCTGAATAGTTACTATTGACAAAAACCACGAACACTTATAAAATGATATCAGGATTGAAAAAAGCAAAAGATCCTACATAAAAAAGCAGTAAAATTACTGCAAAAACAGAAATAAGGTAGAAAAGTGCACCGTAGAGTGCGGGAAAGAGAGGAAATTATGAACATACCGGGTGACCCCATTATTTTGCTGAGTTATGCAAACACGCAGCTGCGCGATCAATATGCGACGCTTGAGGAATTTTGCAAAACCAATGAGATCGACCAAGAGGCTTTATGTGAAAGCCTGGGAAGTTTGGACTATCATTATGATGAGGTGACAAACCAGTTCATATAAGATGCATGAATATACAAGAGATTACATTTGGACACGAGATATCGATAGAAGACTATAATAATCTGCGGGGAAGTGTCGACTTTATCCGCATTATACCAAAGCGTGCAGAACGTGCATTGTCGCATTCGCTCTATAAGATCATTGCGCTTGATCACGGCAAACCGGTCGGCATGGCGCGGGTAGTAGGAGACGGTGGTTATGTGTTCTTTATTTGTGACGTTATCGTGCATCCGGATTACCAGTCACAGGGACTGGGGCGGAAAATTATAGAAAATGTACTTGGCTGGCTGGAAGACCAGGTGGAAGAGGGGGAAACCATCATGGTAAACCTCATGTCGGCGATGAATAAAGAAGAATTTTACGGAAAACTTGGTTTTCATAAGAGACCATTTGGAAACCATGGCTCCGGGATGTCAAGATGGATCAGCAAATAAGGATGGAGATGAGTACAATGTACAAATGTAAAGATCGTGTGTCGTACAGCCGAATTGACACAGAAGGTAAATTAAAAGTATATGCTATCGTAAATGCCATGCAGGACTGCAGTTTGTTTCACAGCGAAGATGTAGGACTTTCCTGTATGGATCTAAAAAGTGAAGATGCACATGCCTGGCTTGTAAATTCCTGGGATATTGTGATCAAGCGCCGTCCGATCATGGGGGAAGTGTTTGAGGTATCGACATGGCCTTACAAAATGAGGGGTGTATTCGGAATGCGTAATTTCGTGATGAAAACAGAAGAGGGCGAAACACTTGCGTATGCGGATTCGCACTGGTTTTTCTTTGATCAGAAGACGGGAACGCCGGTAAAGCCGGAGCCGGAAGATTATGAGGCTTATGGGATGGAAGAGCCGTATCCGATGGAGTATAAGCCAAGAAAGATCAAAATACCGGAAAATCTTGTATATTGTGACAGTATTACGGTGTGCGAGAATCATATGGATACCAACTCCCATATGAATAATGGAGAATACGTACGTCTGGCAGCCGACCACCTGCCATTTGGTTTTGAAGTGGAAGAGCTCCGTGTCGAATACCGTTTGGCTGCGAAACTTGGCGATGAAATACAATGTTATACATGTGAACAGGAAGAGGGATTTTATGTCGTTATGACGGATAAAGAAAAATCCCCATTTGCGATTACCTGCTTTAAGGGCAGAATCGAAGAAAGGGAATAATCGTGCAGACTATGGAAGAAAAAATACTCGGACGCATGTCGCGTCTGTATGTGACAAAAATGACGAAAAACGGAGTATACCTCGGTTCTTATGAATATCCGGAACTGAAAGTGCTCCTGCCAAATAATCAGGTGCCGAAGGGAACCGAGCGTGGTGATATTTTTCAGGTGTTTCTGTATAAAGACTCGGAAGACCGTTTGATCGCGACAACGACAGAACCTTATGTGCAGTTAGGACAGATGGCACGCTTGAAAGTAACCGATGTGACGGGAATTGGAGCATTTCTTGACTGGGGGATTGCGAAAGACCTGTTCCTGCCGTTTAAAGAGCAGACACATCGTGTAAAAAAAGGCGAGCAGGTATTGGCAGCACTTTACATCGATAAGAGCAGCCGTCTGTGTGCGACGATGCATATCTATGATTATCTTCGCACCGATGGAGACTTCACCGAGGGCGATCATGTCGATGGAATAGTGTATGAGATTTTGGATTCGTTTGGTGCCTTTGTGGCAGTGGCAGATAAATATTCTGCGTTGATCCCTCACAATGAGATGAACCGCGAACTTCATGTGGGAGACAATGTTCATGCCCGTATCAAAGAAATCCGGGAAGATGGAAAATTGACACTCAGTCTGCAGGAAAAACTGCCGGTTCAGATGGGAATGGATGCAGAAAGTATTCTTGCAAGATTAGAGGCAGAAGGTGGTTTTTTGCCATTTCATGATAAAACGTCGCCGGAAATCATCAAGCGTGAATTTAAAATGAGTAAAAATGCCTATAAACGAGCAATCGGACGCCTGATGAAAGAAAAGAAAATTGAAATTCGGTCCGATGGAATTAAGTTGATCTAGTTTTCAAACGCTAGTCCGGAGAGGAATCCGGATTTTCCCAAAAGGAATGGAGGATATCTTTCATTCCTTTTTTATTTGTAATCTTGTAAGGTACCCATTCTTTTGGAAATAAATGAGAATAACTATTGCCGGCGAAGCGTTCATCTAAGAGCAGAATGACACCGCGGTCGGAAGAAGTACGGATCACGCGGCCGCCCGCCTGAAAAACCTTGTTGATGCCGGGGTACAGATAGGCATAGTCAAAGCCGTGTCCATTTTTTTCATCATAATATTGTTTAAATAATTCGCGTTCCTCGCAAACCTGCGGAAGGCCGGTTCCCACGATCGCGGTACCGATCAGACGGTCTTCTTTCAGATCAATCCCTTCGCTGAAAATGCCGCCCATAACACAGAGGCCTACAAGAGTGTAGTCATTTTCGGCATCAAAAGAAGCCAGAAATTCTTCCTTTTCTGATTCTGACATATTTTGACATTGTTCGACGATTTGTGTCTGCTCCGGGAGATGAAGCTGGTCTTTGACCTGGCGTAAAAAGGCGTAGGAAGGGAAGAAAATGATATAATTTCCCTGCTTTGCCTGCACAAATTCTTCAATATAGCCGGCGATACGGCGGTATTCCGAGACAGAACGCCGTGTGTACTTGCTGGTGACATCATTGGCGATCACGATGCGCCGCTGGTCCGGCGTAAAGGAAGATTTGGCGTAGACGGCATAGTCTTCTTCGGTCGTCGAAAGCTGCTCCATATAATAGCGGATCGGCAGCAGAGTAGCAGAGAAAAAGACTGTACTGCGTGCCTGCTCTTCGGCGTCACTGAGCCGTGTCGAAGGGTCCATGCATTGCAGTTTGATGCGGAAATTCCCGGATTCCTCATAATCGGTGTAAATGCGGTATTTTTCATCCTTGGTGTCGTTCATATTGAGAAAATGCCGGACAGCAAAAAATAAGTTTAAAATCGTTTCGCGCTCGGGAAGTTCCTTCACTTCTTTCGTCAAAAGTTCAAAACTGTTTATAACACGCAGCAGTTGAAATTCAAAAGAAGAAATGTCCTCCAGAAGTTCAAAATGATCGCAGGCATGCTTCCATTCAAGCATGGTTTTGTTGCACCGGTCCAGCGAAGCCGCAAAAATCTTAAATAAATATTTTATTTCGGATGGGTAATTTTTGGTGGACTCCTCATTTATAATGCGTTTTACTTTCAAAAAATCTTCTTTCACCAGCACGGCGCTGTACATTTCTCTGGCACGATCTACGAGATTATGAGCCTCATCGATCAAAAAGGCAAAATTTCCTTTTTTTTCTTCCGAAAAGAACCGTCGCAGATAGACATTGGGGTCGAAAGCATAATTGTAATCGCAGATAATGCTGTCCGCAAAAAGAGCCGCATCGAGGCACATTTCAAATGGGCAGACATTGTGTTTTTCGGCATACGAAAGAATGGTATCCCGATTCATGTCATTTTCATGGATCAGCATATCATAAACGCAGTCATTGACGCGGTCGTAATGCCCCTTGGCATACGGACAGGAAGCAGGATTACACTCCGGGCTGCCTTCCAGAAAGCACATTTTTTCCTTTGCCGTGATCGTGAGAAATTTAAAATGCAGCGACTGCTCTGACAAAAGTTGGAAACATTCCTGCGCGACTGTTCTCGTGATCGTTTTGGCAGTCAGATAAAAAAGACGGTCGATCAGCCCTTCGCCCATTGCTTTTACCGACGGAAATACGGTGGAAATGGTCTTTCCGACACCGGTGGGAGCCTGGATAAAAATTTTCTTTTTGTGCTCGATCGTTTTATATACGCAGGCGGCAAGTTCTTTCTGGCCGTCGCGGTAGGGGAATGGAAACGTAAGCGACTGAATGGAAGCATTTCGCTTTTTCTGCCAGTCAAATTCGTAGCGCGCCCATGGGGTATACAAGTCGACAAGATCCCGGAACCACGCGCGGATCTCTTCACTGCGGTAGGTGACCGGAAAACGGCGGATCTCCTCGCTCTCCAGATGGCAGTACGTCACCTGAACGGTGATAAATGCCGGATTTTCGGTTTCGCAGATCATATAGGCATAGCACATTGCCTGCGCTTTATGCACCAAAAGAGGTTCTTTTAACTGGTGGATGTCCATAAAAACACCCTTGATCTCATCGACAAGAATTTCGGAGTCGTCGCGGAAGATGCCGTCGGCGCGTCCCTCAATTTTTAAATCAAATTCTTCGCCGGTTTCCTCGCTCTGCATTGCAACGTACGTAAATAAAGGAACCTCTGCCTGATAGCCGATTCCCATACTTTTTTGTATTTTTTTGTGAATTTTGTTACCGAGCTGCATTGCCTCCGGATTCCGGGTGCCAAGACCGGTAGAATTGATGTCTCCCTCTCGAAAAATAAATTCCACCAGATTACGCACGGAAATTTTTAATTCTCTGCGTTCTGTCATAAAAAGACCTCTTTTATCATTCTTCTGAATAGTAACTATTCAGGCCCCCTCTCCCACGCATTCGCATTTCGAACACTTCGTGTTCTTTCTCGCCTTTGACAAGGCTAAAAATGCTCATGTAGGGAGGGGGAGCCCTATTAGGATCACTGTAGGAAAATCAAAGCTTCTTACGTGCAAGCACGACGATTCATTGATTTTCCTACAGTGATCCTGAATAGTTAATTTTAGTATAGCAAAAAGGGGAGCATTTGGCAATCGGCAGATATGAGAAAAAGGCCACAATGTGACCTTTTTCTGGGGAATAGAGAACTAAACTATATATAGGCAATCATTAGGTTATCCCAATGATAACGGCAATAAAAAAATGGCAACTCGCCTAAGGCGAATCACCATTGATTCATATATATAGTATCGCAAATCGACACAGTTGTCAAGAGTTTTTTGAAGCGATTGTGCCATCATCGCTGATCTGGTGATAAATGCGGTAGACATAAGCCGCTACGATCACGCAGACCGCACCGGTGATCAGCAGGTTAAATGTCAGATTCAAAAGTTCCATATTGTTCAGATAAGATGGCATGTACGCGATGATGTGAAGCAGGATCGCGATCGGGAACATCGGTTTGAGTTTCCGGTTATTGACCGCCATGAAGACCAGGATTGTTAAAGCAATCTGCAGCGCAAGAAGGAAGACGCGCTCGATGCCGTAAGCGACGTATTCACTTGTCGGAATCGCCATCAGGGCTGCGAGATTATTTTTCTGCTCTACCAGTTTTTCCCCGGTAATGCCGAGTTTGTTGAAATATTCATCGACACCAAGTGAGTTTACCAGCAATGCCAGTACAAAATTTCCCATAAAAAGAGAACTTCCGTAAGCGAGTGCTTCCAGACCTCCGTGACCGAGACCGAAAAGCAGAGCATTTTGCTTGTCCGGATTCTTTTTCATCATATACTTTAATCCGATAAATTTACCGGTTTCTTCGACAATGCCGGCAAGTACAGCACCATATACTGCATAATATACCGGGTGAATGCTTCGGTTTAATACGGAAGAAAGCGACAGGCCGCCCAGCAAAAGGATGTTGATCAGTCCGCTTACGCCAAAGGCAAACAGTGCGTAAAAAAGAAGTCCTTTCAAAAAGGATGTGATCTTTGCACCGGTTTTCGTTTTCATATACGCGAGTGCGATAAAAGGTATACCCATGCATACCAAAGCGACGATGACCATTCCCATCATGGAATTTTTTGAGAAGGCAGTCGCCATAAGAACCATTTTTGTCATAGGAATCTCCATTTCTGTATGTAGTATGTTTGTAACTATTAGGATCACTATGCAAAAACAATGTTTCTTACGTGCAAGCACGACGCTCCATTGCTTTTGCACAGTAAGCCTGAATAGTTACGGTTTATATAATAATATAACACGACTTCCTATTGAAAAACAAGAGAAAAATGGTATACTTAAAGAAATACTACGAGGAAGGGGAAAGACATGTCAAATCACTTTTTTACTACATTATCCCAATATTGTAAGAAGGATATCGTGCCGATGCATATGCCGGGGCACAAAAGAAATCCGCTGTGTACGATGCCGGACCCCTATTCTCTTGATGTGACGGAGGTTCCGGGGGTAGATGATCTGCATCACCCGGTGGAGATGATCCGCGACCTGATGGACGAGCTGACCAAATACTATGATTCGAAACAGACCTATCTTTTGGTCAATGGAAGTACGTGCGGGATTTTGGCGGCGATCACGGCGTGCTGTTATCCGGGGGACAAGATTTTGGTGGCGAGAAACTGTCATAAATCGGTTTACAATGCGATTAAACTTCTTGGGCTTCGCCCGGTTTATGTGGTTCCGCATCGGCTGGAAGGGATGCTGGGAGAACTGGGAATTGCGGGCGAGATCGAAGCCTCAGAGATTCGCCGCCGGCTAAAAGAAAATTCGGATATCAAATGTGCGATGATCACATCGCCGACGTATGAGGGGATTGTTTCGGACATTGCCGGCATCGCGGAGGCGGTACATGAGAAAAATATTCCACTTATTGTGGATGAAGCGCATGGGGCACATTTTAACTGGATTCCGACTTTTCCGGAAACCGCGGTGCGGCAGGGGGCTGACCTTGTGATTGAAAGTCTCCACAAAACATTGCCGGCATTTACGCAGACGGCGGTGCTTCATCAGACGGGAAACCGCATTGATGAAGAACGGCTCTTGTGGGCACTTCAGACTTACCAGTCGAGCAGTCCGTCGTACCTTTTGATGGCATCGATCGCAAAGTGTTTTGAATATGTGAAGACAGAAGAATCCTTTTCCGCGGAACATTTTGTAAAAAATCTCAATGATTTTTATAAGAAAACGGACAGTTTACAAAAATTGGAAACCATCCGTTGTGAGAAGATGGATTTGTCGAAAATTGTTATCAGCACCGCTCGTACAGAACTTACCGGGCAGCAGCTGGAAGAACTTCTCTTGGAGCGTTACGGAGTTCAATTAGAGATGAGTTGTGGCAATTATGCGTTGGGGATGGCTACAATCTGCGATACAGCGGAACATTTTGACCGCTTTGCAAAAGCTTTGTGTGATCTTGACCGGTCCTTATCGTATGCGGAAAAGGGGGCGAAAAAGACCTTTACGTACAATATAAAACCGCCGGAGCAGCGGATGTTCAGTCATGAGGCAGAGCGGCTTCCGAAAAAAGAGATCCTGCTTGCGGAGGCGGCCGGTCAGACTGCGGCGAAGGACGTGTATCTGTATCCGCCGGGAGTGCCGTTTGCGGTCGCCGGTGAAATATTTTCGCAGGAAATGGTTGACGTGCTTTTGGACGGACAAAGATCCGGTTATGAAGTGCGTGGAGTTGAAAACGGCAGAGTGTTTGTCTGCCATGAGATAAAATAAGATTTGGAGGGATTGCAATGGGTAAATTATTTGTTATTATGGGGAAGAGTGCGACAGGAAAAGATTCGCTGTATCAGAGAATCGTGGAGGATTTTCCGAAACTTCAGGAAGTGGTGACATATACGACGCGCCCGATCCGTGCCGGGGAGACCTATGGCAAAGAGTATTTTTTTGTCAGTGAAGAGGAAATGCACGAGATGCAGGAAGACGATAAGATCATTGAATGCCGCGTGTATCAGACGGTGCATGGACCATGGTACTATTTTACTGCTAACGACGGACAGATCAATCTGGAAAAAGGAAATTATATCCTGATTACGACATTGGAAGGATATCGCAAACTGGAGACATTTTTTGGCATCGATCAGGTCGTTCCAATCTATATAGAAGTGGATGATTTTGATCGTATCGAACGCGCATTGAAACGCGAAAAAGAGCAGAATACGCCGTGCGTGGCAGAACTGTGCCGCCGGTTTCTCGCAGATGAAGAGGACTTTTCGGAGGAAAAACTGGATGAGACAGGCATCGACATCCGTGTCCGGAATGACGATTTTGAAGAGGCGCTTTCTCATATCGAAACGATGATCCAGCATCACGTGTGATTTTTATAGTTGCAACACCGGCGAATTTCATGGTATACTTAGAGAATGGAATGGATTGCATTTTGAGGGAGGTGTGAAAGGATGGAAATTAAAGTAGATCCAATGCAGCAGACCGTGGCTGCAACGACGACGAGACAGACGCAAAATACGGGAGAAGATTTCAAATTTACGCTGATGAGTTCTCTGGAAGAAGAGGGACTGCAGGCGCGCCTTTCACTCATGATGGAAGACATTACGATGCAGGGGAAAAAACTGGGCAAGCACATGGATGTGCGTGATATGCGCCAGTACCGGAAACTGATCCAGGAATTTATGAACGAGATCGTAAACCGTTCGCATAAATTCAGCCGTGAAAATTTCCTTGACCGGAGAGGACGGCACCGCGTGTATGGCATGATCAAACGTGTCAATGTGGCATTGGATGAGCTCGCGGGAGAACTGATCAAAGAAGAAAAAGACCACCTCGGGATTCTCGCAAAGATTGACGAGATACGGGGGATGCTGTTAGATATACTGACATGAGGAAAGGATGGTGGTACCTATGTTTTTATTTTCAGAAATAATGGGGCATGAAGATATAAAAGAACATTTGCAGATGGCGATCCGCGAAGATAAGCCGTTTCATGCCTATATTTTCCAGGGCGAAGTGGGATGTGGCAAAGAGACGATGGCGAGAACGTTTGCGGCAGGGCTTCAATGTACGGCAGAGCAGGAGGTGCGGCCATGTGGGAAATGTCCGTCCTGCAAACAGATTGATTCCGGAAATCAGCCCGATGTGATCTGGGTAACGAGAGAATTGTCGAGTATCGGTGTGGATGATGTGCGTGAAAAAATCAATTCCGAGATGGCGATCAAACCATTTTCCAGTCCCTACAAAATATTTATCGTTCCGGAAGCCGAGAGAATGACCGAAGCGGCGCAGAATGCCCTTTTGAAAACCATCGAGGAGCCGCCGGAATATGGGATTATCATTCTGCTCACGAGTAATATGAGTGCGATTCTGCCGACGATTCAGTCGCGATGCCTGACATTGGAATTTCGACCGCTTACGACGGCAGCGATTGAGAAATATCTGATCGACAATTACCATGTGGTAGATTACCGCGCGCGGACGAGTGCCATATTTGCGCAGGGAAATCTTGGAAAAGCAATCCGCTACATCGAATCCGAAGATTTTGAAGAGAAAAAGAATCAGGTATTATATTTGTTAAAAAATGTAAGAAATATGACCGTTTCGGAAATGCTTGAAAAAATAAAGGAGATCGGGGAAGACAAGGACAATATCAAAGATTATATTGACCTCATGGTTCTTTGGTACCGCGATGTGCTTTTATTTAAGGCGACAAAAAATATGAATCAGCTGGTATTCCAAAGCGAATTCCGCGCGATATCGGAAGAAGCAAACCAGCGTGATTATGAGAAAATTGAAGAGATATTAAGTGCTTTTGACAAAGCGAAACTTCGCCTCAAAGCCAATGTAAACTTTGAAGTGGCGATGGAGCTTATGCTTTGTACAATGAAGCAGTAAGAATTGATAAAGTGAGGTAAAAAAGTGAAGATTATTATCGGAGTACGTTTCCGCCAGGCGGGCAAAATTTATTATTTTGATCCGGGAAAGGAAAAAGAAAATATAACACGTGGAACGCGTGTGATCGTAGAGACGGCAAAAGGAGTCGAGATGGGGACAGTAGTTCTTCCACCGACGGAAATGCCGGAAGAAAAGATTGTGGCACCGCTGAAAGGAATCGTTCGTTTAGCGACGAAAGAGGATGAGGAACACGAACAAAAGAACCGCGAAAAAGAGGCAGAGGCGTTTGTCATCTGCAAACAGAAAATTGACAAACATAAATTGGAAATGAAATTGATCGCGGCAGAATATACCTTTGACCGCAACAAATTATTGTTTTATTTTACGGCAGACGGAAGAATTGATTTCCGTGAACTGGTCAAAGATCTGGCATCGGTGTTCCGTACACGTATTGAACTGCGTCAGATCGGAGTTCGTGATGAGACAAAACTGCGCGGAGGAATCGGTATCTGCGGAAGGGCACTCTGCTGTCACACTTATCTTTCCGAATTTGCGCCGGTTTCCATCAAAATGGCAAAAGAGCAGAATCTGTCACTCAATCCGACGAAGATTTCGGGAGTGTGTGGCCGTTTGATGTGTTGTCTGAAAAATGAGGAAGAGGCTTACGAGGAATTAAACCGAAGCCTGCCAAATGTCGGAACGCGTGTGAAAACGCCGGACGGCCTCAATGGGGAAGTGCAGAATGTCAGTGTATTGAAACAGAAAGTCCGCGTCATCGTAACTCTTGACAATGACGAAAAAGAAGTGCGTGAATACATGGCAGCAGAGCTTAAATTCCGCAAAGAACGCAAACGCGATCATGGAAAACAGGAAGATGACAAAGAGTTAAAAGCACTGGAAGCAATGGAAAAAAAGGAAGGTAAATCAAAAATCTGATGAAAGACGGATTGTTATCAGGGGAGCGGCTGGATGATCTGCAGCGGGACGGCTTGATGCTCATTCAGAACCCCAAATGGTTTTGCTTTGGCATGGATGCGGTGCTGCTTTCGTCTTTTGCCTGTGTTCCGGAAGGAAAAAAGGTGTTGGATCTCGGCTGTGGCAATGGTATCATTCCGATTCTTTTGTCCGCCAAGACCCAAGCGGAGCACATCGAGGGACTGGAAATTCAGGCGGACATCGCAGACATGGCGAGACGAAGTGTCGAGTATAATAAATTAGACTCCAGAGTGCATATTACAACCGGAGATATCAAAGAAGCGGCGGCTATTTTCGGAGCGGCTTCTTTTGATGTCGTAACGACCAATCCACCATATATGAGCGAATCCCACGGACTTACGAATCCTACGGGACATAAGGCGATTGCACGTCATGAGTTAAAATGTACGCTGGAGGATGTGCTGAAAGCAAGTGCAAAATTATTGAAACCCGGTGGACATTTCTTTATGGTACACCGTCCGTCGCGGCTTGGCGAGATTATGAGTAAAATGACCGCCTGCCGGATCGAACCAAAGCGGATGCAGCTTGTCTATCCGTATGTGGACAAAGAGCCGAATATGGTGCTGATCGAAGGGACACGTGGCGGTAATCCGGGAATGAAGATAGAAAAGCCGCTTATTGTTTATAAAGAGGTAAATGTGTATACTGAACAATTGTTAGAGAATTACTAGGAAATGAGGCTATTATGGGAACTTTATATTTGTGTGCTACGCCAATCGGAAATCTGGAAGATATCACATTACGAGTGCTGCGTACGTTGAAAGAAGTAGATCTGATCGCGGCCGAGGATACCAGACAGACAATTAAACTTCTCAATCATTTTGATATCAAGACGCCACTTACCAGTTATCATGAACACAATAAATATCAGAAGACAGGAGTGCTTGTCAATGAACTGCTGGCAGGAAAAAATATCGCTGTCGTGACCGATGCGGGTACGCCTGCGATCTCGGATCCGGGAGCCGAACTGGCACTTGCTGCCTACGAAGCAGGGATTCCGGTGACATCTTTGCCGGGAGCTTCTGCCGTCATCACGGCGCTTACGCTGGGTGGCCTGCCGACACGCCAGTTTGCTTTTGAAGGATTTCTCCCAATGGATAAGAAAGAGCGGGCCAGAGCGTTGGAACGCCTGAAAAATACGACATATACGACGGTATTTTACGAGGCACCACACCGCCTGACAAAGACATTACAGGCGATCGCCGAAGTTCTTCCGGGAACACGGAAAATCGCGGTTTGCAAGGAACTTACCAAACGGCATGAAAAAGTGATGCAGTGTACGCTGGAAGAGGCTTGTACTTATTATGAAAAAAATGATCCGAAGGGCGAATTTGTATTTGTTGTGGAGGGCGCAGACATTGAAGAACTGGAAAGCATCGAACAGCAGAAATGGGAAGAAGTTCCGATCGAAGAACATATGCAAAATTATCTTTCCCGGGGGATGGAGCGAAAAGAGGCAATGAAAGCGGTGGCGAAAGACCGTGGAATGACAAAAAATCAGGTATATAAAGAACTGATGAAATAAAAAGACACAACGCAGGCAACGGAAGAGGTGCCTGCGTTTTTTTGATTACTTGAACAGGCAGTCGTCGGGTACAACAAAAAAAGCAACCGAGTGGTTACTTAAAATAAAAAAAGGAAAGGCTGGAGTCTAGGGGGGCTCCAGCCACACTAAAGGGATATATGATTAAATTAAACCAGCTAGCTTTGCTAATGCTTCAATTGAAGCTACGGAAACTAATTTTCCTTCGTACTCAATCAAATCTTTGTCTGAACCGGTAAATACATCAACTGGTTCATGTTTTTTGATCATGATTGCATTTTTCTGAGCAGAAATTTCAACTTCTCCGCGATTTTCAATTCCAAGTGATTTTCTCATTTCCATCGGAATGGTAACTCTACCTAAGTTATCCAAACGACGTACAATTCCAACATTTTTACTCATGGTCGTCTTCCCCTTTTTTTTATTGAAAGAAATTTTCTTACATATTTTTTGTACTCACAACCCCTTCAACGATTTACATTTTATCACTAGTTGAGCTATTAGTCAATAAAATAAATATAAAAATATATAAAATATGGCTAAAAGATTATAAAGCCGTGCGTTTTGCGCATTGCATCGCCAAAAAACCGATAAAAAATCCGGAGATCAGGCCGCTGAAATACAAAATGGGAGCATACCAGCGAAGAGAGTCAAAACCTACGACGAGCGAGGCAACCAACCATTGTCCCATGCAGTGAGCTATGCCACCGGCAGTACTGACGGAAAGCATTGAGAACCGGTTATTGGTCATTGTTTTGAGACCTGCCATCAGCATCAGACTGAGGACACTTCCCACAAGACTGTACAATAAACTAAACAGACTGCCAAAAGTAAAGGCACTCAGAACGATTCGCAAAAGGGACAGCGAAAGGGTGTAACGGAACCCCTTCTTATATAAAATGAGAACAAATATCAAATTAGCAAATCCAATCTTCATTCCCGGAAATGGAAGCGGCAGCGGGAAAAGATTTTCAAGATAGCCAAACAAAAAAGCCAATGCTGTGTAAAGAGCATATTCTGCTATTTTTTTAGAGCGGTTCATATGTGTCTCCTTTCCTTATCCACTGATTCCGTCCAGCTCAGGTGATGTCTGAGTTGAGATGATCGATAGGACAACCTGATGGGGAAGGCATACGATGCTTTCGCCGGTTTTTGAAATGCCTTTTGTACGGACGCAGATTTGATCCGGACAAGAAGCATGCGTCATTGTGACTTTTTGGTCTTTAATGCAAAATGTGTTGGAATCGCCGGCTTCCGTCGTGATCGTTTTTTCTATGTTAGAAGAAAGCGGATAAGTGGCAGTGACTTTTCCTTTGATGCGGACCTCTACGACGGAACCATTTTCTCCGTGCGGCAGATAGACAAAGCAGGCGAGAAGCAGTCCCACGATCAAAAGTCCGGCGAGAAGAAAGATATCCATGCGTGTTTTCTTCATGCGAATCTCAACTCCTTTTCGTTACCGTTCCCTCTATTCTATCATATAAAAATTGCAAAAGAAATAAAGAAAATGTAAATAGTATAAAATATTCACGAAACCGTAAAAAGTCACTTGACACTAGGGGGTGTGTAGTATATGATAAAGATACACGTAGTTTTAAAAACTACGTGAGGTGTAAATTAAAACAAGATGGATTTGGCGTGATTACGAACGCAGAAATGGAGAAAGATATGAGTTATACCGAAGGAAAGAAGTTTGATTTGGTCGGAATCGCGGATCAATATATTGAAACAGGATTTGGTGAAGATGGAATTTTGAATTCCATAAAATTTAAAAACGATGAGAATTTTAATTTTTCATATGATGTAATTGACGTAATGGCAAAAAAATGTCCGGATAAACTGGCGATGCTTCACGTGTCGAAAGATGGAAGAGAGCGTTATTTCACATTCCGTGATATCGCAAAATTTACTAATATGACAGCAAATTATTTCAGTTATCTCGGAATTAAGCGCGGAGATAAGGTAATGCTCGTTTTGAAACGTCATTTCCAGTTCTGGTTCTCCATCCTTGCGCTTCATAAGATTGGGGCCATCGCGATCCCTGCGACAAATCTGCTTACTCGCAAAGATTTCGAATATCGTTTCAAAGCAGGTGAAGTGGATGCCGTCGTTTGTACGGCAGACGGCGATGTTTCCCGTGAAGTGGATAAGGCTTCCCGTGGAAATACAACATTGAAACTGAAAATCATGGTAGGCGGCGCACGCGAGTCCTGGCACTGCTTTAACAAAGACATTCAGTTTTTCTCGGCAAACTTTACAAAACCAAAAGATGTGCCGGGCGGAGACGATCCGATGCTGATGTTCTTTACTTCGGGTACAACATCGTATCCGAAAATTACGACACACAATTATAAATACCCATTGGGACATTACATCACTGCCAAATATTGGCACCAAGTAGACCCGGACGGCATTCATTTTGCGATTTCCGATACCGGATGGGGAAAAGCTCTGTGGGGAAAATTATACGGACAGTGGATCTGCGAAGCACCTATTTTTACGTATGATTTTGACGATTTTGATGCGAAAAAGATTTTGCAGATGATCGAAAAATATAAAATTACAACATTCTGTGCACCACCAACGGCATATCGTGTTATGGTTCATTTGCAGCTGGAAAAATATGACCTTTCTTCGCTGCAGAATGTAACGACGGCCGGCGAGGCATTGAACCCGAAAATCTATGAGAAATTTAAAGAAAAAACGGGATTTGATATTATGGAAGGATTTGGACAGACCGAGACGACGATGCTGATCGGTAATATCAAGGGAATGACTCCACGTCCGGGCTCCATGGGTAAACCAAGTCCATTGTACGAAGTTGCCGTGATGCTTTCCGACGGAAGTATCGCTAAGACCGGCGAAGAGGGAGAAATCGTAGTTAAGGTTGCTGATGGTGTGCCAAATGGCCTGTTTACCGGATACTACAATGACAAAGAAAAAACCGATTCCGTATGGTATGACGGATATTATCACACCGGTGATACTGCGTGCATGGACAGTGACGGATATCTGTGGTATGTCGGACGTGTTGATGATGTGATCAAATCTTCCGGTTACCGTATTGGACCATTTGAGATTGAAAATGAGATCATGAAACTGCCATATGTGCTGGAATGTGCTGTGACATCTGTGCCGGATAAACTTCGTGGTCAGGCGATCAAGGCGACGATCGTACTTGCGGATGGCAGCGAAGGTGACGAGCATATGAAAAATGATATTGTAAAATACTTGAAGAAAAATGTTGCTTCTTATAAGTGGCCTAAGATTGTGGATTTTGCCAAAGAACTGCCAAAGACAATCAGCGGAAAGGTTCGCCGTGCCGAAATTAAGGCACATGACTGGTCCGAAGAAGAGGGCGGAAAGTCAGATGCGAACGAGATCCCTGAGGTGGAAAATACAGCCGAAGAGAAAAAAGAAGACTGATACTACTTGACAGTTCTCTGCCATGAGAGTAAACTAAAAGATACAAAATATACGTCAAAGGAAGATGGTTAACTATGGAAAAAAAGAACATTGATTGGTCCAGTCTGGGATTTGGATACCATGACACAGACAAACGTTTTGTGGCTAATTACAAAGATGGTGCCTGGGACGAGGGTGCTTTGATCGATGATCCTATGATCACAATGAGTGAGTGTGCAGGTGTGCTTCAGTATGCACAGACTTGTTTCGAGGGATTAAAAGCTTACACAGCAGAAGATGGACATATTGTCTGCTTTCGCCCTAACTTAAATGCAGAGCGTATGGCAAATACGGCAAGACGTCTTGAGATGCCGGCATTTCCGGAAGATAAATTTGTAGATGCAGTAGTACAGACTGTTTTGGCAAACGAAGCTTACGTGCCACCTTATGGCTCCGGTGCTTCTTTGTACATCCGTCCATATATGTTCGGTATCGCACCGGTTATCGGAGTTGCTCCTTCTAAAGAGTATCAGTTCCGTGTATTTACGACACCGGTTGGTCCTTATTTCAAGGGCGGCGCAAAACCGATCGTAATCCGTGTCAGTGATTTTGACCGTGCAGCGCCAAATGGTACGGGACATGTTAAAGCTGGTCTGAACTATGCGATGAGTCTTCATGCGATTGTAGATGCACATAATCAGGGATTCGCTGAAAATATGTATCTGGATCCTAAGACAAGAACAAAGGTAGAAGAGACCGGTGGAGCAAACTTCATCTTTGTTACAAAAGATGGAAAAGTGGTTACACCAAAGAGCAGCAGTATTCTTCCTTCGATCACAAGACGTTCTCTCGTAACAATCGCAAGAGATATCCTTGGTCTTGAAGTAGAAGAAAGAGAAGTATACCTTGATGAAGTAAAAGATTTTGCAGAGTGTGGACTTTGTGGAACCGCAGCTGTTATTTCTCCGGTTGGAAAGATCAATGATCATGGCAAAGAGATCTGCTTCCCAAGCGGTATGGAGAAAATGGGTGAAGTTACACAGAAATTGTATGATACACTTACCGGCATCCAGATGGGTCATATCGAAGGACCGGAAGGATGGGTTAAGGTTATCAAATAAATAACGTAACATTGTGAAACCAGACCACATATTTTTTCAGGAAAAGATATGTGGTCTTTGTTAATTATTGGAAATGGAGGATGAAATGGAAACGATTGCCAGTTTTACCGTAGATCATTTAAAACTTCTTCCGGGAGTCTATGTTTCCCGCAAAGACTGCACCGGAACGGACATTGTGACGACGTTTGACATCCGCATGACACGTCCGAACTTTGAACCGGTTATGAATACCGCAGAGATTCACGCGGTAGAGCATTTGGGTGCGACATTTTTACGAAACCACGATACGATGGGAGAAAAGGTTGTATATTTTGGCCCAATGGGCTGCCGCACCGGCTTTTACCTGATTCTTGCCGGCGATTACGAATCTGCAGATATCGTGCCTTTGCTCAAAGAAATGTTTGCATTTATCAGCGAATACGAAGGGGAGATTCCGGGAGCAGCGCCGGAAGCCTGTGGCAATTACCTGGATCTGAATCTGCCGATGGCAAAATATGTTGCCAAGCGGTATCTTACCGAAGTGCTGGAAAACATTACCGGAGAGCGCTTAAACTATCAATAGGCATTCTTTTTGAAAAACACGCATATGCTAGAAGAAAAGGAATGCGGAAGTGGGACAGATGTTGCAATGGGAAGGAAGAATTGTGGACAATACCAATGTGCAGCTTTTGAAGGCGGCACTGCCTTATCTCGATCAGCCGGTTGGAAACCGGATCGATCTCGAAGGGCTTCTTCGGAGTATCCGAGGTTTCTGTCGGAAAAATGAACGGCAGATTATCGACCTTTTATTGCAGATTTTTATGTTCCGCCATGTTCGTGAGATGATGACGATGATGCAGGAAATGAAACAGGAGGCAGAACAGTCGGATTCCGGGACGGGGAATATGGAAGGCATGATGGAGTTTTTGAAAAGCCGGATACCTCCCGAACAACAGGACATGGTTGACATGATGTCTGTCTTTTTATCCGCAATGAGCGAGGACAATAATGGGCAATCTGGAAGAGATGTATGCGAAGATGAACCCGGCGAAAGCGAAGATTTTGAAGCAGCTCGAAGCGCAGACAAAGGGAATCGAGATGAAAGCGGCGGCACCGTTTGTGATGCAGGCGATGAGGGAGCTTCGCAGCCGGAATCTGTCATTTACTCCGGAGGAGACGGAGGCGATGATGGAGATTCTTACTCGTGATATGAATGATTCGGAAAAGCAGCGTGTGGAAAAAATGAAACAGATTATAAGAACGAAAGGAAATAAATAAAATGAAAAAAATCATAAGAAACCTGATAACCGCCGTAGTAGCGACGACACTCTGTCTTACCGGATGTGGCTCCGCAGGAACGGCAGACAAAAGTACGGATTCTACCAAATCTACAGAGAAATCCGCACAGGAATCTACCCAGACAGCCAGTGGCAGTGCTATCCAAGGAAAATTGAGCGGCAAGCACCACGCCAAGATCACAGTCAAAGATTATGGAACGATTGAAGTGGAACTGGATGCCGACCAAGCCCCGATCACGGTGACAAATTTTGCCAAACTTGTTCAGAAAGGATTTTACGATGGCTTGACATTTCACCGCATCATCTCCGGCTTTATGATTCAGGGCGGCGACCCGGAAGGCACCGGAATGGGCGGATCGGATGAGACGATTAAAGGCGAGTTCTCCTCCAATGGAGTAGAAAACTCGATCAAACATACCCGCGGCACGATTTCGATGGCGCGCTCGCAGGATCCGGACAGCGCAAGCTCCCAGTTCTTTATCATGCATCAGGATGCAGACTATCTCGATGGAGAATACGCCGGCTTCGGCCACGTCACATCAGGTATGGAGGTTGTGGATCAGATCTGTGAAAAGACACCGGTCACCGACAGCAACGGAACGGTAGAAAAATCAAATCAGCCGGTTATTGAAAAGATTGAGTGGCTGGATTAAGGAAAAATTATAAGAAATCCCCATTGAAATTGAGAAAAAGTTGTGATATACTAAAAAATAATGATGACAAACAGATAGGAGAGGAACTGATTATCATGAAAAGAATTAAAACTCTGACAACAAAAAATCTGAAAGATACAATGAAAAAAGGCGGATGCGGTGAGTGCCAGACATCTTGTCAGTCTGCTTGTAAGACATCCTGTACAGTAGGAAACCAGAGCTGCGAGAACAAGTAAGATCAGATTGTATCTAAGAAGTACGAAAAGTGGCAAAGGGCTTGCCTGATTTTGGTCGGGTAAAGTCCTTTCTTATTGAATTCAATGGAATGAGGATAAAAAGATGATTCATCAATATAAAAATAATGGTTATAATATAGTTTTAGATGTAAACAGTGGCTCGATCCACGTCGTGGATGATGTGGCATATGATGTGATCGGGATGTATGAGACAAAAGAAAGAGCAGAGATCACAGCGGAAATTTTGAAAAAATATCCGGAAGTAAAAGAAGAGGAAATGGAAGAACTGTATCAGGATCTGGAAAAAATGCGGGAAGACGGCACACTGTTTACCGAAGATACGTACAAAGACGGTGTCATTGACTTCAAAAAACGCCAGACCGTGGTAAAAGCGTTGTGCCTTCACATCGCGCATGCCTGCAACCTCTCCTGCCGTTATTGTTTTGCCGGTGAGGGCGAGTATCATGGAGACCGTTCATTGATGAGCTACGAAGTGGGAAAAAAAGCACTCGACTTTTTGGTGAAAAATTCCGGAAGCCGCCGCAACCTCGAAGTGGATTTCTTTGGGGGAGAGCCACTTATGAATTTTGATGTGGTAAAAAAACTCGTTGCCTACGGAAGAAGTCTGGAAGAGCCGTATGACAAGCATTTTCGTTTTACATTGACGACCAATGGTGTGCTTTTGGATGACGATATCATTGCGTTTGCCAATAAAGAGATGGACAATATTGTCCTCAGTATCGATGGAAGAAAAGAAGTTCATGACCACATGCGCCCAAATAAAAACGGCGACGGAAGTTATGATCTCATTTTGGATAAATTTAAAAAAGTGGCAGAAAGCCGCGGACAGAACCGTTATTATGCGCGTGGAACATTTACACATTATAACCTGGATTTTGTGGAAGATGTGCTTCATCTTGCCGATGAGGGATTCAAGCAGATTTCGGTTGAGCCGGTTGTGGCAGATCCGAGTGAACCATATGCGATCCGCGAAGAGGACATTCCGGTAATCTGCGAGGGATATGACCGCCTTGCGAAAGAAATGATCAAACGCGAAAAAGAAGGAAATGGATTCAACTTCTTCCATTTTATGATCGATCTGACCGGCGGACCTTGCGTGTACAAACGACTTTCCGGCTGTGGTTCGGGAACCGAGTATCTGGCAGTAACTCCTTGGGGCGACTTATATCCATGCCACCAGTTTGTGGGAAATGAAGATTTCCTTCTCGGAAATGTGGACGACGGCATCGTCAATGAGCCGATTCGCGATGAATTCAAACTGTGCAACGTCTATGCCAAAGAAGAATGCCGTAACTGCTTTGCCAAGTTTTACTGCAGCGGTGGATGTGCCGCAAATGCCTATAATATGCATGGTGACATCAACCAGCCTTATGAGATCGGCTGCGCGCTTCAGAAAAAACGTGTGGAATGTGCGATCATGATAAAAGCTGCATTAGCGGAGTAAATTTTGCTAATATGTGAAATATATGTTAAATTTGAAAAAAACGATTGAAAAAATCCAGAATGCGTTTATAATTAATGTAGGTATGTTTACGTAAGATTAAGTAGATAGAGGAATAGATGATATGTTCGATTGACTAAGAAGAGGAAGAAAGGAGAACGTCATGGACATTGGAATAGATTTGGGAACAGCGAGTATCCTTGTATATGTAAAAGGAAAAGGTGTTGTTTTAAAAGAACCAAGTGTAGTGGCATTTGACCGAGACACAAATCGAATCAAAGCGATTGGAGAAGAAGCCAGACTGATGCTTGGTCGTACTCCGGGAAATATTGTAGCCGTACGTCCGCTTCGTCAGGGCGTTATTTCTGATTATACAGTAACAGAAAAAATGTTGAAGTATTTCATCTCAAAAGCCGTTGGAAAACAGAGATTCCGCAAACCGCTCATCAGTATCTGTGTACCG
>OGCO01000291.1_pt1 | contig 86277 bp, 88 predicted proteins | sample 1570171 | NCBI WGS metagenome assembly OGCO01 (sample SAMEA4370583, study PRJEB24528) | human gut metagenome
ATATGTTCCATCTGGAAGCCATCAAGCTCATCAGCGAGAACCTGCGCGGCGCTGTGCAGAACACCCCGGAGGGCCGCGAGGGCATGGCTCTGGGCCAGTACATTGCCGGTATGGGCTTCTCCAACGTCGGCCTGGGCATCGTCCACAGCATGGCCCACGGCCTGTCCGCCCTGTATGACACCCCCCACGGCGTTGCCTGCGCCATCATCCTGCCCACCGGCATGGAATACAATAAGGAGTACAGCGGCGAGAAATACAAGGCTCTGGCCAAAGCCATGGGCGTAGAAGGGGTGGACAGCATGACCCAGGAGGAATACCGCCAGGCTGCCATCGACGCCGTGAAACAGCTGTCCGCAGACGTGGGCATCCCCGCCGACCTGAAGGAGATCGTCAAGGAAGAGGACGTACCCTTCCTGGCCGAGAGCGCCTTCGCCGACGCCTGTTGCCCCGGCAACCCTCGGGACACCAGCGTGGAGGAGATCGTGAAGCTGTACCACAGCTTGATGTGAGGGCTGCACTTCCACACCAGAATCCACTTGATAGAAGAACCCCCGCGGGGGTTCTTCTTTTATCCCTTGACCAACTGTTCACAAAACCTTTCCACCTTCCCCTCCCCCTTCCATTTGACTTTTTCGTGAAATCTGTGTAAAATAACCGTGATAATTCCCAACCATGTCACATTCTTTCGAATGCAAATAACCTATCGCGAAGGAGTACATAACCATGAAAAAACGAGCGTTTTGTCTTCTCTTAGCCGCTGCGCTCTCCCTCAGCGCCCTCTGTGCCTGTACGGCCGGTACCACTGGGGCCAACGGGGATTCTTCCACTAGCGTCAGCATCAGCACCCCCTCCAAGGGGAAGAACGCCATGAGCAGCCGTCTCGTAGGCATCTCCATGCCCGAGCAGGCTGGCCGCTGGGAGCAGGAAGCGACCACCATGCAGACCATCCTCCAGGCCAAGGATTACACTGTCGAATTGGCCTATGCGGACAACAACAGTGCCACCCAGATCGAGCAGGTCAAGGCCATGCTGGACGACGACTGCGGCGCCATCATCGTCGCCTCCGTGGACAGCGAAGCTCTCTCCGACGCCCTGGCCACCTGTGACACCTCCAACACCACCATGATCGCCTACAGCACCCTGGTGCCTGACTGTTCCACCATCGACTACTTCATCGGTATCGACAGCTACACCAACGGTCAGATCCAGGCCAAGTACCTGGTGCAGAAGCTGGGACTGAAGAAGACCAAGAAGAGCTTCAATCTGGAGATCTTCCACCAGTCCAACAGCGGCAGCGCACTGTACGCCTTCCTGGGTGCCATGGATGTGCTGAAACCCTACCTGGATGACAGCACCCTGGTCATCCCCTCCGACCGAACCACCGCCGAAACGTGCGGCGTGACAGACGCCGCCGAAGCCAAGAAAGCGCTGGGGCACCTGCTGGAGAGCACCTACGCCGACGGCAAGCCTCTGGACGCCATCCTGTGTACCGATGACACCCTCAGCGTAGCCGTTGCCCAGGAGCTGCAAAAGGACTATTCCGGCTCCGTGTTCCCCCTCATCTCCGGCTGCAACTGCAATCCGGAGAGCATCCAGCTGCTCATCGACGGCAAGCTGTCTGTGACCTCTGTGGAGAACACCCAGAAGATCGCCCAGCAGGCCGCCAAGATGGCCGACCAAGCCATGCAGGGTAAGACGGTGGAACAGTCCAAGCAGAACCCCTATGACGTGGCTGCCTACGTCTATGAGCCGGTGAAGGTGACCTCCAAGAACTACAAGGACGTCCTGTTCAAGACCGGTCTGTATAAGAAGAACAAGGACGGCACCATCACCCACGCCGCCCACAAGACCCCGGACACCACCGAGGACAGCAAGGACAAGACCGCCGCTGACCAGAAGAAAACCGACGACAAGTCCAAAGAGACGGACAAAAAATCCTAACCAAACACTCCAAACTGCCGGGCAGATACCGCTGCCCGGCAGTTTTTCTGTCCCGAACCCGACCACTTCCCTTGCCTTTTTCCCCGCCTGGCGTTATACTAATATCAATCTACTGGATTGGTTAGCATCCGGCCGAAAACAGGCCGTATCCATTTTGAATTGGAGTGAAGAGATATGAACCGTACTACTATTGCACAGCTCTACGCAGACCAGGCCACCTTCGGTGGCCAGACCGTCACCGTGGCCGGTTGGGCGAGAACCATCCGTGCCATGAAAAACCTGGGCTTTTTGACCCTCAACGACGGCAGCTGCTTCAAGAACCTCCAGGTGGTCCTGGAAAAGACCCTGCCCAATTACGACGAAGTGTCCAGCCAGAACGTCGGCGCTGCCTTCATCGTCACCGGCAAGCTGGTGCTCACCCCGGACGCCAAGCAGCCCTTCGAGCTGCAGGCAGAGACCGTGGTCGTGGAAGGCGCCTCCGCCCCCGACTATCCCCTTCAGAAGAAGCGCCACAGCGTGGAGTTCCTGCGCACCATTCAGCACCTGCGCCCCAGAACCAACCTGTTCTCCGCCACCTTTCGGGTGCGCAGCGTAGCCGCCCACGCCATCCACTGCTTCTTCCAGGACCGCGGCTTCGTCTACGTCCACACTCCCATCATCACCGCCAGCGACTGCGAGGGTGCTGGTGAAATGTTCCAGGTCACCACTCTGGACATCAATGATCCTCCCAGAACCGAGGACGGCGCTGTGGACTACACCCAGGACTTCTTCGGCAAGCCCGCCAACCTGACCGTCTCCGGCCAGCTCAACGCCGAGAACTTCGCCATGGCCTTTGGCAATGTCTACACCTTCGGCCCCACCTTCCGCGCCGAAAACTCCAACACCCAGCGCCACGCCGCTGAGTTCTGGATGATCGAGCCGGAGATCGCCTTTGCTGACCTGAACGACGACATGAACCTGGCGGAAGATATGATTAAATATATCATCCGCTTCGTCATGGAAAAGTGTCCTGACGAGATGGATTTCTTCAACTCCTTCGTGGACAAGGGTCTGGTCGACCGGCTGAACCATGTGGCAAACTCCGACTTCGGCCGCATCACCTACACCGAAGCCATTGACATCCTGGAAAAGTCCGGCCACAAGTTCGACTACCCCGTTTCCTGGGGCTGCGACCTCCAGACCGAGCACGAACGGTTCCTGACCGAGCAGTACTTCCAGCGTCCCGTCTTTGTCACCGACTACCCCAAGGAGATCAAGGCTTTCTATATGCGCCTGAACGATGACAACAAGACCGTTGCCGCCGCAGACTGCCTGGTTCCCGGCATCGGCGAGATCATCGGCGGCAGCCAGCGTGAGGAGCGCCTGGACGTGCTGGAGGCCCGCATCAAAGAGCTGGGCATGAACCCCGAAGATTACTGGTGGTACCTGGACCTGCGCCGCTTCGGCTCCTGTAAGCACGCCGGCTTCGGCCTGGGCTTCGAGCGCATGGTCATGTATCTGACCGGCATCGCCAACATCCGCGACGTCCTCCCCCACCCCAGAACCGTAGGCAGCGCCGATTTCTGATCCTCTGATTTTTCCCACAGTAATAGGGCTGTTGCACGTTTGCAACAGCCCTATGTTAATCCCCGTTCATTTCTAAGATCTCCAGCATTTCTCTCGGTGTCACCACAAAACGCTTGGCAGGAAAATGCTTGATGTTCCCTGTGACCAAATAAGCGTCGTTTTCTTTTCGCGCTTCCATCACGACTTCGTAAAACACCACGTCTTTTGGGTCAATTACCAATTCATCTGTGGGGTCGGCGTCCAGAAAAATCCCCCGGTGGATCAAACCGTCTATAATGAATTCAACAGCTTCGGGAGAAAACTTAAACTTTGGGCGGCTGAGAACGGCGCGATACTCGGCGATGATCTCGTCGTTCAAAAGCGGGATGATCTGTCCCTCCAGAGACTCTCTTGCCACGATGCCGGGAATTGACGCACTTTTTAACAAGGCGGAAACAAGTACATTGGTGTCGATGACAGCGTAATACTTCATGTGTTGTGCCCCGCTTGTTCCAGACGGGCAGCTTGAATTTCTGCGTTGATCTCCTCCAAGCTCATCTCAGAGGTTCCGTTTTTTTCTGCCTCCTGGCTGAGCAGTTCCATGGCGCGGACTGCTCTGGTGGCTTTGTATTCCTGCTTGGGCAGCGTCATGCTGAACGGGATACCGTTCTGTAAGATGGTTCGCTTGAGGAACATTCTGACTGCGGTCGGAAAGTCGAGGCCCAGCTCTTCAAAAATCGCGGTGGCCTGATTTTTCAGGTCCTCATCAATGCGGATCTGTGTGACAGAAGTTGCCATAATAAATCCTCCTCACATCAAGTGTATCTGTTTGTATTCTTATTGTATGTTATAATACCGACAATGTCAAGGATTTATACAGATTTCTAATCACTTACCAGCACCTGATCCACCTGGGTCATATTCGTAGGGGCCGCAGACCCCTGCGGCCCGAACCCTGCCGCGCGGTACCACTTTACAACACATCCCACAGCCCCCGACGAGCGGGCCGCAGAGGTCTGCGGCCCCTACGGGTTTGCTCGGAGGCATGAGAAAGGCCCAGCACAGGTTTGCCGTGCTGGGCCTTTTGCTTTAGGTGGCTAAGAAGCCTGCCGCTCTCAGGCTGGCCAAGAGCTGGTTGAGGACGGTGGCGGTGTTGGTGTCATCCGTGGTGTTGGCCACGGCGGCGGCGGGGGTGATGGTGGCGGCGGGTCCCTCAGGACCTCTGGGACCTTCCGGGCCTTGGGGTCCCTGGGGGCCGATGGGGCCGGTGGGGCCTTGCGGACCTGCGGGGCCGGCCGGGCCTTGGGGCCCCTCCGGGCCGGTGGCACCGGTGAAGCCGGTCGCGCCGGTTGGGCCTGCGGGGCCGGTGGAAGCCGTGGCACTGGAACAACTTACACCAGGGCGTACTTCCGGGCATAGGCGTCGTAGGCCTGCTGGAAACCCTTGCTGCCGGCTTTCACGTTGTCCAGATATTCGTGGACGTGCAGGCTGTCGTGGGACATCTCGATGACGCACCCGGCGATGTTGGAGCAGTGGTCGGCCACGCGCTCCAGACTGGTGAGCAGGTCGGACCAGACGAAGCCCAGCTCGATGGTACACTCGCCCTTCTGCAAGCGCAGGATGTGGCGGTTGCGCAGCTGCTCTTTCAGGGCGTCCACCACCTGCTCCAGCGGCTCGACCTTGGCGGCCAGGGCGGGGTCGTCCTGTAAGTAGGCGTCGAGAGCCAGGTCCATGATCTCGCCCACGGCCCCGATCATGACGTGCATCTCATGGCTGGCCTCCGGGGAGAAGCGCAGGCCCTTGCTCTTCATCTCCTCGGCGGACTCGACCACGTTCACGGCGTGGTCCGAGATGCGCTCGAAGTCGCCGATGATGTGCAGGATCTTCGCGCTGGTCCGGCTGTCCTGGGCGGTCAGGTCGCTGCTGCCGAGCTTGACCAGATAGGTGCCCAGCATATCCTCATACTGGTCGGCCTCCCCCTCGGTGCGGCGGATGGCGGCGGCGGATCGGGCGTCATACTGCCGGATGAGCTGGCAGCTCGTCTTCATGGCGTCCATGGAGATGCGGGCCATCGTCTCGGCCACCTCCTGGCAGCGGCCCAGCGCCACGGCGGGGGTAGCCAGCAGACGCTCGTCCAGGATCTGGATCTTGTCGTCCGCGCTTTCCGCTGCATCCTTGCTGTCGGGGATCAGGCGGCAGGCCAGCTTCTCCAGCAGCCCGGAGAACGGGAAGAGCAGGGCGGCGCAGAGGACGTTAAAGATACTGTGGACGACGGCGATGCCCAGCTGGTCGATGGGTCCGCTGAGGAAGGTGAAGTGGACCACGGCGTTGATGCCGTAGAACACGGCCAGCCAGACCGTCGTGCCGATGATGTTGAACATCAGGTGGACCACAGCGGCGCGGCGGGCGTTCTTGTTGGCCCCCACAGAGGCCAGCATGGCCGTGACGCAGGTGCCGATGTTCTGGCCCATGATGATGGGGATGGCGGCCCCATACGTCACCTGCCCCGTGGCAGACAGGGCCTGCAAAATACCCACGGAGGCGGAAGAGCTCTGGATGATGGCGGTCAGGATCGCACCGGCGGCCACGCCCAGGATGGGGTTGCGGAACATGAGCAGGATGTTGCGGAACTCCGGCACGTCTTGCAGCCCGGCCACGGCGCTGCTCATGGTGTGCATGCCGAACATCAGGACGGCAAAGCCCAGGAGGATCGTGCCGGTGTCCTTCTTCTTGTCGTTCTTGGCCGTCATGGTGAGGATCACGCCGATGAGGGCCAGGATCGGGGTAAATGAAGTGGGCTTGAGCAGCTGGATGAAGAAGCTCCCGCCGTCCAAACCCGTCAGGCTCAGGATCCAGGCCGTGACGGTGGTGCCGACGTTGGCCCCCATGATAACGCCGATGGCCTGGCGCAGGGAGAGCAGGCCGGAGTTTACAAAGCCCACCACCATGACCGTGGTGGCGGAAGAACTCTGGATGACTGCCGTCACGCCCAGGCCCGTCAAAAAGCCCAGAAACTGATTTGAGGTCAATTTTCCCAGCAGGGTCTTCAGGCTGCTGCCTGCCCGCCGCTCCAGGGAGGCCCCCATTAAGTCCATGCCGAACAGGAACAGACTCAGGCCCCCGATCAAAGTCAAAATGTCAAATAGATCCATTCTCTATAACCCTCTCTTTTGGTTTTTTTCCATGCCAATTTTACCTGGTTTTCACTGTCTTCCAGTGTACGAAAACCAGGTAAAATCAAAAACCAAAGAAGGGTTAAATTTTGGTTAAATCCAGCCGGTTGCCTGCGCTTCCGGGCTGACCCAGTGGCCGTTCTTGGACCGGGCACCGGTCTGGGCGTACTCGACCCACTCAGCCAGGTTCGTGGCGTGGTCGCCGATGCGTTCGAGATACTTGGCGACCATGAAGATATCCAGCAGCTTCTCCCCCGTGCTCTTGTCGGCGGCAATCTGCTCCACCAGGTCAGACTTGATCTGGTTGAACCAGCGGTCTACCACGTCGTCGTAAGCGATCACGGCGCGGGCCTGCTCCAGGTCCAGGTGGACGAAGGCTTCCACGGCGTCGCTGACCATGCGGATGACTTCTCTGGCCATTTCATGCAGGTGCTCGTGCCGCCCGCCCTTGCGGATGAACCGGGCCAGCTCCGCGATGTCGGAGGCCTGGTCGCCGATGCGCTCTAAGTCCGTGACCATTTTCAGGGCGGCGGTGATGCGCCGCAGGTCGGCGGCCACGGGCTGCTGCTTGAGCAGGAGCTTGGTGCAGAGGGTCTCGATCTCCCGCTCCATGTCGTCCACTTCCCCGTCCAGGGCGAAGACCTGGGCCTCTAATTTTTCGGCCGTCTCCTCTTCCTCTTCCAGGGTCTTGACGGCCACGGCGATGGCCTGCTGGCACAGGCCGCCCATGACGGTCATTTGGCGGTAGAGGGTCTGCAGCTGCTCGATGAATTTCTCTCGCATCATCCAAACCTCCCGGTGATGTATTCTTCGGTGCGCTTGTCCTTGGGCACGGAGAAGAGCTGGTCCGTGTCCCCGAACTCCACCAGCTCACCCAGCAGGAAAAAGGCGGTCTTGTCCGACACACGGACGGCCTGCTGCATGTTGTGGGTGACCATGATGACGGTGTACTGTTCCTTCAGCTCCACAGCCAGGTCCTCGATCTTCGCCGTGGAAATGGGGTCCAGGGCGGAGGTGGATTCGTCCATGAGCAGGACGGCCGGTTCGTTCGCCAGGGCACGGGCAATGCACAGCCGCTGCTGTTGTCCACCCGATAGCCCCAGCGCACTCTTTTTCAGCCGGTCCTTGACCTCCTCCCAGATGGCCGCATCCCGCAGAGACTTTTCTACGATCTCGTCCAGCTCCGCGCGGTTGCGGATGCCGTGGGTCCGGGGACCGTAGGCCACGTTGTCGTAGATGCTCATGGGAAAGGGATTGGCCTTCTGGAACACCATGCCGACCTGCTTGCGCAGCCAGGTGGTGTCCAGGTCCTTGTCAAAAATATTCTGGCCTTCAAAGCATACCTCGCCCTCGATGTGAACGCCGGGGACCAAGTCATTCATGCGGTTGAGGGTTTTGAGAAACGTGGACTTGCCGCAGCCGGAGGGGCCGATGAGGGCCGTGATCTCATGGGCTGGGATCTCCACATTGATGTCTTTTAATGCGTGGTGCCCCCGGTCGGCGGCAGAGGTCTTGCCGTCGGTGCCGTACCACAGGTTCAGGTGGTGGGCAGTGATGCTGTCCTGGGACAGCTTAGAAATGGCTTCCGTCATGTCGGCTCAGCCTGCCTTTCGTTTCAGTTTGCGGCCGGCGAAGGTCGCGGAGAAATTGATGACCAGCACCAGGATCATCAGCACAGCGGCGATGGCAAAGGCCACGCCCGTCTCGCCCCGCTCGTTGGCATAGACATACAGGGCCACGGTCAGGGTGGCGGAGGAGGCCTGCATCGAGGTCAGGAAGTTGTTCAGCTCCAGGCCAAACCCGGCGGTGAAGAGCAGCGCGGCGGACTCGCCGACGATACGGCCGATGGCCAGGATACAGCCGGTCACGATGCCGTCCACGGCGTTGGGCAGGACCACGGTGCGGACCATGTGCCACTTGCCGGCACCCAGGGCCAGGGAACCCTCCCGATAGGACTGGGGCACGGTCTTCAGGCTCTCCTGGGTCGTGCGGACGATGGTGGGCAGGATCATGATGACCAGCGTCAGGCCGCCGGCTAAGATACCCGCCTTCAGGCCCATGAGCTGGAGGAAGAACAGCATGCCCACGAGGCCAAAGATGATGGAGGGGATGCCCGTCAGGGTCTCTGTGGCAAACTCGATGATGGCCACCACGTTTCGGTTCGTGGCATACTCGGTCAGGTAGATGGCCGCGCCCACGCCCAGGGGCAGGACGATGACCATCGCCAGCAGGATGATATACAGGGTATTTAAGAAGTTGGGCAGGATCCCGATGGTGTCGCTGATGTAGCTGGTCTGGCTGGTCAGCAGCGACCAGCTGATGTTGCTCAGGCCCCGATAGAAGATATAGCCGATGAGAAAGACCAGCAGCGCAACGGTGATCCCGGCGCAGACATACAGCAGGGTGCGCAGGCTGCGGTCATAGGCTCTCCGGCGCGGGGAGAGCGCCGTTTTGGAAGCAACCGTCATTTCTCAAGCCTCCTTCTTTCGTTTGATACACACGTTCAGGAAGACGTTGATGAGCATGATGAACAGGAACAGCACCAGGCCGATGGAAAACAGGGCGTTGCGCTGCAAGCTGCCCACAGAGGCATAGGACATCTCCGAAGCAATGGCGGTGGTCAGGAAGCGGACGGATTGGAACAGGCCCGGCATATTCGCCACGTTGCCGGCCACCATGATGATGGCCATGGCCTCGCCGATGGCCCGGCCCACGCCCAGGACGATGGCGGTGGCCACGCCGCTGCGGGCGGCGGGAACGGTCACGCGGAAGACCGTCTCCAGATGGGTGGCACCCAGGGCCAGGGAGGCCTGCTCATAGTCCTCCGGCACGGCCCGCAGGGCCGTCTCCGAGACGCTGATGATGGAGGGCAGGATCATGATCGCCAGGACCAGGATCGCCGCCATCAGGCAGGCACCGGAGGAAAGGCCAAACGCCTTCTGGATGCCGGGGACCAGAATGATCATGCCCACCAGGCCGTAGACCACGGAGGGGATACCCGCCAGCAGCTCCACGGCGGTGTGGATGATGGCAGCCATCCTGGGGTTGGCCACCTTGGCCAGGTAGATGGCGGTCATGAGCCCCACCGGCACCCCGATGAGCACGGCCCCGGCGGTGCCGTAGACCGAGGTCAGGAGGAAGGGCAGGATGCCGTAGGAGGGGTCCGCCGCCGTGGGGGCCCAGGTCTGCCCCAGCAGGAACTTACCTAAGCCGATCTCCTGAATGGCGGGCAGGCCGGAGATGATGAGGTACACGCTGATGCACAGCACAAAGGCCACAGCCACGATGCCGCACAGCAGGAAGAGCAGATGCATGAACCGCTCCAGAACATCCTTCGCGCCCTTGGTCTTGGGGCCGCCCTGCGCCCCCTCGCCGCTCTGGGAGGGGGCGCAGGGGGCGGTGGGAGAAGAGGGGGCGGAAAGGTTGGGATGTAACGTCTTTTCCATAAAAACCACCTAGCTTCCAATCACGTTTCGCTGTGTTTCGTCGTTCTGTCTTACTTGGCGACAGGCACGGCACCGGCGCTACGGATCAGGTCGTTTGCGGCGGGGGAGGTGGCGTAGTCGAAGAAGGCCTGGGCTGCTTCGGACAGGGGGGTGTCGTTCTTGGTCACCAGGACGAAGGGACGCTGGATCTGATAGGTCCCGTCGAGCACGGTCTCCTCGGTGCAGGCCACGCCGCCGACGGTCAGGCTCTTGATGCCGTTCTTGCCTTCCACGGCGGAGAGGGAGGCGTAGCCGATGGCGTTGGGGCTGTTCTTCACGGCCTCGATGACGGCGCCGGTGGAGGTCAACTCCTGGCTGAGCTTGCACTTGTCCTTGGTGTCGGTGATGGACTCGAAGCCGTCGCGGGTGCCGGAGTTGGCCTCACGGCCGATGCAGGCGATCTCGGCGTCCGCGCCGCCCACGTCCTTCCAGTTGGTGATCTCACCGGAGAAGATCTGGCCGATCTGCTCCACGGAGAGGTCAGAGACCTGGCTGTCGGCGTTGACGATCACGGCGATGCCGTCCAGGGCGACGGTGGTGCCGGTCAGGCCTGCGCTGGTCTCCTCGTCCTTCAGGGCGCGGGAGGAAAGGCCGATGTCGGTGGTGCCGTTGGTCACGGCCTCGATGCCGGCACCGGAGCCGGTGGCGTCGTAGGAGACGGTGACCTGACCGTCGTTGTCCTTCTGGAACTGCTCCTTCAGGCTGCCGATGACCTTCTCCATGGAGGTGGAGCCGTTGGTGGAGACGGTGCCGCTGACCACGGCGGTGGTGCTGGCCTCGCTGCCGCTGTTGTCGGCGGGGGCGCTGGTGTCGGTGGAGGCGTCGTTGCCGCCGCCGCACCCGGCCAGAGTCAGGGCCAGGATCGCGGATGCGGCGAAGATGCTCAGAGCAGATTTTGCGTTTCTTTTCATGATTCCATTCCTCATTTCTTTCAGTGTTGTGTTTGTTCTTTGCTTTCTACGGTGTTTAGTGTAGTCGGCCAGGGTTAAAGGAAAAACCAAAGAACAGTTAAAGTTTGGTGAAATACGGGAATTTTTTCGGGCATAAAAAAAGGCTCCCCGGAACGGGGAGCTGTCAGCGAAGCTGACTGAGGGGTTGTCCCCAAAGGGGCAAACCACTTGCCAGAATGCTTTTCTTGCAAATTTCGACAAAATCTGCTAAACTAAGAGTGCCCTGTCAAAAGGGCCTGAAAGATGCGTTGTTACGAAAAAGTGGTTGGCCCACCCTCTCGCAAATTCCTAAAAGGAAGGGGGTGGAGCTGGAGTGGATAAATTTCCTTGGAGATTTTTAGTGTGCGTGGTCATTTTGGCCCTGGCACTATCCATAAAAGCGTGCTGACCGCCCAGCGGCAACTGAACGGTCAGCGTAAATTATTACGTATTACCTATTAGGGCCAACCGCTAGTAGCAGCGCTCTTTCTGTTTTTATCATATCAATTCTCCCCTGCTTTGTCAAGTCCACCTCACACCAGCTGCTGCTCGTTGATGATGAGCTTGAATTGCAGGCCCAGCGTCTCCGCCGCCCGTCTGCACAGGGTCATCCGGTTGAGGAAAATTTCAAAGTAATCCATGACAGAGCCATAGCGCGTATCGATGTGCAGCTTGAGCTTGATGAGGGTCTTGCTCTCGTTGATCTTCAGCTCGGCCTTGGTGACGGAATAGTTCACCCGGTCATGGATATCGAAGGTGCTCTTGTCCTGGTTGCGGACACGGCTGCGGCGCACGTCGGACTTATCCGCCAGAATGAGCGCAGCGGCCATGGGGCTTACGGGTCTGCCGGTGCCCTCGTCGTGGTTGCCGATGGCGGTGACGATCTCCGCGATCTCCTGGGCGGGCAGGTGCATGTGGTCCAGGATACGGAAAGCCATGACGGCCCCGCTCTGGGAGTGGTCGATGCGGTTGACCAGGTTGCCGATGTCGTGGAGATAGCCCGCGATCTGGGCCAGCTCCACCTCACGGGCGGGATAGCCCAGGGTCTCTAAGATATAGCGGCTGTTCTCCGCCACGAGGCCCACGTGGGCAAAGCTGTGCTCGGTGAAGCCCAGCGCGATGAGGGACTCGTCTGCCTTTTTAATATAGGTACGGATGTCGGGATCCTGCTTGATCTGCTCAAACGTGACCTGTTTGGTGTTCTGATTCATGTTCATAGATTCGATGCCTCCTTTGGGAAGGAAATGGTGATGGTGGTGCCCACGCCCGGCTCACTGTCCAGGGAGACTCTGGCGTGGTGGAACTGGGCCCCGTGCTTGACGATGGACAGGCCCAGGCCGGTGCCCCCGATCTTGCGGGAGTGGCTCTTGTCCACCCGGTAGAAGCGCTCGAAAACGCGCTCCTGCTGGGCCTTGGGGATGCCGATGCCGGTGTCCTGCACGGACAGCACAGCTTGCTTCTCGTCGCCGGAGAGCTTGACGGTGACGGAGCCTTGGTCTTTGTTGTATTTGATGGCGTTCTCGCAGAGATTGTAGACCATCTCGTGGAGGATCCGCCAGACGCCGTGGATTTTCTGCCCCTTGCCCTCGATGTGCAGGGCGATGCCCCGCTGGTCCGCGATGGGGCGCAGGTCGCTGAGGACCTTGCGGGCCAGGCCGTAGAGATCCACGTCCTCCTGCTCCAGGTCCTCCGAGCCCTCGTCCAGGCGGGAGAGCTTCATGATGTCCTCCACCAGCGCGATGAGCTGCTGGCACTCCTTATAAATATCCCCGGCAAACTCCTTCATGGTCTCCGGGTCCACCAGCCCCTCCTTCATCAGCTCGGCAAAGCCGGAGATGGACGTGAGGGGCGTTTTCAGCTCGTGGGAGACGTTGGCGGAAAACTCCCGGCGCAGGCTCTCGCGCTGTTCCCGCTCGGTCACGTCCACCATGAGGATGACGGCCCCGGTGACCTGGCCGTTGGCAATGACGGGGTTGGCGAGAATTTCAATGACCTGCTCCCCCAGGTCCATGAGGGACTGGGCGTGGTGCCCGGCCAGGGCGCGGCCGGCGGCCACGCGAATTTCCCGGCGGCAGTCCTCCTGCAGGTCCTCCGGCTTCTCCTCCTGCCCCAGCAGGGCCATGGCCCCCTGGTTGCTGGAGAGGATGTGGTACTGCCCGTCGAGCAGCAGCACGCCCTCGTTCATGTTCTCGGCCAGGGCGGTAAACTCCCGCTGGCGGCGCTGCAAGGCCTCCATCTGCTGGTGGATGGTGCGGTTCTGCTCCCGCAGGCGGCTGACCAGGGGGAAGAGCTCTTGATCGGTCTCGTCGGCCCGCGGGTCTTCCAGGTCGATGTTGTTGATGGGCTTTGTGATCTGCCGCGCCAGGCGGGAGGCCAGCAGCGCAGAGATGAGGACGGCCAGCACCAGGATCAGCAGCACCGGCTGCAGCACGCCCAGCAAAATGACCCCCATCGTCGTCTGCACGCTGGCCAGACGCAGGACGGTCCCGTCGTCCAGGCGGACGGCGTAGTAGAGCGTCTTTTGCAGCAGCGTGTCGGACAGGTGCTTGCTCTGGCCGCTGCCCTCCTGTTCCGCCTGCCGGATCTCGGCCCGGTCGGCGTGGTTCTCCATGGTGGCGGGGTCAGCCACGCTGTCGTAGAGGACGGTGCCGTCCTTGGCCACCCAGGTCAGGCGCTCCTGCGTGCCGGTCAAGGTGGTCAGATAGTCCTTGCCGGACTGCTCCAGGCCGTGGCGGACGTAGCACATCTCCTGCCGCATCTCGGCGTAAACGGTCTGCTCGTGCTTGTTGGTCATGACCACCAGGAACAGGGCCGTGCAGAGGACCATCATGGCCAGGCCCACCAGGAAGCAGCTGCGGAAAATTTTTCCCGTCATGCGCCCTCGCCTCCCATCTTATAGCCCACGCCCCGGACCGTCTCAATGTAGTGTCCGGCGGGGCCGAGCTTGGTGCGGAGGGTCCGCACGTGGACGTCCAGCGTCCGGTTCTCCCGGCTGAACTCCTGGCCCCACACGCCGTCCATGATGGCGTCGCGGGTCATGGCCATGCCCTGGTGCTCCAAGAGCAGGCAGAGCAGCTCAAACTCCTTGTTCGTCAGGGAGACTTCCTCGCCGTCCACCTTGACCACGTGGCGCTTGGGGCTGACGAAAAGCGCACCGAGCTGATAGTCGTTGTTTTCCTCCCGGCTCTCCGTCCGGCGCAGGACGGCCCGGACGCGGGCCACCAGCTCCATCATGCCGAAGGGCTTGGAGATGAAATCGTCCGCACCGCTGTCCAGGCCCACGACCCGGTCATACTCCGTGTTCTTGGCCGTGAGCATGATGATGGGCAGCTTCTTCGTCCCCGCCGCCGCCCGGAGCTTTTGCAGGATGGTCAGGCCGTCCTCCTCCGGGAGCATGATGTCCAGCAGGACCAGGTCGGGCTGGGCCTGGCCCATGGCCTTCCAAAACTCCGCCGGGCGCTCGAAGCCCTTGGCCTCATAGCCCTGGCTGTTCAGGGCGTAGATGACCAGCTTGCGGATGCTGTCGTCGTCTTCCAATAAATAAATCAAGTCCATCATCGGGTTCCCCTCTTCTCCCATTTAACCGTTCTTTAACCCCCAGTCTAGCGAAGGGATGTAAAATGAACAACCCTCTCTGTGTTAAATTTTTGTTAAATGAAAGGACGCTTCCCCCCCATCCAGGGGAAGAAACCGCACGGTTCCTCCCTCCTCCACCAAAATTTCCTGTAATTTGGCAAACAACAGGGGGCGGTCCACGGCCTCCGGGGAAACGCCCAGCTGCGCTGCCGCTGCGAGGCGGAGGCGGTCGGCCCGGATGGTGTGCGGGGTGCAGGCCGTTTTCGATTTGCGGCGGTGGGTGGAGCAGGTGTAGTAGACAAGGCCCTTGGCCGTCTTGCGGCTCATGGCCCCACCGCACCCGGCGCAGCGGAGCAGACCCGCGAAGAGATGGGGCGCGGCCTCCCCCGGCGGGCGGCGGGCGGGCTGGCGCAGTCTCGTCTGGACTTGCTGAAATACTTCCGGTGGGACGAGGGGCGGGTGGGTGTTCTCTACCACGAACCACGCCCCTTCCGGCACGGCCCGCGTCTCGTGGACCTTATAGCTCACCACCTCCTGCCTGCCCTGGACCATCGTCCCGGCGTAGACGGGATTTTTTAACAGACGCCCAACGCTCCCGGCGGACCAAAGGCCGTCCCCCGCCTGACCGGGGCGGCGATATGGCAGCCCTTGGGCGGTCTTATAGGCCGTGGGGTTGGGGACGTGGGCTTCGTTGAGCTTTTGGGCGATGCCCCCCTGCCCCAGCCCCTGGGCGTACCATTGAAACACTTGCCGCACGACCTGCGCCGCCGCCGGGTCGGGCACCAGCGCATGTTTGTTCTCCGGGTCCTTGGCGTAGCCATACGGGGCAAAGGACCCGATGAACTCCCCCCGCCGCCGCTTCATGTCCAGCGTGCGGCGCACATCGGCGGAGGTCTTGGCGGCGTAGCGATCGTTCAGGATCCCGTTGATGGGAATTTCCAGTCCCCACTGCACGGCGTCGGGGTGTAAGTAGCTGTCCACCCTGGGACTGCCCAGGGCGATGAAGCGGGTCCGGTGTCTGGGAAAAAACTCCTCCAGATAATACCCCTGGTCGGCGTAGTTGCGAAAAGCGCGGGAGAGGGTCTTGCAGAGGACACAGTTGACCTTCCCCCGTTCTACGTCCCGGATGAGGGACTGAAAGGCAGGGCGGCTGTCGTCGGTGCCGGTGCGGCCGTCGTCGGTGTAGACCTGGGTGAGGGTCCAGGGGTCTTGGAACTCGTGGTTTAGGTAGTCGAGTAGGATCGCCCGCTGGTTGGCGATGCTGGCGCTCTCCCGGCGGGCGTCCTCCTTCGAGAGGCGTAAATAAACCCCCACCTGCCAGAGGTGGGGGGTGTGGGTCGTCGGCATGGGTGCATCCCCCCTTGGGAGAGGGTATGCGGGGGGAGATGGAGTTTTGCTTCGCAAAATGATTAGATTGGTGGTTCTAAAACATAGGGGTTACGTTGGTACACGACGGAGTGCTTGCGGTAGGTAGCCCTCATCCGTCTGCTTCGCAGCCACCTTCCCCCCAGGGGAAGGCTTTTTTCAGTGGTACCATCCCACAAAGTTGTACCGCGTTGACAGAGCCTTCCCCGAGGGGGAAGGTGGGCCGGCGAAGCCGGGTCGGATGAGGGCCACGTTTCGAGAGGAATCGGTCGTGTAGTAAGGCGACACCCTACCCCCACGGTACCACCAATCAAATCCTTTGGCGCAGCCAAACTCCATTACTCCAACCCCCCCAAGGTCATCTCCGCCCAGGAGTAGTTGCTCATATACTCCCCTCGGAACGCCCCCTCGTCGCCATCCAGATAATGGTAGTAATCGCAGTCCACCCGCTCCGGGTCCACGGCGATGAGGTCCCGCTGCTTGCGGATGACGGCGGACTGATCCAGGGCGGCCAGGGTGGTGCGCAGGTCGGCGATGAGGCTGCGGAGCTGGCTGCGGACGCTGGGGGTGTCAGGGCGGCCCTCCCAGAGGATGGAAACCAGCTCCCCCATGGTGCTGCCTGCGCCCCGGCGGTCGATGAGGTAGGCGAACAGCTCCCGCGTGCGGGTGCGGTGGAAGCGGACGGGCTGGCCCCGGTAAAAGACGGCGAAGTTGCCAAAGGTCTGGACCCGAAGCTTTTCGGGTGTCTCCGCCGGGGGGTAGCGCAGGTCGGACAGCTCGGCGGCCACCTGCTCGTCCGAGACCGGGTGGAGCAGGTAGCCGCTGGCGTGGAGGGGGAAGGTCTCCCGAAAGGCGTCGGGGTCGGACGCCATGAAGATGAGGTTCGTGCGGGGGCGGCGCTGCCGCAGCGTCCGGGCCAGGGCCAGGCCGGGGCCGTCGGCGGGAAGAAAGACGGCGTCCGCCGCCGGACCGTGCCGGTCCAGCCAGGCCTCCAGGGCCTGGGGGGAAAGGAAGGTGTGCAGCTCCCCCGCGGGGCAGACCCGGTGAAGGAGCGCCGTCAGCGCCGTCAGGCGCGTCCAGTCGGGTTCGGCGGCGAGGATACGCATGGGTGAGGCCCCCTCTCTTATTTCAGCCAGGCGGAGTTCGTGTCGCTGACGAGGTTGTCCACGCCGTACAAATACAGGATCTTATCCACGCGATGCTCGGAGACGAATTTCGTCAGGTCGTCCCGGTAATAGCGCAGGTCCACCAGATAGATGCTCTGGTAGTTGGCCGCCAGGAAGGTGCTGAAGCAGTGGGCGTAGGAGTCCCGGATGACGAGGACGCTCCCCTCCTCCGCGCTGGGGTTGGAGATGTTCACCAGGCTGTGGTTGCCGTCCAGGAAGACGGGGTACTTGTCGATCTCCTCCAGGTGCTTGGGGAAGTAGAGACTGTCGGAGTAAATGGGGTCGGCGCTGCCGTCCCGGAGGGTGACCTTGGTCTGGATGCCGCTGTCCCAGACCTCCACGGTGTCGGGCTTTGTGAACCAGTAGCCGCTGCCGGACCAGGTGGTGCCGTAGAAGCCGTCGGTGGCGGTGACCTGGTAGGCATCGCGGGAGAGATAGGCCCGGCCCTGGTCGATCTGGTAGGCGCGGTAGAGCAGGTAGTTGCCCAGGGAGGTCAGGTGGTGGTCCGTGCGGTAGCAGACCTGACCGCCCTCGGCGATGCCCTCCTTCAGGGCGTCGCGCACGTCGATGATCTTCGTGTAGTGCAGGATCTCGCCGGCCTTTTCATACAGCATGTCGTCGTCATATTCCCCGTGGAACTTGGGCAGCTCGTTTTCCATCAGGTAGCCCGTGGAGGGGACCATGATGATGTCGGCGGGGATGCCCAGGCTCTGGGCGAACTGGTCAAAGCGGGTGAGGTTATTCGTAAAGACCTCTTCGTTGTAGGGCTTGGGGGCGTTGATGAGGTAGCCGTCCTTGCCGTGGTAGATGCTCTGGGCGGCGTTGCGGCCGGTGGCCAGGTTCCAATAGGCGTTCACGCCCACGAAGAAATCCCGGCCGGGGATCTGGTCGGCGGTGAATTCCTCCAGCTCCTCCTGGGTCTTGCCCTTGAGGATGTTGGAGACGCTGATCTCCGGGCGCTCGGCGAGGTACCGCTTCTCGTTGACGGAGTAATCCTTGTCCGGCCCGAAGAAGAGCAGCAGCGCCAGGATGCCCAGCACGATCAGGAAGACCAGGGAGGGCAGGAAGTGATAGAGTTCTTTTTTGTTCATAGAAAACAGCCTCCCTTAGAAACGGAAATACAGGAAGGGGTTGTAGCTGCTGCTGACGAGGCTGGCGATGCACAGCAGCAGACCGGCCAGACAGAGGACGCCCTCGGCCAGGGGCATGGCCTTTTTGCCCTCGAGCTTGTCCCAGACCTTCTTGGCCAGGGGGGTCGAGCCGACCACGCCCAGCAGGAACATCCCCACCCAGGGCAGCACGGCGTTGGCCCCGCCCATGGTCCCCGCGCCGCCGGTGAACATGACCTTGAGGTAGGCCAGGGCGGTGGAGAGATTCGGGGAGGCGAAGAAGACCCACCCGATGATCACGATGACCATGGCGTAGAGATGCTGGAAGAAGGCGGGCAGGCGCTTGATATACTTGCCCAGGACCAGCTTCTCGATGAGCAGGAGCACGCCGTAATAGAACCCCCAGAAGAGGAAATTCCAGCCGGCCCCGTGCCAGAAGCCCGTGAGCGCCCAGACGATGAGAATATTCACGCACTGGCGGATTTTCCCGCAGCGGTTGCCGCCCAGGGGGATGTAGACATAATCCCGGAACCAGGTGGACAGGGAGATGTGCCAGCGCCGCCAGAACTCGGTCACGCTCTTGGAGATATAGGGGTAATCAAAGTTGATGCAGAACTCGAAGCCCAGCATCCGGCCCAGGCCGCGGGCCATGTCGGAGTAACCGGCAAAGTCGAAGTAGATTTGCAGGGTGTAGGCGCAGGCCCCCGCCCAGGCCCCCAGCATCCCGGCGGCCACGGGGTCGGCGGACATGGTGTCCCAGAGCATGCCGAACTGGTTGGCCAGCAGGACCTTCTTCGCCATGCCGACCATGAACAGGCGCACGCCGGAGTTGAACATGGTGGGCGTCTCATGGCGGGAGATGAGCTGGTCGTTCACGTCCTTATAGCGGACGATGGGACCGGCGATGAGCTGCGGGAAGAGGGAGATGTAGCAGGCGAAGTTCACCAGGCTGTGGGAGGCCTCGCAGTCGTCCCAATACACGTCGATGAGGTAGGACACGGCCTGGAAGGTATAGAAGGAGATGCCGATGGGCAGGGCGATGCTCACGTCCGGCAGGCCGGAGAAGGCCGGGATCTGCTTGAGCGTCCCGACGAACAGGCCCGCATACTTGAACACGCCCAGGGCCGCCAGGTCAATGACGATGCCGAGGATCAAAATGACACGCTTGCGGGTCCGGGTGGGCTGCTTTTCGATGAGGACGCCGCCGAAGTAGTTGACCAGGATGGACCCGATCATGATCAGAACATAGACCGGCTCACCGTAGGCATAGAAGACCAGGTTGGCCAGCAGAAGGAAGAAGTTCCTGAACTTGAAGGGTAGGATGTGGCTGACCAGCAGGACCACCAGCAGGAACAAAAGCAGGAAGGGTAAGCTAGAAAATACCATAGATGTTGATTTCTCCCGTGATATTCATGTAGACTGCAAGACTGCCGGGCCACCCAACGGGGCACCCGGCAGTCCTCGAATCATTCTCTCTGGTCAGAGCGCCAGGTCTCGTTAGCCCACAGCGTTCTGGAAGGCAGACACCATCTCGTCATAGTGGGAAGAGAAGAACATGCCCACATAGTTGCCGCTGGTGACGACCTCGCACTTTTTGGCCAGGGCTTCGCTGTCGGGGTCATAGGAAGCGGCCTGGTCAGCGATGGCAGACAGACGGTTGGTCAGCTTGGACGCCACGTCCTGGGCGGCAGCGGCGTCGGTGGCCTCGACCATGACGATCTCGTCGGGGAAGGCGGTGCCGACGGTGGCGTTGAAGCTGGCGGAAGAGGTCACCTGGTCGGCGGTGATGCCGTAGGTGCTCTCCAGGCCGGCGGTCTCCACGGGCAGGGTGTCGGTGTAGCCGCAGTCGGCAATGAGCTGGTCGCGCAGGGCAGCCAGGTCGACAGAGCCGGTGGTGGCGCCGTTGGTCTGGGCCGCGTCGCCGGTGTCGGCGGGCTGGGTGGTGCTGGGCTGGTCGGTGGTCTGGTTGTCGTCGGCGGTGTTCTTATCGCCGCAGGCGGCCAGGGACAGGACCAGCACCAGGGTCAGCAGCAGGGCTGTTAGAGATGCAAAGCGTTTCATACTTCCTTATCCTCCTAGTCAATCAAATACTGGTATATCTTACTTCAGCGCCTCCGGCACATGGGTCAGCAGATAGTTGGCCCAGGCGGCGGCACCGTCGTAATTGAAATGGATGCCCATGGCCTTGTCCCCGCTGTACTCGGCCTTGAGCGCGCCGGCGTCGCCGGTGACGGCCTCGGCGACGTTGACGTAATACCACTGCTTTTCCTGGCAGATGGCTTTCATCTTCTCGTTGAACTCCTGGATCGTGAAATTGTTGAGCGACCCGTCGGCGCGGGGGCTGTCGGCGGTCATGGGGGTAACGGATTCGATGAGCACGGCGATGCCGGGAGACTTCTCCTGGATCTTGCTCACTAAGGTTACCAAATCTTGGGATACTCTGTCAACCCCTGAAGCGATACAATTCATGCCCAGCATCAAATAAACTTTTTTGGCACCGGAGGCGGCGATGCCGTCCTCGATGCGGGGGTGTTGCCCGGACCCGGCGGGGTATTCGGGCAGGCGCTCGTTGCCGGCCTGGTAGGACAGGGCGTTGGTCTGGCTCAGGCTCACGGAGCAGAAGAACTTGGCCTTGCCCAGCGTGCCGTAGCTGCTGTTGTAATTGGCCAGGGTGACGGAGACGGAGTCGCCGACGAAGGCGGCGTCGTCAAACCAGCCGGCGTCCACGGGGGCAGATTCCGGGACAGGGACCGTGTCTGCCGCGGCTTCCCCGTCCTGGCCGTCCTGGCCGTCTTGATTTTCTTGGTTTTCTTGCGTGTTTTGGGTATCTTCGGGCGAAGTTGTCTCGCCGGTCTGGTTGGTGGTGCTGTCCTCCCCTGTCGGGTCGGCCGCGTCCTGGGCGGGGCCGCAGGCGGCCAGGGCCAGGAGAAGGGAGAGGGTCAGGACGGCGATGGTCCATCGGTTCCACTTCATGTTGCTTTGCTCCTTTCGCGCATCGCCGGGTCAGCAGATCACAGGAGCCGCGCGGGGATGTGGGTCAGCAGGTAGTTGACCCAGACCTTGGCCCCTTCGTAGGTAAAGTGCATGCCCATGCTGTTGTAATCGCTGCAATACTCTTTTTTCAGGAAGCCGTTCTCGTCCCGGAAGGCCTCGGCGACGTTGACGTAGTACCATTTGTTCTCTTCGCAGTAGGCCTTCATGGTCTCGTTGAACTCGTTGATCTTGCCGTTGTTGAGCTTTTCGGAGTAGCTCTTGCTCTTGTCCGCCATGGGGGTGACGGACTGGATGATGATCTGCACGTCCGGGTTCTTGTCCAGGATATTCTTGAGGATCGTCATATAGTCGTTCGTGGAGCGCTCGATGCCGTAGGCGATGTTGTCCATGCCCAGCATGACGTAGACGTACTTCGCGCCGGTGGCGGCGACGCTGTCCTGAATGGCGGGCTTCTGGCCGGACCCCTTGGGGTACTCCGGCAGGATCTTGCCGGTGAGCATATTGGTGGGGCTCATGCTGCCGGCGCAGAGAAACTTCGCCTGACCCAGGGCGCCGCTGGCGCCGCAGTAGGCCTCCAGGGTCATGGAGATGGAGTCGCCGATGAACACGGCGTTGTCAAAGAAGCTCACGGGGCCTGCCTCGGATGCGGGGACCAGGGCCTCGAACTGGATGTCGATGTAGTTGTCATAGAGGCTGTCGTAGGCCCCGGCGGTGAGGTCGACCGTCTCGCTGCCCTTGGGGATCTCCCGGTCGGCGGCGGTCATCACCCGGTAGACCACGGCGGCGACCTCCTGGCGGCTCATGGTGTTCTGGGGGTAGAAGAAGCCGTCCTCATAGCCCTTGACGATGCCGGCCATCTGGCAGGCGGTCACGCCGCTGCGGGCGTAGTCGTCGATGTAGAGGGAGTCCTGGAACTGGTCCGGCTCCACGACCTTGAGCAGGGTAATCTCCTCCAGGGCGGCGAAGCGGGCCATCACCGTGCAGACCTGCTCTCTCGTCAGCGCATCGTCCGGGGAAAACGTCGTCTCGGACGTGCCGCCGATGAGCTCGTAGGTATAGGCCCAGCAGACGGCGTCGTAATAGGCCGCATCAGAAGCGATGTCGGTGAAGCCGGGGGTCTGGATCTCTCTCAGCTTCCGGTCTTTCTTGCGCTGCTTCTGGCGGTCTTTGAAGACGCCGTTGTCCATGTTATAAAGGTAGAGGACCAGGTCGCTCCGGGTTTCCAGCTGGTCTCCCTCGAACTTTTCGCTGGAGGGCAGGACGCCGGCCTTGTTCAGTTCTGTAATATACTGGTAGCTCCACAGGTCCTGGGTCACGTCCACGTAGGGGTTCTCCCAGGGCTCCTCCTTGGCCGGGCCGAGGCCCCGCAGCAGAGACGCACAAGAGAACACGATCATAAACACCAGAAACCAACTGATGGTCTGTTTCACCCGTCATCACCCTCCAGAAAAATCCTTCGCATTGTTGTTTTTTCTCTCTCAAACACTGCCCTTTGCGCAGGTAATTTATTGTACGTCATCTTCTGCACCAAAAGTGCATCAAAAGTGCGCCAAAATCCCCCTTTTTCCCCGCTTCCTGCAACTTTCTTTTGGGGGCGTTGTTCTTCCCTCCCGGCTTCCGTGGCCCCCGTCGGCCCAACGGGGCCTTGGGGGCCCATCGGGCCGGGTTCTCCGGCAGGTCCCTGCGGCCCCATCGGGCCGACAGGACCGATCAGCCAAGGCCCGATCTCCGGCCGCGGGCAAGGTCTGGGACCAGGCTCCGGCCGAGACGGCGGACAAGGCTCCGGCGGGCAGGGCGGGGGGCAAGGCTCCGGCGGACAAGGGGGCGGGCAAGGGGGGCAGGGGGGCGGACAAGGCGGCCGACCGAACTGGTCAAAGCCGCCGCAAGAATAACGTTTCATAGGGCGTCCTTTCTCCGCAGAAAGCGGGATGCGGATTTTCGCAGGCAGAAGGCCCGCACCCCACTCTATGCGGGGAGGAGAAGAACGGTGTCCGGCGGAGCAGGCGGATCGGATTCGCCGTGCGGTGTCGCCTTAGTACACTACGGACTGCTTGCACAACGTAGCCCTCATCCGTCCGCTTCGCGTCCACCTTCCCCCTCGGGGAAGGCTCTCGCCCCATTGCAACGTTCGACAAAATCTGCTAAAATAAAAAGGCCCTGTTAAAAGGGCCGGAAAGATGCGTTGTTACGACGAAAAAGTGGTTGGCTCACCCCTCGCAAAGTCCAAGTGGAAAGGGGGTGAAGCTGGAGTGGATAAATTTCCTTGGAGATTTTTAGTGTGCGTGGTCATTCTGGCCCTGGCACTGTCCATAAAAGCGTGCTGACCGCTTGGGTTCCAGCCAAACGGTCAGCATAGAGTTACTTTATGAATCGACCTGAGGGCTAACCACTTTGTAGCAGCGCTCTTTCTGTTTTTAGGATAGCATCCCGTGCCTGCTTTGTCAAGGCATCATCCTCCCTCGAACGCAAGGGAGGCTTTTTTCTTGCAAAAAAGTAGCGCATCCCCCAAAATCGTGCTATACTATCCCCCATAGAAACCAAGCGACCCAAGGGGGAATGGATGTGGAACAACGAGAACGGCAGGAGGCGCCCATCGGCGTCTTCGACTCCGGGCTGGGGGGCATCAGCGTATTGCGGGCCTGCACAGACCTGCTGCCCCAGGAGGATTTTCTATACTTCGGCGACTCCGCCAACGCCCCCTATGGAGAGCGGTCCCTGGAAGAGGTCCGGGCGCTGTCCATGGCGGCGGCGGACCGGCTGCTGAAGCAGGGCGTGAAGGCCCTGGTGGTGGCCTGCAACACGGCCACCAGCTCCGCCATCGTCCTGCTCCGCCAGACCCACCCGGAGCTGCCCATCATCGGCATCGAGCCGGCGGTGAAGCCCGCCGCCCAGGGCGGCAGCGGCTCGGCCGTGCTGGTCATGGCCACGCCCCTGACCATCCGGGAGGACAAGTACCAGAAGCTGGCGGCGTCCTTCTGCGACCTGGCCGACGTGATCTCCCTGCCCTGTCCGGGCCTGGCCGAGCGCATCGAGCAGGGGCATTTTGAGGACGAGACCCTGGACGCCTACCTGCAGGACCTCTTCCGCCCCTATCGGGACCGGGACGTGGAGTATATCGTCCTGGGCTGCACCCACTACCCCTTCATCCGCCGGGCCATCGCCAAAAACTTTGGCCGCCCCGTGACCATCATCGACGGCAGCCAGGGCACCGCCCGCCAGCTCCGGCGGCAGCTCCAGGCCAGGGGCTGGCTCACGCAGCGGACCCGGCCGGGGACCGTGACCTTTCAGAACAGCGACCCGGAAAAGATCGCGCTGAGCAAAACTTTGTTCCTGCGCTAAGATACAAAGGAGATGGATTCCCCCATGAAAAAATGCCTCATCGTGTCCCTGATGCTGCTGAGCCTGCTCACGCTGGCCGCCTGCGGCACCACCCAGGGCGACACCACCGACAGCACCGACAGCAGCCAGACTGCCGCCGATGCCACCCACGACGCCCAGGACACTGCTCCAAACGATGCCCAGGGCGACACCCAGGAGAACGCCCAGAACGACACCCAGGAGGGCAGCAAGAACGATGGCAAGATCGACAGCAAGACCGACGGCAAGATCAAGCCCCTGCCCGACGAGTTGAATCTGAGCAGCCTGACCAGCGGCACCGTCGCCGCCTCGTTCGACGCCAGTTCCCTCAAGGAGGTGGACGGCCAGCTGCAACTGTCCTTTACCGTTTACAACTATGAAAAGTTCGACGCGGCGGACATCAGCGGCCTGAAGGCGGGCGACGTGCTCGTCGTCAGCGGCCGGGAGATGACCGTAGCCTCTGTGCAGTCCAGCGACGGCTACGTCACCGTCAACGGCGGTGAGGAGGCCGGCGGTGTGCTCTTCTCTCTCGATGCGTCCAGCAACACCTACTATGTCATGGGCATGGACGACAGCAAGACCTACTATGAGAAGGGTCAGCTCACCTTCCCCGTGGCCGATACCTGCGTCCTGACCGATGACGCTGATTTTGAGCATCCCGGTCAGACCACCCCCGCCAGCGACCTGCCCAAGCTCCTGGCCCAGGACGATATCTACGGCTTCAATCCCCAGAGCACCACCGTCACCCTGAAAAACAGTCAGATCACCGCGATCTACCGCGGCTTCCTGCCCTGATCGCGTCCCGATCATCCAGCCGAGTGGCCCCTTGCCCCTGCCGCTCTTCTCTCCCCCCCATCCTTTTGAAAATTTTTTCGGGAAATTTTCAAAAAAGGCTTGCAATTTCCCGCGACCCGTGCTATTCTATCCAAGCTGACTGTTGCAGACGCGACGGTCGATGGCAATGTCCGGGTGTGGCGAAGTTTGGTATCGCGCTTGAATGGGGTTCAAGAGGCCTTGAGTTCGAATCTCAACACTCGGACCAAAAAGTTCCGAAGCCGTTTTGGCTTCGGAACTTTTTTTGTTGCCTGCTTTGTGCTATAATGGAAAGCAAGCATCTTGACCACAATCACGGGGAAGCCGATTGGAAAACCAGAAAGGAGAAGGACCAATGACCTGTTTTTTCTGCAAGGGAAACTTAGAGAACAGCACCACGACCCACATGATCGAGCTAGAGCACTGCATCCTCATCGTGAAGAACGTCCCCTGCCACCGCTGCGACCAGTGCGGGGAGATCACCCTGAGCAGTGATGTGATCGAAGAGCTGGATAAGCTGGCCAGTCTCTTTGAGAGTGCCATGACGGAGGTCGCCGTTGTAAATTACCCGCGCAAGAGCGCATAAGGAGGTTTCCTCTATGATGTACCCATTCCTGACCCTGGATGACCAGACCGAGATCGTCCACTCCGAGATGAAGCCCGACGGCCGGGTGAAGGTCTACGTGGAAAAGCCGGATGAAAAAGACTTCTTCCACAACGCCGTCTGTTGGCTTCCCGGCTACCAGTGGGAGCAGATCAATGGATTTACGGCGGAGGAGCTGGCCAGGTATGAGTCGATCATTTGCGCTGCGTATCGTTGGTGATCGTTCTTGTTTTTATAGGAGATGGGCAAAAGAGATGCCGGGAGTGACGCTCCGGCCTGGGTTTTCCTGCTTTTATGTTCTAAAGCTTGGGGTGTTACCTTGACAAAGCAGGGGCAGGATGCTATCCTAAAAACAGAAAGAGCGCTGTTGCTAGCGGCTGACCCTTTCGATCTATCACGAAACTAGTTCATGCTGACCGTTTGGGGGGCTACCAAGCGGTCAGCAAGCTTTTATGGACAGTGCCAGGGCCAAAATGACCACGCACACTAAAAATTTCAAAAGAAATTTATCCACTTCGGCTTCACCCCCCTTCACGGAGAGTGGCCAACCACTTTTTTCGCAACAACGCATCTTTCCGGCCCCTTTGACGGGGCCTTTTGATTTTAGCAAATTTTGTCGAACTTTGCAACATCACGACAGGAAAGCCTTCCCGCGGGGAAGGCTTTTGTTGTTTTTCGCCATTTTTTACCTTGCTCACTGCCCGAGCCGGTGTTATAATACCAAAACGTATCCCTTATCCCACCCCACAGGAAGTGACCGCATCATGAACCTCTGGCACACCAAAGGCTTCAAATGGAAAATAATCCTCTCCGTCCTGGTCTTTTTGCTGGGCCTGGTATGTTCGACTGTCTTCTCTGTTCGGATCCACCAGAACGCTCTGGAGGCCCGACGGAAAACAGCCCAGCTCAACGCCACCACCTACGCCAACTACCTCATCGAGGATTTCTCCCAGGCCATCGGCGTGACATACGCCCTGGAGCAGATCCTCATCAGCGAGGACGGCCAGTGCAAGCGCTTTGAGACCGTGGCACAGAACCTCTACTCCTCCGTCCTCCAGAGTATTCAGCTGGCCCCCAACGGCATCGTCACCGACATCTACCCTGCTGCGGGCAATGAGGACGGGAAGATCGACCTGTTCCACGACGAGAACCGGAGCGAGCTCTGCCGCTACGGGCGGGACAACAACGTCACCACCCTGCAAGGCCCCTTCGCCCTGCACCAGGGCGGCAGCGGCATCGCCGTGCGCAACCCCGTCTATCTCGCGGACGAGACCGGGCAGGAGACGTTCTGGGGCTTCACCATCGTCATCCTGCGGGTGCCGGAGGTCTTTGCCCGGTCCACCCAGGCGCTGGAGCACTTCGGGTACGACTACCGCCTCTCGAAAAGCACCGCGCCCCTGGGCGACGAGTATGAGGAGGTCGCCAGCTCCGGCCAGGCGCTCACAGACCCTGCCAGCTATACCTTCACCCTGGACGGCACCAACAGCACCTGGAAGCTGGAGGTCATGCCCAAGGGGGGCTGGGGACGGACAGACCCCGGCATAGGCTTCTTCTGCGCGGGGAGCCTCATCCTGCTTCTGATGCTGATCCTGGCCCTGGCCCTCATCGGGATGCGGGAGCAGAAGAACGTCTTCCGCCACCTGGCCACGACGGACCCCCTCACGGGCCTGCTCAACCGCAAGGGCTTTGACGAGGCTCTGCAAGCCTATCTGTCCAAACACGTCGAGGCCCAGTGCGTGGGCATTTTGCTGGACATCGACAACTTCAAGTCCATCAACGACGTCTACGGCCACGCCATCGGGGACCAGGCCCTGCGCCAGCTGGCCGAGAGCATGCACGCGCATTTCCCCACGGACAGCATCCTGGGCCGCAACGGCGGGGACGAGTTCTGCCTCATCCTGAAGCACTGCACCTGCCAGAGCGCCGCCGAGCGCATCCAGGCCTTCACGGAAGAGCGCCGGACCTTCTGGTACGAAGGGGTGGAGCACCCCTTCACCCTCTCCGTGGGCTACGCCGAGCTTTCCGCCGCCGACGCCGGGCGGACCCCCGCCCTGCTCCTGAGCAAGGCGGACCTGGCCCTGTACGAGGTCAAGCTCCGGGGCAAGCGCGGCTGCCTGGCGTACAGCGAGGACCTTCAGCTCCGCGTCCGCACCCACCTGGGCTTTGCCTTGCAGGACATCTCCCAGCATCTCCCCGGCGCCTTCCTCATCTACAAGGCCGACCGGGTCAACGACGAGCTGCTCTTCGCCAACCAGGAGATGGTCCGTTTCGCCGGCTGCACCGACCTGGAGGATCTCCTGACCTTCACCGACCACAGCTTCCGCAACCTCATCCACCCGGACGAGCGCGAGGCCGTGGAGCGGAGCATCTGGGCGCAGCAGGACGCCCAACAGGACGGTACCAACGACTATGTCTCCTTCCGCCTGGTCAGGAAGGACGGCACCTACCGCTCCGTCCTGGACCACGGCCGTCTGATCCACAACCGGTATTACGGGGACATCTTCTACGTCCTGTTCATGGACAGCGACTTCATCCGGGAGCGTTACCAAAAACAGTAAAAACAGAGCCTTCCCCAGGGGGGAAGGTGGGCCGGCGCAGCCGGGTCGGATGAGGGCCACCTGCCGAACGGAATCGGTCGTGTACCAACGCAGCCACGCCCCACGCAGTACCACCGATCCAATCCTTTTGCGAAGCAAAACTCCATGAGGGCGGCGTCCTCTCTGCCGTTCTACGTTAGTACACGGCGGAGTGCTTGCGCAACGTAGCCCTCATCCGTCCGCTTCGCGTCCACCTTCCCCCCAGGGGAAGGCTTTTTTTATCCCCGCAGGCGATGGTTCTTCCTCCGGTCCGGGCCAAGCTCGAAGAGGTTCTTGGCCCGCTCTGCGATGCGGCCGGCCAGGGATTCGTCGATCTGGATCAGGTCGTCCAGCACGCACTCGCTGGAGACGATGGTGGGCAGCTTGGCGGTGTAGCGGTAGTTGAGGATCTCAAAGGCCACGTTCACGTCTGCCGTGGTGGGGCGGGGGCTGCGGCTGTCGAAGCTGCGGCCGGTCTTGAAGAGATCGTCGATGTACAGCAGCTCTGCGTGCTTATAGGGGGCGATGGCGGCGTTGTACTCCTCCCCCTGGTTGGCCACGGCTTTGATGCGGCTCACATCGTCCCGCCAGAGCATGTAGCGCACCTGCCTGCCCTGGTGCAGGGCCTGGCGGCAGATGGCGGTGCAGAGATGCGTCTTTCCGCTGCCGGACTGCCCGCCGAAGAAGAACCAGCCCTCCAGGCTCTGGGCGTAGGCCTGGGCGGCGGCCTTGAGCTTCTGCTGCCAGGGCTCCGTGGCCTGGAACTTGGCGAAGGTGTAGTCCTGGATGATGTGCTGAAGCCCGCTGCGGCGCATCTGCCGGATGCTCTGGCGGACCTTCTGGCACTGGCAGGGCCGCATCCAGGCGTTTGGGATCCCCCCCTCTTCGGTCACCACGCGGAGATAGCCCTTGTTGCGGCAGATGGGACAGTCGTAGCCGTCCTCCTGGTCGAGGTGCCCCTCGGCCTTGTTGTACCACTCGGTCTGCTGGTGGGCAAAGGCCATTGCGTCGAAGGGTTCCTCCGGCTGCGAACCAGTGGGCATCTTCTTCGACAAAATCGTCCGTAAAGAAACCATCGTCTGTCATCCTCCTTCCCCTCAAAACACGAACCGACGTTGGGAGAGCGGGAGCTTCTCTGCTCTCGTCTGCTCTTCTCTCTTCTTCTCTGGTCTAGTCTTATCTACTCTAGTCTTATCTACTCTATACTGTGCCGACATTTTGTCGGCAGATTGTCGACAAAGAACATAAGCCTTGTTGTTCGCCAAAGACAAGCAACTCATCTCTTCCTCATATATGGTCGCCTTATGTCTGCTTGGCTGGATCTGGTTCTGTTGATGCCAGTGGCAAAGGACACAGACCCCGCTGTCAAACGGGATCACAAACCCCTGATCGATCAAAACCTGATAGAATCTCTTTTGGATCCCCATCATACGCACGACCTGCAACGGCGTAGCGACAAAGCCGTCATCATCCGCAAACAGCTCCAGGTGTACATACAGCATCTGCGCCGCTACCGGCATCGCCAAAAACGACGGGCTGTGTAACACTGCTTTCGAGACCATTCTTCGTTCTGCCATAATTTTCCTCCCTTGTCTCTTCATTTCTTCCAGTATCCCTATCATAGCTTAAATTTCAACGTCTGTCAAGTAGTTTCACTTTACAGCTAACAAAAAGTTTCAGGCAGAAAAAATTGGGTCTGTCTCTTGACAAACCCAAAGCAAATTATATAAAAAGTTTTATAAAAGCGTGCTGACCGCTCGGCGGGCACCGAACGGTCAGTGTAAACATTTTATCTGACTATGACGAGCTAACCGCTAGTAACAGCGCTCTTTCTGTTTTTATGATAGCATCCTGTGCCTGCTTTGTCAAGCCTGCACCCGCCGTCCGATCTCTCGCACGGCCATCTCGTAAAAGTTCCGATAGTCTTTGCCCTCTGGTTCCGAAACGCCCAAGGTCACGCACTTGGCTTGGTAGGCTTCCAGGAGGGCTTTTTTCGTCAGGGCGGACTTGCGCTCCGGCTCGAAGAAGTAAAGCTCCCCGTGGTCGGCGCGTTCGCGTTTCTTGCGGCAGAGGAGCCACCAGAGGTCGATCTCCGACGTGTCGAAACCGAAGCCCAGGGAGTAGACGTCGCCGAGGATGAAGTAGTCCAGCCAGCTCAGGGCCTCCATCTCTCCCCCGCCGACCCAGAGAGGATAGCGGCAGGCCGGGGCGCGGCGGGTGAGGTACTCGTCGCAGCAGAAGAGCAGGTTGCCATAGTAATAATGGCCCAGGATGACCGTGTTCGGCACGCGGGCCTCGCCGTGGATGTGGAAGAGGGGCAGGGTGCGCTCCCCCACGGGCAGGTTATAATAGGTGTGGAGCATGAAGCCCTTTTCCGCCAGGGGGACGGCGCAGGTGTGGGTGAGGTAGCGGGGGGCGTGGTCCACGAAGTCGGGCATCACGGCGCACTGGATCTCGTAAGTAAAATTGGGCGTTAAGATGCAGTCGAAGGGCATGGCCAAGAGCCGCTGGAGCTGCTCGGACAGCCAGGGGTGGACCTCGCAGTGGGTCAGCTCCCGCTGGAGGTCGTGGAGGGAGACATCGACGTGGTCCTTGCTCAGCAGGACCGCCTGCATGGGAAAGGGGATGCCTTTAACCTGGTCGGCGGTGAAGTCGGTCCGGTTGATCTTCTCCAGCAGGCCCGACCAGGAGGCCCCGCCGAAGACGCGGTTCATGCCGTTGCCCAGGAGCAGGACCTTCGGGCGGCGGCGGGGAGAGATGGTGAGGGGGGTGGGTCGCATAGGCATGGGGCACCTCTTCCTTGGGGGGATGGCCGCAGGGGTCTGCGGCCACTACGAAAATGACGAAACGAATCCGGGTTGGCCGCAGGGGTCTGCGGCCACTACAACAAGATCATACGCATACATTATGCGCTGTGGGGGGAAGGCTGTCAAGATGGGGCGATTGCCTGAGGGCAGGAAATATGGTATGATGATACAACTTCAAACAACAGGAGGACACCCGCCATGGGAAAAAGCCGGTCGAAAAAGCAACTGACCCCCGGCCAGCTGAGGAGCCGGGGCTGGACGAAGTCCCTGATGAACACGCTCTTGCCCAAGCCCCGCTACCGGCATTTCAACGGCCGGAGCATGCCCGTCTGGGAGCGGGAGGACGTGCAGGCCGCCGAGGCCACGGAGACCTTTCAGAAGCAGAACCTCGGCGCCAAGCCCCAGGGCGAGGCCGGCCGCGCCGCCCAGCAGGCCGCCCACACCGTCGCCAAGGCCCTGACCAAGCTCTGGAACCAGGCGGAGAAGGACGACAGCCTGGCCTGGACGCTGGCAGGGCATTACCACAAGGCCGTGCTCGACCACCTGCCCGCCGCCGCCCGTGGGCGCATGCTGCGTGCCTCTCAGATCACGGGCTACCTGGGCAGCTTCCTGGGGCTGGAGAAGCGCTGTGACGGCTTGGCCCTGCCCGGCGAGCTGACCCACTTCGTCCAGGCCGCTGGCTGGATGGGCCCCAACGAAAACGCGCCCCTGGCGGGCCACGTCCGGGTGCGCTATGCCCGGGTCCTCCACGCCGCGGCCCAGCAGGCCATCGACCAGTTCACCCAGGCCCAGCCGGAGGCCGATCTGGCCGGCCTGCTGGCGCGGGAGGACTTTCCCACCCAGCAGCTGCTCTCCCGGCCCATCGGGACGATCTACTCCGTCTGGTACATCCCCCAGATCATCCAGAAGAGCCTGAACGTCCTCATCGCCCTGAACCCCAAGGACGAGTACCCGGAGGCCCGCGCCCTGTCCCGGCACTTCATCCTGCACCTGGGCGGGACGAACACGGGCAAGACCTACGCGGGCTTCCAGCGGCTCAAGCAGGCCCGGACGGGCGTCTACCTGGCCCCCCTGCGTCTGCTGGCCCTGGAGGCCCAGGAGGCATTGCTGGACGCAGGCGTGGATTGCAGCCTCACCACCGGCGAGGAGGAGGACCGGCGGGAGGAGGACACCCACGTCGCCGCCACAGCCGAAAAGCTGAATCTGAAAGCCCGCTACGACGTGGCCGTCATCGACGAGTGCCAGATGATCGCCGACCCCCACCGGGGCTACGCCTGGACGCGGGCCATTCTGGGCGTGCAGGCTCCGGAGATCCATCTCTGCGCCGCCCCGGAGGCCGAGCACCTGCTCCGGCGCATCATCGACAGCTGCGGGGACAGCTACGAGATCGAGTACCACAAGCGCAAGACGCCCCTGCTCTGCATGAACCACACCGTCGATTACACCCGCATCCAGCCGGGGGATGCGCTCATCACCTTCTCCAAGGTGGGCGTGCTCAGCGTGGCGGAGGACCTGCGGCAGTCCGGGAAAGAACCGGCCATTATTTACGGTGCCCTGCCCTACTCCACCCGCCGGCGGCAGATGGAGGGCTTTTTGCAGGGGCGGATGCAGTACGTCGTCTCCACGGACGCCATCGGCATGGGGCTGAACCTGCCCATTCGCCGGGTCATTTTCATGGACACGGAGAAATTTGACGGCGTGGAGCGCCGGGAATTAAAGCCCGAAGAGATCCAGCAGATCGCCGGGCGGGCGGGGCGCTTTGGCATGTATGACAAGGGCTATGTGGGGGCCACCCAGGGCCTGTCCTTCATCCGGGCGGGGCTGAACACCGTCGTGCCGCCGTTGCAGCAGGCCGTCGTGGGCTTTTCCGACCTGGTGCTCATGGTGGACTTTGACCTCTTGGAGGTCCTGACCGAGTGGAACAAGATGCCGACCGTGGAGCCTTATGTCAAGCTGGACATCACCCGCTACATCACCCTCATCTCCAAGATCCGGGAGCAGGGCTTCCCCCTGACCAAGGAGGAGGAGCTGCGGGCGGCAAACATCCCCTTTGACGAGACGGACGAGGCCCTGCGGGAGCTGTTTTTCCGCTTCCTGCGTCTCCAGCAGCAGGGAGAGGCCATCGAGCAGCCGGAGCTGGCGCGGGACACGGCGCATACCCTGCCGGAGCTGGAGCTGTACTGCCGGAAGCTGGACCTGTATTTTTCGTTTGCCAAGACCTTTGGCTGCCCGGTGGACGAGGACGCGCTGTATGACCAGCGGGAGGACGTGGCGGAGGAGATCAACGAGATCCTGCTGCACCGGCTGAAGAACAACATCCGCTTTTGTCCCCTGTGCGGGAAGGCCCTGCCCCTGCACCACCGGGGGCGGGTGTGCGACGCATGTTACCGAAGGATGCGGAAGTGAGGGGAGTTTCTCTTGACACCCCCCTTTCCATTTGATACACTGAGCAAAGAGAAATCATTTTTGTTTGCCGACATGGCAAGCAGAGAAAACGAGAGGAAGGTTTTTTATGAGTGACGTGTATTCCGCGCTGTTTTTATTCAGCGCAATCTCTGCGGCGTCGGTCCTTGTGGGGCTTCTTTTCTACATCCTCATCGCCGTGGCCGCGTGGAGGATCATGGTCAAGGCCGGGGAGCCGGGCTGGAAGGGCATCATCCCCGTCTACAACATCTATAGCCTGTACAAGATCAGCTGGAAAACCAGCATGTTCTGGGCGCTGCTGGTGCTGGAGCTGCTGTCCAGCATCATCCAGAGCGCCAGCGACGGCTTCCTGCTGTCCTTTGTGGGCTGGATCTGCTCGGTCGCCGGTCTTGTCATCGGCATCATGGGCCTGCATAAGGTCTCCAAAGCCTTTGGGCATGGGGCTGGGTTTACCCTGGGCCTCATCTTCCTCAATCCCATCTTCCTGCTCATCCTGGGCTTCGGCAGCTCCCAGTATATGGGAAACCTCAGCTGGCCCAACCAGGCACGGTTTTGAGCGAAAAAACAACGTCATCGTTTGGCAAAAAAGAAGCGCTCGCCTTGACAGGCGGGCGCTTCTCGTTTATAATTATAGTGTCAGCAAGTATCCGCCAAAGAGAGAAACAAAATCTCTACCCGAGAAAGGATGGTACTGATGCAATACGAGATCAAAGGCGGCGCATTCCCCGTGGTGATCTGCCAGCTCAACGACGGCGAACAAATGATCACCGAAAAAGGCTCCATGGTCTGGATGAGTCCCAACATGGAGATGAAGACCTCCGGCGGCGGCGTGGGGAAGATGTTCTCCAAGGCCTTCTCCGGCGAGAGCATGTTCCAGAACATCTACACCGCCCGCGGCGGCAACGCCCTCATTGCCTTCGGCTCCAGCTTCCCAGGGCAGATCCTGGCGCTGGAGATCGGGCCAGGCAATGAGATCATCCTGCAAAAGGCAGCCTTCCTGGCCTCCGAGCCAGGCGTGCAGCTGTCCACGCACTTCAACAAGAAGCTGGGCGCCGGACTCTTCGGCGGCGAGGGCTTCATCATGCAAAAGCTCTCCGGCCGCGGCATGGCCTTTGCCGAGGTCGACGGCGAGCTGGTGGAGTACACCCTCGGCCCCGGCCAGCAGATGATCGTGGACACCGGCAACGTGCTGGGCTTCGAGCGCACCGTGGCCATCGACATCCAGCAGGTCAAGGGCCTGAAGAACAAATTCTTCGGCGGCGAGGGCTTCTTCAACACCGTCCTCACCGGCCCCGGCAAGATCTGGCTCCAGACCATGCCCATCTCCGGCGTGGCCATGTCCATCTATCCCTTCCTGCCCACCAAGGGCAACGGCTGAGTGTTTCCGCTCTGAACTTTCCCACAAAACCCAAATGATCCCAGATCCCCCAAGCACAAAGGAGCGCAGAAGTCTATGCTAGGAGCTTGTCTCGATGCCGTGCGGGCCTCGGTCCCGCTGGTGCATAACATCACCAATTACGTCACCGTCAACGATGTGGCCAACGTCCTCTTGGCCTGTGGCGGCAGTCCCATCATGTCCGACGAGCCGGAGGACGTGGAGGACATCACGGCCCTCTGCGGCGGCCTGAACCTGAACATCGGCACCCTCAACCAGCGGAGCATCGAGGCGATGCACCGGGCGGGCAAAAAAGCCGCCGCGCTGGGCCACCCCATCCTGCTGGACCCCGTAGGGGCCGGGGCCTCCGCCCTGCGGACGAACACGGCCCTCAGCCTCATGCAGGAGCTGCCCCTCACCGTCATCCGGGGCAACATCTCCGAGATCAAGACCCTGGCCCTGGGCAGCGGCACGACAAAGGGCGTGGACGCAGACGTGGCCGACGCCGTCACGGAAGAGACCCTGCCCCAGGCCATCCAGTTCGCAAAAGACTTTGCCCAGCGGTCCAAGGCGATCATTGCCATCACCGGAGCCATTGATCTGGTCAGCGACGGGACGCAGTGCTGCGTCATCCGCAACGGCCGCCCCGAAATGGGCAAGATCACCGGAACGGGCTGCCAGCTCTCCGGGCTGATGACGGCCTTCCTGGTGGCTAACCCCGACCGCCCGCTGGAAGCCGCCGCCGCGGCCGTGGCGACGATGGGCCTGGCCGGGGAGCTCGGCTGGCTCCACATGGCCAAGGGAGAGGGCAACGCCTCCTACCGCACCCACATCATCGACGCCATCTACAACATGACCGGCGAGACGCTGGACAAGGGGGCAAGCTATGAACTGCGCTGAACAAGACTTACTGCTCTACGCCGTCACCGACCGGCACTGGCTGCACGGCCGGACCCTGCACGAGGTCGTGAAGGAGAGCCTGGACGGCGGCGTGACCTTCCTCCAGCTCCGGGAGAAGGACCTGGACGAGGCCCATTTCCTGGACGAAGCCAAAGACATCAAAACCCTCTGCCATGCCTACGGTGTCCCGTTTCTCATCAACGACAACGTAGACATCGCCCTGGCCGTGGACGCCGATGGCGTCCACGTGGGCCAGAGCGACATGGAGGCCGGGGACGTCCGGGCCAAGCTTGGCCCGGATAAGATCATCGGCGTCTCCGCCCAGACCGTCGCCCAGGCCCTCCAGGCCGAGGCCCACGGGGCGGACTATCTCGGCGTCGGGGCCGTGTTTCCCACCGGCTCCAAGGCCGACGCCAAGGAAGTGGAGTGGGACGTCCTGCGGGACATCTGTCAGGCCGTCTCCATCCCCGTGGTCGCCATCGGCGGCATTACCCGGGAAAACGTCACCGAGCTGGCCGGGACGGGCATCTGCGGCGTGGCGGTGATCAGCGCCATCTACGCCCAGGAAGACATCCCGGCAGCCGCAAAGAACCTGAAGAACACCGTGAAAGAGATGATCACACCCCAATGAAACACGTGCATTACGGTTGGGTGGTCTGCATCACTTGCACGCTTCTGCTCTTCATCACCATGGGCACGGTGTCCAACGGCTTTTCCGTCTACCTGCCCTACATCATGGACGAGCGCGGCCTGACCCACGCCCAGACGTCCTCCCTCGTCACCCTGCGGTGCCTCACGGCGTTTCTGGCCATGCTGGTCATTGGCTGGTACTACAAGAAGGTATCGCTTCGTCTGGGCGTGAGCATCGCCGCCTGCTGCGCGGGCCTGTCCTACCTGCTCTACGCCAGCGCCCAGACCTATCCCCTCTTCTGCGTGGGCGCGGCGGTGTCGGGCCTGAGCTACGGGTTCGGCTCGATGATCCCCGTCTCGCTCCTGATGAACCGCTGGTTCGACCGGCACCGGGCCTTGGCCCTGAGCATCTGCGCCACGGGCAGCGGCATTGCGACCATCGTCCTGCCCCCGGTGACGACGGCCCTGGTGGAGCACCTGACCATGGGGACCGCCTTCCGCATCGAGGGCGCAGCGATCTTTCTCCTGGCTGCCCTCATCTTCGCCGTCCTGCGCAGCGACCCGGCGGAGAAGGGCCTGGCCCCCTGCGGGCATCAGGAGGCCCCGGCGGGGCAGGAAACGCCCGCGCTCAAAGCCCACGGCGACATCCCCCGCGCGGCCTTCGTGCTGCTGGCCTTCGCCAGCCTGTTCATGGGGGCCGTGGCCAACCCCGGCTTCGTGCATCTGTCCGTCCTGTTCAGCGGGGAGGGTTTCTCCGCCGGGGCCGTGGCCGCCATCATCAGCGGCACGGGCCTGATGCTCACCCTGGGCAAGCTCCTCTACGGCGAGACGACGGACCATGTGGGCGGCTGCCGGTCCACCCTGCTCTTCGGGGCGATCCTGGTGGCGGGGCATGTGCTGTGCTGTCTGGCCTTCCTGCAAAGCATCCCTCTGAGCGTTCTCACCGCCGTCTGTATGGGCGTGGGCTACCCCATCGCAACGATCGGCCCCTCCGTCTGGGCCAATGACCTGGCCTCCCCCCGGCAGTACCCGACTGTTTTGCGGCGGCTGCAAGTGATCTACGCCGGCGGCGCTCTCGTCTTTGCCACGGTCCCCGGCCTCTTGGCCGACCGCTTCGGCGATTACCTCCCGGCCTACATCCTGTTCTCTTGTCTGGTTCTGGTCTCCCTGCTTCTCATCGCCCTGTCTTACCGAGCAGGACGCAAGGTCCGAACAGAACACAAAGCCTGACAAAACCAAAGCAGAATAAAAAGACAAGAAGCGAAAAAGCGTTCCTCCCCGTTTCGATGGGAAAGAACGCTTTTGTTGTTTTATCCTAGAAAAAGCAAACGCCTCAGCGATTTTGCGCCCGCTCCTCCCGCGTCCTGGGCTTGTCGAAGTCCGGCAGCAGGAAGGTACCCACCAGGAAGGTCAGGGAGTAGAAGGCGGTGAAGAGCATGGCCGTCTTCCAGGTGCTCACGTTGGCCAGGTGGACGATGACGGCGTAGACGATCATTTGCAGGATATACGCCCCCGTCCAATACAGCGTCATAATGACGGCGACCTTCTGCGGGTTCGCCCCCGGCATCCGGGCCGGCAGGGTGAAGAGGGAGGGCGTGGAGATGAAGATCACAACGCCCATCAGGATGGCGCACACCGTCGCCACCGCCCCCGACGGGGTCAGGATCATCACGAAGAACGCGATGGACTGGGCAAAGCCGGAGAAGCGGAAGAGGGTGATCTGGCGCTTGAGCTTCTTGGCCAGCACGATGCCGACGATGGTCCCCGGGATGCCGGTGAGGGCGATCATCGTGGAGATAAACTGCGAGTCCACCGTAAAGTCCGGGTGCAGGGGGAAGAGGTAGAGCACGACTGTGTACATGACCAGCCGCCCGGTCATCGTGAAGATGAACTCATAGAGGAACGGTTCTCTCAGGCCGTCCTTGTACCGGTAGAGCTTCCCGCCCGCGCTCTGGTCCGTCTGCTTGGGCGTGGCGGCGATGGGATAACCCCGCCCGACGATGAGCCACAGGACCAGCAGGATCACGCTGAACAGGCCATAGAACAAAATCACGCTCCGCCAGGAGACCAGCCACGCCCGCACGGCGGAGATGCTGAAGAGCGCGATGAGATTGCCTGTGTTCGGCCCGGCGTTGTTGATGCCGATGAAGATGGGCTGCTGCTTCGGGGAGAAGCAGTAGACGACGTAGGGCGTCATGCAGATCATCAGCACCGCCCCGCCGAAGCCCAGCAAGAACCGGCTGAGAATAACGAACGGGAAGGAGGTGGACAGCGCCCCGATGATGACCGCGCAGGTGAGCAGGCAGGAGAAGGCAACGGTCTTCTTCGGCCCCAGCTTGACCAGGATCCAGGCCGCCACAAAGTTGCCCACGATCTTGGCCGCGGAGATGGCGTTGTTCACGGAGGAGGGCACATGCCCCACCCCGAACTCCTGAATCATGTCGTTGGTCACCACAGAGCCGACCATCCAGGAGGCGCTGAAAAACGCATAGGCCAGAAACAGGATGATCTCAATGGCAATGGCTCTACGGGGGCCGATGGTTTTTGGCGGCATGGTTGCAAACCTCCTCCCGTGTCCCGCAAAGCAGCTGCTCTGCGTGCAAGTTAAGTTGCAAAATCAAGGTGGACACTTGAAACATTTCTGTCATTCTACCCTAAATTTACCGATACGTCAAGCCAAAAAACCGAAGGTTTTCAGGAATTTTGACCAAAATATTGTGTATCCTTTAGCACCGGCAATAAAATTTCTAGTTCCCAGGGCCCAGTTTTTTGCTATCCTAAGAGGGAACGCTACGCAAGAAAAGTACCGCAGGAAGGGGGTCGTTTGCCATGGCGCCGCAGGCCGCTCAGACATTCGGATATATGCGCGTGTCCAGCACCGACCAGAACGAGGACCGCCAGCGCCGCGCCCTGGCCGACGCCGCCGTCCCCCAGGAGCATCTGTATTTAGACCGCCAATCCGGCAAGGACTTCCAGCGCCCCCAGTACCAGCGCCTGGTGAAGCGCCTGCGGGCCGGGGACCTGCTCTGCGTGCCAAGCATCGACCGCCTGGGCCGCAACTACGAGGACATCCAGAACCAGTGGCGGCTGCTCACCAAGGACATCGGCGTGGACATCTGCGTCCTGGACATGCCCCTCCTGGACACCCGCAACGGCAAGGACCTCATGGGGACCTTCATCGCCGATCTCGTCCTGCAAATTCTCTCCTTCGTGGCCCAGAGCGAACGGGAAAACATCCGCACCCGCCAGGCCCAGGGCATCGCCGCCGCCCGCGCCCGCGGCGTCCACCTGGGCCGTCCCCCGGCCCGCGTCCCCCAGGACTTCGACCGCATCGTCCAGGCCTGGCAGGACCAGTCCATCACCCTGGAGCAGGCCTTGCAGCAGGCCGGGGTGGGCAAATCCACCTTCTACCGCAGGCTCCGCGCCCTACGCACCGGGGAGCAGGTGTGAAATGGTGTCTGGCTTCGCCAGATAATTGGATCGGTGGTACCGCATCGTGCGGTGTTGGCTTAGCACACAACGGAGTGCTTGCGGTAGGTGGCCCTCATTCGTCTGCTTCGCAGCCACCTTCCCCCCAAGGGAAGGCTTTTATAAGTGGTACCATTCCACAAAATTGTACCGCGTCAACAGAGCCTTCCCCGAGGGGGAAGGTGGGCCGGCGCAGCCGGGTCGGATGAGGGCAACGTCACGCACCTGAGCCGTAGTGTACTAAGGTAGCTCCATCGTGTCACTACTAATAAATTCCATGCCTTAGCCCTCATCAAAGCAGCAGTGAGAAACTACCTCTTGATAAGGCATCTTGAGCAGTTCTGCCCCCCGCTGGATACTGATCTCTCCTTCGCTGACCGCCCGAAACACCAGCTGCTCAAACAGGCTGGGTTTCTCAGGCTCGATCCGGCTGGGTTCATTGGTACGCCAGCCGCGTGCGCTTGCTGCAACATAAAAGTTCTTGGCCGCATCCACAGAAATAATTTTGACCAATTGCGCCCGCTTGACCAACAGGAACATGGAAATGCCATACTCACGGCAAACCAAGCTCATGTCATTGGTGACTCGCTTTCTGCGTATCCCAAGCTCACGCACAGCATCCGCTTCGGAAAAAAGGAACGCACCTGCGATTGCGGTTGCCGTCTCCTCCACGTCCTTCTCCCCCATCTCCTCCGGCCAGTCAAACACCAGATGCGCCAACTCATGGGCGATGGTCGAGCGGATACGCTCCGGACTCATACTGCTGTTGATCATAATATAGGGACGATCATTGACAAAGCCATTCATGCCAGAAAATTTACTGCTGTCGATCTGGCAGAGGTAGACAAGGATGCCTTTGTTCTCAAGGATGGTGATCAGGTCGTTCACAGGGCCTTCCTCCGCGATCCCAAGGTGACGTCTCATCGCTCTTGCGTCTCGTTCCCGATCGCCGCTCATGGAAAGCGCATGGCACTCCGGCGCATCCGGAAGGACTTCCCCGCCCAGCAACTCCACAACGGTATAAAACCTGCTGAAATACTCCTCCACAGATTCTCTGACATACTCCTGCTTTGCCACAGGGAGCGTTGAGGTTTTCCGAAATTCGCCGTGTACAAAGACAAGGTTCTCGTTTCGGACTTCGAGAAAATCAGAAACACGGACCCCCAAGGCGTCTGCCAGTCGTTTCAGTACCTCCATATTCGGTGTTCTCGTCCCATTTTCATAATGGGTGATCGCCATCGGCGTCAGCTCACTTTTTTCTGCCAGCTCCTTCTTCGTCATAGCATTTTTCAAGCGATAAAATCGCAGATTTTTGCAAAACATGGTTCATCCCTCCTGTTTATATTATATCATTTTTTTCAAAAAAGTAAACACAAGAGTTGCGTAACTTTATGAAAAAACAACCCCTTTGCCACACGGCAAAGGGGTTGTCCTATCTTCGTGAAAAAGAAGTATGTTACAGGAAGAACGACTGGATCTGCGTGATGAGCACGATGACCATAATGATTGGGATCACAAACCGGAAGCAGAACTTAAAGTACCCCGCTCCCTTAAATTGATGCCCGCTCTGCTCGCACTCGTCCTTGACCAGGTTGGGGAACACCCAGCCCATGAGCAAGCTCATCAGCAGGGCGCCGAGGGGCATCATAATGCCCTCGGTGAGCATGTCGTAGAAGTCCAGCCAGCAGTCGTTCCACATGGCGAAGCCTGCGCTCTCTGTCGTCAGGCCCAGCAGCTCGTAGGGGGCCTTGACCACGGCGCCGCCGCTGCCCAGGGCGTCCAGGGCCACGGGGATGCCGATGAGGAACTGGAGGACGGCGAAGAGGAGGGCCGTCTTCTTGCGGTTCGGTTCCTTGCCCTTGTCCAGCTGCCGGTCCACCACGGCGGAGGTCAGCACCTCCATCAGGGCGATGGAGGAGGTGACGGCGGCGATAAAGACCAGGAAATAGAACAGGAAGCCGATGATGTTGCCGGCCTGGCCGCCCATGCCGTCCAGGAAGACCTTCTGCATGGAGGCAAACAGCAGGCCGGGGCCTTGGGCGTAGTCCACGTGAAAGGCTGCGCAGGCGGGCAGGATCATCATACCGGCCAGGACGGCGAAGATGGTGTCGAACAGGGGCACGATGACGGCGTTCTTCTGCAGGCTCTTCTGCTTGTCCAAATAGGAGCCGAAGGTGATGTTGATACCCATGGCCATGGACAGGGAGAAGAAGACCTGACCCGACGCCGTCTTCAGCACGTCAAAGAAGCTGCCGGGGCTGGAGAAGAGGCTCATGTCCGGCTTGAACATGAACTTGTAGCCCTCCAACGCACCGGGCTGCATGGCCACGAAAATGATGATGCCGATGAGGATGACGCCCAGCGCCGGCATGACGGCCTTGCTGAACTTCTCGATGCCCCCCTGCACGCCGCCCATGACGATGGCCATGGTGCAGACCAGGAAGAGGGCGAAGAAGAGGATCATGCTCTGGCCGCTGTACAGCAGCCAGCCGAAGAAGCCGCTGCCCTGCCCGGCGAAGCCGTCCGCGCCGAAGATCTGGACCAGAAAGCCCAGGCAGTAGCGCAGGACCATGCCGCCCAGCACCGCGTAGAAGGACAGGATGAGGAAGGGCGAAATGACCGCCATCCAGCCAATGAAGGAATACTTTTTGCCCAGGGCCGCATACGCGCCGCCTGCGCCTTTGCCGGTCTTTCGGCCCAAAGCAAACTCGCCCAGCATCCCCACGACGCCCACCAGGGCGACCAGGATGAGGTAGAGGACGAGGAAGGCAAAGCCGCCGGTCTTGCCCATTTTATAGGGGAAGGCCCAGAGGTTGCCCAGGCCAATGGCCGAGCCGATGGCCGCCATGAGGAAGCCGAAGCTGCTCCCCCACTGACCACGTTTGGATGTCTCCATAGTGAATTTCTCTCTCCTTAAATCATGATGTGATGTTTTTATAGTTTACCTGATACTAGCAAAAATTTCAAGTTATGCAAGGCATTTTCCCGTCTTTTTGACGAAACTATTTTCTTTTGAGATTTTTCAGGCGCTTTGGGGAAGAAAAATGGCAAAGTAAACAAAAAAACACCCGTTTCCCTCTTTTCAAGTCCGGGAAAATCCGGTAGAATAGAACAAAATGGGGGAGAATTTTTTCTTGCCCCCATGCAACGAGAACTTTGGCAGAAAAGAGGAGAGCACCCATGCCCAACTACCGTCTCACCCTCTGCTACGACGGCACCCGCTGGAAGGGCTGGCAGAAGCAGGGAAACACCGACCACACCATCCAGGGAAAGCTGGAGACGCTGCTCTCCCGCCTGCTGGACCAGCCCATCGAGGTCGCCGCCTCCGGCCGCACCGACGCCGGGACCCACGCCAAGCGCCAGGTCGTCTCCTTCCGCGCCAAGACCGCGCTGTCCACCCAGGAGATCCTGGACGGCCTGCGCCGCTACCTCCCCGCCGACATCGGCGCTGTCTCCCTGGAGCAGGTCGAGCCGCGCTTCCACGCCCGCTTCTCCTGCACCGGCAAGACCTACACCTACCGCATCTGGAACAGCGACGAGCCGAACGTCTTCGAGCGCAACTACCTCTACCACCTCCACGAAACGCTGGACGTGCCCGCCATGCGCCGCGCCGCCGAGGACCTGTGCGGCACGCACGACTACAAGGCCTTCTGCTCCCTCAAGCGCACGAAAAAATCCACCGTCCGCCGGGTGGACTGCATCACCATCCAGGAGCTTGGCCCGGAGCTGCTCTTCACCTTCGAGGGCAACGGCTTCCTCTACCACATGGTCCGCATCCTGGTCGGGACCCTCTTAGAGGTCGGCCGCGGCAACCTCCGGCCGGAGGAGATGGGGGATATTCTCGTCTCCCAGGACCGCAAACGCGCCGGAGAGACCGTCCCCGCCTGCGGGCTTTGTCTGGTGGATGTGCGGTATGAGAAATCGTAAGAAGGTACAACACTGCAAGTTTGTACCGCGTAAACAGAGCCTTCCCCGAGGGGGAAGGTGGCCCGCGAAAGCCGGGTCGGATGAGGGCCACCTGCCGCACCTGAGCCGCAGTGTACTAAGGTAGCCACCTAGGATTTAGAACCACGAATCCAATCCTCCGGCTCCGCCGGACACCATAAGGAGGTCCCGCCATGAAACGACGTCTCCCCCTGATCCTCATCCTGGCGATCCTAGCCGTCCTCGTCATCGCCCTCTTCGTCCCCCGTCCCCTGCTCAAACCCAACAGCGACTATGAGGTCCTCATCGTCCGCTACAACCCCACCTACGACGCGCAACCGACCGACATCCCCACCTTTGACAGCGATGCCATCGTCGCCTGCCTGCGGAACTATAAGGCGGAAAACGCCTTCACGACAACGCCCCCTTCCTCCTCCTACACAGACATCTTGTTGGAGATCACCGTCCGCCAAAAAGTGGACCAGGGGGACGATTGGAAAACCTTCTGGTTGGGCAAAACAAACTACGTCTACTTCGGAAAGTTTATGTACCGCATCCCAGACGGCAACGCCCTCCAGAACGAACTGCTTCAAATCCTAGACCTGCCCTCAGCTGATTGAAATGGTGGCCGCCGGAGGCGGCAGATTTGATGCGTAGTTCCGTAGGGTGCGGGATTGCGTTGGTACACGACCGATTCCTTGTGCAACGTTGCCCTCATCCGACCCGGCTCACGCCGGCCCACCTTCCCCCCAGGGGAAGGCTTTGGGTAGTACCGTGCATCGTAGAAAGGTACAGCATCTCAAGTTTATACGGCGTTGGAAGAGCCTTCCCCTAGGGGGAAGGTGGCTGCGAAGCAGACGAATGAGGGCAACCTACCGCAAGCAGTCCGCCGTGTACCAACGTACTACCCTACCCCATAGAACCACCAATCAAATCCATTAACACAAACCCCTCTAGGCCACCGCCCAGAGGGGTTCTTTGCTGTCTAAAATCAGATAAAATAGTTACTCATCCTCCTTCATCAGCGTCTCCGCCGCCACGCACAGCAGAATGATGACCGCCCCGACCATGCCCAGCAGGGACAGCCGCTCGTCGAGCAGGATGCGGGAGAAGAAGGCCGTCAGCACCGGGCAGATGCACTGGAGCAGCGCCACCGTGCGGGAGGAGATGTGGCCCAGGGCCGCGTTTTGCAGCAGGTAGCCCGCCACGGTGCAGCCGATGGCCATGTACACGATGATGCCCCAGACCGTCGGCGTGGCCGCCCCCAGCTGCATCCCGCCGTCGAAGACGAAGGCGCAGACCAGCGCCAGGACGAAGGAGGTCAGCGCTTGCAGGGCCGTCAGCGTCACGGGGTCCACCCGGTCCAGGGCCTTCTCCCCAAAAATGAGGGACCCGGCCAGAAGCAGGGCGGAGATGAGCGTCAGGATCTCGCCCAGGCCGAAGGCAGACAGCCCGCCCTGCCCGCACAGCAGGTAGAGGCCCACGATCACCAGCAGCTGCACCGGCACATGCTTCTTGCCGAATTTCTTTCGATACACCGCCAGGGCCAGCAGGGGCGTCATAATGGTGGACAGGGAGCGCAGAAAGGCCACGGACGTTGCCGCCGTCAGCTCCAGGGCGATGTTGCTCAGCACATACGACCCGCCGATGCACAGGCTGGGCAGGAGCCAGTCCTTCAGTGAAGCGGCTTTGATACCCTGAACAATGCGCTTGTTAAAAATAAGTAAGAGGAACAGAAAGGCGATGCCATACCGCACCGTCAGCAGCGAGAAGACCGGCAGGACCTCATACGCCGCCTTGGAGATGGGGTCGCCGAAGCCATACAACACGCTTTGCAGGAAGATGAAAAAAAAGGGCAGCCAGCGCAGGGAGATCCCCTTTTTCAGCGGCAGCCGTGCCGGTGTGGGTGCCATGGACCATCGCCTCGTTTCGTCAGGTTTCATCCCGTTTGGGGACGTTTTGTCTCTTCTTTTATTATAGACACGCCCCGCTCCCCTGACAAGTTGGGAGACTGCATAAACCTACCAGTTTACTCGGCTCAGTTTCCCTTACAAGCTCTCCAAATATACTTTCACGGGAAAGGGCTGGACCTGCTCGTCCTTTCTCAAATACAGCGGGTGGTGGGGGTGGCCCTTCTTCGACCGCTTCCCCGCGCACAGCCACCGGGCGTGATATTCCTCCCCGATGGCGATCATGTCCCGCAGGCAATCCTTCAAATAGGGCCGCTGCTCAATGATGGTCCCCCAGGCCGCCCAGACCGCCGGGGTGTACTCCTCCCCCACCTGGGAAAGCACCCAGCGAAAGGCCGCCATGTTCTCCCGGTGCAGGGCTTCGTTGCAGATTTCATCCATGTCCTGGGGCCGGGTGGCCCGCTGGGCGTAGACATTGAACATCAAAAAGCTGTCAAACCCATTCCCCTTGGCGATGCGCTCCACGGACTTCAAGGTATTGTCCAAGGCCCCCGGCGCAGCCGTCGAGGGGTTGATGCCAATGCAAATGAGCGGATTGGCCCCCTTCGTGCCCAGCAGATACCGGTACTCGGCGTAGTGGTCGGGGATGTAGAGCCAGCTGTCGCGGTCAAAGTCGTCGTTCGTGGGGACTTGCGCCTGCGTAAAAGAGAGGATGTCCAGGGCCTGGCTGGGGCAGGTGGGAATGTGCATAAAAATCTTCCTTTGTTTTTGGTTTTGTTTTTTTGACGGGTCTCTTGCATTTCTCGAAAATATCTTCTATGATACTAACACATCCGAGACAGTCTGTCCATCCGGAAGGAGGCCCACCCATGCCCCGCACGAAAAACCTTGACCTCACCCAAGGCATCATCTGGAAACAACTGCTGCTGTTCCTGCTCCCCATCGCCGCAGGCACGCTCTTTCAGCAGTTTTACAGCACCGTCGATGCCATCGTGGTGGGCCGCTTTCTCGGCTCCGACGCCCTGGCCGCTGTGGGCGGCTCGGCGGCGGTGATCGTCCAGCTGGTGGTGGGCATCTTCACGGGCCTTTCCTCCGGGGCCACCGTCGTCATCTCCCACGGATACGGGGCCGACGACCAGGAAAAACTAACGCGGGCGGTCCATACGTCGATTGCCTTCAGTCTCCTCGGCGGCATCGTCATCACCGTCGTGGGCATCCTGCTCACCCCGCAGTCCCTGGTCTGGCTGAAAAACCCACAGGAGATCATGGCCGATGCCACGCTCTACCTCCGCTGGTACTTCGTCGGCACCATCCCCATGCTCCTGTTTAACATGGGCTCCGGCATTTTGCGGGCCGTGGGCGACTCCAAGCGGCCCCTGTACTATCTCATGCTCTGCTGCCTGCTGAACATCGTGCTGGACCTGGTCTTTGTGGCGGGCCTTCACTTCGGCGTGGAGGGCGCGGCCATCGCCACCTCCCTCTCCAACCTGGTCAGCGCCCTGCTCATCCTGACCCAGCTGGCCAAGGCCAAGGAGGGCTACCGCTTCCGGCCCAGGCAGACGAAGATCCATCGCCCGACCCTGACCCACATCCTGGGCATCGGCGTCCCCGCCGCCGTGGAAAGCTCCATGTACGCCTTCTCCAACCTGTTAATTCAGGTCCCCATCAACAACCTGGGCACGGACGCCGTGGCCGCCTGGTCGGCCACCAGCAAGGTGGACGGCATCTACTGGTCCCTCATCGTCTCGTTCGGCGTGGCGATCATGGCCTTCGTGGGCCAGAACTACGGGGCCGGAAAATACGACCGCATGAAGGCGAGCGTCAAGGTCTGCATGCAGATCGCCATGGGCACGACCATCGTCCTGTCCGTCCTGCTCATGATCTTTGCCAAATACTGCTTCCTGCTCTTCACCGACAACCCCCAGGTGATCCAATACGCCACGCAAGTTGTCTATTACTTCGCCCCCTTCTACTTCATCTGGACCGTCATCGAGGTCCTGGCCAACGCCCTGCGGGGCGCAGGGGATGCGCTGGCGCCCATGGTCATCAGCGTCGGCGGCGTGTGCGGCCTGCGGATCTTATGGGTCTTCCTGGTGGTCCCCCACTGGCCCACCCTGCTGGGCATCTCCATCTGCTACCCCCTCTCCTGGGTGCTGACGGCCCTCCTGCTCATCCTCCGCTACCGCCGGGCGAAGTGGCACGAGAAGGCCAACCGCACCGTGCTTCAAAAGGAGGCGTAACCCATGCTGACCAAGCCCACCCCCCGCTTTGTCGCCATCCAGAGCAGCTATTGGGCCTGCTACTGCTGCATCATCAGCTTTTCCAGCGTCTACCTGCTGGACCGGGGCTTTTCCAACGCCCAGGTCGGCCTGGTCATCAGCCTCGGCGGCCTGCTCTCGGCCCTGCTCCAGCCCCGCGTTTCGCAGGCGGCGGACCGGCTGCAAAAACTGAGCCTCCGCCTCTTCTGCGCCGGGGTCGCGGGCATCGCCCTGGTCGCCAGCGCGGGCCTGCTCTGCCTGCCGGGCAAGCTCCCGCAGCTCGTGCTGTACGGCAGCCTCGTGGTGCTGGTCCAGCTGCTCATGCCCCTCTGCTCTGCCCTGGGCATGGCCTGCCTGAACCTGGGCTACCGGCTCAACTTCGGCCTCGCCCGCGGCGCGGGGTCCATGGCCTTCGGCATCTTCTCCGCTGCGTGCGGGCGCTTGGTGCTGTGGCTGGGGGCCTGGTCCGTGGCGGCGGCGATGCTGGTCATGCAGGCCGTTCTGTTTGCGGCGATCCTGTCCTTCCGCTTTCAGACCCCGGCCCCCGGCTTCCCGCCCCCGGAACCGAAGCCAGAGGCCGCCCCCGAGCAAACTTCCCGGCAAGCTCCCCAGCAAAAAGGCCAGGCGTTCCTGCGGGCCTACCCCCACATGGGCTTCGTCCTGCTGGCCTCCTGCCTGGTCTTCATCAGCCACAACCTGCTCAACACGTTTGAGTTCCAGATCGTCCAGCATCTCGGCGGCGACAGCGGCTCCATGGGCACCGTCCTCTTCCTGCAATCCATCCTGGAGCTGCCGGTGATGTTCGGCTTCTCCTGGCTGCTGACCAAGGCGGGGAGCCGGGTCTGGACGCGCCTGTCCGGCGTGGGCTTTTTCCTGCACGCCTTCGGCTCGTGGCTGGCCCCCACCATCGGGGTGCTGTGCGCCGTGCAGATCTTTGAGATGAACGGCTACGCCCTCTTCGCCATTGCCTCCATCTACTACATCAACGAGACCGTCGCCGAGGACCGGCGGGTGGAGGGGCAGTCCTGGTTCACCATGGCCACGACGCTGGGCAGCGTCCTGGCCGGCCTCTTCGGCGGGAACCTGCTGGACCTGGCCGACGTCCCCGCCCTGCTGGGCATGGCCACCCTGACGGGCGGCGCGGGGATGGTCCTCTTCTGGTTCTTCCTGCGCCCGCCCAAGCAAGCGAAAGGAGGCAATGCCTGATGTCCGCTTTCCCCATCCTCTGCGTGACCGACCGCACCCTCTGCGCCCCGCGCTTTCTGGCCCAGGTGGAGGCCATTGCCGCCGCCCGCCCGGCGGGGCTGATCCTGCGGGAAAAAGATTGGCCCGAAGCCGACTATCAAGCCCTGGCTTCGGACGTACTGCGTATTTGTAACCGATATGAGGTCCCCTGCATCCTGCACACGTTTGTGGGGGCAGCCCAGGCTTTGGGTGTCAAGTATATCCACTTGCCCCTGCCTGTCCTGCGGGCGCAAAGCAAACAAGACCTGGCGGGATTTGACGCCATCGGCGTCTCCTGCCACTCCGTTGCGGAGGCGTTCGAGGCCCAGGCCCTGGGCGCGACCTATCTCACCGCCGGGCACATCTTCCTCACCACCTGCAAGCCCGGCCTGCCCGGCCGGGGCCTAGACTTTTTACGGGAAGTCACCCAGGCCGTGTCTCTCCCCGTCTACGCCATCGGCGGCATCACCGCCGACCGGGTGCCCGAACTGCAAGCGGCCGGGGCCGCGGGGGCCTGCCTCCGCAGCAGCCTGATGCTGGCCCCCGACCCCGCCGCCGAACTCCATCCTTACCAGGAGGTTTGATTCCCATGAGATTAAAGACCGCCCTCTCCATCGCCGGCAGTGATTCCAGCGGCGGGGCCGGCATCCAGGCCGACCTGAAAACCATGACCTGCAACGGCGTGTTCGCCATGAGCGCCATCACCGCCTTAACGGCCCAGAACACCACCGGCGTCACCGGCATCTATGAGGTCAGCCCGGACTTTTTGGGCCAGCAGATCGACGCCGTGTTCACCGACATCTACCCCGACGCGGTGAAGATCGGCATGGTCTCTTCCGCCCCCCTCATCCACGTCATCGCCCAGCGGCTGGCTGACTACGACGCCCCCAACATCGTGGTCGACCCCGTCATGGTCGCCACCAGCGGGGCCAAGCTTCTGGCCGATGACGCCATCGAGACCCTCTGCACCGAGCTGCTCCCCCTGGCCGCCGTCGCCACCCCCAACCTGGCCGAGGCGGAGATCCTCTCCGGCCAGGCCATCGAGAGCGAGGACGACATGCGCTCTGCTGCCGAGACCATCGGCCGGCGCTACCACTGCGCCGTCCTCTGCAAGGGCGGGCATAAAGTCGGCGGGGCCGACGACCTGCTCTGGACCCCCCAGGGCATCCGCTGGTACCGCGGCGAGCGCATCGACAACCCCAACACCCACGGGACGGGCTGTACCCTCTCCAGTGCCATCGCCGCAAATCTGGCCAAGGGGCTGGCCTTAGAAGAGGCCATCGGGCAGGCGAAGGCCTACCTGACCGGGGCCTTACGCGCCATGCTGGACTTGGGGCATGGGTCAGGGCCGCTGGATCATGGGTATGTGTTGAGAGGATGAAGGCTCACCAGAGCTGTACCTTCTACTCCAACAACAGCAATACACAACGCTGGCGCCGGGGGGCGCACCTCTCCACCGCCTGACGGCGGTCCCCCTCCCCTTTCAGGGGAGGCATAGTTTTTCCGCAACGTATGTTATAATCCACAACGCAAATGGCTCCCCTGAAAGGGGAGCTGGCCGCGAAGCGGTCTGAGGGGTTGTCCCCGAAGGGCTGAACCACCTACTCTAGCAACAGCAATACACAACGCTGGCGCCGGGGGCGCACCTCTCCACCGCCTAACGGCGGTCCCCCTCCCCTTTCAGGGGAGGCATAGTTTTCCTGCAACGTATGTTATAACCTACAGCGCAAATGGCTCCCCTGAAAGGGGAGCTGTCAGCGCCAGCTGACTGAGGGGTTGTCCCCGAAGGGCTCGACCACTTACGTCCAAAGTCTTATTTTCTCAAAACCTCACCCGCATCTGATGCCAAGCCACCCCGCCGTGGTTCGACCCTGACATCCCCTCGTCTGCAAACCCGAACTTGGCGTAGTAAGGCACCAGCCGGTCCTTGCACGTCAGCACCAGCCCAAGCTTCCCTCTGGCCCTGCTTGCGGCAATGGCCGTCTGCAAGAGCTGCCCGGCATACCCCTTCTTCTGGTGCTCCGGGTGCGTTGCCACGCCAAAGATCATCTGCCACTCTCCCGCTCGGTCGTGGAGGGTGGCGTTTTCGTACATCTCGTCGTGCAGGTCCGGCGTGTCGGTACACATGCCGTTGACCATGGCAACGGGCCGGTCTGCCTCGTCCGTCATCACCCAAAAGCTCTCCGGGTAGGTCTCCAGTCTGGCGCGGAAGGCGGCCTCCGGCGCGGCTTCGGCGGCGGGGAAGCAGGCCGCTTCCAGGGCGGTGACGGCAGCGAGGTCCTGGAGGGTCGCGGTTCTGATTTTCATAAAAATTCTCCCTTCGGATGGGCGTTTTTTCTCAGTATAACACAGTCTCCCGCTAGGGGAAAGGGATTGTTTCACCGGGGGTTTTGTGATAGAATAAGCGTCGTTAAAAACCGAACCCCGAAACCCATTCCAATAGAAAGAGGGAATCGCCCCATGAAAGACACCTACGAAAGCCCCTTGGCCTCCCGCTATGCCAGCCGGGAGATGCTGTATATCTTCTCCCCGGACAAGAAGTTCACCACCTGGCGGCGGCTCTGGATCGCCCTGGCTCGCGCCGAGATGGAGCTGGGTCTGCCCATCACCCAGGGCCAGATCGACGAGATGGAGCGGGAAAAGGACCACATCAACTATGACCTGGCCCAGCAGAAGGAAAAGGAACTGCGCCACGACGTGATGGCCCACATCCACGCCTACGGCGCCCTCTGCCCCAGCGCCATGCCCATCATCCATCTGGGGGCCACCAGCTGCTACGTGGGCGACAACACCGACATCATCCTCATGCGGGAGGGCATGGCGCTCCTGCGGGATAAGCTCGTGCGCATCCTGGCTGCCCTGGGCAAGTTCGCCGACCAGTACAAGGCCCTGCCCACCCTGGGCTACACCCACTACCAGGCCGCCCAGATGGTCACCGTCGGCAAGCGGGCCACCCTCTGGATGAACGAGCTGCTCATGGACCTGGAGGAATTGGAGTACCGCATGGACCACCTGAAGATGCTCGGCTGCAAGGGCACCACCGGCACCCAGGCCAGCTTCCTGGAGCTGTTCGGCGGGGACGAGAGCAAGGTCCGCCAGCTGGACCAGAAGATCGCCGCCGAAATGGGCTTCGACCAGGTCCAGCCCGTCTCCGGCCAGACCTACACCCGAAAAGTGGATGCTGCTATTCTCGCCACCCTCTCCGGCATCGCCCAGTCCGCCCACAAGTTCGCCACGGACCTGCGCCTGCTGTGCCACATGAAGGAGATCGAAGAGCCGTTTGAGAAGCACCAGGTCGGCTCCTCCGCCATGCCCTACAAGCGCAACCCCATGCGCAGCGAGCGCATCTGCGCCCTGGCCCGGTACGTCATTGCCGACGCCATGAACCCCGCCATGACCTCCTCCCTGCAGTGGTTCGAGCGCACCCTGGACGACTCCGCCAACAAGCGCATCGCCGTCTCCGAGGCCTTCCTGGCCGTGGACGCCATTTTGAACCTGTATGAGAACGTGGCCTCCAACCTGGTCGTCCACGAGAAGGTCATCGAAAAGCACATCATGGAGGAGCTGCCCTTCATGGCCACGGAAAACATCCTCATGGACGCCGTCAAGCGCGGCGGGGACCGCCAGGCCCTGCACGAGCGCATCCGCACCCACTCCCTGGCCGCCGGCAGCCGCGTCAAGGACGAGGGCAAGGACAACGACCTCTTAGAGCGCATCGCCGCCGACCCCGCCTTCGGCCTGTCCAAGGAGGAGGTCCTGCGCCACCTGAACCCAGCCGACTACATCGGCTGCTGCCCCCATCAGGTGGAGCGCTTCCTGGCCGAGTATGTCCAGCCCGTCCTGGACCGGTACCCCCACGCCCTGGAGGGCACCGGGGCGGAGATCAAAGTGTAACGCAGCCGGACAAGCGCCCGCAGGCTCCGCCAAAAATCAACAAACCAACATCGAACGCCCTTTCCCGCCGCAGGCCCGGCGGGGGAGGGTGTTCCCTCTGTCCCCCGCCCTCTCTCTTGGGCAAACAGAGGTCATAAAACAGAAAAGAGTGTGACTGAACATGACCGGATTGGTCGTCTTAGAAAAAATGGGGATGCTCGTGCTCCTCATGGCGGTGGGCTTCGCCGCCGCCAAAGCAAATTGGGTGGGCGATGGCTTCAACCAGGCCACCAGCCGCCTGGTCGCCAACGTCTTCCTGCCCGCCTCCATCCTCAGCTCCGTCATCGGCGTGGCCCCCCTGTTCTCCGGCAAGGAGCTGGCTGTGGTCATCGCCGGGACCTTCGTCCTCTTCGGCCTGTGCGCCGTGGGCGGGCTGGTAGTCTCCAAGGTCGTACCCATGCCGAAGCAGGATCAGCTGGTGGCGTGGCTGTCCATCTTCTTCATGAACAACGTCTTCGTGGGCTTCCCCGTGGTCCAGGCCATTTTCGGCGAGGAGGCCCTCTTCTGCGCCTCCCTGACCAACATCCCCTTCAACATCCTGCTCTTCTCCATCGGCGTCAGCCGCCTGCGGGCGGGGCAGGGCCAGGGCCGCGTGACCATCCGGGAGGTCTTCTCCCCCGGCCTCATCGCCACGCTCGTGGCCGTGGTGGTCTTCCTGTTCCAGATCCCCGTGCCCTCCCTGCTGGGGGATACCATCAAGTCCCTGGCCAACGGCACGGTGCCCCTCTCGATGATCATCATCGGCGTGTCCCTGAGCCATGTGCCCATTCTGGATTCCTTTAAGGACTGGAAGGCCTATCTCGTGAGCCTGGGCCGCCTGGTCCTCTGCCCCATCCTGACCTACTTCGTCCTGGGCCTGTTCCTGGAGGGAACGACCCTGGGCGTGATGGTCGCCATCGCCGCCTGCCCCAGCGCCGCCATGATCACGATCCTGAGCCTGCGCTACGGCATCGACGATACCTTCGCCTCCCGCGTGAACTTCCTCAGCACCATTCTCTGCGCCGTCACCCTGCCCATCATGACCTACTTCCTGCTGTAAGCGCAGCCGGGAAAACAACAAGAACGGAGGACCTCCCATGCTTCTCTCTGCGGAACACATCAGCTTGAATTTCGGCCTGAAACAGCTTTTGGACGACGTGACCCTCTATCTGAACGAGGGGGACAAGATCGGCATCATCGGCATCAACGGCACCGGCAAGAGCAGCTTTCTCCGCGTCCTGGCGGGCCAGCAGGTGCCGGACAGCGGCACCGTCAGCCGGGACCCCAACGTGCAGATCTGCTTCCTGTCCCAGAACCCCAAGATGGACCCGGAGGCCACGGTCCTGGAGCAGGTCTTTTCCGACTTCTCCCCGGACACCCGCGCCCTCATGGAATACGAGGCCAAGGCCATGCTCACCCGCCTGGGCATCACGGACTTTGCCCAGCCCGTGGGCACCCTCTCCGGCGGCCAGCGCAAGCGTGTGGCCCTCGCCGCCGTCCTGCTCCACCCGGCGGATGTCCTCATCCTGGACGAGCCGACGAACCACCTGGACAGCGACATGGTCATCTGGCTGGAGGACCGCCTGCGGAAGTTCAACGGCGGCCTCATCATGGTCACCCACGACCGCTACTTCTTAGAGCGCGTGGCCAACCGCATCACGGAGCTGTCCCACTGCCACATCCGCCATTACGAGGCCAACTACTCCAAGTACCTGGAGCTGAAGACCCAGCAGGAGGAGATGGAGCAGGCCGCCCAGCGCAAGCGCCAGTCCATCCTGCGGGTAGAATACCAGTGGATCATGCGCGGCGCCCAGGCCCGCCGCACGAAAAACAAGGACAGAATTGCCCGCTACGAGGAGCTAAAAGCCCAGACCGGCCCGGAGACCGACGGCACCCTCCAGATGGCGACCCTCTCCAGCCGCCTGGGGCGCAAGACCGTCGAGCTGCACGACGTGAGCAAGGCCTTCGGGGACCACACCGTCCTGAGCCACTTCACCTACGGCGTGGCCAGAGACGACCGCGTGGGCATCGTCGGCCGCAACGGCGCGGGCAAGTCCACCCTCCTGAACCTCATCGCTGGCAAGCTCTTCCCCGACAGCGGCACCATCGACTGGGGCGAGACGGTCCGCATCGGCTACTTTTCCCAGGAGGGCCGGGAGCTGGACCTGGACCAGCGCGTCTTTGACTTCATCCACGAGATCGCCAGCGAGGTCAAGACCAAGGAGGGCAGCTTCTCCGCCAGCCAGATGATGGAGCGCTTCCTCTTCCCCACCCAGCTCCAGGGCCAGCCCATCGGCAAGCTCTCCGGCGGGGAGCGGCGCAGACTGTACCTTCTCTCCGTCCTCATGGAGGCCCCCAACATCCTCCTGCTGGACGAGCCGACCAACGACCTGGACATCACCACCCTGGCGATCTTGGAGGAATACTTAGAGACGTTCCCCGGTGCCGTCCTGGCCGTCTCCCACGACCGTTACTTCCTGGACAAGACCGCCCAGCAGATCTTTGAGGTGGGCGAGGGCGGCGTCATCACCCGCTACACCGGCAACTACTCCGACTACCTGGAAAAGCGCAAGGCCAACGAGGCCCCGGCAGAGAAGGCCGCCAAAAAAGCCCCCTCCGGCAAGCCCGTGCGCCAGAAGAAGCTGAAGTTTTCCTACAAAGAGCAAAAGGAGTTCGACACCATCGAGGACGACATCGCCGCCCTGGAGCAGAAGATCGCCGACCTGGACACCCAAATGGCCGCCTGCGGCAGCGATTATGTCAAGCTGCAAGACCTGACAAAGGAGCAGGACGCAACCAAAGCCGCGCTGGACGAAAAGATGGAGCGCTGGATGTACCTGACCGACCTGGCGGAGAAGATCGCCGCGCAGGAGAAATAAATACCGGATAAAACGAGAGAGCATCCCGGCTTGGGATGCTCTCTTTCTCATGGAGTTTTGCTTCGCAAAATGATTTGATTCGTAGTACCGCAGGGTAGGGTGTCACCTTAGTACACTACGGACTGCTTGCGCGACGTAGCCCTCATTCGACCCGGCTCGAGCCGGGCCACCTTCCCCCCAGGGGAAGGCTTTGGGTGGTACCGTTTATCATAAGAAAGTACAACATTACAAGTTTGTACGGCGTTGCGAGAGCCTTCCCCGAGGGGGAAGGTGGCCGCGAAGCGGACGAATGAGGGCTACGCTGCGCAAGGATTCGGTCGTGTACTAAGGCAGAATGGCACCACTCGGAACCACCAATAAAATCCATCTGGCGAAGCCAGACACCATCAAAGCCTCCGCCAAAGGCGGACACCATCACCGCCTCCCCCGCATCCACTCCTTCACCGCGTTCTTCTCCCGCCCCGCCCAAAAGCAGGGATAGCCATTTTCCTTCGTACATTCCCCCGGAGCCACTTCCACCTGCCCCGGTACCTTCTCCAAGCAGCACCCCAACCCCGCCGCCCGGCGGCAGTCGAGGTACTTGGCGCACTCAAAGCGATAGCAAACCCGTAAGTCCTCCATAGTCTCGCTCCTTTCAAGGCTTCAGCTTCTCCGCCAGCTTCGGGTCCGGGTCCACATACGCCGTCTGATAGGTCGTATACACCACCATCCCCGGCCGCGCCCCGGCGGGCTTTTTCACGAACTTCACGGGCGTGTAGTCCACGGGGATCTTCTTCCCCTGGCTGCCCTGGGAGAACCACGCCGCGAGACACGCCGCCTCATGCAGGCTCTGCTCGTCCGGCTTCTGGCCATCGGTCCAGAGGATGACGTGCGCCCCGTGGATCTTCTGGGTGTGGAACCAATAGTCCCACTTTCCCGCCTGCTTGGTGGTCAGGCGGTCGTTTTGCAGGTTGTTCCGGCCCACGGAGATGCGCAGGCCGCTGGTGGAGCGAAACTCCATGGGCTTGGTCGCCGGGCGCTTCATGCGGTCCTTGGCCTTCCCCCGGCGGCGGAGGTAGCCCGTCTCGACCAGCTCCTGGCGGATCTCTTCCAGATCCCGGTCCCCCTGGGCGCGGGAGACGCTGTCCAACACACTGTCGAGATATTCCAGCTCCCCCTTGCCCTTTTCCAGCTGGAGCGTCAGCATCTCCTGGGCCGTCTTGGCCTTGGTGTAGCGCTTGTAATACTGCGCCGCGTTCTGCTGGGGGCTTTTGCGGGGGTCGAGGGGGATGTCGAGGGGGGCGCAGTCCGGGTCATAGTAGTTCTCGGCCCGGAGGACCGTCTCGCCCTTTTTCATGCGGTAGAGGTTGGCCGTGATGAGGTCGCCCCGGATGCGGTCCTGCTCCCGGTTGGCGGTGTCGGCCAGCTCCTTCTCCTGCAGGGCCATCTTGCGGACCAGGCGCTCCCTGGCCTGGTTGAGGGATTTTAAGAAATCCTGGCCCTTCTGCTTCACCTGGTCCGCCGTCTCGCGGGCCTGGTAAAAGGCGTCCAGCAGCGCCGTAAACGTCGGGTAGCTGTGGCTCTCGGTCGTGGGGCCGTATTGCAGGATGGGGCGGAAGGAGAAATCCGCCGCCTTTTCCTCCCGGACCAGCATCGTCGGCTGGACCTGCCCCTCGTTCACGTTCGACAGCAGCGCCGCCAGCTTGTCCAGCAGCGCCGCCGGGTCCCGCCCCACAGGGGCGTCCACCTCGCCAAAGGCGTCAAAGGCGACCTCCCGCGCAATGAGGGGCGAGAGGCCCATGACGTGGTCCAGCAAAAATTTGTCCGCCGGGGTGTCGCACTGCCCCTGGGCCAAAAGCGCCGCCCGGTCCTCTTCCGTCAGCCGGTCCGGGTCCTTCTTCCCCGGCTGGGGGTCCGGCAGGCGGTAGAACATCCCCGGCAGCAGGGGCCGGGCCTGGGTCAGGTCGCCCTCCACCCGGCGCAGGCAGTCCACGATGCGGTCCTCCCCGTCCAGGAGCAGCAGGTTCGTCCGGCGGCCCATCATCTCCAGGATCAAACGGCGGCGGACCTTGTCGCCCATCTCGTTCGTGGCCTCGATGACCAGCTCCGCCAGGCGTTCCGCCGGGGGCTGGCGCAGGTCCAAAATCTTGCCGCCGGAGAGATATTTCCGCAGCAGCATACAAAACATCGGCGGCTCAGCCGGGTTCTCCCTGGGCAGGGCCGTCAGCTGGATCCTGGCCCGGCTGGGGTTGGCCGAGAGCAGCAGGCGGCAGGGGCCGTTCTTGCCCCGGATATGCAGCAAGATCTCATCCCGGCTGGGCTGGTGGATCTTATCAATGCGCCCGCCGAGTATATTCCGTTCCGTCTCTGCCAGCACGGCGGAGAGACACAAAGCGTCCATGGGCATCCGTCAGACCTCCCCTTCCATCATCGTTTCAAAGAGTGTGTTCAGCCGCTCCGTCTCCCCTTGCAGATACAGCCAGCCGAAGAGGGCCTCCAGCCCCGTGGCGATCTGGTACTCCTGCCGGGTGGCCCCCTTGGGGTAGGTGTGGGGGTTGGCGTTGCGGCCCCGCTTGTAGACGGTCGTCTCCGCCTCGGTGAGAATGGGCCTGAGCTTCTCCATCAGCGCCGCCTGCCGGGGCGCGGCCACGTAGGCCAGGGCCGCCTTGTGCAGGCGGCTGGGGGTCAGCTTCCCGTGCAGACACAGCCACGACCGGACCATGACCTCATACACGGCGTCGCCCAGATAGGCCAGCCCCAGATTGCTCATCTTATGCAGCGCTTGGGCATCCTGCGCTAAGTGAAAATAATCCATAGTATGACTCCAAATCGAAGAGATGAAGCTATTGTACCCCACTTCCCGCCCCTTGGCAAGGGGCACCCTCCCCGGCCCGTCGGCATAGGCTGAAGCAAACCAAAAAATCCATCGCAACAGGAGGTATGCCCCTTGCCAAGCATCTATCTCTCTCCCTCCACGCAGGAGTTCAACGAATACGCAAACGGCCTCGGCACCGAAGAGGAGTGGATGAACCGCCTGGCCGACGCCATGGAGCCACAGCTCACCGCCAGCGGCATCCGCTTCACCCGCAACACCCCGGACATGACCGCCGCCTCGTCCATCCAGGCGTCCAACGCGGGCAGCTACGACCTGCACCTGGCCCTGCACACCAACGCCTCCGGGAGCGGTCAGGCGGGCCGCAACCGGGGCATCCTGGCCTTCTACTACCCCGGCAGCCCCCGCGGTCAGCGGGCGGCGGAGTTCTTTGTGGACGGCCTGAAGGCCATCTACCCCCTCCCCGCCCTGGTCCGCACGGAGCCGACCACCACCATCGGGGAGGTCCGCCGCACCCGCGCCCCGGCGGTCCTCCTGGAGCTGGGCTTCCACGACAACCCGGAGGACGCCCAGTGGATCGTCACCCACATCGACGCCATGGCCGAGAGCCTCGTCCTCTCCCTCACGGAGTACTTCGGCCTCCCCTTCTTCCCCGCCAGCACGCCCCAGCCGGGAGAAGTCCGGGTGGACCTGGGCGTGCTGGACGTCTACGCCCGCCCCAGCTACGATTCCGCCCTCGTGGCCCAGCTCTACGACGGGGCGCGGGTGACGGTGGTCAACGAGTATTACGGCTGGTATCTCATCCGCTTCGGGGACCAGGTAGGCTATGCAGACGCCCGCTTTCTCGCCGTGGGATGAGCAGATTCGGCATTGTGTCGGGGACGTTCATAAATTGTTCATCTAAAGTTAGTAAATTATCCACTTCTTTTCCGGGGGGGTGTGGTAGGATATGAGTGTGCTAAGGGAAGCACAACAAAACAAACAAAACATTACCTCTCTCTTTTCTCTCTCTTCCTAAATACACAAAAAAGCAAAAGGCCGAGCGCATGAGCGCTCGGTCTTTTGTTGTTGGGGGGATCGCGCCTTCTGGATACTCTAGCCAGTGCAATACACGGCGTGGCGCCAGGGGGCGTACCTCTCCACCGCCTAACGGCGGTCCCCCTCCCCTTTCAGGGGAGGCATAGCTTTTCCGCAACGTATGTTATAACTCACAACGCAAATGGCTCCCCTGAAAGGGGAGCTGGCCGCGAAGCGGTCTGAGGGGTTGTCCCCGAAGGGCCAGACCACTTGCGTATTAGATCGTCTACTCCACACAAAAGCGCCGGAGCTTTCGCTCCGGCGCTTCAGCTTTTGTTCCGTTGTTGTGATGTCCCTCACAGGTGGCGGCGCTTCTGCACCGAGCGCACTCTGCGGAGCATCTTCAGAAGGTAGTATACCAAACCCACGAAGTAGGGCACCCCGAAGTAGGTCAGGGTCGATCTGGTGACGGAGAAGTCCTCGTTGTACATGCACAGGATGCCGATCGCCACGGTGAAGCCGCAGATGATGAACAGTGCAACGTAACGGGGGATCCTCAGGATCTTATACTCCATCGAGGTCTTGTCGCCGATGCTCTTGGCTGCATAGAGATCCATCAGGAGAAGGATCACAATGCTGGCCACGGCGTAAATGATAACCTCTGTCATAATGACCGAGCTGGTCGCGACTTCCTGCATCGCGTTTGCTGCCGTAGATGCTTCGTTCATGGGATACTCCTTTGGTAACGTAATTTCGCTGGGGTTAAGTACATGCTATGCGTTCAGAAAGCAGACGGTTCTTCCGGTTCCCTCTGGTTTTCTGCGGGGCACAAGCATATCTTATCACATCTTGCGCATTTCGTCCAGGTCCAGTTCGCCGAACATGTTCTTCATACGCTCGTGGGGGCTGAGCTGATTTCTCTGGCCGCCGGCGGCAAGGTGCAGGACGATGCCGATGACGATGTAGACCACGAAGATGATCAGAGCCTTGGAGCCAACGTAGAAGGGCGTGACCGGGATGAGCATGCAGACGAAGAACAGGACGCCCACGATGCCAGCCCACCATGCGATGGGGGTAGCCAGCTTGAAGGGACGGTTTGCGTGGGGCATGGTCTTCCGCATCCGCAGCAGGGACAGGGAGGAAATCATCCAGGACAGGACGAAGGCGGTGGCGGAGAAGCAGGTCACGGTGTCGATCATGTTGGCGCCGAGGAAGGGGCCGATGAGGGACAGGACCAGGACCAGATACAGGCCGTTGATGGCAACGCCGTTCTTATCCTGCTTGGCGAAGAAGGCGGGGATCATGCGGGAGCGGCCCATAGCCATGAGCAGGTTGGCAGAGGCAGTGAAGAAGCCGTTCCAGGTGGTGAACAGACCGGCGATGGCGCCGATGGTGATCAGCCAGTAGAGGAAAGTACCGGCGCCGCCGCTGTAGATGAGCTTGAACATGTTGGCGGCTGCGGGGTTGGACAGCTGATAGAAGTCTTCCCACTTGTAGCCGAAGCCGAAGCAGAAGAGCAGGATGGCGTAGAACACGCAGGCCAGGCCAACGGACAGAACGACGGTCTTACCAACGCTCTTGATGTCGCCGCCTGCTTCCTCGATGCCCTGAGGAATGGTCTCAAAGCCGGCGAGGAAGAAGGCTGCTGCGGTGATGATGGAGAAGGCACCGCCCATGAAGCTCTTATGGGTGACTTCCTTCAGGCTGTTGTCATAAATAGGCTGCAGGTTGGCGGGGTTGCCCTTGACCAGAGCTGCGATGGCGCCGATGATGGCGGAGCCGACCAGGAAGACGCACAGGATCTTCTGGAGGGAAGCAGCGGAGGACAGGCCGCGCTTGTTCAGCAGGAACAACAGGATGGAGAACACGGCACCAATGATGATGGTGGTCAGATAGATATCCGACTCCATGATGGTGTAAAGGGGCTTACCGGCCTTCAAAGCGGGGAACAGATAACCGAGCACGTCGGTGATCTGAATGGCTTCCCACGGAATGATGGCCACGAACGCGCCAAACGCCGCCCAACCGGAGAGGAAGGAGACCTTCTCACCGAACGCTGCGTAAGCAAACGCCGAACCGCCGCCAGCGACGGGAAGCATGGGGACCAGCTCAGCATAGACCAGGCCGAAGGGGACCATGATCAGCAAGCAGAGCAAATAACCTACGGCTGCGGGAACAGGACCGCCAGAGTTGACCATCCAGTTGTTGATGGAGACGGCCCAGCCGACTCCGACGATAGCGCCAAACCCGATGCAGAAAAAGTCGAGAGCGCTGACGCCTTTTTTCTCTCCCTGATTACTCATACATTATACCTCGTTTCTTGGTTGAAATCGGTGTCGACCACGGGGAAGTAGGGTGGACCCGTGATCTTTGCAACAAATTTCGCACGCGGTCTCCGGCTCTCTTGTGCCTGGCTCAGGGTAGCACCAGCCGGAATTCTTCTTTGGTTCGGGCGCTCACTCGAATGTCTTCCTTCATTTGAGCAAGCACACCTGCTGGATTATTCCTTCTTTCATGCAAATCGGTTTCCTTCCAGGCCCATCGCATTCCTCCTTCCATCTCATGAGCTAGAGCCTTACTCTGCGGGGTCTTTTGTTCGCTTTGACGAAGCCCCCCGTCTTTTGAGTGATTGTATTATATCACACTGTCCAGAAAAAGGGAAGACAAAATTTGCTTTTTCAGCAAAATACTCAATCCGAGATAGTTGCAGGTGAATTTAATAAGTTTTGAAGCTGACTTTTTTTCCCTTTTTTTCAGGCTTTTTTTGCATCGTCCGCTTCAAGTGACTGCAAAAGAGCGGTTTTTTCGTTGGGAATTTCTTCCGCGATCACCCGCTCCAGCAGCCGCCGCAAAGCGGCCCCAACCCCTGGGCCGCAATAGCCCAGGGCCATGACGTCCCTCCCGTTCACGGCCAGGTCCCCCACGGACAAGCAGGGTCTGGCGGCTAAGATGGTCCTTGCCGCCGTTTCCACCGCATTTCGACCGTCTTCCCTTGTGCAATCTGACAAAGAACAGGCCGCAGCGTCCCCCTTCTGGAGGGCCAGAAGCGCAAAAAATCCGTCCTCCCCCAGTTGATGGAGCCTGCGCCGGATCAGGCGCGGCTCTGTGGAGAGGGGCCAGTCGTGGACCTCGACCAGGCGGACCACCTCCTCCCGCAGGCGCTTGGGGGCGCGGAGCCGCAGCAAAATTTGTTCCGCCAGGGCCGCGCTGACCTTCGGGTGCCCATAAAAATGCCCCTGGCCGTCCTCGCCCATGGAAAACGTGGCGGGTTTCCCCAGATCATGAAAGAGCGCCGCCAACCGGAGGGTCGCCTCCGGCGGCACATGGTCCACGGCCACGGCGGTGTGGGTGTAGACGTCATAGCAGTGATGCACATTGTGCTGTGCAAACCCCACCGTCGGCGTCAGCTCCGGGAGCACCACCCCCAAAATATCCGGGTAGGCCCGCAAAATTTTTCCCGCTCCCGGGCCGCAGAGCAATTTGCTCAGCTCCACAAACACCCGCTCGACCGAAATTTTTTGGAGCAGCGGCGCATTTCTCCGGGCGGCGGCGTCCGTCTCCGGGTCCAGCTCGAACCCCAGCACCGAAGCAAACCGAATCGCCCGCAGGATGCGCAGGGCGTCCTCCTGAAACCGCCGGTCCGCCTCCCCCACTGCGCGGATGACCCCGGCAGACAGATCCCCCTGCCCGCCGAAAAAATCCTGCAAACCTTCGCCGGGGGCGTAGGCCATGGCGTTGATGGTAAAGTCCCGCCGGGCCGCGTCCTCCCGCAGGCTGCGGGTAAAGGTCACCCCGTCCGGGTGCCGGGCGTCGGTATAGCCGCCGTCCACGCGATAGGTCGTAATTTCCAGCGGCACGCCCTCCAGCACCACCGTCACCGTCCCGTGCTGCAAACCCGTCTCGATGAGTCTCTCCCCGGCAAAGACGGCCTCCGTCTCCTCCGGCAGAGCCGAGGTCGTGAGGTCATAGTCCGTGGGCGTGCGGCCCAATAAAACATCCCGCACACAGCCCCCCACGATCCAGGCCTCGTGTCCGGCCGCCCGCAGGCGACGGATCGCCCGGGCCGCCTGCGGAAGCATCGGAAATTCTTTGCTCATACCCCTTCCCCCTCCTGGCTGGGGTGGAACAGGACGCGCACCCGCGTCCCGTGCCCCAGCTGGCTGTCCAGCTGGATGCGGGCGTCGTGGTAGGCGGCGGCGTGCTTCACGATGGAAAGCCCCAGCCCCGTGCCGCCGATCTTTTTGGAGTGGCTCTTATCCACCCGGTAGAACCGCTCAAAGACCCGGTCCGTCTCCCCGGCGGGGATGCCGATGCCGGTGTCCTGCACGGTGAGGACCACAAAGCCGTCCTCCTTGGTGACCGAAACCTTCACGGCCCCGCTGTCCTGATTGTATTTGATGGCGTTGTCGCAGAGGTTGAAGATGATCTCGCTCAGCAGCTTCTCCGCCCCGTCCACGGTGTAATGCCCCCCCGTGAGGGTGAGCGTAATGGCCCGCTGGCGGGCGGCCTCGTCCAGGCTGGCCAAGGCCCGCTGGCAGAGGGCGTAGAGGTCGATGCCCTGGCAGCGCTCCTGCCCCGGCGCCCCCTCGTCCAGGTGGGAGAGGTTGAGAATGTCCTCCACCAGGGTCATGAGCCGCTGGGCCTCCTCGTAGATCTTCCCGGCGAACCGGCTCACGTCCTCGCTCCGCACCATGCCCTCCCGGATGATCTCGGCGTAGCCGGAGATGGAGGTCAGGGGCGTTTTCAGCTCGTGGGAGACGTTGGCGGTGAAATCCCGCCGCATCCGGTCCTGCTGCTCGTAGGCCGCTTTCAGTTGGTCCATCTGGTCCTGCACCTGGTCCATCCTCTGCCCCACGGCGGGGCGGAGACGGCGGCGGAGGATCGCGCTTCCCACCGCCGCCCCGGCGGCGAAGGCAAGCAAGAGCTTCGTGGGTCTGGACATGGTAAACCACCCTTTCCGTGTTTTTTGGCTCCATTATACCAGCCCGCAAAAACCAGGACAACCCCTCACGCACAGGGTAGCTGCTCTGTCCGTGAGGGGTTCTCTTCCGTTGTTCCGTGTTCTGCTTGCTTACTCGGCCTCGATGATCTTGATCTGGTCGGCTTTCAGGCCGGTCTGCTCCATGACGATCTCCCCGATCCGGGCCGCGTCGGCGTCGGTCATGCCGTTGTCCAGGGCGGAGACGACGACGCTGATGCTGTCCTCCCCCAGAAAGGCCACGCAGTCGGTGTAGCCCTTGGCGGTGATGAGGTTCTCGATCTGGGCCTCGGTGACGGTGGCGTCGGCCATGGTCTGGATGGAGGCGTTGGCCTCGTCCACGGCGGTCTGGTCGGCCTTTTCGTCCTTCGCCGCCTCCTGGAGCAGGGAGAGGGCGTTGTCCCGCGCCTGCTGGCGGTTGAGGCGGGCGGTGGAGAAATAGCTCCCGCTCTCGGCGGTGGCGGGGTCGTTGGCCTGGGTGCCGTCCTGGCCTTGGCCGTCCTCGGCTTTCCCGTCCGACTTGCCGTCTGATTTGCCGTCGGCGGCGCCGGGGTCGGGCTGGGTCAGCAGCGGGTCCTCCCGCCCGCCCACCAGGGCGGCCTGACCGAGGTTCTTCCCGGCGGCGGTGTCCTGGGTGTAGCTCCAATTTAAGTAGACCGCCCCGCAGACAAAGAGCACGATGGCGGCGGCGATGAGATTCCGTTTCCAGAGCTTCATAAGACTTCTTCCTCACTTTCCCTCACTGATCGAAATTTTATCGGCCCCCAGCCCCGTCAGGGCGGCGACGGCCTGGGTCAGCTGGAGCCGCACGGTGGGGTCTCCCCCTCCGGGACACACCAGCAGCGCCCCCTGGTACTCCGGCGAGACCTCCTGCACGGCCACGGCCTCCTGTCCCCCGGACCCACGGGAGACGACCACGGTCTCCCGCCGTTCCTGCCCCCGTTCTGTTGCCTGGTCCACATCCTGGGCCAGGACCTGCCGGGGGCCGCCGGCCAGGGTCAGCACCACCGTCACCTCCCCCGCCCCCCGGATCTGGGACAGGGCCTCGGCCAGGCGGGCCTCGGTCGCGGCCAGGTCGAAGGTCTGGGGCGTCTCCGCCGCCGTCTCGGCCTGGTTTTCCTTCCCGGCGGGCCAGGCCAGCAGGAGCAGGCCGACGAGCAGGACCAAGCCCACCCATTTGTACTTCTTCAGCCGACTGGACAGGCCCGACCGACCCGACAGGCGTTTTTGCAGGCGGCCCACTGCTTCTCTTCCGTTCATGGCACTTCCTCATTCCGGTAGATTTGCCCCGACCGGGGGATGGCGAGCTCCTGGGTGACACAGCGGATCATCGCCTCCTTCTGCGCCGGGGTCATGGCCCCGGTGATGGTGGTCCGGGTGGGGATGGGCACCCCGTCCTCCCCCGTCTCGCACACCACCTGGGCCGTGCAGGTCACCCCCAGCTGGGCGCCTTTGTCCACAATGTATGCGCTCAGCTCCCGCTCTATGATGGATTTCATCGGGGCGTAAGCCGCGCCCTCCAAATCCTCTTGGGTCACGGCCCCGGCGGTCTGGGCGGGGAGATCGTCCAGCCAATCATCATAGTCCAGCTTCCCCAAGGGCTGCAGCAGCCCCAGCACTAAGATAAGGCCCCCCGTGAGCTTTCCCACCCGCTTCACCGCCCCGTCGGGCATCAGGGCCTCGGCGGCGGCAATGACCATGGCGCAGGCGGTGACGCTTACAATCCAAGTGCGAAGCAACGTCATGGAGCATCCCCCCCTTCTCATCCCACCGCGGACACCGCCGACACCATCGCCACCGTCAGCAGGACCGCGCAGGAGGCCGTCATAGCCAGGATCAGCCCGAAGGCCGTCCCCAGGGCCTCGATCAGCCCCGTCAGCCGCCCGGACCCCGCCGCCGTCGCCGCCAGCGCCGCCGTGCCCTTGTACAGCAGGTAGTGCGCCCCCAGGTTCAGAAACGGGGCCACGCAGATGCCCAGCACCGCCAGCATCCCGAACACCCCGGCGGCGTTGCGCAGAATGGCCGCGCCCGCCAGCAGCGTCTCCGCCGTGTCCGAGATCACGCCCCCCACCACGGGCACCAGGTTCGAGAGCGTAAACTTCGCCGCCTTCACCGTCGCCGCGTCCGCCCCGCCGGAGATGACCCCGGAGAGATTGAGGTAGCCCACGAACACCAGCAGGACGACGGAGAGGATCATCGTGATGAGCCACTTGAGAAAGCCCGCCAGCCGCTTGAGCCCCTCGTTGGCCAGCGCCGCCCACGCGACATTCGCCGCCACGAACGCATAGCAGAGGGGGATGAGCAGGCTGTGGATGAGCCGCAGGAGAAAGTCGGAGAACAAAATGGTCGCCCCGTGCTTCACCACCGCCATGGCCGGGGACCCGCTGGCTGCGGTGGCCATGGACACGGCGGGGAGCAGCACGTCCCCCAGCGTCTCCATGTTGTAAATGGCCTCCTCCCCCAGGGACAGCAGGGAGTGGACGTCCCCCACCGCAACGGCGGTGATGGCCAGCACGGCGGCCAAGGTGATGGCCTCCAGCCCCCCGGACTCCCCCGCCCCGGCCTGCATCCCCTGGGCCAGGCCCCACAGGAGCGTCACGGCCAGGAGCAGCACGCAGCTCCGCACGGCGGTCTTAACCACCTGGCCCAGGTTGTCCTTGGCCGTCTGCCCGACATGCCGAAAGGCCCCCGGCACGTCCACCCCGCCGGCAATGTCCGCCTGACCGGTGTAGGCTTCCCCGATGCGTTCCAGGTCGTCGAAGCCAAAGGCTTCGCTCTGCGCCTGGGTCGCCTGGGCAGCGCTCTCTTCGTCCAGCGCCAGCGCCGTGGGCGAAACCAAGCCCAGCAGGAGCAGCAGGCAGCAGAGGCACCGCCTCACAGCAATCCCAACATGAGCTGTAAGACCATCCTGAGCAGCGGCAGGGCCACGAGCACCGCCGCCGCGCTCCCGGCCACCTCCACGAAGGCAGCCAGGCTCCCCTCCCCCGCGTCCTTGCACAGGGCCGAGGCCAGCTTGGTCACCAGCGCCAGCCCCACCGTCTGGAGCATGGGCCGCAGCAGCTGGGGCGAGACCTGGGCCAGGTCCGCCAGCTCGTCCAGCACATCTTTGATGGTCTCCAGCAGCGGCAGGGTGTGCCACAGCAAGACCACGCAGGCCGCCAGCGCCAGCGCCAAGGCGATCTCCGGCGCTCTCTGCCGCACCACCACCGCGCATAAGGCCGCCGCCACGCCCGCCGCGGCCACAGGCAGCAAGTCCATCCCGCGCCCTCACAATCCGAACAGGGTCTTGACCAGCTCGAACAGCTCGCTGATCTTCTGCACCACCATCATCAGCACAACGATCAGCCCCGCCAGCGTGGTCATGGTGGCCTGTTCCTCCCGCCCCGACCGGGTGAGCACCTGGTTGAGTACCGAGACCAAAATGCCCACCGCCGCGATCTTGAACACCAGCTCCACATCCATGGTTTTTCCCCCTCCTCACAGCAGGATGAGACAAAACAGCCCCGCCGTCACCCCCAGCGTCACGTCCACCCGGACCAGCCGCCGGGCCGTCTGCCGGGCCGTTTCGACCTGCTCCCCCAGCCGGTCCAACAGGGCTTGCAGCGCCCGCTGCTGGCTCTCGCCGTCGTACCGGCCCAGGACCTGGCCGAACTCCGCCAGCAGGCCCCGGTCCTCGTCCGAGAGGGGCAGGTCCGCTTCCTGCAAAACCGTCTCCCAGCTCTCGGCCCAGCTCTCGCCGCCGGCAGCCAGAAAGCACCGGCGGCAGGCCCTCAGGCAGTCCCCCGCCGGGCCGGTCCCGGCTGCTTCCTCCGCCAGCTCCGGCAGGGGCCGCAGGGAGAAGGTCAGCTCCCGCGCCAGACCGGACAGGCTGCGCCGAAAGTCCGCCAAGCAGGCCACCCGCCGCAGCCGGCCCAGCCCGGTGAGTATTCCCAGGGCCACGCAGCCGCCGAAGAGCAGCCCCTTTCCCGCCAGTGTCGTCATGGGGCCTCCCCTCCCGTCCAAACTTGATAGTGTCGCTTCCCGCCCTGCCGGGTGAGAAAGACGAAGGCCTGAAAAATGCCGGCGTCCAACAGCTCCCGATAGAGGGGACGGCGGCGCAAGTCCTCCAGGCTCCCCCCGTGGGCCGTGGCCAGCAAGGTCACGCCGCACCCGGCGGCCTGCTCCATGGCCCGGATATCCTGCGGGTCGGTAATTTCATCCGCCGCCAGCACCTGGGGGGACATCCCCCGCAGCAGCATCGTCAGCGCCGCCGCCTTGGGGCAGTAGGCCAGCACGTCCACCCGCGGCCCCAAAAAGGCCCGCAGGGACCCGACCCCCAGCTCCCCCCGCTCGTCGGCCACACCGACCCGTTTGGGATTGATCCACACCCCTGTGGATAAACAACGGATGAGGTCCCGCAGGAGCGTGGTCTTCCCCACCCCCGGCGGGGAGAGCAATAAGGTAGAGGGCAGCTCCCGCCCCGGTGCCAGCTGGGGCAGCAGCGGCTCGGCCACCCCGGCGATCGCCCGCGGCACCCGCAGGGCCAGCGACGTGACCTGACGGAAGGACAACAGCCGCCCATCCTCCACAGCACCCACGCCGCAGATCCCGATCCGCACGCCCCCGGCGGCGGTGACGAAGCCGCTCCGCAGCTGGTCTAAAATCGTGTGGACGGAGCCTTGCCCCGCCATTTCCAGCACCCGCTGCAAGTCGCTCTCGGTCAGGATGGCACGCCGCCAACCCTCCGGCACCCATTCCTCCCCGCCCCGCACGGCGGCCATGGGATACCCGGCCCGCAGGCGCAGCTCCTCCAGTTCCCGCCCCACCTCCGGGGGCAGGAGCGCCACCTGCTCCCGCAGGGTGCGCGGCAGCACCTTGTCCCACATACCGGCACCTCCTTCGTTCGTGCTGTCATTCTATGCGGGGGCAGCAGAGAGTATGACAGATTCCTGTGTACTTGCGTAGGGGCCGCAGACCCCTGCGGCCCGCTACCTGCCGCGCAGTACCACCCATCGAAACCATACTACCGCCCTACACCAACGGGCCGCAGAGGTCTGCGGCCCCTACGGCTCATCAAATACGTAAGGAATACAATACACGTTCGATAAAGCAGCTTGACCGATCTGCGAATCAATGGTACCTTATCCACATCTACAATAAACAAGGAAAGGGGTCCTCCCGATGCGCATCACCACCCTCATCGACAACCGCCCCGCCCCCCAGCTCACCGCCGAGTGGGGTCTGGCCTTCTGGATCGAATACCAAGACAAGCATATTTTACTGGACACCGGCGGCGGGGAGAACTTCGCCCGCAACGCCGCCGCCCTGGGCATCTATCTCTCCCGCGCCGACTTTGCCGTTCTCTCCCACGCCCACTGGGACCACGCCGACGGCCTGCCCGCCTTTTTCCGCCGCAATCCAACCGCCCCCCTTTACCTCCGCCAGGGCTGCGGTGAGGACTGCTACGACCGGACCGACCGGGGCTGGCGCTACGAGGGCATCCGCAAGGGGACGCTGGCGGAATACGCCGACCGCATCCGCTTCGTCTCCGGCCCCTTCTCCCCCGCCCCCGGCATCTCTCTGCTCCCCCACACCACGCCGGGCCTGGCCGCCAAGGGCAAGGCGGGGAAGATGTACCGCCTGCGCGACGGCAAGTATACCCCCGATGATTTCTCCCATGAGCAGAGCCTGGTCCTTCAGACAGACCGGGGCCTGGTCATTTTCAACAGCTGCTGTCACGCCGGGGCGGATGTCATCGTCCGGGAGACGCAGGAGGCCTTTCCCGGCCAGACGATCCGGGCGCTGGTCGGCGGCTTTCATCTCTTCGAGACACCGGATGCGGACATCTACGCCTTGGGCCGTCGCCTGGCGGAGAGCGGGGTAGAGGAGATCGTCACCGGACATTGTACGGGGGAGCGGGGGTTTCAGATTTTGAGAGAGGTTTTGGGGGCGCGGGCCAAGCAGCTCAGGACGGGGTTGGTGTTAAACTTTTAATCTGGCACCACCGGCCTCCCCTCCCCCGAAAACGTCCAGACCACGCACACCCGTCCCCCCACCTTTTCCACCTTCCCGAAGCAAAACACCGGCGGCAGGGGAAACGCCTTTCTCGGCTCCCACCCCCACGCCAGCCGAAAGCTCCCATCCGCCCGCTGGCAGAGCAGACACGGCCCCGCCGCCCGCACCGCCTGGGCCAGCACCGGGTCGTTGGGAAACCGCGCCGCCGCTTGCTCGCTCTTGTGCCAGCCCTTGGGCGGCTGGTTCATCCCTTGGGCCTGCGGGCGCTGGAAGGCATAGCTCAGCGTCACCCCCGCCCCCGTCACCGGCCAGCACCCCCGCCGCTTCAGCTCGGCGATGGGTAGGCTGCGCTGTAACCGCCGCCCGTTCCCCTGGGGCAGGAGGGTGCCTAAGTCGAGCTGCTTCCCGCTCTCGCCCCGGAGATAGGCCCGGTATAAGCCCTCCCCCGGACCGGGAAGGGCCGCCTGCACCTCCAGCCGGTCCCCCACGGGGCGGCAGGTGACGGCCCCATCCTCCACGGGAAAACGCTGCTGTTCCATACGCGCCGCCTCCTTTCCTAGCACTGTATGTGAGAGAATGTAAAAACATCCCGCCCCGGCCTTTTCATCAGCCAGAGCGGGATGTCGCGTTTTTGTTTAGTAGTCGATGGGGTGGTTGAGGTATTCGTGGTAGCTGTCTGCCGTGTAGAGGGCGGAGACGGGGTTGTGCATGAGGACGCGGTCCTTGACGACCAGCGTCGTGGTCACGGCCTTGGCGTGCTTGTAAAACAGGCTGTCGTGCCCCACACACAGGCCCATGACGATGTTCAGCTCCGTGCCCTCCCGGTTGAGCAGCTCCGCCTGTAAGATGGGATTGCAGGCCACGGGGCCGGGGCCTTGGTGGGCCTCGTCGATGCCCAGGTCAGTCTTGTTCAGCTCACCGGTCTTACAGCCCACGCCGAAGACCTCAAAGCCGTTGCCCCGGAGCATCTTCGCCAGGGCACGGCTCTCCCGCAGCAGGGCCACGCAGGAGGCGATGCCGATCTTGTGGTACCCCATGCGCTTGGCGAAAACGATGGTCTCGTGGACGCGGGGCCACTTGCGGTAGCCGTCGGCCTCGACCCCGGCGGAGACTTGGGCGATCTTCGCGTCCTCCGGGTCGTTCCGATATCGGGCCAGAGACGCCTGCCGTTCCTCCTCGCTGAGGCTTTGGCTGACGCAAAAGGCCGGGTGGGGTTTGTTGGAGGTGTGGTGGTCGCACCGGGTCACGGCGCAGTCGATGCAGGAGCGGCGGATGGCGTCGGCCATGTCACTTCCCCTCCTTCGCCCGGTCGGCCAGGATCAGGCGCTTCACGGCCTCGATGCCCAGCTTCACGGAGAGGGTCACGTCCTCGGATTCCTCCTGGGGCAGGCCGGCCTTCTCCCGCTCCTGGTTCCAGATGACGTGGAACGCCGAGCCGCAGCGCACGTCCAGGGCGGCGGCGGCGGTGAAGAGGGCGGCGGACTCCATCTCGCTGGCCAGGACGCCCAGGCGCTTCCAGGCCTCCCACTTGGCCTCCAGCTCATAGGAGACGGGCATTCTAGCGGGGTCGTGCTGGCCGTAAAAAGAATCCTTGCACTGCACCACGCCCGCGTGCCAGGGCTTGCCCAGGGCTTTCGCGGCCTCGACCAGGGCAGTCAAAACTTCATAGTCCGGCACGGCGGGGAACTCGATGGGCGCATACTCCCGGCTGGCCCCCTCGTGGCGGACGGCCCCGGTGGCAATGACCAGGTCGTTGCTCTTCACGTCCAGCTTGATGCCCCCGCAGGTGCCCGTCCGGACGAAGGTATCCGCGCCGATGGCGCACAGCTCCTCCAGGGCAATGACGGCAGACGGCCCGCCGATGCCGGTGGAGCAGACGCTCACCTTCTCCCCCAGCAGGGTACCGGTGTAGATGTTATACTCCCGGTTCTGGCCGATGTGGACCGGGTTTTCAAAAAAGCTGGCGATCAGCTCGCACCGGCCCGGGTCGCCGGGGAGCAGGCAGTAGCGCCCCACGTCTCCCCGGCGGCACTGGATGTGAAACTGGACCTCTCTGTTTTCCTTTTTCATGCTTGCTCCTCCTTCTGTCGCTGGGCCTGGAGGCGTTTCCAGTCCAGAAATCCCTCTAAGATCAGGGTGGCAGCCACGGAGTCGATCTTGTCCTTCCGGTTCTTGGCCCGCACGCCCTGCTCACCCAAGATGCGGTGGGCGTCCACCGTGGTCCGGCGCTCATCCCAGAGCGTCAGGGGCAGGCCGGTCCGCTCCTTCAGGCGCTCGGCAAAGGCGGCGTATTTCTCCGCCCGGGGGCCTAGGGTCCCGTCCATGTTCCGGGGATAGCCCATCACCAGCTCCTCGGCCCCCTGCTTCTGGGCCAGGGCCGCCAGCTCCTCCAGCACCACGTCTTCCTTCCGGCTTTTGATGAGGAAGGTCTGCCCCGCCAAAAACCCGGTGGGGTCAGACAGCGCCACGCCCGTTCGGGCGTCCCCATAGTCGATGGCCATGATCCGCACAGCCGTCACCTCCTGCTTCTGTTTTTGATCATATTATGCCATGATACCCTGACCGCATCCGGTTTGTCAAGGCAGAGGCCGCCCTCTTGGAAAAGCGGACAAAACACCCCCATTTTCCGTTGGAAAAACGGACAAAACAGGGGGTAAAACCCTTGGAAAAACGGACAAGCTATGCTATACTACCTTTCAAAAGGGGGAACAGACCATGATCGTCCGAAACATCGAAGCCGAACTCCGGCGTTTTTTCCAGTCCCAGGAGAAAAAAGCCCTGCTCGTCACCGGGGCCAGGCAGGTGGGCAAGACCTACATCATCGAGGCCCTGGGGCGGCAGGCGTTTTCGTCCTTCGTCCGCATCAACTTCATTGAAAACAAGCAGGCCCGTTCCCTGTTCGAGGGGGCGGAGGACAGCGATGCTCTCCTGCTCCGCTTGTCCGCCCTGGCAGAGGAAGAACTGATCCCCGGCCAGACGCTTATTTTTCTGGATGAGGTGCAGGAGTGTAAGGAGATCGTCACCGCCATCAAGTTCCTGGTGGAGGAGGGCAGCTACCGCTACATCCTCAGCGGTTCCCTGCTGGGTGTCGACCTGAAGGACATCCGTTCCGTCCCCGTGGGCTACATGGACGTGCTGGAGATGTACCCCCTGGACCTGGCCGAATTTGCCCAGGCCAACGGCGTCGCGCCTCGTGTGCTGGACGCCCTGCGGGAGTCCTTCGAGACCAAAACACCCGTGGACCCAGTGATCCACGAGAAGATGATGGAGCTGTTCCGCCTCTACCTCATCGTCGGCGGGATGCCCGCCGCCGTCCAGCGCTATTTGGAGACGAAGAATATCCGGGAGGTCGTGCGGGAGCAGCAGTCCATCCTTACCTTATATAAACGGGATATCGCCAAGTATGACCCGGAGAATAAGCTCTATCTGGAGGATATTTTCGACCTCATCCCCAGCGAACTGAACGCGAAAAACAAGCGTTTCATCCTGAAAGACCTGCACGACAACTTTAAGTTCGACCGCTTCCGCAACAGCTTCCTCTGGCTGAAGGACGCCGGGGTGGCCCTGCCGACGTACAGCGTCAAGGACCCCGTCTCTCCCCTGCTGCTGACAAAGACGGCCAATCTGTTCAAGCTCTTCCTCTCGGATGTGGGCCTGCTCTCTGCCATGTACATGGACGGCATCCAGCTGAAAATTTTGAACCGGGAGCAGGACATCAACTTCGGCTCCGTCTACGAAAACGCCGCCGCCCAAGAGCTGAAGGCCCACGGCTTTGACCTCTACTACTTCAACAGCAAAAAGCAGGGCGAGGTGGACTTCCTCGTGGAGCGGACCGGCCAGGTCCTGCCCCTGGAGATCAAATCCGGGAAGGACTACACCAAGCACGCCGCCCTGAACAATCTCCTGGAGAACCCCGCCTACGCCATCCCCGAAGCCTATGTGTTCCACAACGGCAACGTCAGTGTCAACGGCAAGATCACCTACTACCCCATCTACCTGATGATGTTTCTGGAACACCCCCAGCTGCCGGATGATCTGATCTACGCCCCGGATTTTTCCGCCCTGCAATAAAACCAAGTTCTCCGCCGCAAGACGACAAAAACCCCCGCTGCGTGTTGCAGCGGGGGTTTTGTGTTCAGACAAAATCAGCTGGGGTAAAATTACTTCAGCTCGACCTTTGCGCCGACCTCTTCCAGCTTCTTCTTCAGCTCCTCAGCCTCGTCCTTGGAAACGCCTTCCTTGATGGCCTTAGGAGCAGCCTCGACGACAGCCTTAGCGTCAGCCAGGCCCAGGCCGGTGATCTCACGGACAGCCTTGATGACCTTGATCTTCTCGTCGCCGAAGCTTGCCAGCACGACGTCGAACTCGGTCTTCTCAGCAGCAGCCTCAGCAGCGGGAGCAGCAGCGGCAGCAACAGCAACGGGAGCAGCGGCGGAAACGCCGAACTCGTCTTCCAGGGCGTGGACCAGCTCGGACAGCTCCAGAACGGTCAGGGCCTTAACTTCTTCGATCAGAGCAGTGATCTTCTCGCTTGCCATAGTAGTGTACCTCCAATAATATAGTAGATCAGAATATTTGATGGGTCAGTGGTACGTTGCCGTACCGGGAGCAAGAGGGAGCTTACGCGCCCTTCTGGTCGGCGATGGCCTGCATCACGCGGGCCAGGCCAGAGATGTTGGCGTCCAGAACGGTAGCCAGGCCACGGATGGGGGCAATAAGGGTGCCCAGAACGGTGGCGACCAGGACCTCTCTGCTGGGCAGCTCGGCCAGGGCCTGCACCTCTGCGGGGGAGATCACCTTACCGTCCACGAAACCGGACTTGATGATGAACTTCTCCTGGGCAGCCAGCTTCTTGGAGAACTCGGCCACGACCTTGGCAGCGGCCACGGGGTCGCCCTCACAGACGGCGATGGACGTGGTGCCCTCCAGCACGTCGCACAGGGCGTCCAGGCCGACGTTCTTTGCGGCGAAACGGGCCAGGGTGTTCTTCACGACGAAGTACTCCACGCCGTTGGCACGCATCTGCGCACGCAGCTCGGTGTCCTCGGCCACGGTGATGCCGCGGTAATCCACGATGACGCCGGCAGCAGCGTTTTGAAACTTCTCAGTCAGATCGGCGACGATGGCCTGCTTCTCACTGAGGATCTTTGCGTTAGGCATACGATTGTTTCACCTCCAAAACTAGAATGTGAACCAAAGAAAAAAACGCTCCCGGTCCGCAAGACAGACACGAGAACGTGAGGCAATCATAGATCAGAAATCTAATGAACTGCATCCTCGGCAGGATTTCCTTTTGCACCTGCTGTCTTTGGAACGCTGTGATATTTTATCATCTGGGAAAGGCGCTGTCAAGCACCTTTCCCAGATTTTCTGATAAAATTTTGTGTGATCTCAGCTCAGATCAAGGGGAAATCAGCCCAGCTTGGCGGCGTTGACCTTGATGCCGGGGCCCATGGTGGAAGCCACCACGCAGCTCTTGACATAGGTGCCCTTGGCAGCGGCGGGCTTGGCCTTGATGATAGCGCCCATCAGGGTGGTGAAGTTCTCGCCCAGCTTCTCAGCGCCGAAGGAGACCTTGCCGATGGGGCAGTGGATGATGTTGGTCTTGTCCAGACGATACTCGACCTTACCGGCCTTAGCTTCCTGAACAGCCTTGGCGGCGTCGGGAGTCACGGTGCCGGACTTGGGGGAGGGCATCAGACCCTTGGGGCCCAGAACCTTACCCAGACGGCCAACGACGCCCATCATGTCGGGAGTGGCGATGACCACGTCAAAGTCGAACCAGTTCTCCTTCTGGATCTTCTCGACCAGATCCATATCACCGACATAGTCGGCACCGGCGGCGCGGGCAGCGTCGGCCTTGTCGCCCTTGGCGAACACCAGCACGCGGACGGTCTTGCCGGTGCCGTTGGGCAGGACGATGGCGCCGCGGACCTGCTGGTCAGCGTGGCGGGAGTCGACGCCCAGGCGGACGTGCAGCTCGACGGTCTCATCAAACTTGGCGGAAGCGGTCTTCACGACCAGATCCATGGCGTCAGCGGGATCATAGGCGACGCCCTTCTCCAGCAGCTTAGCGCTGTTCTGATATTTCTTACCTCTAAACACAGTCAGTTACCTCCTTAGTCAGCCACGATGACGCCCATGGAGCGAGCAGTGCCGGCGATCATGGACATAGCGGCTTCAATGCTGGCGGCGTTCAGGTCGTTCATCTTGGCCTCGGCGATCTTGCGAACGTCCTCCTGGCTGATGGTGGCAACCTTGGTCTTGTTGGGCACGCCAGAGCCGGACTCGATGCCGGCGGCCTTCTTGATCAGGACGGCGGCGGGAGCGGACTTGGTGATGAAGGTGAAGGACCGGTCGGCATAGACGGTGATCACAACGGGGATGATCAGGCCGACATCGTTCTTGGTGCGCTCATTGAACTCTTTGGTGAAAGCGGCGATGTTGACGCCGTGCTGGCCCAGAGCGGGGCCGACAGGGGGGGCAGGAGTTGCCTTGCCTGCGGGAATCTGCAGCTTCACATAGCCGGTAATTTTTGCATTCTTCTGTGCCACGAAGAGCACCTCCTCAATAGTTAGGTTATAGATAGGTTCGTCTCAGGTTTTTAACTTACACTTCCACAAGCTCGACCTGATCCAGTTCAAGCTCAACGGGAGTTTCGCGGCCAAACATAGAGACGACCACACGGACTTTGTTTTTATCAATGTCAATTTCTTCGACGGTACCCAGGAAGGACTCCAGAGCACCCTCGTTGATCTTGACGGTATCGCCGACGTTGTAGCCAACAACAACTTCGCGCTTTTCAACGCCGAGGGCTGCGATCTCCTCGTCGGAGAGGGGAATGCCCTTGTTGTCGCCGCCGCCGACAAAACCAGTGACACCACGCACATTGCGTACGACGTGCCAGCTTTCGTCGGTCATCACCATCTTGATGAGTACATAGCCGGGGAACACCTTGCGCTCCACCGTTTTTGCACCGCTGTCGGTGACCTCAGTGACGGTTTCCATGGGGATCGTGACCTCATGGATCAAATCATGAAGATTGCGGTTGTCCACATGCTTCATGATCGTAGTGGCTACTGTATTTTCATAGCCAGAGTACGTATGCAGAACGTACCATTTCGCTTCTTCAGCCATGATAAACCTCTCAGCCCTGGGCAAGGTTGACCAATGCCTTGATCACAGCCGCGGCCAGCCAGTCAAACAGCCAAATCAGCACGCCGACCACCAACACGACCAGAATGACCACGACGGTGTTGCGAACAACCTGTTGACGGGTGGGCCAGACGACTTTTTTCAGTTCACTTTTCATTTCCCGGAAGTAGCGGGTCACGCGCTTCCAGCCGCGAACAAAGGCGTTGGGCTTCTTGGCCTTTTCCTTGGCGGGCTTATCCTTAGCGGCAGCTGTATCAACAGCCTTTACTTCCTTGTCTGCCATAAAAAGACACCCTTCTTTCTGTCCGTAAGTTCAGCGAGCTTACTTGGTTTCATCGTGGACGGTGTGCTTTCTGCAGAACGGACAATACTTGTTCAGCTTCAGACGATCGGGGGTATTCTTCTTGTTCTTCATGGTATTGTAGTTTCTCTGCTTGCACTCAGAGCATCTGAGGGTGATCTTCACCCGTGCGCCGGCTTTCGCCATATCCTGGCACCTCCTTAAAATAATTCGATCGGGCACAAAAAAAGGATCTCGTCAGCTGTACCCGAAATAGGTGAACGCCTACCGAAATCCATTCTGTCAGGGCAGAATCTCTCTGCGGCCCGAGCATAAATAAAGGTTTCGGCAGACTTTACTGCCTCCCTGTTCTGGCGTACAAAGCGCCGCGGCAGGGGACCTCACACACCTAGAAAAGTGCATGACGAATACACCCTGTCTCACAGGTAGCTTTAATTCTATCACCACAGCCTGGCCAAGTCAAGCATTTTTTCTTGCTATTTCAAAGAAAAATGTTAGAATAGAGACGTGATAAACAGAAGGGCTCGAAAGGAGAGGTTCAAATATGCGAATTATGGCGATTGATTATGGAGACGCTCATACCGGCGTTGCTATTTCTGATCCGTTGGGATTCGGTGCAGGAACTGCGGAGACCATTGACAGCCGCAGCGAGGATGTGGTCGTCGAGCGGCTGAAGCAGTATATTGCGGACTATAAAGTGGAGGAACTGGTGCTGGGGTATCCGAAGAATATGAATGGCACCCTTGGCGTCCGGGCGGAAAAAAGCGAGGCGCTGGCCGAACGTCTTCGGAAGGAGACCGGTTTGAAGGTGACACTCTGGGATGAGCGCCGCACCACGGTGGACGCTCACCGGATTCTAAGCGAAGCCGGCAGACACGGCAAAAAGCGCAAGAAGGTCGTGGACGCAGTGGCGGCGACGCTGATCCTTGAGGGATATCTGACCTTCTGTCAGCGCTGAGCGATACATTATATAATAATATAAATTACTGCGCTACTGCTTCAGCAGGGCTTCCCGCTGACGGTAGTCCGGCAGAATGGAGGCCACAAAACGGTAAAACTCCCTCCCGTGGTTTTTGTGACGGATATGGGCCAGCTCGTGGACGATCACATAATCGACCGCCTCTTTGGGATAGTCCATCAGCCGCAGGGAGAAGGTGATGCTGTCTTTGGCACTGCAACTTCCAAATCGGGTCTTTGCCCGGGAAAAGCGGATGGCGGTGGGGGAGACCCCCATAAGCCGGGCATAATAAGCGGCCCGGGGAGGGATGTACTCCCTGGCCTCCGCCCTCCAGCGCTGCCAGGTCGCTTCATCCGGCTCCGGATGTGCGGCCAGTCGTGCCTGCTGGCGCTCCAGATGAACCTGGATCCAGTGCTCCTTTTCATTGAGAAAGTATTCCACATCCCGCACCGATGCCCGTAGCGGAGCGCGAACGACCACAGCGGCGTCACGGGTGATCTCAATGGAGATCGTGCGGCGGCGGGAGCGAATGAGCTTGTAGGGGAATCTCATCTCTGCTGCTCCAGCCAGCGGATCAGCCACTCGGTGATTCGGGCGGTCATGCCCCAGAGCAGTTTGTCCTCGTAGTCCCAGAACAGGACCGGGGAGGACTCCAGCCGCGGCGGGCATTCGATCAGCACCCGATCTTCCTCGGGCAGACCGTCTATGGTGTGATAGCTCCGCTCGACCCGGACTGTTTTGGGACGGTTATAGCGCAGATAGGAGAGGGGGATCGTAAAGACCTCCTCCACCTCATCTGCATTCAGCTGCAATATGTCCTCCCAGCCTGGCTGAAGCCGGACGAGATAGGGAAACACCGGAAAGCCGGAAGCGTGCATGGTGTAGTCCATAGGGCCGATGAGCTCCATATGGTCTGCACTGAGTCCGAGCTCCTCCCTGGTTTCCCGCAGAGCGCACTCCAGCGCGGTCTCTTCCGGCTCCATACGTCCGCCGGGAAAGCAGACCTCGCCGGGCTGCCAGTGCAGGTTGGCTGATCTCAGCTCGAAGAGCAGGCAGTCCTCTCCGTTGTGCCGTACCAGCGGAACAAGTACCGCGCAAGGAGGGCGGCCGTCCATCGAACCGGGCTTGCGCTGGGCGAGGGCGGATCTGAGTTTTTCATAGTCCATAGTGTTGTCCTCCATAATAAATATAATGTATGAGGGCGGTATGCGCTGTATCGCATTGAAAAGGGTGAAGCGAATGAATGCGAATCGGAATTATCAGAAGGAATTGGATAAAGTGATCGCCGGACTGAATGGACGGCGGCCGACTCTGTTGCTGCACGCCTGTTGCGCGCCTTGCAGCAGTTACGTGTTGGAATATCTGTCCCGCTATTTTGATATTACCTTGTTTTACTATAATCCGAATATTGAGCCGGAGAGCGAGTATCGCTATCGCGTGTCCGAGGTGAAACGGCTGGTCAGTGAGATGCTGCCGGATGTGGGCATCAAGGTGGTGGAGGGGCGATATGATCCTGAACGATTCCACCAGGCGGTCAAGGGTCTGGAGCAGGAGCCGGAGGGCGGAAAACGGTGCATGGTGTGCTACCGCCTGCGGCTGGAAGAGTCGGGGCGGATCGCACAGAAACTCGGGTGCGAATACTTTACCACGACGTTATCGATCAGCCCTCTGAAAAATGCAAGGGCGTTGAATGAGATCGGGGAGGAGCTCGCACCGCTCTATCAGACGAAGTATCTGACCTCGGATTTTAAAAAGCGGGAGGGCTATAAACGCTCCATTCAGTTGTCGGCAGAGTACCACCTCTACCGTCAGGATTACTGTGGCTGTGCGTACTCCAAAGCAGAAAGGGAAGCCCAAAAGGTCAATAAAGGACAAAAACCGGAATGAAACAGGCAAAGATAAGCCAGAAAGTGAAAATACATTACAGCACAGACAAATGAAAAACTAACACCTTTACACAAGTGCATGAACGAGGGGGATGTGTAAAGACTATTGCTTTACAATATGTATGTCCGTAAAGTGAAATTACTTTTCAGATAAATCGGAAAAACTTTGGGTAGTGCGTGCACCAATCTGTCAACGGACAGATCTCGCATTTTGCGACCCGCGCCGTACAGACCGCCCGGCCGTGGAGCACCATGCGGTGGCAGAAATTGTTGGACTCCTCCGGAGGCAGAACCTTGCGCAATTGCTGTTCTACTTTGGCGGGATCCTTTGTCCCGTCCGTAAGGCCCAGACGTCCGGTAATACGGATGCAGTGGGTGTCGGCCACGACTACGCCCGGAGTATGGAAGATATCGCCCTGGATCAGGTTGGCGGTTTTGCGGCCAACGCCGGGCAGCTTGAGCAGATCTTCCATTTCAGAGGGCACCTTGCCGCCGTAATCCCGGAGCAGCATCTGAGCGCAGCCCACCAGATCCCGGCTTTTGCCGTTGAAGAAGCCGCAGGAGTGGATGTATTTGGCGACCTCGGCCGGATCGGCCTCGGCGAAGGCCTCCAGTGTGGGAAAGCGCTCAAACAGCGCGGGAGTTACCTTGTTGACCCGCTCATCGGTGCATTGGGCGGACAGGCGCACGGCAAACAGCAGTTCATAATCCTTGTCGTATTGCAACGAGCACAGCGCATCTGGGTAAAGCTGTTTCAGCGCATTGACAATGGAGCGTACATCTTTTTCTCGTTTCATAGCATAGACCTCACCGATAAGATTGCCTTCATCATATCATAGAATCGGCAGGGATGCATCTAAAATTCGAGAAAATAGTTGTATGCATCGGATGGGTTTGGTATAATTACGGGCATATGGGAAAGAAATTCCTTTATCAATCTTACCCCGAATGGAGTGTGTTTGCTATGGTGCAGGAAATGATGGACTTCCTCTCCGCTGCCGATCCTGAGGTTGGTGCAGCAGTCTGCAAGGAATATGAGCGTCAGAATCGCAATATTGAGCTGATCGCCTCTGAAAATGTTGTCAGTCCCGCCGTATTGGTGGCTGCCGGAAGCGTACTGACCAATAAGTATGCGGAGGGCTACCCCGGCAAGCGTTACTATGGCGGCTGTGAGTATGTGGACATTGTGGAGGAGATTGCCCGGGATCGTGCCAAGGAGCTGTTTGGCGCAAAGTTTGCCAATGTTCAGCCTCATTCCGGCGCACAGGCCAACTATGCGGTCTATCAGGCGCTGTGCGAGCTGGGCGACACCGTCATGGGCATGAACCTGGATCAGGGCGGACATCTGACCCATGGCTCTCCGGTCAACTTCTCCGGCAAGCACTATCATATGGTCGCCTATGGTGTCGATCCGGTGACCCACCGTATCGACTATGATCAGGTGCGGGAGCTGGCCCACAAGCACAAGCCCAAGATGATCATTGCCGGCGCTTCCGCCTATCCCCGCATCATTGACTTCAAAGCCTTTGCGGATATCGCCCATGAGGTGGGCGCCTATCTGATGGTGGATATGGCGCACATTGCCGGCCTGGTAGCTGCCGGTCTGCACCCCTCTCCTGTGCCCTATGCGGATGTGGTGACTACCACCACGCACAAGACTCTGCGCGGCCCCCGCGGCGGCATGATCCTCTGCAACGACGAGGCCATTGCCAAGAAGATCAATTCCGCAATTTTCCCCGGCTCTCAGGGCGGCCCTCTGATGCACATCATCGCCGCCAAGGCGGTGGCATTGGGCGAAGCGCTTCGGCCGGAATTCAAGGTCTATCAGCAGCGTATTTTGGACAATGCACAGGCTATGGCCGGTGCGATCCTGGAGGGCGGCCTGGATCTGGTCAGCGGTGGTACCGACAACCACCTGATGCTGGTGGACCTGCGTCCGGCGCACCTGACCGGCAAGGAGATGGAGAAGCGTCTGGACGATGTGTTCATTACCGCCAATAAGAACACCATTCCCAATGACCCGGAGAAGCCTTTCGTCACCAGCGGTCTGCGCCTCGGCACCCCGGCGGCAACCAGCCGCGGTCTGAATGAGGAGGACTTCCGACTGGTGGGTCGTCTGATCTGCGAGACGGCTCAGCACTATGACACCAAGGCGGACGAGATCCGTTCGCAGGTCGTGGCTCTGACAGAAAAGTATCCCCTTTATCGCTGAAATAAAATATGTTAAAATAGGACTGCCGCGAATGCGGCAGTCCTATTTTAGATTACAGGCGGTGAGCGAGATGGAATATCGTCCTTTGGCCGACGACATTCGGCCCCAGACGTTGGATGAGGTGGTAGGTCAATCGCATATTCTCGGCGAGCACGGTATGCTCCGCCGCATTATAGAAAGTGGGAATATCCCGAATATGGTCTTTTACGGCCCCTCCGGCACGGGCAAGACCACGGTGGCCAACATCATTGCCCAGCGTACCCACCGCACCCTGCACCGGTTGAATGCCACAACGGCGGGCATCTCTGATATCCGAGAGGTCATCTCCGATGTGGACACCCTGATGGCCCCAAATGGTGTTCTGCTCTATCTGGATGAGATCCAGTATTTTAATAAGAAGCAGCAGCAGTCTTTGCTGGAGTTTATGGAGAACGGCAAGATCACGCTGATTGCATCTACCACGGAGAATCCATACTTCTATGTGTTCAACGCAGTGCTCTCCCGGGCCACCGTGTTTGAGTTCAAACCAGTCACGCAGGAAGAGGTCGCCGGGGCAGTCCGCCGGGCGGTCAATATTCTCGCTGAGCGTCGGGGCATCCCGGTGCAGGTGGAGGATGGCGTTGTGGAGACGCTGTCTTCTGCCTGCGGCGGCGATGTGCGCAAATCCATCAATGCGGTGGAACTGCTGTTTTCCGCAGCCACAGAGCGGGACGGAAAACTCGTCCTGACAGCGCAGGATGCGCAGCTGGTCGGCCAGCGCAGCGCCATGCGCTACGACCGGGACGGGGACGGACATTACGACATTCTGTCTGCACTCCAGAAATCCATCCGGGGTTCCGATCCGGATGCGGCGCTTCACTATCTGGCCCGCCTGCTGACGGCGGGAGATCTGATCTCTGCCTGCCGCCGCATCATGGTCATTGCGTCGGAAGATGTGGGGCTGGCTTATCCACAGGCTGTCTCTATTGTGAAGTCCTGCGTAGATGCCGCCAATATGCTGGGCCTGCCGGAAGCCCGTATCCCGCTGGCAGAGGCGGTGATCCTGCTGGCCACAGCGCCAAAGTCCAATTCCGCCATCTGCGGGATCGACGCAGCTATGGCCGATGTCCGCGCAGGCAAGCTGGGGGATATCCCGGCCCATCTGAAGGACAGTCACTATTCCGGCGCACAGAAACTGGGACGGGGGCTGACCTATCAGTATCCCCATTCCTTCCCGCATCATTATGTGGCGCAGCAGTATCTGCCTGATGCGTTGGAGGGGCGACATTACTACGAATACGGCGACAACAAGACAGAGCAGGCCGCCCGGGCTTATTGGGAGCGGATCAAATCGGAGTCGTAGTCCCAGTCTGCCGCGTTTTCCGGCTCAGGCGGATAGGGAAAGGGCGTGTATTCCACGCCTTTCTCCAGCGTGCCGAGGATGTTTAACTTGATCTTGTGGCGTTGGGGCTGAATGGATTTGATGTAAACGGTGACCCGCTGGTTTTCCTCAATGCCGGAACAGCGCTCCGCCAATCCGGTCAGATTTGGGGTCAACTCCACAAAGACACCATAATCCTGAATGCCTCGGACAAGTCCGGTGACCGTCTCGCCCGGGGCAAATTTTTGGGCGTTTTCCGCCCAGGTACCCAGCAGCTCCCGATGGGAGAGCAGGATATGGCCGGTGACGGCGTCGTAGCCCAGCAGCACTGCGCGGATCTCCTGTCCGGGATAGAAGCGGCATCTCGGGTGCGGAATGCGGGAGACGGAGATCCGGTCGATCGGGATCATGGAGATCAGTCCGCAGCCGATGTCCACAAAGGCGCCAAAGCTCTCCAGCCGGGTCACGGTGGCATTCAGAATGGCGCCGCGGGGGAGCGAGCGCAGATGGTTCAATGCGCTGCGCTGGGCGGCGCGGCGGGACAGCAGCGGCGTGAGTCTGCCGTCGTTTGCCTCCAGCCCGATGACCTGAAAGCCGACAGGCTTGCCTACCCGGGCCAGCACCGCGATCTCCCGCAGCGTGCCCTCGCGCAGGCCAAGTGCGGTCTCGTCCCGAGGGATCACGCCCTGCCAATGGCCCAGCCGGACGTGCAGATTTTTCTCGCTGTCGCATCGCTCAGCCACCGCCTCAATGACGGTTTTCTGATGCATGGCTTCCGCCAGTGAATCAATGCTTTCCACCCACAGTCTGTTCTCGGCGCGCTGAATGAGCCTGCCCTCGGGTAAGTAATCGGTCATAGGGGATACCTCCTGCCTGATTGTGTTAGTTCATCTTATGCGCGCAGTTGGGATAGTTTCGGCTTGACAATCAAAATTTCGTGTGTTACTGTATTAGCACGCTAAAGTAAAGGAGCGGTACCATGGACGTCCGTGTCGGCGATATTCTGGAAATGAAAAAGGCCCATCCCTGCGGCAGTAAGCGGTGGGAGGTCAAGCGCATCGGTATGGACTTCCGGCTGATCTGTCAGGGGTGCGGTCATGAGTTGATGATCCCCCGTGGCAAGATCGAAAAAAATATCCGCAAGATCATCCGAGAAGAGGAAGCGCAATGAAAGAATTCTGGAGCGACCGCATTCGGTCGCTGACGCCTTACACCCCCGGCGAACAACTGAAAATCGCTGACATCGTCAAGCTCAACGCC
>OGCO01000297.1_pt1 | contig 85355 bp, 56 predicted proteins | sample 1570171 | NCBI WGS metagenome assembly OGCO01 (sample SAMEA4370583, study PRJEB24528) | human gut metagenome
CAAAGTGGAATTTTCATAAACGGAATTTAAGAATTGTATCAAATGCTATCAAAAATATCTCAATATATTTATCAATAACAACAATCAAATACTTATATTAATAAAAAAACCACTTATTTCATTAATATAAGTAAATCCATATTTTTATGGCGTGCCATCAACTGTGCTATATATAATGAACGAGGAAAAACATTCAATTCATTCTGACCTTCCCATATCCCTTCCGGACGATTTGTAAAATGTCCAGGATATTTTTGCCCTTTCATACCTATATTGTAGTTATTACCAGATGTCCACGGATTCTGTACAGCAGCCCGTTTAGCCCGACAATTCCATAATACCTGTGTAACACCTGCCCAACCGTGGCCACTACCCATTTGTCCTCGATCTTGCACATTTATCTCTCCGTCTGTTATTATATTATCATATAAAGTTCCAACTGCCCAACGATGATGAGGACCTATATCTGCATAAGTTTGAAAAGCAGTACAATTATAAAAAACATTTGGTCCACATACACGAGCACCTGTCACATAATCATGACGTCCTTCCGTACTTTGACAATTCATAAAAAGATTCTGTTGTCCCCAATTATTAAAAGAATAACGTAAACCACCTGTTATTATTGATTTTGTTTCCAAACACCGGCAATTTGCCACAGTTACATTCTTTGCATAACGTTCGCAACTCACTGCGGCATATCCAAAATAACGGCAAGTAAGATTACGAGCCCAACAATTTTCAACTTTATCGAATTGTACACCTATCCATGCATGATGATTATCTTCATAATGTTCGAATTCTGACTCCAAGCACATATTAGCTATTCCTACTTCACTAATTCGGCCAGCAAAGGTATACTTAAATATTTCACCACCTCCATATTTCTCATCCATTTGCATAACAATTGGATTATCTATATAAATACAATTACCTTCTATTTTAACAATTTCTCGCTCAAAAGAAAGATTATACTCTTGCGCTGTCCATTGGCGAGTTCCTTTTCTCTCGACTATCTGGTCCATCTTTATGTCATGTATCCAATTTTGCGTTCCTGGACGATATACAATTATACGATCACCTACTTTATAGTTTGATGATGACGATACATGAAAAGAATGAGTACCAACAGGAACGAAAGTATCCGTTATTTTAGTACGGGTACCTGGTATTTCTTCTATTCTACCACTCCCATTTACTTGAATTAGAGTAAACCGTTCAGTACCTTTCGCCAATAGTCGGGTTTCATTTATATTCTCCCCCTCTCCCATTAAAATAATACCACTAACCGTTATACGAATACTTCCATAAATATGATAGACACCACGTTTTAACAAAATTGTTCCGCGATGTCCAGTCTTATCAGGCTCCATACGGGATATTTCATCAATCGCATTTTGAATATGCTGGCGATTATCCCCATTTTCAATTGGATATACAATTTTTGTTATCGGATAATGAGGTATTGAGATATCGCCATGATGATAACCTACTCTACTAAAATCAGGAATAGTATTTCCCTGCTTATCCGGATAATACACCAATTTACCATCTGAAGTTACTTTCACCAAGGTAGATTGCCATCCAGGTGGTAATTTTGTTTGTGCGACAACTCCCATACTAAAAACGGCAATTAAGATTCCGCTTATCAATTTACTCATATATTTCATCATGTCTTATTATTTAGTATATACTCTTAGTTCTATTTTTTCTCCTATAATAGTTGGGAACTGTAACCACTTACCACATAATATTTCTGCAGACTTTCCATCTCTAACAATTTGAACAGACTGGTTTCTCCAAGGGTTTTCTATTTTACACAACCTCCCTCTTTCACTTATAATATCAACATTTTGTATAATCCCATTCTTAAGTGAAGAAGTTACCAAAAAAGCACCGTACGCTCTTAACCCCCTAAAAGAGGCATCTTTCTGATAATTCCAATTTGGAAAAAGCCGAATAACTCCCTCATAACTTTGAAGTAACATTTCATTGATAGTTAAAGGTACTGCAGCAAAGGTTTCAATACCACCGCCACCTTGTACAATCCAACTGTTAGGATATACAGCCATTTCTATTCTTTCTTTCATATGCATAAGAATCTCATCAGAAGGATAGCCTACACGTACAGCACCAGGATAACAAGTTTCAATTCCATTATTCAATGTATTTCCCCAATCGCCCTTTATACGCTGTTTGTGTGACCAGCGTTCCACGTCTCCCAATAAAATAGTATTAAAGACCGAATCGGTTATTGGTCCCATAACTCCACTAGGAAGAATTAACCCATGTATAGACACTCTATTTAATCCCGAGGCTATGACTTCCTTGTTTTGAGGTCCTCTTTCCATGTTTTTTAAGCTCAAACGTCCATCTAATACACCTATAGGATAATTACTTAATTTCTTGAGAATATTGCTCCAATGAGTATGCCGTACCTCATCCACAGCCAAAAAAGTACTCATATCTAAAATACCCTTAAAAAGCATTCTTACAAGTCCTAGAGAAAGTGTAGAGTTAAAATCTCCAAGTTTATCACGCCAAATTCCACCGTTACGCTTATTTGGCATTACTTCATTAAAATGATCCATACGAATAACATAACGCCCATCTTCCAAAGTGAGATAATCTTCCCAGAAATCTGCACACGCCAGCAAATAAGGATATATTTTTTGTGCATAATTCTTATCATAGGTACTATAATAACGCATTAGCATATTGCCCACACTAAAAACTGCATTTATTTTCTGACCTAAAAATTTATACCCGTTATCTATCGTATTTTCACGTGTTGCATATTTCTCCTGCATTTCTTCTGGGGTTAAAGGCCACATCGATGTACATAACCCTTTAGGGCCTATACCAACAGGATAATAAATACCGTCACAATCCAGCAATTTACGTGCAAACATCCGTCCCGCCTCCATATAATCCAATAAAGGTTGGTCGAAATTTTCGGTTAGGCAAATATGATTAGATGAATATGAAGCCCAATAAGGTGCCTGATAATTATAATTTAGATGATAATCACCACCCCACGCAGCTCCATCTTGTGTAATAAATGGTCCCCAAATACCCGGTGCGAACTTTCCTTTACGAGATGAACATGCAAAAAGATATTGCGACTGATAATAATATTTTTCAAAATATGTATCTCCAATATCAATATGTGACAATCTCCAGAAGTTTGTCCACCAGGTTTGATGTTCCCACCTCAGTTGTTTTATAAAAGTATCTGTTACTTGTATTGCCTCTGATATCGCTTTATTTTTCCAACTTTCAGTATCATGATTCGTATAAACAGTGATCACTAAACGTACAGTTTCACCCGGATTCAAAATCAATTCATCTTTCTCCGTATTCATAGCTAATGCTATATGAGTAGGCCAACTTAGTAACTTTGTTGTTTGGAATGAACGACTCACCCATGTAACCGGACTATTTCCATGCGCTGTTATAGCTCCATTCCCTTCTACTGTCCAAAGACGTACATGAGCAATTTGTTTTTTATCAGAGCGTAATTCAATTATAATCTTATTAGCAGTTGCCGCTACCCATGCAGATAAGTGTACCTGACAAGCTTTAGTGGAAAAAGTCGCTTTTATTTCTGCACTTCCTGGCAATTGTTCTGCATAATAAGAAGCATCTTTTAATTCTTTAAACAGAATATCCAAACCACCGGGAAGCGCGATACCACCAGGATAAACAGGATATGCTCTCCAAAAATCATTCTTGCCTATATAAAAACGTAAACTATCAGGCCCCCCTCCCATCGTTACACCAATATCACCATTACCGGCAATAGGAGCATCAGGAGTCTTACTAGTTGGTACATGTTGTGGCGGATTAGTAAATATAACTTTATACTGATCCATTGACTGTTGACTATAAATTTTAGTCATATTTAATGCAAATGCTAATACCAAAAGAAAAACCTTATAGATATCCATCGTCTTATAATTATTTAAAACAAAAATAAGAGGTTTCTATCTATAAGGCTTGCATTATTATTTCAAATGATTGCAATAATACCTCAACCACAAATAATATCTATATCTCAAAGATTTATATTTATTGTCTGTCCTTTTCTACCCGTTAAAGGAATCACAACTTCTTTACTGTTAAATTTTAAATTTATTATATCTCTATCTTGGGTCGGATCAGTACACCATATATTACAGTTCCCTCCTTCTTCACGGAGCATATATATCCCAGGGGTATAAATATCCAAAGGACAGCCGGATGTGAGAATAAAAGATATCGGTTGATAAGCCGTTATACAATACATTTTTTCCTCTTTCAGGTAAACAACCTGAGCTCCCTCGTCATTATGAAGAACCCGAATGGAAGATAGATTAAAGTTTTTGACTGCTGTTTCGCTTACGGCAGGAAGTATAAGATACTGATATTTCTTATCCTTAGGAGAAACGCCATGTTCTAAATAAATAGAAACAACATCACCCGTTACCGACTGAGGGCGATACATTTGCATTACATCATGCCAACGTCCAGAACGTTGCGCTACTTCAGCAACACAAGAGGTACTATCTCCCCATGTTATATATCCTACATTATTATGAAAGAAACGTTGTTCACTGCTCATCGCATGCCACTGATTAGAAATTTGATTCCAAATCCCATTTTGAAGTACCTTTAAATCTCCTTTCCTATGACATTGTTCAAGAGCCGTAGTAACTACCAAATTACTATCAGCTTGAATACCTGTACCCAAACAAAGAACATAATCATTCATAAATATCCAGGACTTACGTACCTTGATACCTGCACGATTAATCTCCATAGCTGATACACCTTGTACTCCATTGGAAATTCCACCAACAAAAGACACCGCATTACGAGGGTGATATTTTTGGATTACAGGCATAGGGCCATCAGATCGAAAGGTAGTTACTCCCGGTAGTTGCCGCCAATCCCAAAGAGGAAATATATCCAAATACTCATCCCCATTCTGATAAAGATAGGTAGCACCATCTGCCATATAAAAACCTTTCATATTATCTCCATTCATCATTTCAACTCCAACCACACGGTCGGAAGCCATTTTTACAGAAGTCATCCAATGAGGTCGGCGATGAATTGTATAATCCGATTGCCAAAAATGTTTGTGTCCGATTAAAGGACTTTGATCCATCGTCCCATAATTTTCCTGCAATAAATTGCGAGCTACTGAAGCACATGAGCTTGACTCTCCACCACCTAATTCTGATGCAGAGAAAGCAAGACTTAATGCTTTATGAACTTGAGCATGATGAAACAGCTGGCGGCCCAATGAACTCACATCCATTTTCCCTCTCCAAACAGTCCAACGATAGCCTTGATCAATTAAAGTACTTATGATTCCTAACTGTCGTTCATCAAAGGCCAATGAAGTACCGGAAAAAATTCCCGAGAAGAAACTCATACCAGCTACAAAAGAAAGGCCATAATTACCAAATTGTTGTTGAGCACCATGTTGATGAAAAGACCAATCATCTTTAATACCCTCTACTTTGCCGGTTACAATCTCTGATACAATTGTATCTCGTGCCATTTTCACCAAACCAGCATCATTCTGAAGCAACGCACGCATCATTACATTACCTGCAAGCCATACCTTATTTTGACCAGTCATGCCAAACTTTGCATTTTCCATCACAGATATAGCAGCCTTTTTTTCTTTAGAGGTCAACTTTTGTTCAAATAAAACAAATGCAGTACCCAATGTTTTTGGAATACCTATCTGATTGTACCACCAATTCAAACATATAGGCTTTGATATGAACCAATAGTCTAATGCTTTATGGATAGCGGTTTCCACTTCCGCAGATTGATAATAAGGTGTTTGTTTTGAATAATACAGTTTCACCAGCTCTAATATGCGCTCCGCATGTAATTTCGGCTCCCAGCCTGAACGCTTTTTATCTTCATAATTTATATCCGGCCATGCTCCCTTGTCAGATAATGAAGAAATATAAAACGCCATTTTTTCTTCATTAAGAGGGTAGCGTTGATGCAATTCTACTACGACCTGATCAGAAACTTCCGTTTCAGGGACAATAGATGAAAGTATTGATTTTAAACGAAAAGGGTCTGTATCCGAAGGAACCAATATCACAGAAAAATTCTGCTTTATCCGTGATAACTCTTTATAAGATACCGCCTCTACTGTCCTAGGTAAAACTAACAGAAATATACAGATAATGATCTTACGAGCAAACATAACTAATTAGATTTCAATTGTTCAGTTTCCATAATCACAGCAGCCCATAATATACCAGCTACAGCTTCTTTAGCATTTAATATTTTAGGGACGGTTACATACTCTACAAAATTCTGTTTAATTGTTACCCCATCACAAGCTCCTATTACATCAAGTAATCCTTTACTGTTCACATGTACAAAAGAAAATAAACTTTGATAACCTTTTTGGGCCACAGAAGCATATTCTTTTATTTTCAACACCCCTAATTGTATCCCTCGCTGAATAGAATAGGTAAACATCGCAGTTCCAGATGGATCTATAAAATTCAACGGATTATTCCCCTTGTCTACTACCATATACCATCCACCTGTCCTTACATCTTGTGTATTTTTCAACCCCCGACACATTTTCAAATAAATATCCAATATCTGACTATAGTCAGGATGTGTCTTTGGTAACAAAGCGAGTAATTCAGGGACAACCAACGCATACCATCCCATACCCTCGCTCCAAACCTCTGGGGAAAGCCCTGTTTCCTTATTAGCCCATACGGCTTTCTCCGGCTCTGTTGTCCATGCATGAAGAACCAAGCCATCCGGACGTTGTAAATGACGGGCTGCCGCAATAATATTACGACATGCAATATTATAACAATAATCAGCCTCACCTACAAATTGAGCACAACGGATCAAAAACATTTGCATCATAAATACACCATCAATCCACATATTGGGATTACGGTTACCATGCCAAAATTGCCCGTCAGAACTAGGATATGTTCCCACAGCTTTCAATATTTGTAATGCAGCCTTTTTATATCTTTCCTCTCCAGTACGTCCATACAAGGTACAAAAAGCAGAACCGGTCATAAAATTGTCCAGATTGGTTAATTGATCCCCTTGGTAATTACCGTCCTTATCTAGAAAATGATCTATATATTTTCTCATATAATCAATATACTTTGTATCACCCGTAACTTGCCCTAAACGGTCCATAGCTTCAAACATATACCCTTGTACATATGTATAATTTTTCCAATAAGCCATACGATAGTCAGGATAACGTGCCATCACTGTTTCCGATAGAGGAAGTGCCAACTGTTTCAATTGGATATCAGGCGAATAATCCAATTTGGCGTTTTCTACCCCTTGAGATGTAGTACGCCGATAACGTGTTGTTATATCTTGAGTTACTTTCATTGTAACCTCTCCCTCAACAACAGTTCCTACGGAATGTTGAGTTACAACTCTATTTTGGGCATTTATAGAAAAAGTAATGCACCATAAACAAATAACAGCCCCTATTTCCTTTATTAATTTCATAATATTTTGATTTTATATTGTACCATCAAATCCAAAGTAAAGGATTTCTCACAGGTAAATTACGAACTACTTCATCCGTGGTTGGAAAATGCTCCAAATTGCCCCAAGTAGTAATCCAATCTTTATTATTTGTTTGCAAAGCTCCAAAAATTAGAAAAGGATGTGCCACTGGCCACTCTTCCCAATACATAACATCGCGTGCAAAAGGCCAATTATCTTTATTTACAATATAAGGATAAATAAAATCTATTCCTTTATTTATATTCTTAACACCATCTATCGTATAACTCCAAAGATTATCTGCTTCACTAGAAAGTGTTTGGCAAATTGTTGCCATTGCATCCAGATTAAATAAAGAATATCCATATGGCTTCGTACGAGCAAGTTCACGTGGAAAGCTACCATTTTCACTCATCTGATTCGGTAAGAGAATGTTCTTAAAACGATTTCGACAAAAATTCATCATATCACCATCTCCAACATAACGTGCAAAAACAGCAGCTTGCATCACCCAACAGGTTCCATGATTATTGTCCGCATTCATTTCATCTTTCCCATACGGATGATTAGACATCCATTTCAAATAATCAGAAAACCACTTTTTAGTATCTTCAATATCTTTCTTAGAAAGTACCCCGGCTATTTCCAACCGATATAAAGATTGAGCAACCTCCATAAGATGTACTGTATCTATAATACCAATCCCTCGTCCGGTTGTGATACCTTTGATGGCTTGGGCATATTGTAACTTAGGCCTCATAAAAGTTTGTTCATTTACAAACCATGCACGAACATGTTCCATCACGTTTTCCACATATCTGTTATCCTTAGTTAGCAAATAAGCAGAGGTAAGATTCCCGACAATAGAGCTAAAACGTATCATAGCTTGGCGATGAGCTACAAAATTTTCAGGATTAGTCTGCCCATCGCGTCGCACATAAGGACCCTCAAGATCCAAAGGATTAGGCCACCAATAATCCCCTTCCGAATAAAAGTCGTGACAGTCCCCCACACTGCGTTCGGCAATAAAAGAAGTAATTGTAACAGGACTTTCCTGAAGATTCATGGCTGCTTGCTCCAAAATATCATCTTTTAATATCTCTTCTACATATTTCTTACTATCATAAGGCATACAAGATGATAAAAAAAATAGGATTACCGCAAATATTACTATAGTTATCTGTCTCATATCTATTTTACCGTAATAAAAGAAGTTTGAATATTATTTGCTTTTACAGCCACACACGAAGTTCCCTGATGCGTCTGTACTAAAATCTGAGCTCGACCATTTCTAGCTTGTATTTTACGAGAACCAGTAACCGTTCCCTGATTCTGAATCAATTTACCATCACCTGCAATATCAAAATAAATAAATTCTCTGGAGTCCAAGCATCTTATACCTTTATCATCCACTAATTGTGCCTCAACTTTTATAATACCGCTTTTCAACGGAGTAGCCTTAACTTGAAAAGCAGTAGCTTTTCCCCATTTCTCCGTTTGATATTCAAAAGTCAATTCATCCGTTAATGATTCTTTTGTATCAACTGTAACTGCACGAAGAGTGTTAAGTCCATTCTTTAACTTGACATTCCAGCGTAATCCTGCAGCAGGAAAATCTTGACTATCACGTTGGTGGATACCTTGGCTTTCCCCATTTACAAATAATTCGACTTTCGAACAATTTGAATATACCAATATTTCTTTTTCATCTCCATCATTTCCCCATCTGACAGGCCAACTATGTCCATAAATATGCAACATAGGCTTTTTTGTCCAATAAGACTGAAAAACATAATAACTTTCTTTAGGAGTAAAGTCACGTTCTATCACCCCTTTCTGGTTCACATAAGGAATAGGGTTAGCAGGACGTACCGGAGTAGAAAAATCTTTAAAAGGCCAGTAAGCAGTACCAGTAAGCCATGGCATATTTTCTTGTTCCTTCAAATGCCAATCAATCAATTTTACAATATAAGTTTCCGACCAATCACCTTTTTTCAGTACTAAAGCTGAGCCGTTCAAGGCCGCATCACCCTCCACTTCTCCTTCTTTACGTAAAGGAGCAACAGCTTCTGCATGTCGTCCAGCGTGACTGTCTCCTCCCCACTCCACATGTAGGAAATGCCTAACTTTTTCCATTTCCTCTTTAGACATTTTTTGATAGTCTGTATAGTTACCACGATACCATCCCGCCCATACTGAGGGAGAATATACATCAACAATATCACTACAGAAATCACAACGCCGAATAGCGGTCTTACGAGTCTTATCCAATTGATGTGCAATAGTATTCAACTCACTCATCAACTTACGAATTTCATTCTGTTTAAACACAGGAAAATCATTTGGCCAATCATTTTCATTACCCAATCCCCAAATAATAACAGAAGGATGATTATAATGTTGGATAATCATATTATTTAACATACGCTTAGTCTGCCTACGATATGTTTCATTACCAACTCCACCACGGCACCAAGGAATCTCTTCCCATACTAAAATCCCCAATTCATCACAAAGATTGAGAATTATTTCTGACTGTTGATAATGACCAAGCCGTATAAAATTAACTCCCATGTCTTTCATCATTTTCATTTCCTGTATCATCTGTTCCTCAGTCATTGCTGCGCCCACTCCAGCATGATCTTCATGTCGATGTGTCCCTCTTAATAAAAGACGTTTACCATTTAAAAAGAAAGGGCCTTTCTCTATGAACTCAAATGAACGAAAGCCAAACTTTTCCATGGCTGTCATTTTTTGTCCATTTGCAGTAACAACAACTTCACAAGTATATAACTGAGGAGATATTACATCCCAAAGATAAGGGTTATCTAAATTAATACCTTGTATGGAAAACTCACCCAACGGGGTAACATCACCAAGACTCTGAGCATAAACAATTTTTCCTTGTGGATTTTTTACAAAAACCTCAACTGAAGCTTGGCGTATATCTGTCGGATTATAAAACAATCCAGATATATCCAAACTGGCTTTTTTCATTTTAGTATCTAATGTAGGTACTATTTTTAAAGAGGCAACTGACACCTCAGGCAAATACACTAAATTTAAATAACGATAGATTCCCCCATACAAATTAAAATCCGATAAATCAGAAGGAATCATTTCAGCATCCCGCGTATTATCACAACGAATACTTAAAGGTATTTTTCCACCAAATCGTTCTGCATCCTTGCTTAACAAAAATGTTTGAACAGCATCCGTTATATCTACATTCCAGCTATCATAGCCACCAACATGGCTACCAACTTTCGTCATATAAATATATACATCTGTTTTTTGCCCGGCACCTTCAAACTCCAATAGGAGACGCCCATTCTGATAAGGATTATTCAGTTTTAAACAAGTCCTATACCAACCAGGACCCTGGTAATAATTCACATTAGGATCAACAGCATCTTCCGCATTAAAACAATGCGGAAGAGTTACTTGAGTCCATATAGGTTGTTCTTCCGGTTGCCCTTTTTTCACCGGTCTCACCAGCTCCCATATATTACCTACATCTTGCCGAAGAAATTCCCAATTATCCTTCAAACGAATTTTATGGCATGTTGTAGGCACTTTAGCATATAAATCCCCTACAACAAAACCATATATCACTAACAATAATATAAAACGTTTCATACCCTATTGACTACTCTATTTATAGAATCGCAGTACCTTCCTTTTCCAGTTTTTCTTTTTTCAACAATGCTTCTAAAAAATAGTAATCTGCATATACCAAAGGAACATCACGTTCAAAATTATGTGCTCCCGTGCTATGAAGTAAGATAAATCCATAATTTCCGTTCAAAGGAGCTCTATAATTTTTACTTAAATTATTTATAATTGTATCTGCCCATTGTTTATATTGAGTAGCCTTTTCCACATTATACATAGATAACTCATACAGTGCACATGCCATTACAGCAGCAGCAGAAGCATCACGCGGTTCGTTTGGAATATTAGGAGCATTAAAATCCCAATAAGTCACCATATCGTCAGGTAGCGTTGGATTTGTAAAAATATAATCTGCTATATTCTCAGCCTGAGTTAAGAATTCCGGTAATTTCGTTTCACGATAACACATCGTATAACCATACAATCCCCAAGCCTGTCCTCTGCCCCAAGCAGATTCATGATTATATCCTTGATGTGTATGTTTATGAAGAACTTCACCATTAATTGTGTCATAATCAATCACATGATAGGAACTATAATCATCACGGAAATGATTTTTAATTGTTGTACGTGCATGGTTCGTAGCAATATCATAATAAACAGAGTCGCCGGTTTCTTTAAATGCCCAATATAATAATTCTAAATTCATCATATTATCAATAATAACAGGACATTGCCACTTATCACGACTGTGATCCCAGGAACGAATACAACCAATTGTCGGTTTATAACGAGTAATCAAAGTAGTCGCAGACTCTAATAATATATTTTTATAAGCAGTATTTTGCGTCAACCGATACCCATTTCCAAAACTGCAATACATTTTAAAGCCCATATCGTGTGTACCACCATTTGTCTTCTGATCCTCTATATTAGCCGTAAATTCTTGTGCTTTACTTTTCCAGTAGTCGTCTTTTGTATACTCATACATATACCATAATTCACCAGGAAAAAATCCGCTAGTCCAATCTTTAGAAGCTACCATTTTAAAGGAACCATCATCATCAATCGTACGGGGGGAAACTAATTTCTTTTTTGAACCCGCTTCTATCTGCTTTACTCTTACTGAGTCAATCGTTGTAAACGCAAACTTCAATTGTTGTCCTGCAAAATCAAAACTATCTTTCACAATATCTTCTTTCTGAGAAACCTGACTACAAGCTCCACAAAACACTAATAAGGATAATAATCCTGTCTTAAAATTCATCATACTTTATCTATATTATTTATATTAATGATATACTTTTTCGTTTTTCAAAGGTATAAATACTGACGATACAGACTCAATATCTGCACATGGTCCAAAGGTTTCTATTATATTTTTATTCCAATCAACCCAATATATATAGGGTACTTTCTCTTTTACATGACCAGTCCAATTTGTAAAAACAATCCCCATACCAGGAATATACTGCATTCCTGATAAAAATCTCAGAGGAGCTCCCTCTATATCTTTATTAGAAAATTCCCAAACAATATTTTTATCAGAATTAAATTCAACAATACGAGGGTTCTTATCCATATCTGTAACTGCGACTAAGGTATTACCATTGGGTAAACGAATTACAGAATGGGCGCCACCCGAAACAGGAACTTCCCAATAGATATTACCATTTTCATCATATTCAACAACCCGCTTACCACCATAGTGAGCTACCAGATAATGCCCATTTTCCAATTTACGGGCATTTCGCATAAAAGGCTTCTTACCATTTGTCGTTCCTAAAGGAAGAATTGATAAGTCCTTTACTATCTTTCCATTAGAATCAACCTCCAACAAACGTCCTGATTCACATTCCCCTACAAAAGTGTTTCCATTAGTAAGTCTTTGACACGCAAATACATGACTTTGCGATGTATATTGAAAAATAGTATCGTTATTCCTTGTCACTTCCAAAACTCCATTGCCTTTAGTAAATAATAAATTTCCATTATCTAATACCCATATATCATTAGACAAAGGCGCATCGTGCTCCCACACTTTTTCTCCTTTCTCAAAAACAAACACCTTACCTTGAGAATAATCCGTACACACAAACGTCTCACAAGGCGAAGGCTTTACATAAGAGATTCTATCTTTTTTATTCTCTACAATAGTTGTCGCCCATAAATAAAGAAGATATAACCTCCTGCCCGTTCCGTTTTCTTGGACGTGTTACATAAGCATCATAATCTTTTTGAATTCCCAATCCATTATTTGCATCACATAAATCTATCAACCCATCATCTTTATTAATCCTAACCTTAGACAACAGACCTATATATCCCCTTTTTATACAATTAGCATACTCCTTTTCCTGAATTATGCCTAATTCTATAGCACGCTGCATAGAATAAATAAACATACCACTTCCAGAAGTCTCTTGCCAATTATCAAATCGATTGCCTTTATCAACTATTTGATACCACAATCCACTATTAACATCTTGATTATCTTTCAACCCTTGCATTAGATTACGGGTTATATCCACTATTTTTTGATATTGTGGATGTTTCTTAGGAAAAATCTCTAATGTTTCCACCAATATTAATGCATACCAGCCTAAACCTTCACTCCAAACTTCTGAGGACATACCCGTAGACAAGTTAGCCCAATGCGCATCTTTATCCTCATCCCAGCCATGATAAAGCAAACCTGAATTTTCTTTCATTAGGTGCTGATGCATACCAATCAATTGCCTGGCCGCTTCATCAAAACAGTATTTAGAATCGCCAATATAATATCCATATTTTGTCAAAAACATTTGTCCCATAAAGACACCATCAACCCATATTTGTCCGACAGTTCCTCTACCATGCCAAAATATTCCATCAGATGTACGTGGATAACTATCATAACTTTTCCTTATAAAGTCAGCTGCTTTTTTGAATTTTTCTTCACCAGTATATCTATATGCCCATACTATGACAGCTCCAGCCATCATATCATCCATACTACGACCACTAAAATACACTAAGCTTCCATCCGGACGTACCATTTCATTGGCCCAATTCAGTATATAGTTATAATATTTCGTATCACCAGTAACTTGCCATAGTTTATCCAACCCCATTAGGAAATATCCTTGCGGATAGCACCAAGGCTTAAAGGGTATTGTAACAGCAGAAGGATAACGTGTCATAACCGTCTGTGCAATACCTCTCGACCACAATTTCGGATTGTGTCCCGGTAATTGTGCCAAAAGCCACGATGGTAAAATTAAACAGATAATAAGTAAGACGTTTTTCATGTATGTTCCCTATAAAAAGTTTGCGCTAAGATAAGAGATTTATCCTAGCGCAACTTAAAATATTGTCTTATTCATTTAAGATTCTATTCCAAAGATGATTAAATCATACAATATTACCTACCCTCCTCCTTATCATTATGCCTCTGTACCCACTCAGAAGGGGAATAACCATAAAATGATTTAAAACAATTTGTAAAATAAGCATGACTATTAAACCCTGTATAAACCGCAACCTCTGATACAGTGTAGTTTGTCTCCAATAACAATTTGGCTGCAACCTCCAGACGTTTATTACGAATCAGCTCAGTTGGCGAGAGTTCTGTTACAGCCTTTAATTTCCGATAAAGATTAGCACGACTTAAGCCCAATTCCTGACTTAACAAATCAATACCTAAATCCGGATTAGAAATATTTTTCTCAATCAATTCAAAAAAACTCTGAGTAAAACGATCATCACCGGAAACAATTTCAATACCCATTGCTTCTGGCGAGAATTTTCTACCATATAATTTTTTGAGCTTTTCACGAGATTCTAAAATATTATTAATACGACAAATGAGTACGTCCATACTGAATGGCTTTACTATATAATCATCAGCTCCCACAGAAAAGCCCTCTTTAATATGTACCACCATTGATTTAGCTGTCATTAAGATTACCGGAATATGTCCTAACTGTAAATCCTGCTTTACACGAGAACATAACTCTAAACCATCCATTCCCGGCATCATAATATCACTAAGTATTAAATCCGGATATTTTTCAAGACTTAAATCCAATGCATCTTTTCCGTTACCTACATCCAATACATAAAAATAAGGTTCCAAACTTTCCTTGACATATTGTCTAACCTCCTCATTATCCTCTGCCAATAATACAGTCCATTTCTTTTGAATATCAAAATGAGCACTTTTATCTGCAGGAATAACATCTTCAACTATATCCTCTTTAACTAGTTCATTGGTATTATAAGCAAAGCTACTGATAGGAATATATACTTTGAAAACGGTTCCCGTAGGACGGTTATTCGAAACTGTAATAATTCCATGATGTAAATGTACAATGGACCGTGTTAAACTTAAACCAATACCTGTACCTACATTTTCTTTATTTTCATCTTCACCTTGATAGAAAGGGGCAAATATATTTTTCATATCTTCTTTCGAAATACCTTTTCCTGAATCAGCAACAGATAAACATACAAACTCTGTCTTTATAGGTAGTGCTAATTCTTTTTGAGACTCAACCGGTAAAGCTGACAAAATCGTTTTTGATAAAGAGAATACAATATTCCCACCACTTGGAGTGAATTTTATAGCATTAGATAATAAATTAAATACCACTTTTTCAATCAGCATTTTATCAAACCATGCCAATAAGTTTTCTTCTTTTTTTTCAAAAACAAAAGAGATGGATTTCTTTACAGCCAAATGATTAAATGCATAATAAATCTCCAACAAAAAGGGATACATATCCGTCTTTGTAATATGTAACTTAAGTTTTCCTTCTTGATTTTTACGCAAATCCATTAGCTGATTAACCAGCAACAATAAACGTTGAGCATTACTAAATATCAAACCAAGTTTGTTTTTTACTAGCGAAGAAAATTCAGGCATAGCTACTAATTCTTGTAAAGGAGCTATAATTAAAGTAAGTGGCGTACGAAGCTCGTGTGAAAAATTCGTAAACATACGAATCTTTGCTTGATGAAATTCTTCCAACTGTTGCTGTTCTTTCTGTTGAAACTGTAATTCACGTTCCAATTTTTGTTTTTTTGATATATAATACATTATTAATACCAACACAGAAATAAAAACTACTACGTAGAATAAATAAGCATACCATGTCTTCCAAAAAGGTGGATGAACTATGATACGAATCTTACGAGTTTCTTGACTCCACACTCCATCATTATTAGACGCTTTCACCTCAAATTCATAAGTGCCTGGACTCAAATTCGTATAATACGCCTCTCTACGATTACCAATATAATTCCACTCTTTATCATACCCTTCCAAAAAAATAGCATACTGGTTCTGTCTTGCGAAAACAAAATTTAAAGCACAATAACCTATAGATATATTATTCTGATCATAATTTAATTCGATTTCTACCACATCATCCAAAACAGAAGAAAGTATTCCTGTTTCATCTCCTACATTGATTATCTCATTATTTACTACCAAACGCGTAAAAACCAAAGGTGGAACATATGAATTCTGTTGCAATTCATGTGGATTAAAAGTTACAAAACCATTATTACCACTAAAACATACTTCTCCGTTAGCCAAAAGTGTACCACTATGCAAAGTAAACTCGTACACTCCTACACCATTCAAAGAATTATAATTCACGAACTTGTCATTATCAGGGTCATATTTAGAAATACCATTACTAGTACTTATCCATAATTTATGCTCCTTATCTTCCACTATAGCACAAACATCATTATCAATCAAGCCCTGTTCTTGAGTAATCGTTTTCAAAATTCCTTTTGTCTCATCGTACAACAATATACCACCGCCAAAAGTACCTACCCAAACACGTCCCAAAGTATCTCTAATGATACTAGTTACATAATTACTCAAAAGTCTAAATGGTTTTGGGGAATCCGTATCATAGTAAGTAAATTCTTTGTTTACAACATCGTACTTCACCAAACCATCATTACGCGTGCCAACTAACAGTACTCCATCTCTAAGTTTCAATATACAACGCGAACTAGGGACATGGCACAATTCTCCCCCTTTGGAAGGAAAAGTGTCTTGCAACTCTTTTTGCGCAGATAGATGCATCAATCCAATTTTAGGATCTGAACCTACCAGCCACAATCCACCATCGCTAGCTGGGATCATGGCATAGATAGACATATCTTTAGGATATTGATAATATAACTGGTATTTTTTCGTCCGTGTATCAAACTTATAAATAGCTCCCTTGTTTGTTCCACACCACAAAGTCTCTCCATCCAATAACAGCCCTTTGATTATATTTTGACTATACTGTAAGCGAGATGCATTGTCTATAGGGTAATAATAATATCTACCTGATTTCAAATTATAATCGAGTAAACCACGCCCCTCTGTAGCCATATACAAACACCCACCTTCCGTACAAACCATACTACCATATATACCAAATAAAGCATCAAACACACTGGTAGGATCATGGAAATCAAAACGATTATTAAATCTATTCGAATAACTTACACCACCAGCATAGGTACCGACCCATATAGTTTGACTGCTATCTACAAACAAAGAATAAATAGAAAAATGGCTCAAATTACCTTTTTCCAGAGAAGCATCTGTATGTTTCCAAAAAGAATCATCTGAAAGGTCTATCGTATAAAGCCCATCAAAAGTTCCTACCAATAATATACCATGAGCCTCTGCAATACAACGAACACTATTAGTAGTCAATACACTATTACCTTTATGATAATGTACAATTTCATCTTTATCAATATTCATTCGGAACAGTCCGCTAAGATTACTTCCTCCCCAAATATATCCTTTAGAATCTTCATATAAAGCAGATACATTATTATTGGGTAAACAGAGAAAAGAAGTTGTTGATGTATAGTTCTTCTGTACTTTCATATCCATATCACATACAAACAACCCTTTGGTAGAAGTTCCTATCAATATCTTGTGATTCTTAGTCTCATACATTACAGCAATAAACTCATTCTTTATCTTACCATTCAGATCAATACGTTGAAACACATCTATTTCAGGTATATAAAGGAATAAACCTATTGATGTACCCACCCATATACGATTACGACTATCAACAAGCAAGCTACGAATCTCTGTTTTCGCCAATGCACCATACTTCTCATTCGTATACTGCTTTATACGATTGGTTTTCAAGTCTAATTTATTTAATCCGCGTGATGTACCTATCCACAAATTATGATTATGATCCTCTGCAAGCGATATGATATAATTATCACTTAAGCTCAATGAATCTCCTGGAACATGTCTGTATATAATAAATTCGCTACCATCATAACGATTGAGACCGTTACGGGTAGCGAACCACATAAATCCCTTTGAATCTTGCAATATCTTAAGAACAGAAATCTGAGACAAACCATCTTTCAAATTAAGATTTGAAAAATAGAATGTCCCATTATTCTGAGCATTTCCCCACAAGATTACCAATAATGAAAATAGCAATAGAATAAACCTCTTCATATTTTTAAATGTGTTTTCAATGTATTACTGTGACACAAAAATACGCTAATTTTTCATTATGCAAAGTATATTCTACTGTATATTTATAATAAGTCCTATTTAGTGAGTAACTCCGTAGCACACCATAATAATGGCGCATGTGCATGCAAATCGCCTGTTATCTGTTTACGGGTCATATAATGATTTTTGTCATTCTTTATATTCGTACCCTCACAAACATTAGTCAATTCGTCGTCAGCATTCAAATATGAAATCAGCGCCAACCAACCTTTCATAGCAGCAGGTTCATAGCTCTTCTTATCCAACCATCCGCGCTTTACTCCCACCAACATAGCATACGTAAACATAGCTGTACCTGATGTTTCTTTATATGAAGCAGGTTCATCAATAAGTTGATGCCACATTCCGTCTGCATCTTGATTCTCCAACAACGTATTCATCATTTTTTGGTAGGCTTTCATAATTATAGGACGATCGGGATTATCTTCCGGTAAGACAGAAAGTAAGCGTGACATACCAGCAGCCATCCAACCATTTCCCCGAGCCCAGAAGAAAGGAGCTGTAGGCGCGTGATAGAATAAACCGTTAGGACGTTGTATTTTTTCCAAATACATCACCATTTCCGCCGCAGCTCTATCGATATATTTACGGTTTCCTGTAGCAAGATAAGCCTGTGACTGGATAGTTGTAATCATAAACATATCATCAATCCATACGCGTGTCTGCCATGAATAACCTTGATCGGCGTAGGCTTTTTGTTCAGGCTTAGCATCTGCAGGAACCACCCACTGACTATCAGCATATTTCATACCCAAATCATAATACTTCTTATCTCCAAGCTTCTGCATATAAATTTCCAAAGGTACGGCACCAACTACATTATGATCCACATGGTTCATACGTGGCATCAAATGTTTCTCTGTAGTGAACAAGGGTTCAAAACGTTCTTTAAGTTTTCGTTGCATATCTTTGTCTTGAATTGTTTTACTAAACCACAATGCGCCCAACCAAGCACATGCATCTGGATAAGTAATATAATTAGGAGCTTTTTCTGCACGAGGATTGCCAAAACGGGTATGTGGTGTCACTATAAATTTATTAACGACGCGAGTTCCTATATTTTTTGGATCCGCCTCTTTCATACGTTTATCTATAGAAACATCTTGAGCTCCCATGGAACCACACAATAAAAGCACACTCATAAGAACAACTAAAAATTTACTTTGTATCATCACAGTATTATTTAATAATTAATAATTTGACGTCAAATGTAAGCAGTTTCCTATAATGAGTTTTGTGATATTATTCCAAACACTTTAAATTTTATATCATAGTGCCCGTTCGCCAAACTTCCTTTGCTTATAACCGATATAAAAAACCAGCAACAGAATCACACTAAAGACAAAAAATATAATATGTAATCCAGGTGGCACATCACCACTGCCATACGAGTGTAAACCCGATAAATAATAATTCACCCCAAAATAGGTCATTAACACCGAAGATAATGCAAAAACCGACATTATGCTAAACACATAGTCTGAACGTAACGACGGTATGAAACGCGCGTGCAGAACAAAAGCATAGACAATCATAGTAATAAGAGCCCAAGTTTCTTTCGGATCCCATCCCCAATAACGTCCCCAAGACTCATTTGCCCAAACAGCTCCCAGAAAGATACCTGCTGTAAGCAAATATAGTCCAATATAAAGGGATATCTCATTTATAAAACGTAATTCACGTATATGGATTTGTAATATAGCCGACCTCTCGCCCACTGCCATGAATCCCAATGATAGTAATCCCAAAAAGAAACTCATACCAAAGAAACCATAACTTGCCGTAATTACAGCAACATGAATCATCAACCAATAAGATTTCAATACTGGTACTAAAGGAGTTATCTCCGGATCCATAAAATTAAGATTAGCCACAAATAGTATAATACCAGCAAAAAAAGCGGCTAATGCCAATGTCATGAATGAACGACGTATAAATAAAAGTCCCGCCAAAGCTGTAGCCCATGCAACGTAAATCATGGACTCATACGCATTTGCCCAAGGAGCCCGTCCCGAGATATACCAACGAACCCCTATCCCAAAAGTATGTAACAAAAATAAAGCTATGATTGCTACCATTAAAACAACAGTAACAGTTCTCAACCATCGTTTGGATTTCAGCAAACACCAAACAGAGAATAAAAGTAAAAGTAAACCAACTCCCATATATCCTATTGCCGAGAGAAAAAATAAATCGGCACGATTATAAAAGAGTTCCCACGCCACTTGTTTATCCGTCAATAACCCTACGGAACTTCTTCTCTGCTGATACACATTAATCATAGACAGAACTTCATTCGCCTGAGCCCAGTCTTGTGTATCCAAAGCTCTAACTGCCTCATCTATATACCAATAAAAGATCTTCGACACAAACATAGAATCTTTACCGGAAAATAACGATAAATCATCATTAGGCGAATACCACTTACCATTCCTATCATCCGGTAAAGGAAAAAGAGCAAACATCCTACCTTGTTGCAATGAATAAAGAATATTAACCCTTTCATCTAATTTCAGCAAATCTTTCTCTATACGTGAGCGTTCGGCTACCGGATGTGAATAAGCACTGTCTACAGCCTCCGCTATAATATACTGCCCCTCTTCATCAAACAAATCAAAAAACTTAAGATATTTATCCGACGGTAATGCTAATTTCTCGGCCAACTCTACATTAGTTTGACGGATTAAAGGTACATTCCCCCAATATTCGGGATTTATCAAAAATCCTAAAATAACCTGTTCCGGACGTAGTCCTTTGAAATTATCATTACGATAAATTTTACGCAGCAATTTAGAGGTATATGTATTTATTGGCTCAACACGTCCGGTAGAACATTGAATCTGCATACGTCCCCACATCTCCGCCTGTGTAACTGGAATAGTGCTTTCATACAAGTGACCGGTTATATTCTCTTGTGCAAAAAGAAACATAGGAAAATAACAAAATAACAATATCGGAACCGTTTTTTTTAACTGCCTAACCAACCAACGAACATGAGAATTGGAATCAAGTAAGCTCAACAGTATCCCCACAAGCAACAACAGATAACCCAAATATGTAATCCCTGTTCCCCAGTTATCATGATTCACAGACAATATGGTCCCCAATTCATCAGTATCATAAGAGGATTGATAAAGTCGGTATCCCTGTTCATAAATCACTTTATTCATATAGATGTGTTCAATACGGGCTCCGTCATCTGAAAAAACAGTCAGAAAGCTTTCAAAAGAAGACGGACTATGAGACCCCGGATAACGTACTAAATTAAAGTCATCTAAACGAAGAGAAAAAGGAAGTTTCCGTATCCCCTCCTGTTGATGTAATACTGAAGTCGTTTCTCCTTCACGAATATGGATAATTCCCTCAAAACCAAACATATTTGTAACCAATGCACCTGCCAAAATCACGATAAACGCTACATGAAGCAACACAATACCATACTTACGCTGCCTCCAAAGACGCTTATGAATACCTACTGCAATAAATTGCAAAACCATTAATAATTGCAGAAAGTAAAAAAGCGGTTGATTATAAATAAGCTCTCTGGCAACCGATGTCCCTTGTACTTTCTCTATGAATGTGGCCATAGCCAATAAAACTGCATATATTGCTAACAGTATCAGGGTAGCTCTCCATGATACGAACAAGCATCTAACGGAAAAGAGGCATTTTCTCATAGCTTATTATTTCTCTATCGGCACATTTAACAAATTCAGTAGTTCAGCCAAAGCATCCGGTGTCAATTGCTGAGATGCATCTGATAAAGCCTTTTGCGGACAGCAATGCGACTCTATAAACAATCCATCTACATGCAAAGATAAAGCTTTCTCGCAAACAGATAATAATAATTCGCGTTTTCCCGCTATATGGCTCGGGTCACAATAAAAAGGCATATCTGGTAAACGAGTGCGAAAATGCTCTGCCTGTTCCCAAAGCGGCACATTACGATAAGGAAGATGGTCTATCGCACAAAATCCACGATGAATTATCCGAATGTCTTTCAAACCGGCATGTAGAAGACGTTCCACAGCACCAACCCACAACTCAATATCAGGACACACCGGATTTTTCACCCATACAGGAATATTACAGCCACGCAATGACTCTGCTAATTCATTCATCATAAATGGATTGACCGTAGTACGTGCTCCAATCCATACCATATCTATCCCGGCCTTCATCGTTTCTTCTACATGAGAAGGCAAAGCCACCTCAGTCATAACTTTTAGTCCCAGTTCCTGCTGTATCTCATTCAGCCATACCAATCCACAACCGCCTACTCCTTCAAATGAACCGAAACGGGAACGAGGCTTCCATAATCCGGCACGTATTGTTTTAATACCTATATGCTTCAAGGCTCTTGCCGTTTCCAACATTTGTACACGAGTCTCCGCACTACACGGACCAGCAACCAAACCTATTTTATTCTGTTCCTTCCTCATAGCAATCTAAAAAAGAACCGACGCATTTCCTTCAAAATTAAGGATAGCGTCGGTTTATCAGTCATTTATCACTCTTCTATTATCACCCTGAAACCAACGTTATACACTTTCTGCCAAGGAAGATAAGCCCTGCGATAATAGGCAGTACTAGTCTTAGGATGATCATTCCAAGAGCCGCCACGCACAACTTTCTCTATACCATTACCTTGTGCTTTCTCATTATAAGGATAAGGCAGATAATCTGAGCGGGTCCACTCTGCAACATTACCCTGCATATCATATAGGCCAAATGAATTAGCCTGATAACTGCCACCTTTTACTTGTAACATATTACCGTCATCTACTCCATTTTCTTTAGGCTGATAAGTATAATACTTGTACCAAGAATCATTCTCTGACATTGGTTGAGGATCCACTCCACGAACAGCCATTTTATTCAGTTGTTTATCTGCCATATTCTCAAATTTACTGAAATCAGCATTCAAAGAACCATACCAAAAAGTGTCATCACTACCAGCACGACATGCCCACTCCCATTGCGCCTCAGTAGGTAATGTTATATTTCTACCTGTTTTTTCACTCAGTTTTTTACAGAAATCCATTGCTTCTTCCCAACTGACACGAATAGCCGGTTGCTCAGGCTTATTAGCTGGATATCCTTGATGTACATGATCCTTCCATAATTGTCTGTCAAAACGGCTATCATGTTCAGGGAAAATTGTACGGAACTGTTCGTTACTCACCTCTATCTCTCCCATCCAAAAAGATTTTTTCACGACTTGTTTATGAGCCGGAGAATAATCTGAATGGCCACGATTACTGCCCATCACAAATGAACCGGCCGGTATACGAACGAAATTCATTTTAATACCCGGTGCTAACTCGATACTCATCCTGGCATCACCCCCCTTCATGGTCATTGCTTGAGCAACGTTTTTATCAAAAGGCCACCCTTTTACTTTTACTTCTTTATCCTTAAACTCCCTCTTTTCTGGCTTTACAGGAAGCGGTTTCTCCTGTGATTCCAAATATTGGGCATATGAACGGAGTTCGGACTGCCAATCAACACCAGCATTAGCATACTTTTCAGCTAACTCCGTACGACGGGAAATTTGTTCTACACCTTTAAAAATATTAGCATTAAACTTTCCATGATAAGGAGCATTGAAATCAATCCAATTATACAAAGTTTTCCACTCTTTATCAGTCAACTCCACACCATGATGCCCCGTCTTCAATATTTTCACAAGCGGACTGACAGAAGCATGATACTCATAGGGATTAAGAACTTCAATTTCAGCTTCCGGCCCCTGACGATATACATAAGGATGTAGATTCAGATAACTTTCACCAAATCCGGAGAATTTATCAATACGCCCACCTCTAAAATCAGCCAAATTATTCGATCCATCATGGCAAGCAACACAAGCACGGTCTAAAATAGGCTGTATTTCAAGATCAAAAGTGAAAGAGCGTTGCCCTCCTTCTGGCTTAGCAATAATATGTGGAGCTATTTGTGAAGCTTTCACACGCTTTGGAATTGGTAATTGATTTTGGTCTTCATGACAACCTACGCACGAAACTGTTTCACCAGGCATGCCGGTAAGCCAACTACGCATCCACTGAACAGCACGCCCTTCCGAATCCAACGGTTGTAATGAAATTGGAGTATTCGCCGGAATTTTAAAAATCGCCGAACCATCTTCTTCCACCGGAACTGTACCTAACAGACGTTTAATATCCCAACCACTCTGAACACCTTGGGCCCAATGATCGGATGGAGTTTTATTGTAGGCATATTCATACGCTAATACCCGGAATGATTTTACTGTACCTCGAGGTACTCCTTTCAAGCCTTCTCCTTCGTATATATCCTGAATAAATACAGTAGCTTCTTTACTACCCGGAGTAATCTTATCAGGTATTACCGGAGGTATTGGAGTTTTCTTTACCGGAATCGGGCAAATCAGTCCTTCACCCTCAAACTCCGCAATCAATGTAAGATTATCATATACATCAATCAAATAGATACCCCAAAGTGAATTTTCATCCAATTTGGCAGTTACTAAAAAATATTTATCAGTCAAGGGATAAGGCTTGATAAACTGTGGCCATACACCATCAACTAAACGATCTTTGACAATAGGCTCTATTTTACGGTCACGGAAAGGTAGCTCTTGCAACATGCCTTTTTCAGATTTACGACTCTTAGACGGATCAAACAACATCAAACGTCCTGAACGCGTTACGCCATGATGTCCTGAGATGACACCGATGAATTGAGAGGGGTGTCCGGGAAGAGGTTTAGCATCAAAAGTACTATTCGGAAAATAAGAACCGCTACCATATAATGACTTTTGTTCGGTTCCATCCGGATTCATATGCATGACAAAGCGGGAAAAATAGTGAGTCAGATCTGTATATTCCCAACGAGTATACATGATACGCCCGTTATTCATCACTGTAGGAGCCCAGTTGGCATCTTGATCAAAAGTTAAACGACGTAATGAACCATCCTTCGGATCGTACAAACACATATTACCGACTTCGTCATTACCGTTTACGCACGGGACACCATTATAACCAATATTGGAAACCGCAATAATCTTACCGGAAGGCAGATAAGTAGCATCAAAAAATTCTAAATCTTTTTCAGGAGTTTCAATCAATTTCTTTAATCCTGTACCATCCAACTTCACTTCAAAAACTTGCCAACGTTTGTCTGTATCTACCATAGAGAACATCAAACGCTCAGCATCCCAATGTAATTTCAAATCGGGAACAGAGGAACCGTTATTAGGTTTGAAAATTGTACGCGTCTTAATATCACCACGCAAATTAGATAATTCTGCTATTTCCGCATTAAACCCACCACGGGATGCAGAGGTTTGGTTAGACCAATTGTTATTCTGGGTACCCAATGCACGAGGATTTACCTGACGGGCTGTAGTACCAATTTTATAACGGCCTACTATAATCTTATCTATATCCAAAACAGGATTTGCCAACAATATCTCTCTTTTCAAACTTAAAGCTTTACTAGCAGCTTGTAAAGAGGTCGCATCATTTTTATAAATACCTGAGAATCCACTTGCTATAAGTTGTTTCAGTTGTACTAATTTAGCCTGATTGGCTACTTTATCAAAAGTTTTTGATTTAGCCATATCATTGTACGCTTCTTCAATCGCACGTATATTGAGCCAGCTTAATGCATTTTGTAATTGGTAGACTTTCATTGCATCTTGAGCCACATTCAAATATCCAATTACCTGCTCATCCAAAGAAGTCTTGGCGGTAACTTGAGCTATTTGTGCAGTAAAATAGGATTTATCATTCAACAAATCTACAACAGCTGTCGCTATATGTTTTTCTATGGATGCATCATTAGTAGTAATCAAGGCCTTCATATCACTACCGGCAAAAGGCAGGAACTGGGTAGATTCCATAGGATATTTTTTTATAATATCAGTTGCAGCTTCCGCACCTGTAATACCTTGCAAACGAAAAACAGCCGTACCGGACGAAGAACGATTCTCTAACCCGATTTCAGCCTCAAACCGTACATAGCGTTTATTCAGAGGAACCACTATTTGTGAATTCGCATTAGCCATAATCGTACGTCTATACTGTTTACCTCGCATTATAACCGTCTGTCCCTTCGCATTCTCATTAAAACGAAGACGACCGCTGCCAGTATTTTTGAATGTATCTTTCAAATCATTCAACCAAATAGAAGAGCCGTCTGCCGCAATAAGTTTAGCATTAGCCCATACAGCCTGATCATCATTGGTACCATCTACAGTACCCCAAGTATATAGTACCATTTCCTCCAATCCTGTCACATCTGCAGTAAAAGGAACTGCTGCAGTTTTCGCTTTTATCACTTGTGAAACAACCGGTAAACAGGTCCTCTGCATTTCTGAATTTGCTTGTTTTTTAGCTGCCGCAATACTTTCCGCCCATGTAGCAGGTGCATTAACCTTTGTCTTTACTTTCCGCTGAGCCATAATCGGGAGCGATAAAGCAATACACACAGACATTACTATCAGTTTCTTATTCATAATACTTTGTTTAAAGTTAATTTTCTATTTCAAGTCGGGTAAGTGGAAACCTTCCAAATAACATGCAGTAGAAACTTTATCTATATCTTGCTTATTATTCAAAGTCCATACCACATTACCGTCTTTATCAATCTCAATCAATTGCGGTACATCGACTATGGTACCTTTCGTATGCCCCCCCCAATTACATATCAGTAAGTTTTTATTTTTCAGTTCCAGTATTTGTGCAACAAACCAAAGTGAAGCACCTTTTATATCATCACTTGTAACTCGCTTTAATTCTTTCCCTGTATATCGATCCACTATTATATAACAATGATTGTCCCCACAAGGTAACAGTAAATTACCGTCTGTTAACTCCAGTGAAGAAAATGCCTTTCCAGTTATATCGTATTCGGCTACGAGTCTTCCTTTCCGATTTATTTCCATTATCTTCTGTTTTGCCATCACCGGAATCAGATAATTCTTATTCTTAAGCTGGAATATCTGTCGGAATTGGCTGTGCGGCTTGTCTATTCCCAAATCAATTTTAGTTTTATTTATTTCTCTCCCATCCTTATCTAATTCGATAAACTCAGCCGGGTTACCACAGATACCTAGCAAAATACCACCATTACGTAACAAAGTCGCAGATTGAAGTTCAGCCTTACCGGATACCTGATAATCCCATATTACCCGGTGATCCCATGTCACCACTTTAGCACCTCGTTTATAAGAATATAACACATTACCTTCGTTGGTTAAAGCAACTGTATTACATTCTTCCCCTTTTTCCAAAGCATGCTGCCATTCCACTTTACCGGTTTGTTTATCCACAAGTTGTACAAACGGATTTCCTGAGCCAGCGACCAGGATTTTATCCTGTGCCGCCGCCCGAAAACCACATATCCAAACGGCTATAACTAATAAATAAAGCCTCATTACCTTCTTTTTTAAGTAATCGTTGTTACTTACTCTTCAGTTCATTAAACAATTCAAAAGCCTGTATCGGCTTCATATTATCGTGTACCACGGCGCTAACCGCCTGTATCATTGCAGCCGGAGCCTCCGACTGAAATACATTCCGCCCCATATCTACACCTGCAGCACCTTCATTAATAGCATTATAGCAAAGTTCAAGCGCTTCCTGTTCCGGCAACTTCTTACCACCGGCAATCACTACCGGTACAGGACAGGCAGCAGCTACTTTTTCAAAACCATCACAATAATAGGTTTTTACAATATTGGCACCGTTCTCTGCAGCTATACGAGAAGCCAATCCAAAATAACGTGCATCACGTGCCATATCCTTGCCTACAGCAGTTACTCCCATTACCGGAATACCATAACGGGTACCTTTATCTACGGCCTTATACAGGTTGGCTACAGTAGTAGCTTCATGCTCAGTGTCTCCAATAGCCAACATAACTGCCATTGCTGATACGTTCATACGAATAGCGTCTTCAACATCAATCAATACATTATCATTTAATGATGTCAGGATAGAAGTGCCCGCATCCGAACGTAAACAAATTGGCTTATTAGCAGTAGGTGGTATCACAGAACGAAGGATGCCACGCGTACACATCAAACAATCCGCATATTCAATCAATGGAACAATATTTAAATCTATACGCTCCAAACCGGAAGTAGGTCCCATAATAAAACCATGATCACAAGCAAGCATCACAGTCTTACCTGTCTTTGGATTAAAAATACGGGATAGGCGGTCCTTCATCCCCCAAGGAAGATTTTCTGCACCTTTTACATGAAAACTCCTATCGGCTGTCTGAATTCCTAAACCAAAATTACAGCCTTCTCTCAAATCATCTAAATCAGCCATTTTCTTATCTTTTTATCTTTCTATCTTTTATTCTATTTATAGCGCCTTTGCAAAAGCATCAAACATACAAGACCAGGATGAAGCTCCCGAATCAGCATAACCAATAGAACGTTCGCCATAATTACGGGCACGCCCGAAATTCGCTTTCATATCTTTGGTTGCTTCCGCACCTTTCAAAGCAGCTTGGGCACCCATTGTCAAAACAACTTTTACATCTTCAGTTTCAACAGCCTGCATTGCCTCTACTGCAGGAATTAATGCATCCATCATTGTTTTGTCACCACGCTGGGCTTTAGTCTGTTTCTTTACACCGGACAAACCTCCCGCAAACATTCTTTTCACAGCTTCCACATCCAATTCCTTTCCCTCTGCACAATCGCTCATACCCAGGAAAAATCCGCCTAACAGAGTACTGGTAGAACCGCTGATTTGCAACATGACATTAAATCCCATATCATTCAACATGGTTTTAAACTCCGTACCTTTTTCGGCGGACTCAACAATAGCGGACATTGCCTGAACGATAGCCGTTCCATGATCACCGTCTCCTAATACCGCATCCAGTTGCGAAAACTCATCAGCACGTTCCGTAATGCATGTCAACGCATTACGGAGCATCTTTTTAAAATCTTCTACTGTTAATTTATCCATGCCTACTTACCAATAGTTGTCCAATATGGAGCATTCGACATCTTGTTAATCAAATAATCAACATGATCCGCATCCAATAAACCGCAAATCATTTGAAAGCCTGCCTGTTCCTGAACGGTCAACAACTCACCGATACGGCTTGATACTACTTCAATACCTGCATTCTCAAGAACTTGATGTGCTTTACGATAAACGATGTTCATTTCCATGTGAGTAGTAGCACCGACACCATTAATAATCAGTAATGCTTTATCACCAGCTTTCGGTTGTAATTTCTTCATAAGCAAACCAATCATTTCCTCTGCTGTTTCATCAGCAGATACTAATTGTTTGCGTCCACCGCCACCTTCGCCATGTTGTCCCATTCCAATTTCTATTTCCCCGTCGGGCAACTCAGAAATCATCATTCCGTTCTGAGGATGAGTACAAGACTTCATGGCAACAGCCAGCGTTGCAACCTTTTTGTTAAAACGTTCACCTATTTCAATAATTTCATCTAAAGACTTACCTTCCTCAGCAGCTGCACCTACTATTTTAATCAATGGAATACAACCGGCCAAACCACGTCGATCTTCGTCAGGCGTATCCAAACCTGCACTAATATCATCATGCGTCAAAATAGTCTTTACTTTAATTCCTACACGTTCCGCCAACTGACATGCCATGTTGGCACTCATCACGTCACCGGAATGATTTAAAACAACCAACAATATACCGGCTTCACGCTTGAATAATTGCAATGCCTGAAAAACACGCTGAGCACCCGGCGCTGCAAAAATATCCCCTACAACCGAGCAGTCCAACATACCGTCACCGACAAATCCGCTCAAAGCCGGTTCATGGCCTGAACCTCCCAGAGTAATTATGGCTACTTTGTCCTCCGACTTGGCATGCGCACGTACAATTATATTTTCTCCGCCAATAGCCACCTGATCGCTATATGCCATTACATAACCTTCCAATAGTTCAGAAGTAAGATTATCCGGATCATTTATAAATTTATGAATCATAGTTTCCTGTTATTTATATTAATTAAACTGCATTAACTCCAACGCAATGCCCTCTTCTTCGATAAAAGCAATCATCAGATGCTCATTCACAATAGTTTTGGGAAGCAAAACCTTTGCATTCTCCAGCTCACCATCCAAATTGTCAACTTCATAAGCGATATGAGCCAATGTCTGAATCTTCTCCGGCATCCAACTGTCTTTATCAAAACGAAGAAACTCTATTTTATTGGGACTCTTTGTAAAATCTGTCAGGTACACTTGCATCCCCTCATTATACACCTCCCCGGAAACCGGCTTCTGAACCGGGATTCCAATATGATTTATCTTTCTCATGGTATTACATTTATTATAAAGCAGCTTTTGTATTTGTGAAACGTAAACCATCATTGTCATGATAACATGCCCATTCCTCAACAATAGCACCTTCAGGACCGGCCATCATAAAATGATATGATTCCAATTGTTTCAGACGCAAAACATCCCCCACTTTCTGTACAACAAAATTTTTGCTCTTAATAGGGCCATGGCTTGCAGGAACCTCAGGGGCATTTGGGGTTTCATCTCCAAGTTCGGAAAAGTTATAAACCCAACCATGATTAACCATCCATGATTCATGTTTTGCAGGGAACTTTGTCTTAACATGTGCATGTTCCGGAATCATCTGTCCCGGCAATAAATAAATATTATGAGCAAAATAGCCATATTCAGGATCATTAATCCAGAAAATACCACCCATACCTACATGTTCGAAATCACCTAACCCGAAATCCGTAAACCAGATATCCTTCTCCATTAGTGGAGTAAAAGGAACACCATAGAAATCAAACATATCAAGAAAAGCTTTTTTTGCAGCTTCTTGATCAAACTTGCCATCTTTGTAAAAATCAGCATTCGTGTACTTCTTCTGATACGTAGTCTTCTCCTGTGCCATAACTTGTTCTGTTTTTTTAGTTTCTGCTGTACAAGAAACCATTCCCATACTACAAACGGCAATTATTGCCAATGTTAATACTTTCTTTACTTTCATTTTCTCAGTTTTATTTATTAAAATTTTATTTATTGTAATAGTCCCACCCCTTCTATTTCTATCAGTAATTCTGAACGACATACATCTGTCAGTGTATAAATAACAGGTAATTTCGGATACTTTGCTTCCAATATTCTTCTCACCTTATCTAAGTCCTTCCAATACTTCACATATACACGAAAATTGGTAAGCTCTCCCTTTTTAGTAACTGGAATCCCTGCTCGTTGCAGATTCTCATTGGAAACCAAATAATCTATATTTTCAAGAGTTATTAAAGTTTGTTCTTCAATACCAACCCCTTCCAAACTCTGTTCCCCACGAATTGCGGCAGTCCCTGAAATGTAAATAAAACCATGATCTTCTTTCCATATGGCTTTAGCACGTTCAAATTTAGGAGTTGTCTTTGCTTGTAAAATTGTCTCACCTAATAATACCTGCTGGGAATAGGCATGCGCAGCCACTTGAAGAGGGTTATCCACTCCTGTTAACAAAATCGTTTCATCCTTGCAAAGCAGCACATCCATATCTACCATAATTCCCCCGCACTGAGTTCCGATACCTGTAGCGGCAGGATAGCCTGTTTCCCATTCCACATTTGTATAAAACAGAGAACGGGCATCATTAAAATCCTGATAATGCTGATGTCCCACATTATCATAGTCAGTAATTTTTTCAATATAATTCCATTGACGTACAATCGAAGAAACAGGTATCTGCTCAGTATCAAGTACCTGTCGGATACGACTAAAAACATCATCCGATTGCTCACGAATATTCTGATGTAACACATCTCCGGTAACTCCTCCCAAAAATAAGCGTTTATATCCTTTACGTTCCACTACTATATAGGGGATATCTGCACATTTCTGATAAGTGACCATATCCTGCCCTGTCAGCACCAGTTCATGTATCTCCATAGCCATACCACCGGTATCGACAGGTTGAGCTACATAACTTACTATCGGTTGCTTATCCCCAAAAAACTTTTTAACCGTCTTTCTTAAATAATTAAACTGAGCTATATATTCGCTATTATCCGCCGGTGCTCCAAAGAAAACCATGCGTACCGGCATATAAGTTGCCAAATATTCGGTAAGCAAATATGCTGTCATTTCTTCAAAGGAAGCTTTCTCCACTTGATAAAAACGATGTATAATTTCTATATGTTGTTCCGTCGTTACCATATTCCCGTCATTCATCACATAATCATCAAAGTGAATTTACATACTCGGCCAATTCATCAGCTTCTTTCGATGATATCTTTTTATCAATACCATGTTTATACACCTCAAAAACCTCTTTCATAGTAGCTGCTCTTCCATCAAACAAGTAAGGAGCGGTACGCCATACTTCACGCAAAGTAGGGGTATCCCAACCTTTCTCAAACTCTACGTCCTCTCCAATTCGATGCAGCTGCATATCAGTATAATACGGACCGGAATGACATTCGTCACATTTAAACTTTTCAAAAACTTTACGTCCCCGCTTTGCTTTCTCAGAAAGTTCGCCGTTTATCAAAAAAGGACTTGGAAGAGGCTTTAATGATAATAAATACTCATCAACACAAGTAGCGAATTCCTCCGGAAGGTCAATAAACTGAATATATTTGTATCCTGTACGGACAGCGACATAAGAAGAAGCGCGTATTCCCGAAATCATAGCCGGCGGAGTAACATGAGACAACAATAAACTTTTACAATTCTTAGAATTGCCAATTCCATCATTCATCAAGTCCCAATTCATTGCATCCATGCGGGCATCCCCGGGATGACAACCATTGCAAGACTGCCAGTTTTGAAAACAATACGCAGCATCATTAAAATATTTCTCACCTTTATTAATACTACTCTCCACCCTATTCTTCACCATAGCAATAGACTGAATATCAATCGTATTCAAATCAACAATATTTAATGTATCTGAAAAATAAGTAGGTACGATTGCATGCTCCTCTTTAATAATAAAGCATCTGGGGCCATTACCAACTAAAGGAATCCGTTGACGGATACCATAAAGGAACCTCAAATCATACGCCAAAGCATCCTTTTGAGGATATTGTTCAAACTTTTGTATAAATTCCTGATAATCAATCACACTAATTTCATGAGTACCCGAATGGCTGATTACAATTTTATCATTCGTACACTTTACGTCCCAAATACCGGCAGCGCCGCGTTCCGGTTCATCCAACAATACTGCACCTTCAAAATTCAATGTTTGCACATTGACAAGGCTCACAGCACTTGTATTCATCCATCCTTGTTGCAGCTGTGAAGTCGGAACCTGAAAACGACCCAAATTATGCGTCACCAACAGATAACGGTTGTCAGGAGAAAGTGTCATACCTCGCAGTGCATTACTGCCATTAGCCAACTGTATATCTTTTATTTTTTCAAAACTTGCAATATCAATAACAGAAACACAAGCTGCCACCGTATCTACATCCGCACGTTGTGACGGAAGAAAATTAGCTACAAACAAATATCTCCCTTCCGGATCCAATACGATAGATTTCGGTTCACGCAATACACGCACTGTACGCAATTCCTTCTTTCCTTTCCGGTCTATTTCTGAAATTGTTCCTGCGAACTGATTACAAACATATAATTTTCCCGAACGGGTATCTACTAATGGGGCACAGGCACCTGAAGCAGTCTTTATAAAACATTTTTCTGAGGGTACGGAAGCCGACAAAAGATAAACACCGTTTTCATTTTCACCGGCAACCGTCGTAATAATCTGCTCACCATCCACAGTCACTCCTGTCGGTATCTCATTTAGTTCCCATTCATATAAACGTTCTTTATAATTGGACGAATAAAGTGTTACTTTACGAACACCTTTCTGTGCAACAATCATTCCCGACTTATAGGGAGCAATACTTGTAATAAACAAAGGGGTGCCTTCCGGTTGTTCGACCGTATGTGTAGTAAAAGCAAATAAAGAGGCAACCGATACAGTCACCAACAAAACCGCTTTCATGAATTTGCAATTCTTACATATCATAAACATTAAATTTAGTCGTTATTTTCCATTCACAAAAATAGCGCAAACACCTTTCTATGAGTATCAATAACGTCTCATTGAATTGCAATTGTGTATCAAATATTAAGTATAATCTATTTTAAGACAGAGATCAAAATACTTTGAGACAAACATTTTAGTTTCTTGACTTAATATTGGTTTGAACAAATTCAGAAGGCGACATCCCATATAGCGCTTTAAAAGAATTAGAAAAATAGGAATGACTACTAAAGCCTAAAGCTACTGCAATATCAGAAATTGTCATATCTGTTTCCTTCAAATACTTCATCGCAACTTCCAAACGTTTATTACGAATTAATTCTGTTGGAGACAACTCTGAGATAGCCTTTATTTTACGGTATAAATTAGCACGACTAATACCTATTTCCTGACAAAGCATATCAATAGACAACTCTGGATCTGAAATATGTTTCTCTATTACTTCGTATAGTTTTTGTGAGAATCGTTCATCGGCAGAAACCATGGTAGTTCCTATTACTTCCGGTGAGAAATGACGCCCATATAGCCTTTTAAGCTGCTGTCTTGATTGTAATAAACTTTGTATTCGGATACGTAATACATCCATACTGAAAGGTTTAATAATATAATCATCGGCACCAGCTTGAAAACCCTCTTTGATATGCATTACCATCGAACGAGCAGTCATCAATATTACAGGAATATGTCCTATACGAATATCTTCCTTTATCATCGTACATAGCTCCAGTCCATTACGTTTGGGCATCATAATATCACTCAATATCAAATCAGGAAAATCCTTAACAGTATGTTCATATCCTTTTATACCATTACCAGCTTCCAATATTACATAATCTGACTCTAAAGACTGACGCAGATAATTCCGTACCTCTTTATCATCTTCCACTATCAAGATTACAGGTTTTTTCCGCATATCGCCCACTATCGTAGAAGTTGATTTAGATTCTATTGGTTGTGCTAAAGCCGTATCTCCAATGGTTTCTATAGGCATCCTATCTCTTTCTTGTTCGGTAAAGGCATTCAAGGTTACAGGTAGTTTAACAATAAATACTGTACCTTCACCACCATCGGCTCTATCCTCTACACGAATACTTCCTTTATGCAACTGTACAATCGAATAAACTAAGCTTAATCCAATACCTGTACCAGAAATATTTATCCCTGCAGTTTCTGGAATCTGATAAAAAGGAGTAAATATTTTCTCACGTTCTTCTTTAGGAATCCCACATCCAGAATCTTCCACACACAACATCATCATTCCTTGTTCATATTCGTATGCTATTTCCATATGTATCGACTTACCTGAAGGAGTATACTTAAAAGCATTAGAAAGCAAGTTAAAAACCAGTTTCTCTAACAAAATCTTGTCATACCAAACGACCAAAGAGTCCGGATGACACCTCAACGTAAAATTGATCTCATTAGTTTGCGCTATCTGCTTGAAAGCATAATAAATCTCACGTACGAACTCACAGACATTTCCCTCACTTACTCGTAACTCCATTGCTCCACTTTGATTCTTTTGTAAGTCCATTAATTGATTAACAAGCAACAACAAGCGTTGCGCATTCCTATAAATCACGTTCAATCGGGAACGTAATTCTACTCCTAAGTCTATTCGTTTCACCAATTCTTCAAAAGGAGTGATTATCAAAGTTAAAGGAGTACGTAACTCATGAGCAAGATTTGTAAAAAGACGCATCCGTGCTTGATGAAACTCTTCTTGTTGCTGTTTTTCCCGTTGCTCAGCACGGAGTTCTTCGCGCAGTCGACGCCGTGTATTGTAATAATAGAATACTATGAACATTACTCCCATCCCTATCACCATATACAACAAATACGCATACCATGTCCCCCATAAAGGAGGAGCTATAACAATACGCAATTTACGTCCACTTTCATTCCAGACACCATCATTATTAGAACCTTTTACATGAAACATATATGTTCCTGAAGGAAGTTTTGTGTAGTAAGCAGTAGTACGTTCTCCGACCTCATTCCATTCCTTATCATAACCTTCCAACCGATAAGCATACCTATTCATAGAAGAATTAATAAAATTCAATGCACGATACCCTATTTCTATATTATTTTGATCATAACTTAAACGGATTTCTTTAGTATTATCCAATAGACAACTCAAGATTTCACTATCATCACCTACTGTTACCGGATGATTATTTACTCGAACACTCTCTAAGACAACCGGAGGAACAAAAGTATTCATCGTCATCTCCGGTGTAGAAAAAGTAATAAAACCATCATTTCCTGTCAGACATACTGTACCATCCGGCAATGCTATTCCACCATGTAAAGTAAACTCGCGCACATGTACTCCATTAGCATACGGATAATTCTTCATACTGCCATCTTTCGGTGAATAACCGGATACACCTTTATCCGTACTCATCCATAACATTTTATCTGCACCTTCCACCATATAACATATAGTGTTAGTCATCAGGCCATCTGCAGTTGTCACAACTTTATCCACATCCCCATTATTATCCATATGGTAAATACCGCCACCATAAGTAGACAGCCACAACTCACCATCATGAGTACGCAATATGGATGAAATATAATTACAGTTTAACCTATGTCGACTTTCAGTTGCAGCAATAGTATAGTGTATCAAAGAAGCTATTACACACACCCTTTTCTTTTGCATTCACGGAATTCACTTTCAATCGAAAAAGTCCATTTCCTCTTGTACCCACCAATAATGTACCAGGATCTTCTTCTAATAAATATCTAACAGAGTTTATTTCCAATTTCTTACCAGAAGGATCTACAATATTCTCTATACGTTTACCTGTTGGAGAAAAACATATCAAAGAATGTTGTCCACCAGAAGTTCCCACCCACAAATTACCGGACGAATCACGTAAAACCGAATAAACAGACACTGCTACCGGGAAACGATAGAACAACTTAAACTGATGTGTTTTCAAATCAAACTGATAAAGTTCACCTTTAGTCGTACCGCACCAAATATAATCACCTTCCGCCATAACGGTTTTTATCACATTAGCATTATACACAGAATATGCAGAAGGGTCTATCAAATAAAAATGAGTTTCTCCCGTGGAAATATCATAATTCAATAAGCCATATCCTTCAGTGGCTATCCAAAGTTTACCATTGCGATCGTAACAAGCTGTACCATAAATACCTGTTTGTATATTATTCCATTCACCAGGTGTATGACGTACAAAACGAGAAGAAAGACTACTGAGACGTGATATTCCACCTGCATACGTACCAATCCATAGTGTCCCTGTACGATCCAAACAGAAAGAGTAGATAGAATAGTGCCCTAATGGTTTAGCCCAATCATCATACCCGCCTACCTTAATTATTTTATTATCAAACAGATTAAAAGAATATATCCCATCATAAGTACCCATCAACAACTCTCCATTCCATTCAGCCATACAACGAACATAATCATTTTTCAGACCGCTATTCTTAGTCGTATAACAAATAGCTTTATATGTATGAGGATCTATACGAGTTACCCCACCTGGATTTGTACCAACCCATATTCTATGATAAGCATCTTCATATAAAGAAGTCACTCTCTTACCCGCCAAATTCCCATCTGCCTCACAGAAATGTTTTATAAGCTGCATCTTACTGTTATAAAGATAAACGCCAGCTTGTACCGTTCCTATCCAGAACTTTCCCATACTATCCTCCATAATAGCTGATACAGATAATACCTCATTTGTAAAAGAGACAGTTTCAAAACAGTCCTTTTCCGGCACATAACGACATAGTCCCATACGTGTACCCGTCCATACTTGTTGATGACGGTCAACATAAATATGAAGAATGCCTTCTGCTCCTAATCCGTCCTCTATATAATAATTCCGAATACTGTCTGTTTCTAAAGAAAGACGAGTAATTCCATGACTAGTTCCAATCCAAAGATATCTTCCACCTTGTTCTGCTAAACATGATATTTCGTTATCCACTAAACTCTGATCATCGTCAGACCGATGTGTATAAATAGTATATGTACTGCCATTGTATCTATTCAAGCCATTACGTGTACCTAACCACAAATACCCTCGTGCATCTTGACACATAGTCATAACAGCAAGTTGTGACATACCCTCATTCATTTTCGAGCTATAGAAAAAGGAATATTTAAAATGGTCTGCTCGCATAGATACAGGTACCAATAATAATAAAAGGAGAAACAACTTTTTTTGTCTCATCATAATGTTAGGATATTTAGCATACAAATATAAAGGAAAGAATTTACAATATAGAGTTTCGTTTTATATTCTGAAATAAGAAAAGTAAGATTATATAGATGATAAATGAGACAAGCCTATAAGGTTTAATTTCTCATTTTATAATTGCAGGCTATCCGGTTACCGACTGTGGAATAGATAATCCACAGTCGGTAACCGGATAGCCTGCAATTATAAGGTAATGGAATCCTTTATACAAGTACATTTTATAAACGTACTTTAATTGTTTTTCCTTCTTCTATATTCTTTTTTATAATGCTTTTACCCTCCTGTAATACCTCTACATGAAGTTTTTCACCCACGCGTGATACATGAATATCAAAGTTGGAATTGAAAGCACGTATTTTATTCAGATTCATATAATTCCATTCTTGTGGCAAACGAGGTGTCATTTCGAAGTTACGTAAACCAATAGGGCGGATACCAAAAAGACCTTCAGTATATATACGGCAGTAAAGGCCACTTTCTGCCGACAGATGACGCTGATTACCTTCCGGCCATGCTTCAATGGCATAAGGAACATGGTCACCAAGTAAACGGCGCCGAGAATATTTTTTCAGAAAATCCATCCCCTTTTCTACTTCACCAGCAGCAATTGTACCACGTAAAGCATAAAGAGTGGAACGATCCCAAAAAGTTTCCGTACCGGCCTGCGTCAATAACCCGTCATTTGTCCAAAGACGTGGCGAAAACAGAGCATCAATAGTCCCTTGAGCACGAGTATAAATCCCCATAACAAGCGGCATACAAATCCACGAACGCAAAATATCATTTCCTTCATAGTAACGATAACTGTGGAAGCCTTCTATCTCATATCCGAAGTGACTCTCAATGGCACTCTCCAAAGCTTTCGCTTGAGCAGTATAAGTAGCAAGTTGCTTACCGGAAACACCTATCTCACGCCCCAATAATGCAGCAGAACGCAGTGCATCATAGTATAAAGTAGATGTACAAAGATTGGCGTCACCGGCAGGAAAACGGTTTTCTAATTCATCAGAATTAGAAGCAACTACACCATCAGAAGTTAATTTGCGTTTACAATACTCCAAACACCACTCAATAAGTGGCCAAAGTTCACGAGCCTCTTCTTTATCACCACGAGCCAAAGCATAACGGGCAGCTCCATAAGCAATCATTGCGCCATCGCCACGGTCTTTTGCCCCATGCCAAAAGCTAACTCCCTCGGAAATAATAGAACTTGGAATTGGATTATATTCCGGATTCATATAACGAGCAAAATGGCGATAAGCATTCAAAGCAGATTCATTACCAATATCATACCCTAAAAACGGAAAAAAAGGATTTATATATTCCGCTTGATCATTGGCCCAAACAGCGGCATAATAAGCTTCACCACCTGGACCATGCATTAACCCACCTTTAGTACGATAGATACTCTCAGCTCCACGCAATTTGGCAAAAGCAAACATTCGGTTCAACACAGGATCAGGAGTATCCAACACAAGATTTTCCCACCATTGGTTAATAAGCGCTTGGCGTCCGGCACGCTCACTTTGAATTGTGATACGTGAGAAAGCCGTGTTATCTTTCTCCGTAACATCATCTGAAACTTTCTTCCCGGAATAAATAGCATAAAAGTCCAATGTTTCACCCGGTTTCAGAATAAAAGTACCTTTTTTGGATAGAGAAGCTTCAATACGATAAGCACCATAAACACCTGCCTCTTCCGGAGTTGTATAAGTAACGCGCCATTCAGGTACACGCAAAGTTATAGGGTTTTGGCTGTTATTCTTAAAAGTATATTCTTCAAGATAACGGGGAGCATTTATCGAAGGGTAAAGAATGCGAGTCACATGAATCGCATTCTTCAGTTCCTTACGACGGTAGATATATCCATAATCACTTTCTACACGCATAATACCATTGAATGTAATATCCTGAACTACCTCATTCAACAACGTCTGGTCGTCCACTGTTACCATAGCCGGTATATTTACATCGAAACGTTGCTTCAAATTATTCTGTGTTTTATTAGGCTTCATACGCAACATGGGAAAAACCAAGCTGCGATTTAAATGAAAACGCTGTTGTACATCCACACCATAACGTAAAACGACAGAAAGCATCTGCCCACTCATTTCAACATGATCTTCATGCGGCAAATTTCGTGTAGGCTTCCATTGAATGGAACCATCTTGCAGAATCGTCCAACGGTCTTGTGACTGAGCACAAACTGTTACTGAAGCAACGAGTATCAAAGATATAAATAAAAAGATTCGTTTCATTGTCTGTTAAGTTATTGTGTTTTTAATAATAGTATGGCACTCTCAAACTGTGCATTCAGCGGATTAGCTATTCCTGTACTCATCAATTCCGCTCCACTGAATATTTTTCCATGCCCCGGAAAACGAGAAGTACTTCCTTTAGGAAGGCCGACCTCTTCCACCCTATAATTTTTACGAGCATCAAGTCCACCAAGTATTACTTGAGGTACACTACCATCTTGAATCTGATAAAGATAAACCACAGCATCATTTTTATCGGTAGAAACATAGCTCAGAGAGGCCATTGGATGTTCATAAGGAGATACCAAACGATAAAGTTCACCTTGCATTACCAAAGGACGGATACTCGCCTTATATAATTTAACAGCATCAGCTATCTGTACACGTTCTTCAGCGGTAGCCTTATCCAATGCAAGGTCTATGCCGAAAGCTCCACTTAAAGCAACATCAATCGCCAGTTTCAGATGGCGTTTACCCATACGTGTCACATGAGCAGAAATTGTACTTGCAGGAAAGAAATGAGAGAATCCCCACTGTATCTTAATACGTCCCAACGGGTCTGTATTATCACTGGGCCAAAAACTATGGAAATAAGGTAACGCACCATAGTCTACACGTCCGGAACCACCCGCACAAAGCATTGCCATAACATTGGAGAACTCTTTGGAGAAGCGTTCCATCAAACGGTAGAGAGCCCAATTATAATCAATCCAAAGATGACTCTGCTCTGCCGGTTGCAAATAGCCGGAACCTGGTTGGGTAATATAGCGATTACAGTCCCATTTCACATACGATATATCTGGATTGGGACGCAATGTTTTATCAATAACTTGCCACTCAAAAGCCTGTACTTCGGGGCGGGTAAGGTCAAGAATTTCCTGATGTCGCCCTAATATAGGAGTACGTTTAGGCTGGGTAATAATCCAATCGGGATGTTTTTGATAAAGCTCACTTTGAGGATTTACCATTTCCGGCTCTAACCAGATACCAAAATCTACTTTACGTTTCAAGGCTTCTTTTGCTATGTAAGACAGACCCCGGGGTAGTTTCTTGGTAGAAGGCTCCCAATCACCCAAACCATGTTTATCATCATCACGTGAATATGGTCCGTTACCAAACCAGCCATCATCCAGTAAGAATAATTCCGCCCCCACCTGGCGAGCGCCATTAAACAATTCTTTCAAACGCTCTTCATCAAAGTCACAATGTGTAGCTTCCCAATTATTCAGTAATACCGGACGATCTTTCTGTGCATCACGAATCGCATGTTTCATAGCCCAACGATGATAACGACGACTTACCTCACCTTTACCCTGCTTACTGTATGCATACAAAATGGCAGGCGTTGTAAAGGTACCGCCACGTTCCAAATAATATTGGGAACCTAACGGATTCATTCCGGTTATGAGGCGAAGATTTTTATTCCAATCGACATCAAAAGCGAACTGGAAACTACCGCTCCAACGCAAAGAAGCAGCTAAAACCTCACCTGCATTTTCCTGTGCCGGACCATTCAATGAAAGTATAAAAGATGGGATACGCATTTGATGAGCGCGTACTCCAAGCTTGGAATCCAAAATTTTAATCCCTTCCGATAATTGTTCTTCGGAAATCGTCGCTTCTCGTTTATAATTACCGGCAAACTGAGTAAGCCAATATTCCTTAGCCTTCAAAACAGGAGAAGCAGAAGCAAAACGATGAAGAACAATTTTCCCCTTTTCATTATGACTTACCGTATTCCATATTTCCATCATACTGTTATCAGCATAGCTTTTGATATAGATTTCCACGGTAAACGGATAAGCCGGATCTTTTAAAGAAATAACCGTTTGAGAAATACCACCATTTAAATTCTCTGTACGATGTCCTATATAATGCAACTCAGTAGAAGTATTACCATCTACATGTGTTACTTGCAAAGCAGGTTCGGTAAGCACACCGTTACCATATGGCGGAAGAAATTCTCTCTCGCGAGAAGGCATTTTAGCAGATGGAACGACCTCTGCCGCAGCATCTCCAAAACCTAATTGATACAGCCGATCATCCGTACCTACCATGAAAGTTAACTTCAACTCTCCTGAGGTTACTGAAAAAAGTTTCTTCACATTCGGATTGTCCGCCGCACGCATCCCCCCCATGCAACAAACAAATATAAATAAAGTAATCAGTTTCTTCATTTACTAATATTTTAGATTATTCTTGAGTCATAAATTTCCAGGTAACGGTAGCAATACTATTGGGCTTTCCTTTCTCTGCCTTAGAAATTGTACCATGCAAACGTCCTTTCTTATCACGCGTTACTTTGATATCACGCCAAGAATATACGCCTTTTTCATAATCAAAAGTTTCACCATCATCATCATACAAACGATAAGCACCATCCGCCTTACCATAATGGCGAATTTCAAGATTGATCTTTTGTCCGGCCTTAGGAGCGTGAAGCGTAGCTTCCATAAAAGGAATTATAGCCCCATCTTTCACAAATACCGGAATACGGTCTAAGCCAGGAGAGACAGTGATTCTTTCTCCATTACCTACATATTTACCAGTATAGAAGTCATACCAGTTACCCTTCGGCAGCATTACAGTACGTTCTGTTTGTCCTGCAAACATAGGAGCTACCAGCAAATATTCACCTGCCATATACTGATCTTTTATCTCTTTAGCAATAGCCTCTAAATAAGGATTATCTTCTAAATTAGAAGTTTTCAGCTCCGATGTAATTATCTGCTCCGGATTAAAACCCGGTTCCAAATTTATAGCTCGGAAAGGCGGAATACCGTCAAAATGATAACGGGCAAATTCTGTATACCAATAAGGCATCATCTGCATACGCAAAAGAGCATATTCTTTTACCTGTTTTGCTACTTCCGGGAATGACCAAGGTTTTGTTCCGCTTGCCCATGCATTAATCATTGCCATTGGCGAAAAAACCACAGACTGAAAACGACGTAACCATTCTTCGGCAGACTTAGAACCACGTACCTCTGGCGTCCATAAGACACCACTAAAACCGGAATTGATTAATGCCGTAATAAAATCCTGATGACTGTAATAATCGTTATAAATAACATAAGGGAAAGAACTGCTTCCGCCATTAGATGCACGTACTAAACCAAAAGTACGTTGATTGCGCTTTTTATAAAGATCAGCAGTTGTACGTTGTACCCACAATCCATAAGTCTGACGCATCTGCTCGGCGGAAATACCACTAGGGAAAGTAGCAACATCCGGCCAGACATAACGGTCATATCCATCGACTTCATCTATTTTATAACCGCTTACACCTATATTTATATGTTCTTTTTCCAACTTATCTTTCCAAAGTTGGCGTCCTTTTTCACCTGCTAAATCAGGAACAATACCACACCATACTGTATGTGAACCGCTAACCGGATACATTTCTTTATATGCCTCGGACTCAGGTGAAATATATGGATTAGTCCAAAGATTGATACGTATACCTTTATCCAACATTGTTTTGACAAAACCAGCAGGGTCTGTATAACGTTTCTCATCCCACTCAAGCGTACAAGGATAGGCTTTACTTTGCCACCCCGGTTCCAATCCTATAAAATCCAGTGGATAGCCTTGACGTTCAAATTCATCAGCTTCTTTCTCCACATCTTCAGCTGTATACAGTTTCTGGGTACGTTGTGTAAAGCCCAACCCCCAACGCGGCGGCAATGTACCCCCACCACAGAATAAATTATAACGCCGAATGACATCCATTGGAGTAGGTCCTGCAAATATGTAAATTTCAGCACCTGGAGCAGGAACAAGAATAGACACAGCATCCGAATACGGACTGGCTGTCCACGTTTTATCCGTATTACGATCTTTAACTACCGGAGCATTCGGACTATCCTTGCGTGCACCACTACCGGCATAGACAGTAAGATAACGGGCAGAATTAATAAAAACCCCATATCCCAGACTGGAGATATAGAAAGGTACGGGAGCATGCGTTCTGCCATTATCCTTTCCACCATAATGGTCTACATGCAAATTCAAAATTTTACCACGCTGATGTACAGTCTGAAAGTTCAATCCAAAGCCGTAGAGTTGTTCTTTTTTCTGCAAAGGAATACGGAGAGAGGTCTTCCCATCTTGTATACTCCCGACTATTTCATTTGCCAATGCGGGCAAAGCAACTTCCGGCAAGCGCGCAAAACTTTCCTTTAAAGGAGTGACCGCAGCTACATCCAGTAACGAATAATCTTCAGGAGTACCTACCACACCTTTCCAAACACCGGGTTCCACCTGTTTCCAAGCTATTTGTGCATGTACCGGAAGTAACATCAAAATAGCAAGTGCCCCTAAAATCATTTTTTTCTTCATGTTTTCCATTCAATTTATAGTAGTCATTTTATATGTTTATACACAGGCAAACTATTATTTCGCAAAGAAACCAATAGCGTTTTTATACCGCTTGCAAAATCGTTTTATTTTTTTTCGATACTGTCTCAAATATATTAGTATTCTCAAACAACCCAAAGGTATAAACTATATATGCATACTAAATTTATTGTTATCGAATGATACCGGCAAATCCACCATTCGGTAAAAGTTTTATTTTAATCTTTCCGTCTGTATCTTTTATAGGCATATAATCAAAGCAATCTTTATCTTTACCATCCGTTATCATAGTAAACGACTTTCCTTTACATGCTGCAGGTAGTGTGAATTCTATTTCACGTTTTTCAGCCTTACCACTAATTCCCCCTATAAACCATACATCTCCCGAACGACGTGCAATCACGGCATAATCAGAGGGATAACCCGCCAACAGACAACTTTCATCCCAAGCTGCCGATACTTCTTTCAGGAATTGTTTCGGCTGTTCCGGTAAGGAAAGATAGGCCTCCGCTCTATCAGCAAAACATTGAAAACCAGATTCAAACACCACCGCCAAAGCCAATTGATGGGCTACGGTAGTTTGACGTATAGCCTCTACCCCTTGGCGTATTTTATTGGAAAATGTTACCGGAGTATAATCCATTGAACCTACAACATTACGGGTAAACGGAACAGTTGCGTTATGTTCGGCAGCCTTATCACAACGTTGCTGTCTTCCCAAAGTTTCCGCTCCCCGAATAGCTTCTGTTGTCATCATATTAGGATATGTACGTTCAAAGCCACGTGGTAAAGTAGCGCCATGTAAATCTACCAATAAATGGTTATCTGCCGCATCCTTTAAAATAGCCGGATAAAGCTGAATGATTCGTTGTTTATCAGAATCAAAGAAGTCAACTTTGATACCCTTCACCCCAATTTCGCTAATACGTTTCATCTCTGTACGACGCAGTTCAGGATCAGACATAATACGACGGGCTGCAACCGTATCGTTTTCACGTCCCGCACCGGAATGATACCACAACCATACTCCTATACCTTTCGGCTGAGCATATTTCACAACATCTTCCATTGTTCCACCATTTGCCATACGTTGCCAACCGGCATCAATCAAAATATATTCCCATCCCATTTCAACACTAAGGTCTACATATTTCAATTGTTCTTTATAATCAAGCACAGTGGCACCTTTATACCACCAGCTCCAACATGAACGTCCCGCTTTTATCCATGACTCATCCTCAATGACAGACGGTGGATTCAGATGAGACACCATCTGATTTTGGAAAATAGTATTTAAATCGTTACCAACTATAACAGCACGCCACGGAGTATACCAAGATAACTTTGAAACCGGTTCTACCGCATCCGGAACGATAGGTTCATCCAATTCTGGAAAGCGAATTTTATATGCTCCGTTTATACCGGAATTGTCAATATGTGTAGCAGGATAAGTTCCGTCCAAATGCGCTTCAGTAATCATCATCCATAAACCATTAGTCTGAAATAACATTGGGAAAGCCCAACCTCTGCCATGTTCGCATTCTGAACGAATCTCAATAGCATTGCTGCAATATTGCTCGTAACTAGGCTTTTTACGTTCATTCCAATCATAAGGATGTATCCAAGCCTTACCATTGACAGGTACCGCAAATTCCGTATGTTCCGCCTGAATTGTATGGAGTTCCTTGTCCGAACCAGATAAACCATAACGAAAAGCTATACCGTTATTATAAACACGTACTATCAAATCAAAATTATTCCCTTCTGAAGAACTAAACGTAAAAACCTGCTCACGACAATCATCAATGGTCTTAATCTGCTTTCCCGATTTTAATTGATAAGCTTCTACAATATCTTTCACAGGGGCTGCAGACACAAATTTTGCATTTTTACCATATTCCAACGAATCCATTATTAAGCCTAAAAGAGACCTCTCAATAGCTATTGTATCTTTATAATACACAGAATAAGTCAAATCCGTCACTCCATCTGTAATTTTATTTTCTAAGACAAAACGAACATTATTATCTTTCGATTTCAACTCCCAAGACTCAGGAGTCGTACAAGCGGTTACCAATACCGCACACAGCAGCAATGCTACATTCCAAAATTTATTCATAATATTTATTTTAAGTGTTATCATTTAGGTGTAAACATAACGATATACCCGCCACCGGTACGCATATATCCTGTCAGAGAATCTGAATTCCGGCAAAAGACACGTTGCATAGCTATTGCTGCCGCATCTGATGGATTGTCGTTCAGTACTGTTCCTTCATACCAACCATCATCCAAAAAGGTCAACGGAAATTGTATAGTACATTCTTTTTGTCCATTCAACACAGCTAAGAACCAAGTCTTCCCACTTCTACGGGCAAAAGCCGCCACTTCTCCTATCTTACTGGATGGCAAAACAATCGTTTCATCCCACGTAGCCGGTATCTCCTTTATTACCTTTACAGCCGGATTTTCCAACATCTTTTGAGGATGAGAACCAAAGAAGATAACAGAAGAATTAAAAATTAAAGAAGTCGCAATCTGATGTGTCCAGGAAGTCTCTAAACGACGTTCACCAAAAACGACCGGAGTATAATCACCTGCTCCTACTACCAACCGCGTAAACGGTAACGTTGTATTATGTGTAGACCATTCATATTGTTTCTTCCCGTATTCAAGTCCACGTATACCTTCACGACTCATCTCATTAGGCCAACTACGTACCTCTCCTGCGGGTTTATTACTACCATGAATATTAAGCATTAATTTATACTCAGCAGCCTCTTTGAGACATGCTTGATATAAGTCTATAAATTCTTTTGATTCATGCGAAAATGCATCTAATTTTAATCCGACTATGCCTAAACGATGGCATCTTTCAAATAGAGCTTTACGTTTTTCCGGATCGCGTACATCTCGTCCATGACGCCACAACCAAACTTTTACACCATACTTCGCAGAATAGTCTACCAGATCTTTCAGTTGTTCATCCGTCCAACGGTACCAAAAAGCATCAACCGTATTATACTCATATCCCAATTCACCTGCCAGTCTGGAAAATTCTTTCATATTCTCCAGTGTACGTGCACCACCATCCAACCAACACCATACCGAACGTCCAGGCCTAACCCAATCCGTATTTATACCTTTGGGAAAAAGATTCTTATCAGGCGTTGGAGCAAGGTTCGTTATCAAATCAGTATTCACCAACTCATTCAAATCATCAGCGATCACCACTGTACGCCACGGAGTCGTAATTGTACCAGTAATGGAAGCAGGATTTGACAAACGCCGGGCCTCTTCCAAGCTGTAATCATGGGCAAAAGGATATCCTGCTGGCTGGGCATGTCCCAACTTAGTCTCAAAACCATTCTTACCATTGGCCTGTAATGACATCCCGGCATAATTCATCAAAGCGGACTCTGTTAGGCACAAATACCCCCCGTTATCCGGTAATTGTACGGTTATAGGCGGAGCTGCCCATTCTCCTTTCACTATTTCAGAAATGTTTTTCTTTTGATGAATTCCTTCATAATGACAATACATATCATGATACCAGACCTGACTCTTCGCTGGAAGAGTAAAAACAGTATGCTCATCTGGTATTCTTACTTGGTTTTTATTACCCGGAAGTATCATACGGAAAGCAATACCGTCATTATAAGAACGAGCCTCTAAAGTAAAATCGGTATTCAACTGCCTATTCTTTAATCGAAGTAACAACCCATTACTTTTATCTATAGCTAAAGAATGAGAACCTCTAATAGGATAAGTCGCATCTGTTTTATAAGTATCTGAAGATAAAACGGAAATGCCACAACAAATTTCTGTTTGATCTATTGTCATGCTAATAGGAGCTTCAACCAAAACTGTATTACCCCCTTTTTTCACATTATAGGACAAATTATTATCCTTTCCATTTATTTGCAGGACAATAGAACCGTCAGGACTTGTCACAGAAGCTAATGTCTGTGCATAGGTATTTACAACAGTGCAACACCCTAGAAATAATATGCATAAAGTTTTTTTCATAACATACTATTTATAAATTTGCATATCTCCGTCTTCGCAAATAATCTCAGGACGAGCATCCGGATTCTTTAGCTCAAAAGTTACATTTTTCAACTTCAATCCTCTCACATGACGTGCCCATACACCATAAGCCGGTATTTTAGGACCAAAAGTTTTTACTTCCGGATATTGATCAATCGCTTCGGGAACTACCGACAAAGCATCCTCCGGAGTACCTGTACCCAATAAACGAATATGGATATTCTCTAATGTGAGATTAGTAATATAATGTCCGGGAATACCGGTAATAAGAATACCGGTAGGTGGTTTTAACTGCGCATTATCTGCTGCAATAGCTTTCACATTGCGGATAGTAACATTCTCAAAAACACCGACAGGCTGCTGTGTATCTTCATTTTTACGAAAAACGCTTAAACGAGCCCCCAAGCGAAACATCATGGGAGTACGTACTTCTTCCATAGTAATATCCGATATCTCCACATTACGTAATCGTGCCCCATCTACAGAAAAAAGTTTAATACCACCATTCTTGGTATCATAAATATGGCAGTTACTTATTTTAATATTTTCAAATCCCGCCATGGACTCTGTTCCCATTTTGATACCTGCCTGATTACTCTTCAACTTCATATTAGTTATAATAATATCATCACATCCCATTTTACTGGAAGTTGTTTTAAAACAAAGCGCATCATCACCACTGATAATATCACAATTACTAATACGTACATGCTGACAACCATCAATATTAATACCATCATTGTGGGCCACTCCAAAACTTCGAATCGTTATATTATTGATATTGACATTGCGGCACTGAAAATAATGTGATGTCCATGCACCTGCATATTTCAAGGTCACTCCCTCTACTTTCACATTCTCACAGCGTACCCAACGGAGCAAAAAAGGACGCAGCCCCCAACGTTGACCTTCAGGGCGAGTATCTTCCTTAATATGCCGTGCTTTTAAAGCAGAACCTTGCCCATCAATCGTTCCTTCGCCTTCCAATGTCACATTTTTTGCATCTACCGCAACCATTAAAGCCCAACCGACATCAATACCCAGGCCTTCGGTAAAAGGATCTAAATTATCATATGCTTTGTAGTCCGTGGTTCCTAAAATAAGCGCATCCTTTTCCAAACGTAAAGTTACATTATCTTTTAAGACAATAGTAGCTGAGAGATAAGTTCCTGCAGGCACAATCACGGTTCCCCCACCCGCTTTATGACAAGCATCGATAGCTTTCTGAATAGCAGGAGAATCCATTTTTCTACCATTTCCTTTGGCTCCATACTTTTTCACATTATAAGTATCTCCTGCTTGCATAGTTAAAGATAATGTCAACAACAAAAACAATAATCCCAAATAATTTTTTCTTTTCATGATATTAGTGTGTATTACTTGTGTTTATTTCAATTTATCTCCTTAGCGATAGTAATAGTATACAGTTTATTACTGCGACGTCCGGGATGTTCCAACCTCAACTCATTTACTCCCTTTTCTAAATCAATGGGAAATATAAAATTACCACGTTTATTCCCGGTTGTGGCAAGATATCCTATATTTTCACTTATCAACTTTCCATTAGCATAAAGATAGGATGGAACCGGATTTCCACCTTCATAAGAGATATCCAGGTAATACTTGCCTGTATATGGAATCTCAGCCTTCCAAGCTATAAAACCGTTAGAACTGCCTTTTTCTCCTTTGAATTCTACAGACCCATCCTCATTGATAGTAGCTGAACCATTCAATAACATTTCTTTGGTTTGACAGGTTATTATCGGCTGCAGATTACGCAAAACCAAACGCTGGGTAGCCACCACTTTATCATGCTTTATTGCTTCAAGGCGATAGTCAGTCGTCTTATCTACACCGACACATAAATGTCCTTCCGTATTATCCAACTTCATATTGTTTAATCTCACCTCATCTGCATTAGAAACTTTATAGTGCAAAGTCGTTCCATCTGCATAAAAATATTCAATAGCAGCACGATTCTCATCCAAAGGTACCCGATATAATTCGATCCCTTTACCTGTGCCCAAATTACGGCTATACATACGTTGTTCCGGATTATTCCAATGTTCGTGCACACCTAAACTCACTAATTTTTTACCCGCATAGGCAATACCCGAAGGTGGATTTCCGATATTAGCGGCTTCATGCAGGAAGTTATCGGCATTGGCAGGCAAAGGCAGTTCTGAATATATAAAATCAAGTACAACCGATTCAATAGCAACTTGATCATTAGAGGCTAAAAAGCTTGATGTCCATCCATTATTAAATGGAGCACGCTTAAAACGCACCGCATGACCGTTATGCTTCGGATTAACATACATAGCATCTACGATATAGACTAAAGTATTACCGCCAATACGTTCATGAGCCATTAAATCAACAATACAATTATATGTCCCCATTCCTCGGAAAGAAGACCAGTCACGGATACTAAAATGTAAAGGCGGTACTTTCTCTAACGAGCCAAACTGATTCTTACCGGTAGACGTGATACCCGTTTGTCCTGCACTATCACGCCATTTATCCGTAGGTTCCGAATGCCGTTTCATTAAAGCCATATTAATCATATAGTCAGCTTCATAAGCCGCACGTGCCAAACTCATAGAACCCTTATCTGTAATTTCACTGGAATAATGGATCACATCCGGAACGAATCCACCCCAATTCTGATAGTTTACTTCCGGATAAAGCGGCTGCATATAATCATAAATAGCTGATATACCACGACGCTGCGCATCATAAACGGTAATATTATTTTGAGGAACTTGCATGATATCTATCAACTGATGCAGCAAGGCATATACCGACTGCGGAGTAGCATCTATAATGTTTGATCCTCCATTATCATTCAAATTGACCTTTATAGCGATTTTTTCACCCTTTTTATAGCTGACAGCTCCTTTACCTTTCTTATAATTAAAAAGACGAAACAGTTCATCCCACGCTTTATCAATCGTTTTTTGATTAGTCAACGCTATGATTACTCCTTCTAACATATCATTAACCCGGGTCTGACTATTATTGTCCGCATCCGAATACAAGCCATGTTTACCATCCCAAGCAGCAGCTTTAGGATCATAAGCCCAAGCAACTCGTCCGGGATGAATACCTTTAGCAACTCCCATTGGAGTGTTCGGCGCATCAATAGGGATAAAACGTCCCATATCCGTGCCGTTATCTATTTGCTTACGGATAACCTGTCCCATTAAAGAATTATCTACAGACATCACATATAAGGTCCCCGATGCAAGCACACCGATTAGCAATACGGATAAACCTAAAGTTACACGCCGGGCATTCCATAAATTCCGGACGCGTTTCCACGTTCCCACACCTACCAGAGTACTGCTGATAAACGCGACAAATGAAAGGGCTATCGGAGCTGCAACCTGCTGGCAGGGATATTCCATACGACTTGGCTTCGGTACTACCCGAATCAAAAACCAAACTAAAGCAGCCAATCCTAATAGAGGGAAACATATCTTCAACACGACATTCTTTTTGTTAATGCCTACAATACGTCCGCTTTTAGGACAAGTTTTGAAGAACCATTTTTTTATTTTATTTTTCATACTATATAGATTATATGTTCATAACTACACCGACAATTTGTAACCATAATGAAAAAAACAAGAGTCCATAATAGCCTGATACAAAAATAGGAATATAAAAAAGAGACGATTTTAAGATTTTATTCAAATCCTTGAAGAATCGTCTCACAGAACAAAACAGTATGTCATTTATGTAAATAAATCAGTTCTATTCCAATATCCTTTCCTTGGTTCCTACTGTATTTCTTTTCAATCGGATTATTCCAATGTTCCAGAACCCCAAGACTTTTAACTCCCGTACCATCACGTTCAGGATCATAAAAAGTATTCGACAACGGCAAATCCGCCATTGCAGCCTCTACCAAATACATATCACAATAGTCTACATCTGCCATGCGAGGGAATTCCGAACTTAAAAAATCAATTCCGACTGCATCAATGGCAACCGGGTCTTGAGAGGCAAAAAGCGAACAAGGCCAATTATTATTAAATGGGGGCATTTTCCATTTCCCGGAAGGAGCTCCATTGACATTTTCAGAGCCATACAATCCATCTATCAAGAAAAGCATAGTTTTTTGTCCCAAATCTTTATGGGCAATAAAATCTGTAAATGTCATATAACGCGGTTTCCCACCACGGTCTTGATTGAAATTATTATGCTGGTTCTTACGGAAGTTACGATCTATATCCGTTACTCCATACCAATTCTTGGCACAAAGAGTTACCCCCTGTCCGCCATGCCCTTTTAATAGTGCCATATTAATAAGGTAATCAGCCTCTATTACACAGTTTGCCAGACCACGAGCCAAACGACCATTATCTTTCGAGTAGGGAATAGCATCTGCTGTATAAGTCGATTTTGTACGCCCTGCTCCACCTTCATTATCCAAATAGATTACATCCGGAAATTCTGCATGGCATTTATTAAACAATGCATCTGTTATAAAACGACTGGCATCAAATACTGTTATCTGTTCTTGGGGGATTCCACCCTCATTAACAAGGCTTCTCAACAAAGCAAGTGTCAAATGTGGTGATGCATTCAGTTGCTCACAATCCTCATGCGAAAAAGAGTTGTTTTGATTTATTTTAATAGCAATTTTCTCTCCTTTCCCATATCCTTTCCTCCCTTTCCCATGTTCCTGGTTAAACGAAATAAAAAGTGCGTTCCACGCAGCTTTCTCTTTCGTTTCTCCGGTCAATGACAGAATGGAATTACTCATTAGCCAATCGGCGTCTTCCTGATTATTCCAACGGTCTTCATACCAGAATCCTTCACCTTTCTTCCAAGTTGCCGCTCCCGGAGCATGCACCCATGCAACACGTCCCGGGTATATACCTTTCGGACTACCTATCGGATTATTCTTCCCCCATGCCATACGAGGTTCTGGCACAGGCAAAACCGCCTGCGCCAATAACTGTGCACTATTTTCCACCAATGTCATTGTACCAAAAAAGCACAGACAGAGAAAGAAAAATACGCTAACGAAGATTTTCTGCTGACGAACCGCTCCCAATAGCTTTCGTCCGCTCCACCAAGTAGCGGTAAACGATAACATATAAGTAACAAACGCCGACATCATTGGAGCCGCTGCCTGCATACAAGGATAATAAGCACGAGACGGTTTAGGTATTACCCTGATAAGGAACCAAAGCGTTGACGAAAGTCCCAATCCCCAAAGAAGCAATATTCTCATCTTTTTTGAAGAAAATTCTCCCTTCTCCGTCTTTTCTCTAAAATATAAATAAATTCGTTTCATTACTCCGTTATTTTTCATCTACCGCTAGTAGCTTGTTTTCGGCTATTCCCCGGATACAATTTTATAAAACGTACACCATGGGGCGCTATATCTGTTACAAACTCCACATCAGATGTTGCAATATCCTGTTGCCGCCAAAGGTCACGTACCGTTTGTTCCCCACGAATACCTACAGATTTCCAAGTGAGAGTTCCTTTAGCCATCGTATTGCCCCGGTTGAATAAACCAACAGCCATTGAACCGTCTTCCAACGGTTTTGCGTAAGTGACAATATTTCCCTGTTCAGCAATCACGATCCCCTGTTTTCCCATAGGATCCTGATTTACTTCAATTACTTCATCATTGGTCAGCAGGCTCAATGTAAAGTCGTCCAATTGTGCCATATCACATCCTATCAACAAAGGTGAAGATAACAATGCCCATAAACTGATATGTGTATACTGTTCATCGGGTGTCAAACGGGTATAATGAAGCTTAGGTCCCCAACCTACCATACCTACCACCAACATATCCGGATCAATCCAATGTCCCGGACCAACAAAAGGCGCCCATTTGGTTTGATTGAATCCAAGACGACTCATGCTCTCCCAAGTATCTTTTATATCTCCTGTTGTACGCCAACAATTAGCAAGTCGTTCCCATTGAATAGCATCTCCCCAAGGAGCACTATTGGACAGACTGAATACGACATCACGATTATGTGAACGTAATGCATCATGCATCTCCGTTACATGATAGACATCATTCGGATTCCAATCATACTTCAAATAATCTATTCCCCACTCCATCCATTGCCGGACATCGTTCTTTACAAATGAATATTTACCATGATGATAATTAACTCCATGTTTTGTTTGTTTAGTGGTGTCTACATAACGATAATACTCATTCGCGTACCTTTCCACCCAATCATAAGTGCCATCAGAGTTATCACAATAAGCGCCTATGTGTCCTGCATACGTACCAACCCACGGTCCGGAATAGATACCAATCTTTAATCCCATAGCATGAACGGCATCAGCAAGCCCTTTCATATCCGGGAATTTACTGTTAGTCATCACTCCATTGTACTTACCACCACGAAGTCCCTGCCAACCGTCATCAATATTAATATACTGCCATCCATGATTAATTAAACCTTTTTCTACCATTGCTTTAGCTGAACTAAGCACCTTTTCCTGGCTCACCGCATGCCCCCAACAATTCCAGCTATTCCAACCCATAGGCGGGGTCAAAGCTATCTTATCCCCCACAACAATCTTAAAATTGCGTTTTGCCTCTCCCAAAGAGTTTTTAGCAATGAATGTTACAATATATTCTCCCGCCTTCTGAATACTTCCTGTAATTCGGCCTGTTTCCGTATTCACCTTCAAACCTTTTGGTAAATTTTCTACAGAAAAAGTCATAGGGCGAATACCCGTAGCCGGGATAGTATAAAGGAATTGAGAACCGGGACGTACACCAAAGACTTTAGCCCCGTTAATACGCGGTGTATCGGGAGCTTTGGGAGTCAGAATATATTTTCTCAAAGTATCCAAAGGAGATGCTTCTCTCGTGAATTTAGGAGTAGACAGCGACAAATCATCTTGACATGCATCATTATCTACATACTGCATTTGTGCAGAGGCAGATACCATTCCACTGAGGAATAGTATCCCTATACCGGTTATTAGTTTATTCATTGTTCTTAATTGTTCTACTTTACCACTACATTTTGACTACGAATAGCCTTCACATTTTCTTTATCTGTAATACCTTTTGTCACTTGCAAGTTATTTATCTCAGCACCAATCACATCATCCAATACTACCGCATAACGGCCGTCTTTACTTTCCGCATTTATTTTACAGTTATTCAAGATAAATCCCTTGACGTGACGAGCCCAGAAACCAAAGGCGGGTTGAATCTTTAAATCACCCACATTATAACGTCCCACTCCAATTTCAGGCGGACAAGCCTCTGCATCCTCCACAGGATTTCCGCCTTTCACTAATAAATCTATATCATGAAACTGTACATTCTCAATATATCCTGTATGCAACCCATTGGGCAAACGGAAAGTCAGACCGCCATCCACATTTTCCGTATCAGGAAGCTTGAAACCGGCAATGATAGGTGTTGCCTTATTCTGAGAACCGTCGTATGCTTTCCAACGATCTCCACGGAAAGAGCTTCCGCCATATACTTCTTCAATATCCACTCCCTTTATAATTATATTTTCCACTTGCCCGATATTAGAGTTAGTAACCAACAATTCCTTGCGGGTCGCTCCATTTTCTTTAAACGTAAACGGTTCAACATTCGCTCCAAGTACTCTTCCACGATTAGATATAGAAATAAAGAACGGAGCGCGTGTACGACGCATTACTGAACGGGAGTGAATAGGACCGGTTTTACCGCTATTCAAATATACATTTTTAATATGAGCACCATCATTTGTCGAAATAGAAAAACCTGCCTTGTTAGCGCCCAAAACATAAATATTATCTATATATAAATCCTGAATATCATCAGCGGTCTCAGAACCTATCTGAAAGAGATTGCAATTTGTATCCCCCACAATATTACGCACCATATAATTATGTGCCGGCCGGGTAAAGCCTAACGAACAATCCGAACCGGGTTTTATAATATCATCCGAACTCACGCGCGAATATATATTTGTTGCCGTCACATCATTACACGCCATAAAATCATATATATCACGAGCATTTTTCGGATGATGTTTCGCAAAATAAGTATCATGTACATGGATACCATCAGTGCCTGTTGCCAATAAAACAAAATGCCCTCCCTGATCTATGTGCAACATATTACTGATATCATAGTTTCTCTGTCCGTTCTTCTCAATATAATAAGGTTCGTCTTTCTGCGGATCGTACCACATATCTTTATCTATATTCCAACCGCCTATTTCAATATTGGTACAAAGTTTCAAAGAGAACATTTTATCACAACGTTTTTCCGGTACATTATTCATTACGCGGTCGGTAGTAACAAGATTACCATTACCTGTGATACGCCCTGTACCTACAATCTTAACATTGTCTATACGTTCACCAAAAAACATGGCATTACGGAAGAAAGTATGCCCTACATCTTGCTTCGTCAAATAGTTTTCAGGGTCGGCATACGGGCGAGGGTCTGTTGGAGATAATCCCGAACGGTAAGCACGGTCACTGAACCAAGTCGTCTCCGGGGCATCTCCCCCAAGCATAGCCTGAATAGTAGCGTTACTACTCAGATTCAGCCACACATTACTCAACAAATGTACGGTACGAACATTATATGTTCCAGCCGGAAAATACAGAATACCTCCGCCCAAACCATTCACCTTTCTAATAGCGTGATTCAAAGCGTCCGTATCATCCGCTACCGCATCGCCCTTCACTCCTAATGTCTTTACATCCCACAAGCCTGAATAAAACCATGCGATATTAGAATCTCCGTGATTATCACCACCTTTTACTCTCAGTTTAAAAGCATACAGTTGATTAGGTTTCAAACGAGAAGCAGTGGTAAAATCATCATCCGGAAGTATCGAAACATTAACAGGCTCCCAGCTTTTTCCCATATCTTCCGACTTCAGCAACGTTACAGACAGGGCATCTTTAGGAGCAGTCCAATAGAATGTGGTAAACGATAAATCCCAGTCCTTTTTATAAGTAAAAGCACTCAATATAGTTCGAGTAAAATCAGCTACTGTAGTTACTCCTTTTAAAGTTGCCGTAGCGACCGGGCTGTTTAAGGCTTCAGGCTCTGAAGTGGTATATTCTGCGCCAAATGTGTAAACGCCCTTTGATGGTAAAGCTACACCGCTCATACAAAGCCTGATATCCGGTCCATTGGATGGACGAAAATCCAACTTCTTGAAGATTAATCGAGTACCGTTCTTGCCATCTTTCCTAATTTCGACCTCACCAACTTTATTATAAGAATAATTGGTACCAGTACGCCCTATAGATTGCTTGGGCAAGTCACGTAACAGAACTTCACCACGTCCTATTACATTGACCGTAGTATTATCCAAAGTTACATCAATTCCTGCCGGAATATGAATAGTCACTGTAGACATCGGAGTACGTTGTCCCGCATAAAAATCCAAAGATATTTTTCCTGCCGTTCGTATAGTGGCTTCTGTACGATCTAACTTTAACACAGGGGGTAACGCTCCCTTACGGATACCTATCGGCATACGTTTGCGAGACGATGCAGCAAGTAAATAATCCCCCCCTTCGGGTACGCCTTCTGTCTTTTCTTGTCCATTGGCTGTCAATAAGCGAAAAGTGCCTACACCGGAATCGGCTAATTGTTTTTTCAACTCCGTTACAGTCGGTAATGTAGAAACCAATCCTTGATTTTCAGGAGTATCTACTGTATAACGATACGTAGTCCCTTTGAACAATAATAAAGAATCTCCCGCCAATTGCCAAGGATATAATTCCTCCGCATGACTATTGATACTTACAGTCCCTAAAAGTAAGGACAACCAAAATGTTTTTGATAGGAAAGTACACAATCCTTTTGCCATGTTTTTCATAATTTAAAATATTCAAATTGCAGAGCAAATATAAAAGATTAAAAATCAAATAAAAACAAGAAGTTCTCTGCAAAGGATACTTTGAGAAGAAAGTACAAAAGAATGGTACATTTTTATAAAAAGCGATTTCCACCTAAGGAAAACAATAACGGTCATTCAAAGAACATAAAAACAGTCGCCACTGGATATAAAAAAGGAAGTTAACTTCATGCCAAGCATGATATTAACTTCCTTTCTTTATGATATTAACTTTTTGCGATGTATCTCTTAACTTCTCACGTCTAAGCAAGTTAACAGAATATTCCGCAAACTATTTTCCAGCTTATTTCTTTGCGGGAGAAGAGTATCTTGCATTCAAACCGTCCAAGATTTCACGGGTAATGTTATAAATACTGTCGGCATACAACAGATTGTCAAAGCCGGTATTGCTGATAATCATACTGTAACCCTTGGTCTTGTTATATTCCTTCAAAAAAGCGTTGATAGAGTCACGCAACTGCAAACTGTTCTTTTCGTTCTCGCTCATCAGTTCAGACTGCAATTTATTACCCAGGTTCTGCAAGTCCTGTTCCAATTTAGCGATACGGTTATATTCCTGTTGAGCGCGCTCCTGTGTCAGATAAGCATTATTCTGGACTTTAGTTTGGAATTCTTGTTTCTGACGGTCGAGGTCCTTAGCTTTCTGGTTCAAAGTCAAACGTACATTTTCGCTCTTCTTTACCATTGCTTCATTTAAATCGATGCAGTAGTTATATTTTGCCAAAAGCGTATCTATTTCTACATAAGCAATTTTCATTCCGGATAGTCCGGCTGCTTGTGCTGATGCGTTTGTCGTCTGATTATCCGCTTTACCAGCGCATTGAGAAAATAAAACGATTAGTGCAAGAGCTGCCAAACCGTTTACGAGGTAGTTTAATCTCTTCATAATTTGTAAAAATATTGATTTTAGTTTATTTAGTTCATACTATCGTTTAAGGTTTTCTCCAGTTCGTCAATAGAGAAACGGCTCTTCTTTTGTGCATCTCTGTCTTGCGACTGCACGCACCCGATTCCTCTATCCCGCATCGCTTTATTGCCGCTAACGTGTCCGTTAGGAAATCTGCCGCCTTTCACAAAAAAGACCTTTACGCCCAATAAAACAATGCAAATAGCAACTATTAACAAAGTTATCAATAATGTACCAAGCATTTCCATTAATTTTGTTGCACAAAACAGAATATCATTCGGCAAAACGCATTTGAATTTTGTTTTTACTTTTAGATTGCACTGTTTTGTGGGTGCAAATATAGGGCTTTGGTTGGACTAAGCATCCTTTTTTACTCTAAAAAAAGAGAAAGGGAAATAAAATAGCCAATCAATTTAACCAACTTTAGCAATGAGAGGTTAATTCGTACAAGAATTGAATTTCAAAAACAGAAGATTAGAATACACATCAAGTGTGTCCTGTCTGCTATAAACAATAAGATATGGAAAAAAAAGACTTGAAACCGGCCGGCGTGTTCCACTATTTTGAGGAAATCTGCCAAGTGCCGCGTCCTTCCAAGAAGGAAGAAAAGATTATTGCTTTTCTAAAAGCATTCGGAGAAAAACATAAGTTGGAGACAAAGGTTGATGAAGCCGGAAACGTACTGATTAAGAAGCCTGCCACTCCGGGCATGGAAAACCGTAAAACTGTCGTACTCCAGTCTCACGTGGACATGGTATGCGAAAAGAATAACGATGTGAAACATGATTTCCTCACCGACCCTATCGAAACAGAAATAGACGGAGAATGGTTAAAAGCCAAAGGTACGACGCTGGGAGCGGATAACGGCATCGGTGTAGCAACCGAGCTGGCTATTCTCGCTGACAACAGCATTGAACACGGCCCTGTCGAATGCCTGTTCACCGTAGATGAGGAAACAGGACTGACCGGCGCCTTTGCCTTGCAAGAAGGTTTCATGAGCGGTGACATTCTCTTGAACCTCGATTCCGAAGATGAGGGAGAACTGTTCATCGGCTGCGCAGGCGGTATAGACTCCGTTGCCGAGTTTACTTATAAAGAAGTAGACGTGCCTTCCGGATATTTCTCCTGTAAAGTACAGGTAAAAGGACTGAAAGGCGGACATTCTGGTGGCGACATCCATTTAGGACGCGGTAACGCCAACAAATTACTAAACCGTTTCCTGAGCCAGGCTTTCAAAAAGTACGATATGTATCTCTGCGAAATAGACGGCGGTAACCTGCGTAATGCCATCGCACGCGAAGCGCATGCAGTCATCGCCATCCCCGAAGCAGACAAACACGCGTTACGCACCGACTTAAACGTATTCGCCGCCCAAGCGGAAGCCGAGTATGCGGTAGCAGACCCTGATTTACAGTTTACCCTCGAATCGGAAAATCCCCGTACCAAGGCTATCGATAAAGATACGACCAAGCGTCTGTTACAAGCCCTTTATGCAGCTCCGCACGGAGTATATGCCATGAGTCAGGATATTCCGGGCCTGGTAGAAACTTCCACCAACCTGGCATCCGTAAAAATGAAACCGGACAATATCATCCGTATCGAAACCAGCCAGCGCAGCTCTACCGAGTCTTCCAAACAGGACATCGCCAATATGGTACGCACCGTATTCGAGATGGCAGGAGCAAACGTTTCCTTCGGCGACGGCTATCCGGGCTGGAAACCCAACCCACACTCGGAAATTCTGGAAGTCGCAGCCGAATCATATAAACGGCTGTTCGGTGTAGACGCTCAGATAAAGGCCATCCATGCCGGACTGGAATGCGGATTATTCCTCGACAAGTATCCCTCTTTGGATATGATTTCCTTCGGTCCTACCCTGCAAGGAGTACATTCGCCCGACGAACGGATGCTTATTCCCACCGTACAGAAATTCTGGGATCATTTGCTGGATATATTGAAACATATCCCCGCCAAGAATTAATGGACATACCAATACGGAGATACAAAGAAAAGATGCGGAGCAAAAAAAGAAGTGCTCCGCTTCTTTTTATCTCTCTATCCGCTTTAACGTTTCTTACTATCACATCTTCTTTATACGGACAGACAAAGAAAGATACCCTTACCTTTCGCGTCATGGGTTATAACGTAGAGAACCTGTTTGATTGCCGTCATGACACCCTGAAAAACGATTATGAATTCCTACCCGATGCCGTCCGGCACTGGAACTACTCTAAATACAAAAAGAAGTTAGACGCCGTTGCACGTGTCATTATTGCCGTAGGCGAATGGTCTCCGCCTGCATTAGTAGCCCTCTGTGAAGTAGAGAATGACAGTGTATTGCGTGACCTTACCCGTTACTCTGTCCTGCGTGAAGCCGATTACCGTTATGTCATTACACACTCTCCCGACGAACGGGGCATCAATGTAGCGCTGCTTTATCAAAGGGGACTTTTTAAATTACTGTCCGGCCAAAGCTATTCGGTAACGAAAGCCCATAAAAGCAACCGCCCCACACGCGATATCCTTCATGTCAGCGGCTTACTTTTAAATAAAGACACGCTGGATGTATTTGTCGTTCACTTTCCGTCCCGTTCCGGCGGGGCTAAGGCGTCCGAGCCCTACCGTCTGTCAGCCGCACAAAGATTGAAGGAAGTAACAGACAGCCTGTTCCGGGTCCGCACTCACCCTCAAATAATCGTTATGGGAGACTTCAATGATTATCCCTGCAATAAGTCCGTACAAAAAATACTGAGAGCAGGAGTTCCGCCGATAGAAGCGGATTCTTCAGACACCCGCGCTCTCTACCATCTTTTAGCAAGAAAAAACATTGCGGACAAACACTTCGGCAGTTATAAATATCAAGGAGAATGGGGACTGCTCGACCATATCATTCTTTCCGGCAACCTGCTAATAACAGATTCTCCGTTATCTACCGCAGAAGCTAAAGCCGGCATATTCAGTGCTCCTTTTCTTCTGACTGAAGATAAGAAGTACGGAGACAGCCAGCCTTTCCGCACCTACTACGGTATGAAATATCAAGCGGGATACAGCGACCACCTTCCCGTATGGGCGGAGTTTACATTACGATATTAATCGGAATACTGATAGAGCTTCAAATCAAACTTACCCACCATCACCAGCAAGTGGTCGAAAATATCGGACTGAATACGTTCGTATTCCTTCCACACCTTATTACGCGAGAAGAAATAAACCTGAATGGGAACTCCATAGGTAGTAGGTTCCTTTTGGCTGATAATTAAATCCAAATCCTGATTTACAACCGGGAGACTGCATAGATACCTTTCAATATAGATACGATAAAGCTGTGCATTGGTAGGCACTTCCCCTTCGGCCGGCTGATAATCCGCCATTAAAGGAACATCCTTACGAATGGAATCCAGCATATCCGGAGTACAGAATTTCAAGGTAGTCATATCCAGATAAATATTCTTATTCACACGACGCCCGCCACTCTCCTGCATTCCGCGCCAGTTTTGGAAAGAGTTATTCACCAATGTATAAGGCGGTACGGTAGAAATCGTATTATCCCAATTCCGTATTTTCACCGTGTTCAGAGTAATTTCTTCCACAGTACCGTTGGCGGTATTATTGGGCAAGGCTATCCAGTCGCCGATGCGCAGCATATCATTGGCGGAGAGCTGTACCCCCGCCACAAATCCGAGAATACTGTCTTTGAATACCAGCATCAACACAGCCGCCGACGCCCCCAAACCCGCAAACAAAGTCATCGGGGATTTATTCACCAGCACCGCAATGATAATAATACCGCCGATAAAGAACAATAATACCTGCAGAACCTGCACAAAGCCTTTCATCGGACGATTCTTCTGTTTGTCCCTTGCATTGTACACATCCAGCATCACCAGCAACAAACCATTGATAGTAAACAGTATTGCAGCGATGATATACACCGCACATATTTTCTGTGAGAACTCTAGGATTTCCTTCCCCCGCACAAAGGCCAGAGGTAATAAAAAATACACCAATATACCGGGCAGGATATGAATAAGATGATGCACTACCCTGCGCTTCATCAGCAGTGTATTCCACTGGTGGGGCGCACGCTTCGTATAATGCCTCATCCCTCCTACGAATATGGCCTGACACAGATAATCCAGCCCTATTGACACGCCTATCATCAATACGGCAATTATCGTTTCATCAAACATGTTCGCAAGTTTCGGGTCTACTCCCCAATCGATGAGGATTTTATTCATCCAGCTTCCTAAACTCATCATAAGTATCTGTTTTATTAGTCTATCGATAAAGATAACAAATCAAAAGGAAAGATGTTTATTTACTCTTTGCCCGGAAGAAGCTGGCATAAAAGAGACGCTACAACAAGGTTCGCATCAATGCGTAAACCAGAATGCCGAGCGTGGTAATCCCCCCTACCCAGATTGGAACATGGATATGCTTATAATGCTCTTGCCGCTTATATCGGCACAACCGGCTGAAAAGCCAGTAACAGAGAGAAGCGCCTACAAAACCGACAAAAGCGCCTACCAATAAATCACCCGGATAATGCACTCCCAGATAAGAACGGGAATAGCATGTCAACAACGCCCATAACATAATGAACCAGTTCAAGGAGCGGTTACGAAACAGATAGAACAAGAAGAAAGCCAGCCCGAACGTATTGGCGGCATGGCAGGATGGAAAACCGTATCGTCCGCCCCTATAACCGTTTACTATCTGTACGAACTCCGAGATAGGATTCTCCAGGTTCGCCGGACGGGGTCTGCATACCAACGGACGGATAACAGTCGCTCCCATCTGGTCGGCAAAAGTTATCGTCAGCGCAATGGCCACTGCGCAGCCTATGGCCACCTTCCAGTGCAAGTTACGTACTATCACATAGAAAAGAGCTACATACAAGGGTACCCAAATCCACTTCCCGCTAAAGGCATACATGAAAAAGTCCGCCCATTCGGCACGCCATCCGTTGATAGCGAGCAACAGGTCGGTATCTATTTCCACCAACCCCGACAAAACATCTGCTAATATCATTCTATCTTTTGGCTATATCGTCATACAACTTCTGCAGATAAGCCTGTCCCAAAGAAAGGTTCTGTCCTTTCTTCGAGCCTTCATCCACGGCTATTGCATCCGCTTCATTATTAAATATCAATTGATTGTCCGGAGTCACAAAACCGAAAGCGTCCGGCACGGTGAAGAACGCGAAATGAGGAGAAGCCGGATTGAGCATGTCTTTACTGAACGTAAACTCGCCATGCGGCACCGACAACTGCGCCAACAAGGTAGCGGCAATATCCTGCTGGGAACCGTAAACATCAATACGCCTCGGTCCGCGTACCGCACCGCCCACCATTAACAAAGGAATCTGATACCTGTCTATTTCAAGATTGCCGATATGTTCGGGATAGGCTCCCAAATGGTCAGGCACAAGTACGATTACCGTATTCTTCCATTGCGGCAACTCACGGAATTGCTTCACAAAGTCACCGATACAGCTATCCGTATATGCAAAAGCATTCAAGCGTTCGTTCTCCAAACGGCTGTAAGGAACTTCAAACGGCTCGTGACTGCTGGAAGTTTGCAGCACACGGAAATGCGGTGCATCTTTCCTTGCCAAACCGCTATCGGCGGCTTCCATTTTCAAATCGTCCAGCAAACGGCGGAATACGAGATGGTCGTGTACCCCCCACTTGCTCAAACGCTCCGACACCGGAAAATCCTGATCGGCAACAATATCCTCAAAGCCGGACGACATCAGATAAGAGCGCATATTGGTAAAGTCGGCATCACCGCCATAGTAGTATTTCGTTTTATACCCCGCATTCTTCAAACTGCCTGCAATGGCAGGGATAGACTGCGTTTTACGGGGATATTTCATTATACTGGTAGTGGGTTGCGCCGGATAACCACTCAAGACGGCAACCAATCCGCGGTCGGTACGGAAACTGTTCGCGTAGAAATTCGTAAAGAGCACACCCTCTTGCGCCAGACTATCCAGTTGTACCGCAACATCCGGTTCTCCCCCAAGCGTTGTCATAAGCCGTGAAGAGAAGCTCTCCATGATAACAAACAGCACATCGGGATGCTTTACCGTGAACAATGAACGCAAAGAGTCCGGAACCTGCCGGAGCGCATCCGCCTCCGCGCTGTCTTTCTTCAAAACAGCAGGGTCTGCCAAACCGGAGAAAATACGGTCGGCCGCATCCGCTTCCATAAAACGGTATTGACTGCCGAAATCCTTTTGTTTGGAAAGGGATTCCATCAAACTGAAAGCCGGATTAATGGCAGCATGGTTCAAGCGTTGGTTAGTGCTGAAGTATACCTTTCCCGTATTCATGGTGGAAACAGTGAAGCCGCCGCGAATCGGAATAAACAATAACCCGGTCAGCAGCAACAGCGCGCCCGACACTCTCAAACGCCGGTAAGGTATCTTCATGCGTCTGAACGCGCCTTTCCGCAACAGCACGATATAGAATATCCCATATAATACCGCCGCGTAAACAGCCATGGCAATAATTCCCCCGATTACCATCCAGACACTGACGCTTGCCACCGCATCTTTGGGCGAAGAAAAGAAATAAAACAAAGGAGTGGCGTCCAACCGGAATCCCCAGTATTCGTACAAGCCCAAATCGACGGTAAATATAATAGAGAGTAAAACGGAAACGAAGATAAAGTAACCGCACCATATACGGCGGAGAAGATTAGGCACAGCCCAAGCGGAACAGATAAAAAGCAATCCCGGAATAGCCGTCAGATAGCCTGCAAGCGACAAGTCCAGCGGCAGTCCGTGCCACATCACACCCAGCCATTCCGTCCACGAAACACCTTCGTACAACGGCCGGTAAAAGAGCATGAAAAACGGTTTTTGTAATGCGAATATGCAAACAAACAAGAAATATGTCTTGAGGAATCCTATAAGCCTTTCTTTCATCGGTGCTTTTTCTTAAACTGAATATATTCGGCAAAAATAAAGTTTTTTATTCTATTTCTCGCCAATATTGGTTAAGAAATACGTGAAAGATAGGCTTATAAGATTTTAAGAGTTATCCGTTTACACGTTTATAGTCTTCCAGAAACTTCTTTAATCCGGCATCCGTCAGCGGATGGTTCAGCAACCCTTTTATGGCGGAAAGCGGGCACGTAGCTACATCCGCCCCCACCTCTATGCACTGAATAATATGCGCCGTATGACGGATGGATGCCGCCAGTACCTGAGTGGTATAGCCATAATAGCGGTACATCTCCGCAATCTTACCCACCAGAGCGACACCGTCCTCACAGATGTCATCGAGACGGCCCACAAACGGCGACACGTAAGTAGCCCCGGCTTTTGCCGCCAGCAATGCCTGTCCTACGGAAAACACCAGCGTGCAGTTGGTGCGAATGCCTTTTCCCGAGAAGTACTTAATGGCTTTTATGCCGTCCGCGATGCAGGGCACTTTCACCACAATATGCGGATTGAGCGCGGCGAGCTCTTCACCTTCCTTAATCATACCTTCATAATCGGTGGCAATAACCTCCGCGCTGACGTCGCCCTGCACGATATTGCAGATATCCACGTAATGTTTGCGCTGGTTTTCCACTCCTTTGATACCTTCTTTCGCCATGAGCGAAGGGTTGGTAGTCACTCCGTCGAGTACGCCCATATCGTAGGCTTCCCGAATCTGGTCTAAATTTGCAGTGTCGATAAAGAATTTCATGATATAAATTGTTTAAGGATTGATTTCACAAATATAACGATTTACGGCATGGTTTGTTCTTTATCAGCGGGATATTTCAGCGGTTGCGTTTCAGGTACAGACGGTCGGTTATGGTGGCCGGCAGTTCGCTCTCGTAGTGGGTCACCATTATCATTGTCTTATCCCGGCGACGGCAAAAGGCTTCTATGATTTTCTTGACGCGACGGCGGTTATACGTATCCAGCCCATGCAGAGGTTCGTCGAGAATCAGCAGTTCGGGGTCTTTCACAAAGGCTCGCGCCAGCAGGGCAAGGCGTTGCTCGCCGCTGGAGAGTTGCAGGAAGGGTTTGTCCCTCAAATCGGCCACGCCGAAAATATCCATCCACCACTCGCACACAGCCATTTGGTCGGCATGCGGACGTTTGTACAGGCCGATACTGTCGTGCAGCCCGGAAGCTACGATTTCAATGGCCGGCAAGTTTTTCAGGTAAGCGCGATGCATCTCCGGACTGACGTAGCCTATATGCTTCTTTATTTCCCAAATGCTCTCGCCCGTACCTCGCTTACGGCCGAACAGACTGATGTCGCAGGCATAAGACTGAGGATTGTCCGCGCATACCAGACTGAGCAAAGTAGATTTGCCCGCTCCGTTCTCTCCGCTCAACGCCCACTTCTGCCCGCGCAGCACCGTCCAGTCCAGCTCTTTCAGAATCGTACGGTCGTCGTAGCGGATACTGACTTTATTCAGCCGGACAACTTCGTCCGAAGTAAAGTTCGTGTTTTCGTAAGGAAGGTCGATAACGCGTTGCTGCAATTCGCTGAAAGAAACGGCATCGGCCTCGGCACGGATGGCGTCTTGCTCACAAAAAGCCTGCATATAAGCGGCACGCTCCATTTTCTTCCCCACCGCTTTATTGTCCACGGGGACTACGTGGGTGATGAAAGACGGTATATCATCCAGCATGGAGAGCACCAGCACGATTTGCAGGGAGGCGAGTTGCGCCAGCTTCTCCAGAACCGTAAACAACAGGTCGCGTGTGGCGGCGTCCAGCCCGATGAAAGGATTGTCCATGATGAGGATGCGGGGAGCCGTAAGCAATGTTTTGGTCAACTGAAACTTACGGAGTTCGCCACTGGAAAGGAGAATGATTTTCTTATCGAGCATCGGTTCGATACGGAAAAGGTCGAATAGCTGTTGTTTGAGTGTCTCGTCCTTTACCTCGCCCAACAGTTCGCGCACCATTGGGGCATCTTCCTGGTCGTGGGCATTCCAGCGCTGCTGATAGTAGTAATTGGCATCGGCGGAACCGTAGGTATCACGGAAAGCGATGTACTTGATATTGCCGTAAGCGGTTTGCGTGACGGAGGGACGGAAATCATATGTCAGAGTACCGTCGCGCAAAGGGTATTTACCCGTAAGCAAATCCACCAACAGGCTTTTTCCTGCCCCGTTAGGACCTACGACAGCGATATGTTCTCCGTCGAGAAAATCGAGAGTGACGGGTTGGGATAAACGGATAAGCGGATTGCGCGCTACGCCTCCCTCTATATATAAGGTATGTTGCTGCGTCATTTTAAATGGTTTTGTTTAGTTGACGCCGCAAAGGTACCAAGATTTTGGTTCTGTGGGAAGAATTCGGGTTCCAAAGTAGCGCAAAGCTTCCATATTTTCAATTCATCAATATCGGCCTTCACCTTCCACGCCCCTGTTTATGGGAAATAGCGGGTGAAACCTGTTTTTTTCGCATCACAACACCTGAAGAAACCGCAACTACGTATCCGGACATTACCATACCGGCAAATCCGTTCCGCAGGACAAAAATATCCATCCCGTGAGACAAAAAAAATCATCCCGTAAGCCGGATAAATCCGTCTCACAGGATGAATAATTTCATCTCACGGGATGATTCCGTACGCGCGCCCGCCAATATGATTCGCTACGGTTGATAATCTTTTTATCCTATGGAGATAATTTCGTTTGATACGATTGGAAACCGGATATCATCATTGATAGAAAATCATCGCCGACTGCGCCGGAACCGAAATCTCCGGTCCGTACATCGTGCCCAAACCTTGCTCACTGATAAATCCGTCTTTGCAAACCACCGTATATTTGCCTTCGGGCACTGATACCTTAGCCGTTTCCTTGCGTGCATTCAACACTACATAGATGTTTCCCCACGTATCGCCGCCGGCATGTCCCTTCAGCCTATAAGCTACCACATTGCTGCCTTCAACCGGTAAGAACTCCAGGTGCTCGCGCACCAAACCGGCATCTCCCAGACGGAAAGCCGGATGGTTCTTACGCAACTGAATCAATCCCTTATAATAGGCGAATACATCGGCATGCTCCGTCTTACGTTTCCAGTCGATGGCGTTGACTGAGTCCGGACTTTGGTAACTGTTATGCACCCCTTTCTTATCGCGCATCACTTCCTCGCCTGCATAGATAAAGGGTACTCCCTGTGAGGTAAATACCGCCGTTTGCGCCAGTTTGTCCAATCGGGTCAGTTCTTCGGGCGTAATACCGGGGACGCTGGCCTTCAGTCTGTCCACCAAACACATATCATCGTGGCAAGATACATAACTTATCATCTGCGTAGGTTGTTCCGCCCACGGGGCCTTACTGTAATTCACCCCTTCATTGTTGACTTGCGGATGCTTGACAGCGCCTGCAATACCAAACTTGATACTCTCCTCTCCTCCCGGCAGTCCGGCAAGGAAAGCGCCCTGATGATTATCGTTGAACGGGCCGCGCAGCGCATCACGCATCTCATCGGAGAAAGCGGCGATGCCCGGCATCTTATATGTGTTGGCTTTCATCGCCAATGAGTCCTGAGGTAATTGGGGAGCCGACGCAGCCCAGCCCTCACCATAGATAAAGATGGTAGGGTCTGCCGCTGTCGCCGCCTTGCGTATTTCGTTCATGGTTTCAATATCATGGATTCCCATCAGGTCGAAGCGGAAGCCGTCGATATGATACTCGTTTATCCAGTGCAATACGGACTCTACCATATATTTGCGCATCATGGCGCGGTTACTCGCCGTTTCGTTGCCACATGCGGAAGCGTCCGCAAAACCGCCGTCCGGTGTCTGGCGATAGAAATATCCGGGAACGGTACGCTCGAAATTACTCTCGGCCGTGTTAAAAGTGTGGTTGTACACCACATCCAGCACTACGCGGATACCTGCCTTATGCAAGGCCTGCACCATCTGCTTGAACTCGCGGATACGTACATCCGGTTTGTAAGGGTCGGTAGAGTACGAACCGTCGGGCACGTTGTAATTCTGCGGATCGTAACCCCAGTTGTATTTATTCTCATCCAGTTTGGACTCGTCCACGGAAGCATAATCATAGGAAGGCAGGATATGTACGTGCGTCACTCCCAGCTCTTTCAAGTGGTCGATGCCGGTTGCCAGTTTATCGGGGTTGACCGTTCCCGTTTCCGTCATCGCAAGGAACTTGCCTTTGTGGCGGATACCCGAAGACGGGTCTATGGAGAAGTCGCGATGGTGCACTTCGTAAATTATCACATCGGCAGGAGATGCCAACGGCGGACGTTTATCCTCCGCCCAGCCTTCCGGGTCGGTTTCCCGCATATCGATAACGGCCGCGCGCTTACCGTTTACACCCACTGCCTGCGCATTGATACCCGGGGTATCACCCAACCATTTACCGTCGATTTTTACATTGAAAGTGTAGAACTTGCCTTTCAAATCCTGCTCTACCTTAGCCGTCCACGTACCGTTTTCGGCAGGTGACATGGCAACCGTCTCGTAAGCGTGCCCGCCGTCTCCCGCATCATACAGCATCAAGCGCACTTCGTCCGCCGTAGGCGACCAGAGCGTAAACCGCGTAGCATCCGGAGCGTATTCCATTTCTGTCAGACTGCCCGTACGGACAGGATAAAGTTCGTATGAAGCATATTCTTTTTTTGAGGGGGCACAACTGACAACTGTTGTCGCCGCTACTCCGATAATGACAAGATCGTTTAGTTTCATGGTTGGTATTTTTAAATTAGGTATGAAGTATAAAGTAGTAAGTCTTAAAGCATGGGATCGGATTATCGTTTTACTTTGTCGGGATTCTTGGCTATAAAGTCTTTCCAGCCGTGATAGCCTTTCCCGACAACAGGGCGTCCCATTTGCAGGAAGTGGCAGTAAGCGGCGGCAAGGCCGTCGGTGGCGTCCATGAATACGGGCATGTCTTCTTTCGGAAAATGAAGCATGCGTTGCAGCATATCCGCCACTTGCTCTTTGGATGCCTGGCCGTTGCCCGTTATCGCCATTTTTATCTTCAAAGGAGCGTATTCGGTAATAGGAATGTCGCGGCTCAGAGCGGCGGCCATGGCTACTCCCTGCGCACGTCCCAGCTTCAGCATGGATTGTACGTTTTTTCCAAAGAAAGGCGCTTCAATAGCAAGTTCGTCCGGCAGATAACTCTCGATGATGCCCAGCACCCGCTCATGGATGTGGCGAAGTTTCAGATAATGGTCGCCAAACTTACGAAGGTCTATGATACCCATGGCAATCATTTCGGGCTTTACTCCCGCTACCCTCAGCACCCCGTATCCCATAATGGTAGTACCGGGGTCGATGCCCAAAATAATTTTTTCCTTTACCGGTTGTATCACACTATCACCTCCATTAATGTAGGAAAACCGATTACTTTGTCTTTAAAGATTTTCTGCAATTCTTCATTCAGCTTCACGCCTTGTTCCTGATGCCAGCGATGCAGTATGGCAGAGTCTTCCACCTCGAATTGCACAGAGTAACAGACACTTCCCTCTTCAATATGGCTCAGTATCCGTGCTATGCGCGGGGCATGCAATGTACCGTGCTTCTCTACTTCGGGAAGGTAGAATTCATTCATCCAGGCAAGGAAGAATTTCTCCTGCCCTTCTTCCACGTGATAGGTCGTATTATATATCAGCATAATTTCTTTTTTCATTTTATTTCGCAAACATAGCAATTATTTCAGAATAATGCATTATATTTGCGCCATCAAAAAAGCAGATAACTCTGCAAACGTTAGCAACGGGGCGTTAGCTCATCTGGCTATTTTCTCTTCTACTTTACTTGATTATCAATCAATCAGATAGAATAATAAATATTATTTCCGTAGAAATTATATAGAAATTTTAGTTGTATACAGTAACATATTGTTTCTCATATCTTTTTCCAATTATCCTTTAGCCAGTTTATTTCTTCTTCGGTGAAGCTGCGGTCGGCGATGATGATGGCGCCGTGGCAGCCAGTCCATAATTCCGAAAAGTGACTGTTTAAGATACTACCACCAATAACAAGTGTATCATTATCGGTTGCATTTCCCGACTTTATAGCTACTCCATTATAACGGTTCTTAGTCTGATAGCTTATTCCCTGGATAAATTCAATGTTATTGTTCGCTCCAAAACTTGAAGTAATTTGTTGTAATACTCCACTAACTTTTTCAAACAAAAATGCTGCAACCGAATTATCTGTATTCCTTTTAGAAATAAATGTTTTATCAGTCGAAGTGGTATCAAACCACGTCCTATCCGCCATCACCGTGTAATCCGTTAATATCGGGAAGCCATAGCACACTGCGTACATCTTGCCGTCGTAGCAGAGCTGGTCGGGGTAGTCGGGGATTTGGGTAATGGTGATAGTTTCTCCTTCTTTCAAAGAATATTCAAATACAGCTTTGGTTGCACCTTCAATATTTTGAGCAGGAATAATGTTCTCGCCATTTTTTAACGCTACACTTGTTATTACAGCATCAGTGTTATTCCTAAATCTCAAATGAAGATAATCTCTTTCTGCATTAATATTTACCAATATTTTAAACGCTTTATTATTCCAATTACCAAGCTGCATATATGCAAGATACGAACCGCCACTGCCACTAACAGTAAAACTGAATGGATCTTGTTTTTTATCTACTCTGGAGATGATTAATTTGCTAAAGTCTTGCTGATACACTCCCATCCCGCTATTCAGCTTACCCTTACCGCCGTACAGGTAGGCGTGGTTGCCGTTGCCGCTAAAGTCTTTTAGGATTGATGTAGGGAGCAAACTAATAACTACGTTAATATTGGAAAGAATCTTATTGATAGCAAATCCCATAAAGCGAGAGTTTTTGCTAAAGTCATATTTTCCATCTTTAGTTATAATAGCTTTATTACCGGTAATATCTCTAACGACTAAAGGAACATCTTCACTAACTCCGGTTACATATATTGAAATGTCACTATAAGGTTCTTCAACATCTTCGACAATATTTGTAGTATCAAAGCTTTCTGTTATAGTAATCTTATTAGGAGTTACGGCAGCAGTTCCTCTACTGTCTAAATGTCTCCATGTAGTAAAGTCCTCTGCATAACTCTCTATTACATCGAAATTAGTCATACCCTGCTTCTTCGGGTCATAGATAGCCTTGATGTGCTCTTTCATACCGACAGGCCAGACAAGACCGCCGCCCGAAGCGGACGGAAAACCGACAGACGGTATCCCGATAGTAGGAATACCGATTGTCGGGATGCTGATGTTGGGGATAGTGATCATTCGGTAAGAACTTTTGCTGATAAAACTTTTGTTCCGCTTACAATATCTACGGATATACCGGAAGGAACATCGATATTCATTATAATATCTTTTTGTTGTTGACTGAACGGCTTATGAACTATATCTATAGGATCCATTCCCTCGATACTAGCCTGTACGGCAATACGTCCAGGAGCTTCCCTTTCCATCTGTAAAACTGTACTGCCCGTAGAAATATACGTCGCTTTATACTCCTTGTTCTTCTGCTGTTCAAACGTTAAATCTGTTGTTGCCATAATATTTATATTTTACCATAATAGTTAAACCATGCGCCCCACTTTCGCTCTTTCAGATAGTTCGGATTATCCTGGTTAAGTTTGGCTTCCATTTCAAATGCGCTTGCACGGTAAGCGTTTTTATTGACCTCGCCGTCCCCAATCTTGTTGTCTGTGAACAAGTGATACACGAAGCTCACAAACCATTCTGCCAAATAAAGCAGATAATAGAAAGACGGGATAAGTAACAGCCACCATGCACTGACATGGAACGCCAACAATATGGATGGGATGGCGGCTATCTCCATGCACTCGAAGAACTGCCGCTGATGTGTCCGTTCATGGCGTATGGTCGTTTCGGACAGTTCTTTCAACTTCGTAAGGATGAAGCCGAAGAGCATTATAGTTGTGTAGCTGCCAAAGAGGATAAGTTTGGCCAATTTGCTGTTGTAGTAGATTGTTTTCATTATTCATAAACTTTTAAATAAAACCCCTGCTGTACAGCCGTTTGTCCGGAAATAGTCAGAGGAGCGAACCTGTCCGAACGTAGCATAACTACCAGATTATCGTTTCCGGTAATACCAACGACATCTTGAAATGCGTCATTAAATAATCTCTCAAAATTAATGCCGTCTTGCGTGTACATTGCCCTGCCTTCGCTATTGTCGAATGCTACAAACAACGCCCCTATAAATCGGCAGTCTATAAAGTCGTATCCGCCGCCGAAGCCGGTATATACCCAGCTGTTGCCTTGATTATTGGACGCTAAAGAGTAGTCCCCCTGTAGGCATACGATAATACCCGATTTTGGAGAATAGGCTATACTGGGCCGGTTAAACTCGATTGTTCCCTGCTTCTCGAACACCGACCAGCTAACACCATTAAAGGAGGTCATTATCTGGTTACGGTTATGTGTGATGAACATACCTATCTGAGGGAAGTATTTTAGCGTAGTGTAAGCGTATTCTTCCGCCAAGTTCCAGTTAACGCCATCCGTAGTATATCTTATCTGACTTAAAGTAGAATTGGTACCTACAACGGCGTATCCGTCGGTCGCCAAATCTCGCGTAGGGTATTCGGCGTTCTTTATAAAGGTGTCAAGGTCAACGGATGAGAATATACCCAGGGATGTAGCGAATATATACCTACCGTGGGCGTATACCGCATCATACACAGTACCCGATTCAGTTACCAGTGTTTTTTTTATCCACGTCTCCCCAAAATCGGTACTGTACGCTATCCCCGTTTTACCATCAACCCTCCCTAATGCTATCAGTAAATCGCCGAACCGTTTTATTCCGTACCAGACACTCTCCAGCAACATATTTACGTCGCGCTTTGAACTGTCTTCGCTGTACCATATCTTGAAAAGATTCTGACCTACGTAGATAATCTTTTCATTTTTTGTAACCGGCGAGCACAGAACCGAGATAGCCGCACGCACCCCGGAGCCCGTCATGATTGCTCCTTCGGGAGTAGTTAACGGATAAATAGACTCGGTAACCAGACCGGGAGAATGATGCATCTTAAGAGTATATTGCTTATCGGTCGATACCCATTTACGGCCGAACACATTCCCTGCACCTGCCCCTGACGACTTCATCAGGGTATTAATCGGGAAGGGGTCGTTGTTTTTCCCCAGTATCGAGGCCGCTGCTTGCGACGCTATGCCCGCCACTGCTTGCGCCTCGGTTGCTGCGTCGTCTGCTTTATCGGCTGCGGCTTGCGCAATGTCTTTCGCATCGTTACCGGCTTCTTCAGCTTTTTGTATTGCCGTCTGCCCGTCTTTTATGGCCTGTTGTCCTGCTGCTTGGGCTTGCTTAGCAATCGCTTCTATATTATCGTTTAAGATGTCTATTTTCCAATTTTCATTGTTAGCCCAACTATCGGTATCAACCTCGATACCGACATACTGCTCCTTAATCCAGCCGGTACCTGGGTTATACGTAATTGTAAGCCCCGGTTTACGCAATTCTGCCGGAACGGCTAAGCGAGTGTCGGGAGTACTGCCCGCATAATCAATAATAATAGTACCATTTTTAGCTAACTCGGTATTTAAGTTAGTGCTATTATCATTTATAATTCGAGCGGCTTCTTCCCCCGTAATATCTTCCGTTATTAGTTTGATGTTTGCCATATTATTTCATTTTTAGAATTTCCATATTCCATCATTACGCCATACACCTTGCATATTCCATACTCCCCTATCAAGTATCCACACCCTACGATCCGGAATATATGCTATATAGATAGCAGTTTGTTGCCCTTCTTCGTTTTCAAATATGAAAGCCCCCTGACCTATTTCAATGCCCTCTACCGAAATTCGGGTAATCCCCCTCTCTCCTTGTATTGCAGAAAACTTCAAACTATCAGTATTCCCGCTAATCAATTGCCAGCCAGAAGACGAAGAAATCATAAATTCGCCCGTCTTGCTAGTCCTATCTAAGGTCATACGTATGGGCGATACCTCTATATAATTGCCGCCTCTTTCGGGTGCCTTTTCAAACAAGGGGTATATAGACTTTGCGGATATGGTAACCAACGATCCGAAACCGTCGGCTGTCTGACTAGAGTAAGATACGGTAGCCCCCGCCTCATACCCAAAAACAAAATATCTTCCTGATTTGGAACGAAACAGAACTATATACTGCCGTTTTGTTGCCAAATGCAAAGACGCCGTTAATTCCGCGGATATATCGCCTATAAATGTCTCTATAGTATGAGTATACACACCTTTTTGTAAATTAGACGTGTATTTGGTCACTGTATCACGAGTGGCAACATCAATGTAAGAGCCCCCATTTTGTTGTAGTATCCCCTCTACATAGCAATTACTATATAGGCCGTCTCCGGCGAATTTAAAGCCGGCGAAATTCTCGAAGTCTAAAAGCCTTATGGCTTCTATACCATCTACGCTATACCCGCAAGGCGGTAACATATTCTGCATTTTACAACTCATACCATAAAGACAAAACAGGGCGGTATTACCTATACCGCCCATGTCATAGTAGAAAATATGGAAAACTAGTCGGAAATAACCTCTTTATAAATCGGGGTTATGACGCTTTCGTCCTTAAGTATCTTTCCAATCTCCTTAGACGTACCTTGTAGTATGATAGTCCAGCCTGTTGCATCGGCCTCTGCTGCACCGCTATTATAATCGAAACCACCCGCAGGGGCCTTAAGTCCCCCGGTACGTCCTAAGAGAATAGGACGACCAGCGTTATCAATCACAACCGCTATAAAACGCCCCAAACTAAGAGCGTCCCCTTCGTTCAAAACGTCTATATCGTATTGATTTAACACGGCATTTACCGTGTGCTGTCTGTAACGTCCCCCGTTACCGCCCTCTAGCAGTGCGTCGGTAAACGATATTGTATTACTAGCCCCCTCAATCTTGTAGAAAGATTCACCCGTAGGTAGTACAATCTTATCTACATAACCGTCCTCACCTATCTGATAGGCTATTGCATTTTCTACGGCTTCGGCGCTTTCCCCTGCCTCTACAGAAGCATAGAAATTAGCTAAATACAAGGCACGTGCGCCCGCTACAGCATATTCACATACCTTATTATCCAAACTCCTAGTTAATTTACAACCTGACATATATACCTTTTTTAGTTTGTTAAGAAGGGCGGCACTATTATACCGCCCTATTATTGTCTCTTATTGCGTCACATCGTCTACATCCTCATTACGCTGGTTAAGCGTTACAGTCGCACTTCTATCACTTTCGGGAATACTTACGATTACTTGCCCCGTTTTCGGGCTGGCCGCTCCCACAATGCTGGCGGCAACTACCGTAATCGTAGTTACATTCATTCCGTCAGTCTCTGAGGTTTCCCCCGCAGTCGCCGTAAACCCTTCCGGTTTACTGATTGTAGGCGTTACCCCTTTTTTTGTTATAACCGTGAAAGTCTTAGATTCACCAGCGGCACGGAATACAAGGGAACCTGGCGTAACCTTCAAATCACTGTTACCGGTTCCGGCTTCCTGCGCAGTTTCCACCTTATCCGACCAAATTACTGCCTCGTCCTCAAACGGAATAACAAAACCGAGACGTAAACGTCCCTTAATCCAGACCTTATTATCCTGCGGTTTCGGGAATTGCCCTAGTTCGATTTCGTCCAAATCGCTAAGTAGGTCAGTTAACAAGAAAGCATTAGTTCCGTCAATACCGATAAGCGTGTTTTTACCGATGCCTTTTACCGGAACAAATTCCACACCTAAATAGTACATACGGGGGTTACGTTTATCAGTATCATCGACTGTCCACGCTTCCGCAAGTACCTGGTTACTCTTATCGGCCAAAGCCGCACGCAAAAGACGTCGAGTATTGTACGAACCGAAAATATACAGCGTACCTGCGTCCTCACTCTGTAACACGTCTTCTGGTATCGCGTCATATACAGCGGCTATCGCGTCCAATACGTTACCTTTTGTCAGAGTTGAACCGACTAATTTAGCGGCCTCTGTAGACGTAAGCAGTGTTTTTTCCATGCCGTTGAATTGGTTAGGGTCTACGCTTTCGTCACCGCCGATAATCATATCTTCGATTTCGTTGCTTAAGCCAACGGCGATAAGATGCAGCGTCGCCTGTTCCAATTCCGGCGGTAGGGCTTCGTTTTGGGCACCCGGAGACAGCATGTATAAAGTACGTTTGTTTTCCAGTTCGTCGATACATTGCTCCAAATTGATTTTATATGTCTTGACCTTTGCCGTCTTTTCAGACAGTTTTATGATTTGGTTAGGCGTCCAAGCGCAATCTTTACCGTCAATCTGTAGGATTTTGTTTTCCAAATCGATCATGCTTAAAAGCTCGTCACCTTTAATACCTGTCAAAACGCGGATATATCCGCCTTGTACCAAACGCCCCCCGAACATCGCGCGGGTAAACCATTCGGGGTTTTCCTGTGCGGTATAACTAAGGCCGTTGATATTGTACATATTTGCCATACTAAATTATTTTTAATGGTTATTATTTTTTCGTTCCTCTTCTCTCATTACGGCTTCGGATTACGGCCGCCATTTTTTCGGTATACGTCATTTCCGAAGGCTTCTTGCCGGCACCGTCTATATTGGCCTCTGCAGGTTTCGTGCTTGGCTGCCCTTTGAGCTCTGCAACCAGCTTTTCCAAAGCAGCTATTTTAGCGTCTTTCGGGTCCTGTCTTGCAAAAAAATGTTTAGCCCGTTCTTTAGCTAATCTGGTCTTCTTAGCCAATTCGGCCGCAGCTTCATCGGCGTCTGCCCCGTCCGCTTCGGGTTGGGTAACAACCAACATTCCGCTATCGTCGATAACAATAAAATTACCGTCGGATAAGGCGTGTTCTCCCGCAGGCATTTGTTCACCGTCTTTGGTTGCGTATCCGTCGGCGTCTACCCAGACTTCCCCGCCTTCCGCGAGTTCAAAAATAAGGAAAGGATCGCCCGCGTCCACTTCGTCCTTTGCAGCCTCGTCTACCAAGTCTTCGGCCGCGGTTTCGGTTTCCCCTTCCATTAACACATTAAACATTGCGGCTAACGCTGCCGCTACCTTACCTTTCGGCTTTCTCTTTGCCGCTGCCTGTTCTTTCGCAAGCTGGGCGACCGTCTTTGCATCTTTTTTCATTGTTACATTTTTAAAATTAAATATTCCTTCCAGTGAAAAGCCTTTGACGTTACCCGATAGAACCTCATCGTGCCAATACTTCGCGTCCTCAATCTTGTAAGACGCCATTAACGTACCTACGGGAAGTTCCCCAAGTCCCAAGGCTGCGGCTTTGTCCTTTTTTGAGTTCGAGACAATCCATATTTCCGTCAGATAATTACCCTTTAACGGCTTTTCGTGCTGATGGGTGGTCGTACTTAGTGCTAACCCCGTTTTCATCATCTTTAGTGCAATTTTTTCGATGTCCGGGGCGGTGAATTTTATATAATACTCTCCCAAAGCCTCGTCATATCGGTAAATAGGCTGCTCCGGTATGAGCACTACCCCCGTTAAAATCTGCTTCTGCTTATCTAAAGAAAGTTTCACGGGACGCTGCTTGCCCAAAGTCACAAAATTGTGTTCATTGGCGGGTAGCTCGACAAAAGAAATAGCAAATATCCCCGTATTGTCAGTCCCCATTACTTTACATTCATATATCGGTATTTTCGTTTCCATGCCATAAAGACAAATTAGGTAATTTATATGGTTAAAATCCTGCTAAATCCCGCACTGTTACGACCTGATCGGACGCATCTATAATATCGGTGACGGCTACGGTAGGTCGCATGTCTATGCTTTCGATAGCCTCTACTATCCTATCTTCTCTCGACTGCAAATCGTCGGATATTATAACCGGGGCTGTACTCGTAGGCATTATATCGATGAGATCCGAACCGGTAATAGTGCGCGGAGTATCATTAATAAAGTTCACTAAAGACTTATTCGCCCTATAACTTTTGTCGTTTATCATAAACTCACCGCCCTGCGCTTCGTACGCGTACTGTCCGTTAACCCTGATAGGAACACCGCCGTTAGCATGGCTGGGTCCTTTGATTTCTCCACCCTTTTCCAGTTTGGTAAGTTGCTTAGTCATTAACGCTATCTGTACTGCGCCTGTTGTGGCTACAAAAGCCGACCACGGAAGCCCAAAGGTAAGAGGCGACGATGATACCGCTTTTGCAATTCCCGCCGCTACGTTTGCAATTGTCTGCGCAATACTTGAAAGCAGTTCAGTTCGTTTTTGTTGCTTTTCCTTTTTCGCTATTTGCGCTTCTAATTTCTCCTTTTCCTTAGCTAATCTCTTCTCTTCGCGAGCTGCTTCCTCGCGGGCAATTACCTGTTCTTGCAACTGTTCCTTTAATGCTTCAGCGGTACCGCCAGACGCGCTACGTAGGCGTTCCTCGGTTTCTTCCACAGCTTCGACGGCCGCTTCCGAGCGCTGTCTAGCAGCTTCATATTTCTCGTCTACTGCTTCTAATTGTTCATTAAGCGTGTCCAGTTGGGTTTGTAGTCCCATATTAAACAAGTCCAGTGCGCTGTTAAAAATCTCGGTGGCCTTTGCCGCATACTCCGATATTTTCCCGAATAAATCTTCCCAGTAATCGCCCTGTAATCCCGCAGCGTCCTTAGCGTTTTGCGTCTGTTCTTCTTGTGCTTTATTTATACGTTGTGTCACATCCTCTACTGCCCTACCATAATTCTGTAACTCCGCTTCGTATTCTGGGGTACCTTCTTTCATTGTAGCCAGCGCCGCCTCATGCACCCCTTTTAGGCTGTCCTGATAGTTGAGAAGACCCGTAATATAATCGCCCAATGCACTATTTATAGTATCTAAGTTATTGCGGGTAGCTTCTACATCTATAATACCCAGATTACCTCGTACGGTAGCTTCCTCTTTCTTCTTCTCTATTTTAGCGTACATGTCATCAAGGGCCTGTAATTCCAGGTCTGCCCGTGCGGCTATTTCTTCCACACTCTTTTGCGCTTGTTCGGCATTATACTCCCTTTCCAGTCGGTCTAGTTCCTGCTGACGTTTTAACGTAAGATTCTCTATTTGTTCGTTAATGGCTTCCCTGGCTGTCTCGGTCAGCGTTTTTTCTTCATCCAGACGTTTTCGCAGGTCTTCTATCCGGCGGGTATACTCGGTACTAGTCTGTTCCTTTTCCCGCTTGTAGGCGTCCTCTTCCAAATCGATACGCGTATCTTCGGCCGCACGTACCTCTGATAATTCTGTGTCGGCCTGTTGTTTTCTAAGTTCCGCCATTTCCTTAGCGTGCTCTTTCGCCTTTTCTATAGCTTCTTTACGTGCGTTTTCTTCAGCATCCGCCTTTTCCTTTCCTCGTTTAGCCGCTAATATATCCGCTTGATCGTTAAGCTCCTGTAGCTCGTCTAAAGCATCTTTATGGGCTTGCTCCAGTTCGTCTAACTGTTCTTTTGTCGCCTCACTATTTTTTTTAGCATTTTCTACTGCCTGTTCAGTGAGCATCACCCGTTCCCGTGCGGCCTTCCGTCTTATCGCTAATACCTCTTCTTCGCTTTTACCTTCTGCCGCAGCAATAGAGGCCGCTAACTCTGTATCTCTGTTTAGCTGGCTTAATAGCCTATTTGTTCTAGCTATTTCTGTGTTTAATTTTGCTTGTGCATCTTTAGCTTTTGAACTTCCTGATGCAAAAGCTACTAATGCAGTTCCCACAGCAGCGACAGCCAACGCAAGCAATACGTAAGGATTAGCCGAGGCCACCGCGTTAAAAACCTTCTGCGCAGCGGTAGCCGCTATCGTCCCTTTTGTACTGGCGGCTTCCGCGGCCGTCTTCGCCTTGATTTGCAAAGTACGTACCCCGTCAGTAACTACGGCCAATTTACCCTCCGCTATGCCCTCTTTTACTACGTCATTATTAAGTCCTTCCGCTATTGATAATAGTAGCAGAACCTTTTGTAGAGCTTTCGCCCGTTCCTCGTTTTCTTCTACATTACCGCCAAACAGCGCCATTAAATCATTACCATCTATAAGGGCGCGAGTAAGTGCAAGACTGGAACGGGTAGTGCTTTCCATGCCTTCGGCGAATTTCTTTAGCCCGGCGGTAGCACTCTCATAGTTACCGACGTTACGACGAAAGTCGCCTGTACTCATTTCGGCCTCTTTGATACGGTCGTTAAGCACCCGTATTTCTTCACTTTTAGCGTTAAAAACATCCGTTCCCACCTCCATTTTTTTCCACTCGTCTTTTAATTGGGACAGTTCTATGCGCATGGCCTCTATAGAGTTCTTTTCGGCGATTTCAGCCTGTACCCGCAAAGTCGCTTCCCTCGTCGCTTCTCTTAATGCTTGGTTGGCCTTTATCTGTGCGTCATTTGCACCGTTTTGGGCTGCTTTTGCTTTTTGCATCGTGTCCGCGAGCTTTTTGGCGGCCTTTTCTTCTTCGGTCAGTGCTTTAGTATGTTCACGTGCGCCTTTACCCGCACCGATGTTTATCTGCTGTGTTTTAGACAGTATGTCGTCTAACGAGGTTACAACATCTACCAGTTTCGTAACTTCCTTAATCCCCTTGTCTACTCCGTTTATTTTAAGGGTATATTCCTTCTTGTTATTCATAATATTTGTTAAATATAAATCCGTAATAAATAACTTGTCCCTACTTTTATTGTACAAGTAAGGCTCTATATTTTCCGTATCAACTTTATTTTCGTTTTATTTCTTCCCGAAGGATCATAACCGGATATTTCCGCCACATAATACAGGTCGCCATTAAACACGGCCATTACAGAGCCGTTAAATGCCTCATACTGGGCAGGAGTTAAGTAGCCCTCTATTTCTGTATAATGAGAACTCCCGCTGATTAGCAACGTAAAATAATTATCCAATATAGTACGGCTATGATTCTTATAGTTCAGTACGCTAAGTCCGGGTAGTTCATTTGAAACTTTAGCTATATAAATTGTAGAACCGCCAAAACTAAAGTCCACCCCCAAATCATTTAAAAGGCCGTCGTAATAAAAAAAGCGGGAGGCAAGATCTGTATAACGTTCGAGCATAGCCTCCGAGTATTCCTTTTCCTCAGTCCACACTTCCCCTTTTGATATAATAGGTAACGGCAATATTATATTACCCGCACTTTCCGTTTTAGTGATTGATTTAAACCAATTATACGAAAAACTGCTTTTCTGCTCGGTCGTGGTATCATCCGTAGACCCGGTAACATACCGACCGCCACCATCGTCTCCACTCTCGATATATCCCTGCTCTTCTTGATTTATTGTGAAGCCCAAATCATAATAAGATGGCAACCCTAACGATTGATTAACACGGTCTCGTACAGACGCTAGATTATCCAGGTTTACGTATTGACTGCTAAAATCGGCCTTCTTCTGCTTTACATCCAGGCTAAACGTATTTTCACCGGCACGCGATAGGCGTAGATTGAATGCCTTACAAAAGTTCTCTATGAAACTGTCGGTACTAATATTATCCGGCAGGAACTTTATTAAGTCTATTCCACCCGTCACAAAATTTATAGGGTCGTTCCAATTCATTGCGCCCGTGCTATTTCCTTTCGGACTTATCTTTAACCAGCCGCTATCGGCACGGAATGGCGTAATTTTTAAGTCGAAATCTAAAGCATGGCGTACCCATCCTGTAGGAATACTTAACGTCACCCCTCCTTCATCGCTGGTAGACACGATTGTTAACAGTTCGCCCGCATCCAACCATACCACCGCATTAACCGAACCGTCACCAGCATAACTACCACTTCGTGACGCTGAATTTGTCGGAGCGTTCCTTAAGTTTATCGTATACCGATCACTAAGATAGTCCCAATCCGCTTTTTCTTCGTCGTCTACATCGTATTTTGCATAGCCCGGACAATTAAGCGCAAGTTTTGTGGGTTCTGTATCGTTAGACGGGTCCTGGAAAATCCAGTGTAAGCTGCCCCCTAAAACCAAGCGATTCTGCCCCCCCTTAA